>Ga0265303_10000666_pt1 | contig 19810 bp, 14 predicted proteins | sample Helome_2_FD_192494 | JGI IMG/M metagenome (GOLD analysis project Ga0265303, IMG submission 192494) | Marine sediment microbial communities from subtidal zone of North Sea - Hel_20160317 (Illumina Assembly) | ecosystem: Environmental > Aquatic > Marine > Subtidal zone > Sediment ... | reverse complement strand
GATGGCCAGCAAGGCAGATACAAGGTTGCCAAAGAAAGGAATCCGTTTAAGTTTATGTGAATAGATCCATATCCCAAAAATGTAGCCCGCGAAGAATAAAGCTGCCCTGAAAGAAACATAAGCAGCAAAAAGTACGGCCAGGAAATTTAATGCGAAATATGCAGACAATTTTGTACGCTGAGGCACCAGTCTGTCCAGCATACTCTTTCTGGGTTTATTGATCAGATCTTTCTCAGAATCGTAAAAACTATTAATGATATAGCCAGCCGCAATAACCATAGCTGTAGTCAGGACCAGCACAAAAAGTTTTCTGTCTAATACCACCCGCCTTACCGGAAGCTCATAGGCCAGAATATAGATAGAGGCCAGGTACTGAGCCAGGATAATGATGAGGATATTGTATCCTCGTACAATGGAAAAAAGACTAAGAATCTTGAGCAGGCGAAGCCGGTTCTTCCTGTTGAGCATTTTGGCCGGTTTAGAAGTTGTAGACTACTTCTAACTGATGGTCTTTGAGGGCTTTTTTTGCTTTGTCAATATCTTGTGTGAAGCCTAGAATATAACCTCCGCCACCAGATCCACAAAGTTTTAGGTAGTACTCGTTGGTCTCGATCCCGCGTTTCCACAATGTATGGAACTCTTTTGGGATCATAGGTTTAAAATGATCCAGTACTACATGCGAGAGTTGTTTAATATTACTGAAAAGGGATTTTATATTTCCATTGATAAAATCTTCCACACAAGCATCTGTATGTGTGATGAATTCTTCCTTGATCACTTTCCGAAAACCTTCCTGTTTCATCTTTTCCATAAAGATCTGTACCATGGGTGCTGTTTCTCCTGACATTCCAGAATCTAATAAAAACACCGCTCCCTGACCTTTCTGATGTTGAGATGGGATGGAGGTAGATTCAATATCGTCTTTTGAATTGATCAGGATCGGCAGGCTCAAATAACTATTCAATGGATCAAGTCCTGATGATCTCCCGTGGAAAAAGGCTTCCATTTTACCAAAGATGGATTTAAGGACAAGTAATTTTTCCCGGGTGAGATTTTCCAATATGGTGATCTTGTTATGAGCGTATTTATCATAGATCGCTGCAACCAATGCGCCACTACTTCCAATACCATATCCCTGAGGAATGGAACTGTCAAAATACATACCCTCTTCAATATCTGACCTCAGCCTGTCCAGATCAAAGCTTACTAATTCCGGTGCTTCTTCCTGTAAGTTGGTGAGGTGATCTGCAAACTCTTTTAAGCCGTCATTCGAAAGCCTGGCCTCATCAGAATTTGAGGCATCTTTTTTTAAAGCTCCTTTGAAAAAATTATAGGGAATGGACAAGCCTTTGGAATCCTTGATGATACCATATTCTCCGAAGAGAAGAATTTTTGAATAGAATAATGGGCCTTTCATAGTACTGTCAGTCAACTAAAGGTACTTATTTTACAAGTGTTTTACTGGCAGTGGCGTTAATTTTTTTTGCGCCATTGCCTACCATATCGCAAATATAACCCCCGTTTTCACAATAGCCAACCAATTCATTCTTAATAAATTGGTAAACCTCTTCGCGTTCTGAATCAGGATAGAGGATGTGCACATTAGCGCCAGCATCTAGTGTAAAACAAGGATGCAAACCGCTGGTTTCGCGAAAATGCTGTAATCTTCTGATCACTTTCAGGGTGTTTGGTTTCATTAAGATAAAAGAGGGATTGCTTGTCAGCATCATGGCATGAAGCGTAAGTGCCTCTAACTCCACTAAAATGGTAAATGCTTCCAGGTCTCCGGAGCGCAAGGCTTCCTGTAATTGCGAAAGATGTTCATGGGCTTGATTAAAACGCCTCTCAGCATAGGTGTGATCTTCCATTAATCCGTGTCCTACTGTGCTACTAACTTGCTTTTCTCCTTGATCTATCAAAAGAATGGTGTCATGATATGTCTTAAAAATCTCATGTGCTTCTTCCTCCCAGTCAATTCCGTATAGATCGGAACTTCCGTTGGTTTCTTTATGAACACCCCATTCTACTATCTTACCCTGTACACTTCGGCATGCAGATCCGGATCCCAGTCGGGCAATAAATGAGGCTTTTGTAAGGTCTAGATCTTCAGCGGATAGTCCCAGTAATTGCCGCTCGATATCTACAAAAGAAATAGCCAAAGCAGCCATGCTACTCGCAGAAGAAGCTATGCCACTGCTATGGGGAAAAGTATTTTCGGAACGGATCTCAAAATGATATGCGCTCAAGAAAGGAAGATAAGGTTGAGCCCTTTTAAAAAAAGTGTTGATCTTGGGCAAAAATTCTTCTTTTTTCTCACCTTCAAAGTAAAAATCAATGGAATAGTCCGAGGAATGATCCGTACGTGCTGAAAACCGAACTGATGTCCGGGTAGCACATGCGGTTAATGTGAAACTCAGAGAAGGATTCCTGGGGATCTGGATTTCTTTTTTACCCCAATATTTGATGAGAGCAATATTAGAGGGCGCCTGCCAACTTACTTCTCCCTGTGAGATGGCTTCAGTGTACTTCTTGGGAAAGAACCGATCAGACATTTAAAGTATTTATGCAAAGATAGAATAAAGCGATTTGCAGTTTCAATTATTCAATCATCTCTGATGCCATTTGTTCCATCCTTTTCATAGTCTTCCAGTTTCGGGCTGTTGTCTGTATTTTGAGTCGCCTTTCAAAGAAGTTACTATTGAATTTGGTATTACCATAGCCCTGATGACTATTGAGATAAATGCAAGCGGGGTTTATGGTGAGTTCCTCATTAACAAATGTTTCATTTTGTAAAGCTTCCGACAGAGCACTATCCGGCCTTTCGTATAATAGTACGAAGTAAATTCCCTTATTGTCATCTTCCGTAGCTGGATAGGGGTTTTCTTTTAATATGATCTGAAGTGTAGTAAATTCCAGCGCCAAAACCGGTACATCAAATCCGAATGAATCCAAGATCACTTGATGGATCTGCTCGGTAACTTCCGCTTTGGAAGCTTTGGATTGCACTAAGAGGTTTCCGCTTTGGATATAGGTTTGCGCCGAATGGAATCCCGCATTTGACAGTGATGATCTTAATTCCACCATTCGGATCTTCTTGTGTCCCCCAACGTTGATCCCTCGTAAAAAAACGACATAAGTATGCATTGCTTTATGAGTTTTTTATATGTGTCAAAGATAAAATTGAAATTATGATGTCTACCGTAAATCTTATACATTTATCATCAGCGGATAAGTCCGAAATAACAAGTAAAGCTACATGCAAGATCTAATTCTTGCCCTGGATCAGGGTACCACGAGTTGCAGAGCCTTATTATTTAACAGGCAAGGCCAAATACAGGCAACTGCTCAAAAGGAATTCACTCAGCACTTTCCCAAACCTGGCTGGGTCGAGCACGATGCCCTTGAGATTTGGGAGACTCAATTAGGTGTGACACGCGAGATCGTTGGAGAAAACAGTGCAAGTATAAAAGCCATTGGAATTACGAATCAGCGTGAGACTGTCGTAGTATGGAATAAACATAGTGGAGAACCCATACATCATGCCTTAGTATGGCAGGATAAGCGTACGGCAGCGTATTGTGATTCATTGAATGAAGAAGGAAAAGCCGCGTGGGTCAGAGAAAAAACAGGTCTTGTGATCGATGCTTATTTTTCAGGAACTAAGATTAAATGGCTATTAAACAATGTGGAAGGTGCCAGGGCATCTGCCGAGGCCGGAGACCTTTTAGCCGGCACTATTGATACATGGCTTATATGGAAACTTACAAAAGGGCAGCTTCATGTGACAGATGTTTCCAACGCATGCCGGACCTTGCTCTTTAATATAAATACACTTGATTGGGACGAAGAATTACTCAATTTGATGGATATTCCACGGCACATACTCCCCGATGTCAAGGCCTCTAGTGAGCATTACGGCAATACTAATGCTGAAATTCTGGGTGCGGAAATACCCATTGCCGGGATTGCCGGTGACCAGCAGGCCGCCTTATTCGGGCAGATGTGTACGGAAAAAGGAATGGTTAAAAATACCTATGGGACTGGATGTTTTATGCTGATGAATATTGGGTCAGAACCGCTTGTTTCCAAAAATAATCTTCTGACATCTGTGGGCTGGCAGATCGGAGAGGAAGTTACCTATGTTTTAGAGGGCAGTATTTTTATAGCCGGAGCTGTTGTGCAATGGCTGCGTGACGGTTTGAAGATAATTGAGTCATCTTCTGAAGTAGAATCACTGGCCGCTTCTGTGGAAGATACAGGGGGAGTGATATTTGTCCCTGCCTTTGCAGGCCTGGGCGCTCCACATTGGAACCAGCATGCAAAGGGAACACTGTTTGGCTTAACGAGGGGAAGCACCGATGCACATATTGCCAGGGCAGCCCTGGAATCTATCGCATATCAAACCCGGGATGTAGTAAAAGCCATGGAAGCCGATTCCGGAATACATATCCGTGAATTGCGTGTAGATGGAGGGGCAACTGTAAATGATCTTCTGATGCAGTTCCAGGCCGATGTTCTGCAAACTGAAACGGTACGGCCAAAAATAGTGGAAACGACCGTCATGGGCGCTGCCTTCCTGGCAGGTTTGGCCGTAGGATATTGGAATTCCCTGGAAGAGATTCGTCAATTATGGGAAGAAGACAGACGTTTTAACCCGACAGATAATACTGAAAAAATTAAATCAGGGATCGCGCAGTGGCAAAAAGCTGTATCGACCCTGGAATATTGGACTAACTAATCAACTCTACTCTTATGACACCTTTTATTGCTGAAATTATCGGAACCTTTTTGCTCCTTCTTCTGGGCTGTGGAGTGGTAGCCAATGTGATTCTCCAGGGAACCAAAGGAAACAATTCAGGTTGGATCGTGATCACTACCGGCTGGGCTATCGCCGTTTTTATCGCAGTATTCGTCAGTGCCCCATATAGCGGCGCGCATATTAATCCGGCAGTCACGATCGGACTTGCGGCAGCAGGAGAATTTCCCTGGGCCGACGTACCCTCTTATGTGCTGGCCCAAATGATCGGGGCTATGTTGGGGGCACTTTTTGTCTACCTGGCATATAGGGATCATTTCAATGCCACTGAAGATCAGGGAACACAACTTGCCACATTTAGCACCCACCCTGCCAAACGAAATTTTGCTTCGAATTTTATTACTGAGACCATTGGTACTTTCGTTCTCGTTTTTGCGGTCTTATATTTAACTGATGCCTCGATGGTAGAATCGGGCCAGGTGATCGGTCTTGGTTCATTGGGAGCGCTGCCGGTTGCCTTTGTGGTATGGGGAATTGGCCTGAGTTTGGGAGGCCCAACAGGTTATGCTATTAACCCGGCGCGTGATCTGGGACCACGTATCATGCATGCCATACTGCCCATAAAAAACAAAGGGGGAAGTGATTGGGGATATAGTTGGGTGCCTGTATTGGCGCCTATTGCCGGAGGTCTCTTAGCTGCAGCCCTGGACATGGCATTAAAAATGGCCTAGACTAAACTGCTATCTTTTTGGCAAGGGTTTTTATCGACATAACCACTGCCTTGCTATTACCTTTTATGTGAGTCAAATGATCGCTCCGGATACTACCTGAGAAGTATATTCCCGGGTTCTCCATGCTTTGACCACTTTTGTCCATGGCGCTTAAAGCAACACCGCCCTTATAAGCGATCAAACCCTTCTTGTACAGAGCTGGTTTTGTAGTTAACTGCGAATCGGAAAGTTGTTCTGCTAAATCTTGGTATTGCTCTACTTCAAGGTCTTCCCAATTGGTTTTACGATCTATTCTTGCGGCCAGGACCAAGGAAGTCCATAATCGTCTGGGTAAGGTAAAAAGCGGTGTTCTGATGACAGTTTTAGGGCCTTCCAATTGCCCGGCTTCCTTTAGGTAGTTTACGATTCCTTCCAACCCATATTCCGGTGTCCAATTGATACAGACTTTTATCAAATTAGGGATGGAATCCAGTTGCGAAGTAATGAATTGAGTTAGCTGATAAACCACTGGCCCACTGATCATGTTAGCCCGCATTTGCAATTGGCCGTCTAATTGTTTGATGGGTTTTGAGGCAGTGCCACTGGCCAATTGAATACGTATCTTTTTTTTCGGCGGACTCATTTTCACCCAGGATAGCTGAATTGGTATTTCTGTTTGTCCTAAACCCACTAATCTTGGATCGTTACTCTCAAGAGGAAATGCAGCTGGTACTACTTCATCAATAGCCAGGGATAAATCCTGTAGGAGGCCAAGGATCTTCCTGTCTTTTCCACTACAAAAAACAACTTTTGGCGCCTTGTATACTGCCCTTCTTGTCTTGATTTCATAGCCTGTTGATCGTGCTTCAAAATTTATGGCAGTAACGGCACTACTTTTATAGACCTGTATCCCTTTCTTATGAAACATAGCATCCAGATCTTTCCTGGAAAAAGGTTGATCATTGTAAGGAAATGTTTCAGTTTCGGAATATGAAGACAGCAATTGCTTCGCCTTTTCGAAAATGGAAATTCGAAGCCTGTTATTTTCGGAATGTAGATAAAGGGCTGTAAGCACTCCATGTACTCCACCCCCAACAATGATCACATCAAACATCAATGCATTCTTTCAGGGTAATTGATGAAAATACCATCAACCCCAAAATCGGTCATACGTGCAATATCTTCAGGCTCATTCACCGTATAGGTATATACTTTAAATCCAGCATCGTGAATGGCTTTTACATTTTCCGCGGTTAGTGTAGTATAAGACGGATTGATCGCCTCTGCGTTCAGTTCTATAGCAATATCAATCGCTTCAAGAGGGTCACCTTCGGTAAGGACAGCAATAGCCATATCCGGATTGATCGCCCTCATGCTTCGTAATTCGTCCCAGTTGAAACTGGAGATCAGGAAATTTTTTGCTTTCCATCCTTTGTTATCGATATAATAATTTGTGATGAAATTAACCGGATCGGAGGTATTCTTTCCTTTTAACTCGATATTGAGTCGTACCTCATTGTTGATCAAATTCAACACATCTTGAAGTACCGGAATACGGTGGTTGCCTTCCAGTATTAATTGACGCATATCGTAAAAATTGTATTCTTCAATGCGCCCCCCACCATTGGTCAGGCGTTCTACCCGCTCATCATGAAAAACAGCCACTTCGCCACTTGAGATCCGGAAGACATCAATTTCGATCACATCCACTCCTATATCAAGGGCTTTTTGAATAGAGGCAAGGGTATTTTCGGTCTCATGGCCCATTGCCCCACGATGGCCAATGATCAAAGGTTTGTTTTCCATCATATCACATCCTAAAAAGAGAAAAATAAATGAAAGGCTAAGAATTTTGTGCATGGTAAAACTTTTGCGTTCAAAAATACAATTTGCATTCAAAATATCTACTTATACCGGCATTTGGCTATTGTTCTCACTTCTTCTGAAATATCATATTACTAATTTTTATGTTATTTTATTGTCTTTTTCTCAATTTTTATTTAATAAATTTGCGATACTATTAACCAATTAATTCAAAGTCATGTTTTCAAAACAAAATTTATTAGCCACATTGGCAGGTCTTGTTGTAGCTAACCTGTTGGGTTGGGGCATCTGGGGATTTGCAATGACAGATTTTTTTGAAGGCCATACCATCACCCAGGCAATGAAAGAGCCTGTAGATATGGTTTGGCTGGTCATTGCCAATTTAGTCCAGGTCTTTGCCCTTTGCACCATCTATAGCAAGTGGGCTCGAGGACACCATGGAGCCGGCGAAGGATTTAAATTTGGAGCCTGGGTTGGTGTATTCATGTTTGGCACATCGCTATTATGGTATGCAACTTCAGAATTTATGGACCTGACAGGTCATATTGCAGATGGTGTTGCCAGTATAGTTTTCTGGGGGGTAGTAGGTGCAGTAATAGGAATGGTATTTAAAGCAACTGCTCCTAAAGAAGCTTCCTGATTTAACGGAACAGAATTAACTAATATCAAAAAAGGTATTGCCAAGGCGATACCTTTTTTATTTGTCCAAAACAAAAACAAAGGACTGTAATGGGGCTAACTTCAATGGTAAATTTCCTGAGGTGTCATCTAGCTGAAGTATTACAGAATTCGACTCATCAAACAACTCTTTTAATGTATACTCAGCAGCAGAGAGCTCCCATTCTTTGATAACTTCTGGAGGCAGTTTTAATAACAGATCGTAGGATTTGTCTTTGTCAAAGTTGGCTATTACAAGAAGCTGTTGGTTTTCTGTCCAGCGGACAAAAGAAAACAATCGGTGGTCGTAGCCAACTGTATATTTCCGGTTATACGAGTGGATCTCCTTGTACGAGCCCGTAAAAGCTTCCTCTTTCACTGAGATATTCAGAAGCTTCTTGTAAAATTCCCTCAATTCTATTTCCGCCTGGCTAAGCTGACCCTCATCAAATTTCTTCTCATTCACCCAGCGTTGGTGGTGCGGTACACCGATGTAATCAAAAATAGATGTCCGTGATGGTTTTCCAAAGCCGGCATCTTCAGCCCCGGGTTCCCCCACTTCCTGTCCAAAATAGATCATAGTTGGCGATGTACTCAACAAGGCGGAAACTACCATAGCCGGTTTGCCTGTCTCAGCATCTCCGGCGAATTCAGGACTGGCAATCCGTTGTTCGTCATGATTCTCCAGAAAATGCAGCATATGGTGTTCAATATCCATCATGCCTTTTTGTACATCGATTAAATGGTCTGTCGAACCATGCCCCTGCATAACATGTTTTAAGCTGTCATAGAGTTCGACTTTGTCATAGAGGTAATCCATTTTTCCTTTCCGGATGTAGTCCCTGTACAATTTGGGGTTGTATACCTCAGCCAGTAAAAAGGCCTCAGGGTTTGTCATTTTAATATGGGAATTCAAAAAGCTCCAAAATTCAACAGGCACCATTTCGGCCATATCATACCTGAATCCGTCCACGCCCAGATCAAGCCAGAAATTAACTATGTCTCGAATTTTTGTCCAGGAGTCGGGCACAGATCTCCCCTGCCAGAATTCGAAGTGCTCTTTAAAGGATTTAGTCGAATATTCATCAGGCAGTCGATCAAAATCTAAACTACCATCAGGTTTTACCCCATAATTTACTTTTATAGTTTCATACCAGTCATTAATATCAGGCTTAGGTAATCTGGAACCATTTCCTGTCCACTTGGCTGGTGTCTCTTCAAACTTTGAATCTGACAAAGAGTGAGCATCGCCTCCCAAAGGCGAGTAGCCATTATTCCATTCAGGTACTTCAAAAGATTCTCCCGGTATGTAATAAAAATTGTTGTCACGCTTATAAGCCACCGACTTATTATCATTCTTCCCCAGTACATCAATGCCATCTGGCGTGCCGGCACCCTCATAATTCCGGGCTACATGGTTGGGGACTATATCAATAAGGAGTTTCAGCCCTACTTTATGTGTTCGGGTTACCAGATCCTTGAACTCATTAAGTCTGTTAGAAGGATCGACGGCCAGGTCTGGATTGACATTGTAATAGTCTTTCACTGCATAAGGGGAGCCGGCCCTTCCTTTGATCACATCCGGATCGTCATTACTTATTCCGAATGCGGAATAATCGGTCGCGGTTGCATGATGGGGCACGCCTGTATACCAAATATGAGTGACACCAAGATCCTTGATCTCCTGCAACGCCTTTTCCGTAAAATCTTCAAATTTTCCAATTCCATTCTCCTCGATCGTGCCCCATGGCTTATTCGTGCTATTTGTATTCCCGAATAAACGGGTAAATACCTGATAGACCACCGCCTTTTCCTTTTTGGTCTTCACGCTAACCATATCATTTTGTTTTGGCTGCTCATTGCACTGGGCGAGAAGCAAGGCAAGGCTAATAATCGTAATTCCATACTTATTCATTCGTCTTTTTTGATAATGACAAAAGGATCGGTCCGCGTTCCTTAAGTTTTAATTGATCAGCAAGGATCAATTCTTCACCACTAATAATATTGTGGGCTTTAGCTCCTTTGATACCCAATTCCTCAAATCTTTGAAGCTCCAAATCTATGGGACTTTCATTTTTATTTAAGATCAACATGATCATTTCATTCTCATTAAACCTGAACAGAGTATATATACCCTTTTCCGGACTGAAATGAATAGTTTTCCCGTGGTGAATTGCTGGGCTTGATCTTCTAAAATTTAAAAGCTTCTTAAGAAACGATTGCATGGCAAGTTGCCCGGGTGTCATATTTATTGCTGCAAAAGCATTTATTGTATCGTTAGCCCATCCCCCTGGAAAATCAGATCTGATCAAGCCATGGTCACCGGGATTGTCAGTATTGGTTAACAGGATCTCCGTCCCGTAGTATATCTGTGGTATCCTGGGAGAAACCAAGATGAAACTTAGCGCCATTTCTGTCGCCACCGGATCTTCTCCTAATTGTGTATAGAGCCTGTCCATATCGTGGTTATCCCCAAAGATCATGATCGACTTTGGGTCTGGATACGCAAAGTCATTGGCCAGGCCCTCATAAAGTTTTATGAGCCCGGAATTCCATTTCTCTTCTTCGCTTATCGCTTCTATCAATGCTTTTTGCAGTGGAAAATCCATGGTGCTTTTGAGATAGGAATCATATCCATCCTCATTAGAACTACCTTGTTGCCAATAGGATATGAGTAAAGGATTATAGCTCCATTCCTCGCCGACAATTGAAAAATTGGGATACTCCTTCATGATCCTCCTTGCCCACTTGGCCATAAACTCTTTTTCCGGATAGGGGTAGGTATCCTGGCGAATTCCTCTTAATCCTAAAGTTTCAATCCACCAGATACTATTTTGTATGATATAGCTTGCCATAAAAGGATTATCCTGATTCAAATCCGGCATTGCCGATACAAACCACCCTTTCGACATTAGCATCTTGTCATTATCAGAAGCATACAAATCCTGGTTAGTGGTTCGCCTATGATTTGTCTGCAAGGTTGGCCTGCCTTTCAGGTAGTTGTCCTGGTCGTTAACCCAATTATCAAAAGGTAGATCGGCCATCCACCAATGTCCAATTCCACAATGGTTCGCCACCTGGTCCATGATAAGTTTAAGGCCCCTCTTGGTTGCTTCATTACTTAATTCTTTATACGACTCCAGTGTGCCAAAGCGAGGATCTACTTTATAATAGTCTGTAATGGCATACCCATGGTAGGATTGTTCTTCCATATTGTTTTCCAGAACCGGGCTCGACCAAATAGAAGTAAAACCCATTTCAGAAATATAATCCAGGTGATTGGTTATGCCTTGAATGTCTCCGCCGTGGCGGGCATAATCGTCTGATCTGTCAAGGCCCATTTCTTGCATCCCCTGCTGTATGTCATTATTTGGATCACCATTGGCAAATCTATCCGGTGTAATGAGATAGATCACATCAGAACTATCAAATCCGGTTAATTGATCTGGCAAAAAAACTCTTTCATTGAGCGTATACGGCACTCTTATTTCCTTGGCTTCGTGCCTTAAGACAAGTGGAATTTCAGTTGCTGAAGTGGCATTGACAACCAGGTCCAAAAACAAATAATTAGGGCTATCTCCTTTTGTCACTTTTATCAACTCTGCCTCTGGAGAATCTATGTGGATCGAATAGGCTCCGATACCCGGGGAATGAACCATTAGTTGAAGATTAGCATCGCTCATTCCTACCCACCAGTTCGGTGGCTCCACCCGTATCTCCTGGCACATGCCGGGGACAAGCCATAGAAATAGTAAACATGCAGTAAAGGTTCTAGCTGTTAGCTGATATCGCATTGCTGTTATTTTTTCCCATCAGTTCCAACGTATGCCTAGATCTGAACAACTTCTTTGGGTTTCAACACCACTCGTTCTCCGTTGTGTCGGATAGTCATCTCTTCCTTGGCCTCTAATTCAAAAGAAGTATGCTCATGTGTGACGGTGACTTTGATGATGCGATCCCTGAAATTCACCTTGAATGAATAGCCCTTCCATTCCTTCGGGATTCCGGGTGCAAAACACAACTTATCGTCTCGTATCCGCATGCCTCCAAAACCTTCAACGATACTCATCCAGGTTCCAGCCATAGAAGTGATATGCAAGCCTTCTTCTACTTCTTTATTGTAATCGTCCAAATCTAATCTGGAGGTCCTGAGATAGAATTGATAGGCCATATCGATCTTTCCTAAACGGGAGGCAAGGATGCTGTGCACACAGGGAGAAAGTGATGATTCATGTACCGTGAACGGTTCATAGAAGTCGAAGTGTTTCTTTAGTTCTTCTTCTGAAAATTGATCTTCAAAAAAGTACATGCCTTGGAGTACATCTGCTTGTTTGATATAAGGAGACCGCAATATCCGATCCCAACTCCACTTTTGATTAATAGGTCGGTCTGCCGGATCCAGATCGCTTACACGGATCAGTTCCTTATCCAGGAAACTATCTTGCTGGAGGAAGAGCTTCTCTGCATCGGAATAGGGGAAATACATTTGATCTGCCACCTTTAGCCATTGTGCAGCTTCTTTTGAAGACAATTTGGCCTGACCCTCAATTCTCGCAAAGTCAATTGGATATCCTTCTCTGACCTTATCGATTTGTTCAGCCGCGTACCTCAGGCACCACTGGGCTAGATAGTTCGTGTACCAGTTATTATTGACATTATTTTCATACTCATTCGGACCGGTTACGCCAAGGATCACATATTTTTCCTTATGTGCAGAATATGTGGCTCTTTGGAACCAAAATCTGGCGATCCCTATCAATACTTCAAGTCCCATTTCTGGGATATATGTATAATCGGCCGTATACCTTACATAATTATAGATCGCGAAGGCAATTGCACCATTCCTGTGGATCTCTTCAAAAGTGATCTCCCATTCATTGTGGCACTCCTCGCCGTTCATGGTTACCATAGGATACAAGGCTGCTCCATCAGAGAATCCAAGGAGTTCAGCATTTTCAATGGCTTTCTCCAGATGGTTATAACGGTATTGCAAAAGATTTCGGGCAACATGCTGGTCTTTAGTAGCCATATAAAAGGGAATACAATAAGCTTCTGTGTCCCAATATGTGCTCCCTCCATATTTTTCTCCGGTGAATCCTTTGGGACCGATGTTGAGTCGGGAGTCTGTACCTAAATAGGTCTGGTTGAGTTGAAATATATTATACCTGATGGCTTGCTGTGCTTTCACATCACCATCAATAGTAATATCACTCATATCCCAAATAGCCTTCCAGGCTTCTTGTTGCTCCTTTAACATGCCTTCCCAGCCTAAGGCTTCGGCTTTGTCTATACATTGATGCGCAATGTACGTCAACTCACTTTTCTGATGATTTCGATCGCTCACATAGCCACCAAATTTCAGTAGCGAAACAGTGGATCCTGCTTTGGCCTTAACCAAATATGAATGGGATACTTTTAAGGCCTCTTCCGAGATAGATGGATTTTGGTCTTCCGGGGCTCCATTGACCCACACAGAATTAGCCATGAAGGTACATGTGTGAAATTCTGTTTTCATGGTGAATGCCTCAATAAAGGCACGGTTCTTCTCTGAGTGCAATCGCGTAGTTTCCCAGAATTTATCATCCCAATTGCTGTCCTCGTTTGTTATCCCGGAATCCAGATAGGGAATAAAAACGATCTCCAGATCTTCTTCCAATGCGGTGACTTCAAAATTAATGGCCCCTACTTCATCAAGATTTACACTTAGAAATCGGCGAACTCCAACCTCAATCCGTTTTCCATTGGAAAGGGTAGCTTCAAAACTACGGGAATACCAACCTTCATGCATATTTAATTCCCGCCGGAAATTATCCACGATAGTACAGGTATTCAGATCGAGTAGCTCTCCATTTATTGTGACATCAATGCCTATCCAATTCGGTGCATTGAGCACTTTAGCAAAATATTCCGGGTAGCCATTTTTCCACCAACCCACCCGAGTTTTATCCGGATAATATACCCCGGCAATATAACTTCCCTGGAAAGTAGGCCCAGTATATGTTTCTTCAAAATTGGCACGCTGGCCCATGGCACCATTACCTATACTAAAAAGGCTTTCTGAAGACTTAACATGATCGCGTTCAAAGCCTTCTTCGATAATACGCCAAGGGTCTGCTAAAATATAATCCTGATGCATGTGCTCTTATTTAGTGGTTTCTTAGGTTGGTCTAAACAGCTTTTTCTAACAAGTCATTCAGCCAGTCGATACCCATTTCATTAAAATCGGTAAATACATAATCGGCATGACCCAGAATTTCCTTTTCTCCAATGCCAATACTTGTCATGCCCGCTTTGTTTGCAGCTTCAATTCCGGCCTGTGCATCTTCAAACACAATGCACATTTCATTTTCAGCATTCAGAAAATCTGCAGCCTGGAGGAAAACTTCAGGGTCTGGTTTGGCAGCCGTAACCTGGGTTCCGTCTACAATGGCCTGAAAATAAGATAACAAGCCCACTTTTTCAAGGATCACCCTGGCATTTTTACTGGCAGAACCCAAGGCCATGGGCACCTGCCTTTTCTTGAGGTGATCCAATACTTCGGGTACACCCGGCAGGATCTCATCCTCATTCATGGTTTCAATATAGGTGAGGTAGTCTTTGTTCTTGCGCACCAGGCAAGATTCAAATTCAGATTCACTCATTGATGTATTCCCGATGTCAAGGAGGATCTCCAGGCATCTGCGCCGACTCACTCCCTTGAAATGTTCGTTATCAGATTCAGTAAACGGAATGCCCAATTCATCAGCCAGCTTCTTCCAAGCTAGGTAATGATATCTCGTTGTATCCACAATTACCCCATCCAGATCAAAAATGATGGCCATTTTATTCATGTATTACATACCAAAAGTTCCGGGATTCAACCGGGGATTAGGACGACAAAGTAAGTGACTTTGAATGGGTTTGTAAAATAAATGAAGGAAATAAAAACGGGATAGTTGATTCATGGTTCCCTGCATCAGCGGGTAGAATCCCTTTCCAGGATCCCAGCCTGGATCACCGCCGATCGGAAGGGTATATGATTATCTTCTAACTGACCCTCTACACGATTGATCAGCAATTCCGCTGCCTTCTCACCCATACGCTGGCCGTGCTGCATCACTGAAGTTATTGACGGATTCGCCATTTGGGATAAAATACCATTAGTAAATCCAATGATAGCCACATCTTCGGGAATTTTCTTGCCCAATTGCTGCAATTGTTTCATACAGCGTACGGCAAACACTTCGTTAACGCTCACCAGTCCATCTATGACGATATGTTTAAAGAATTGCTCACTTTTTTTTTCGTCCTCAAACTGATAAGGCAATCGAAGGATCATAGAATCGTCTACTTTTAGTCCCGCCTCTTGCAGGGCCCTGTAATAGCCATGTGCTCGTTGGGCATCAACATTGAGGTAGTTTTCATTCATGACGAGGGCAATGTGTTTGCTTCCTCCTTCTATCAATTTTTTAGTGGCCAAATAGCCGGCCTCCTCGTCATTGATTGTGATCTTGTCACACTGAATTTGATCCGTTACCCTGTCAAAGAGTACCAGGGGTATCCCTTGATCTACCGCGCTTATCAGATGTGAATAATCTCCCTTTTTTTGAGTTTCTGCAGCCAGAGACATAATGTATCCATCAATACTGCCATTGGCCAGTAATTCCATATTGATGACTTCCTTGTCAAAGGATTCATCTGAAATGCAGACGATCACATTATACCCTTTTGCATTTGCATAATTCTCGATGCCTCTGAATACAGTAGTAAAAAAATGGTGGACGATATCAGGAATAATTACGCCAATATTTTTTGTGCGCCTGTTCTTCAGGCTAATGGCAATATTATTAGGGCGATAATTATACAATTGTGCAAAAGCCTGGATCTTTTTACGAGTATCCAGACTTATTTCTGAACTGTTCTTTAATGCTTTGGAAACCGTAGATACAGAAACGTCTAATTCCTTGGCTATGGTCTTAAGGGTGATTTTCTTTTTCAAAGTCTAAAAGTTACAATTCAGAGGAATCTGGCAAGGTGTATCTGATACGCATTTCTACCAGTAGCTCTTCCTGCTCATTCATTCATTATTTCGTATATGTCAAAAAATGCTATATTTGTCTCGCTTAACAGCAATTACAGCCCCACAATATTTAGCATTCCATATAATTTGGCTTATTAAATTTGATGGGGTCTAATTTACTAAAGTTATTAACACGAAACCGTTTTCGTAATCCTAAAATAGTGTATTTATAGGCTGCGAAAGGGATTTGTGGTATGTTTAACACTAAGATTTAAATTAACTAAACTTAAAATTAACTATTTATGAAGTTTACGCTACTAAAAGGCCTCTTACTGGTTGGAGCTCTCTTGAGTTTTGGATTGGTTCAGGCCCAGGACGTATCCGGTAATGTTTCTGATGCAAATGGCCCGTTGCCTGGGGCTAGTGTCTTAGTAAAAGGAACTACCAACGGTACACAATCAGATTTTGATGGTAATTATACCTTAAATGATGTAGCTAGTGAAGCCACTTTGGTATTCAGCTATATTGGGTATAGTACTGTTGAGGTACCTGTGAACGGGCAGTCGACCATTAATATTGTCCTTGAAGAAGATGCTGAGGCATTGGAAGAGGTAGTAATTATTGGTTATGGTACCACAACTGTAAAAGATGCAACCGGTGCGGTAACTGCCGTATCTGCTGATGACTTCAACGCAGGGGTAATTGCTTCTCCTGAACAATTGATCCAGGGTAAAACTGCCGGGGTTAATATTCAGCAATCGAGTGGTGAACCGGGTGCAGGAATCTCCATTAATATTCGGGGATCCAGCTCAGTTCGTGCCAACAACAATCCGTTGTTTGTCGTAGATGGTATCCCACTTTCAGGAGAAAATACAACTCCCGGTGGTGCTACCGGACTTGGAGGAAGCTCGGTCAGAAACCCGTTAAACTTCCTGAATCCAAATGATATTGAGAGCATCTCGATATTAAAAGATGCTTCTGCAACTGCCATTTATGGTTCAAGAGGATCTAATGGTGTTGTGATCATTACAACTAAGAGTGGTAGGAGTAGAACTGCTGGAAACTGGGATTTTGCATCCACGCTTTCTATTTCTACACCAGCCAATGAGTATGATCTTTTGAGCCCTTCTGAGTTCCTTGCAGGCGTATCTCAATTCGGTGGAGATCCTTCCGCAGTAGATTTTGGAGCTAATACGAACTGGCAGGATTTCATTACTAGAACGTCAGCTTCACAAAGCCAAAACCTTTCATATTCTAATAATTATGGAGATGGAAATGTACGGGCCACCTTCGGGTATACTTCACAATATGGGGTTGTTGAAAAAACCGACTTGGAGCGTATCACCGGTCGATTAAATATCCAACACCGTTTCCTTGATGATAAGCTGCTTGTAGGTGTACAATCGTCTATCTCACGTGTAAATGATGAAACTGCTCCATTGGCAGGTGGTGCCGGATTTCGTGGCGATGTACTTGGTGCGGCCTACTCGGCTAACCCAACATGGCCATTAGATCCTGATTTTGAGCCAGGCGGAAGTTTAATCCACCCTCAAAATTTCTTGGTTAACACCCAGAACCGCTCTATTACGGATCGTATTTTAGTCAATGGTTCAGCAGAATACAGTTTCACTCCTGAATTAAAAGGTAAAATAAATGTGGGGTATGACCTTGCAGAAGGTCAGAACACTTCCGTTCTTGGTGGAAATATTAACGGTTTAACCGGTATCCAGAACCAGGGATTTGGCGTTTACAATACACTCGAAAGAGAGAGCTATTTACTAGAAGGTACCCTTAATTATAATAAAGATATTGGAGACGATAGACTAGATGTTTTAGTAGGATATTCTTTCCAGGATTTCCGCACCAAGGGACGTAATGCTGCGGGTCGTGGATTTGGAACCGCGGATCTGGATCAAATGGGTAGAGACCTGCGTTCTACAGTAAATGCAGCAGGTAATTCTGTCGGTGGTAGATTCCAACAGTATTTCTACGGTACGAACCATACAACGTTACAGGTAAACAGATTATTACCTACAGTTGTAGCGGGAGAATCTGCTGGTAACAACTTTGTAAGGTTAGTACAGGGTATTACAGCTGATACCTTTGATAACACAGATGAACTTCAGTCATTTTTTGCACGTGTCAATTACAACTTAAATGATAAGTATCTCTTTACTGGTACGGTTCGTGCTGACGGTTCATCCCGATTCGGCCCGGATAGCCAATATGGGTACTTCCCATCCGGTGCGATTGCATGGAAGTTAAGCGAAGAGGATTTTGTAGGCGATAATGTTTCTACCCTCAAACTTCGTGTAAGTGCAGGTCTTACGGGTAACCAGGATGGTCTTGGATACGGTAATTTCGTAGCGCGTCAGCGTTTCGGTGGACTCGGTATCCAGAATGACACATATGAGGTAAACCAAAACGGACTTGCCATCGTTGCCACTGATGTACCGGATTTGAAGTGGGAAGAGACGCTCAACTTTAACGTAGGATTCGATTTTGGATTCAACCTGGATCGCTTAAGCGGTAGCATCGATGTTTATCGAAGCGAAACTAACGATCAGTTGCTACGTCTTCCTCCAGCTGCCCCGGCAGTTGACCCATTCCAATTTGGAAACTTTGATGCTGCCATCCTGAATCAGGGTATTGAATTTGCTATTGCATATGACTTTATTCAGGCTGAAAATTCTACATTTTCTGCTTCCTTTAATATTGCATACAACGAGAATGAAGTACAGGATTTTGGTGGTGCGATCAATACAGGTGCTGTTAACGGACAGGGTCTGTCCGGTGCTTTTGCACAACGCCTGGAATCAGGACGATCTATTTTTAGCTACTACATGGCCATTTTTGAAGGCTTTGATAGCAGCGGATTCCCAATTTATCAAGATGTTGATGGAAACGGAACCGGAGATCCAATTGGAGATCAAACCTTCATAGGCGAAGATGCCCTTCCTGATGTTACAGCAGGTCTTTCACTTAATTATAACATTAACAACTGGGATGTGTCAGCTTACTTAAACGGTCAGTTTGGATTCTCAGTATACAATAACACAGCGAACGGTTTATTTACCTCAGGTTCCATAACCAATGCGCGTAACGTTACACCTGATGTACTTACGAGCGGAGAAGGTGCTGGTGCTTCTGCTGATGTTTCAACACGATTCTTGGAAAAAGGTGATTTTGTTCGTTTACAGAACGCAACCATCGGGTACAATGTACCTCTTAGTGGTGACGGTTTCTTAACCGCTTTGCGTTTCTCTGTAACCGGACAGAATTTGTTCTTGATCACAGATTACAGCGGATTGGATCCGGAGATCACAGTTGCCACAGGTGACCTTGGTTCCGGAGTACCATCTAGAGGTATTGATTGGTCTGGATTCCCAAACCCAAGAACAGTAACATTCGGACTTAATGCGTCATTCTAAAAAATTGTTAATCATGAAAAGAAATCAATTAAAATTAATATTCGTAACATTCTTAGCAGTTGCCGGATTAGTTTCCTGTACCAACTTGGAGATCGAAGAAACAGATTCGATCATCACGGAAGGTTTCCAGGGATTAGCTGATCCTTCTTCAACTGTTGATGAATTATATAACAGATTAACCGGTCAATACGGAAACCAGAGTAATTGGTTTGCCTTGCAGGAAGTAACTACAGATGCGGCCATCATCCCTACCCGGGGAACAGACTGGGGAGATAATGGTGAGTGGAGAAATTTGCATAACCACGCTTGGAATAGTGAGCACCCGCAGATCAATACAATTTGGAACGACTTTAATGCAAATCAGCTAATTGCTTCGCAGGTTTTAGATTCTCGATCTAACCCAACAGCACAAAATGTTGGAGATGCCAGCTTT
>Ga0265303_10000664_pt1 | contig 19821 bp, 15 predicted proteins | sample Helome_2_FD_192494 | JGI IMG/M metagenome (GOLD analysis project Ga0265303, IMG submission 192494) | Marine sediment microbial communities from subtidal zone of North Sea - Hel_20160317 (Illumina Assembly) | ecosystem: Environmental > Aquatic > Marine > Subtidal zone > Sediment ... | reverse complement strand
GCTGCATTGCAAAACGACCAGGTGTTGCGCTTCATCGGCGATAATCCGGTCAAGAAAGTCATCGTGGTCCCGGGAAAGCTGGTTAATATTGTTATTTGATAAAACCGTGAATACCACCGCTATCCGCTTTGTTATTGTCCTGGTCGTTACTGCTGGTGTTGCCGCCTGCGGGTTCAGGCTGGCCGGAACCGCGAATCTGCCGCAACAGCTGTCCTCGATAACCCTGCTAACCAGTGGTTTTGACAAGCAACAGCAGGATGCCCTGCGTTTGCAGCTTACCCGTGCCGGGGCCGAGCTCAAAAACCCGGACGATCCCGATGCGGTTAAGTTGACGGTATCTTTAAAGGTATTGCCCGACCGCCGGCTGGTAACCAGTGCCCGCGACGGCAAGTCGGTAGAACGCCTGGCGCGCAGCCTCGACTTCAGTTTGCGTGCCGCTGACGGCGAAATGCTGGTACCAACCAGAACTCTTGTGCAGCAAAACGATATCGTGCTCGATGACGATAACCTGCTTGCCTCGGACAAGGAGAAGGCCAGCGTGCTCGGAGATCTGCAACAGGACTTGTTTGAGCAGCTAATTCGTCAACTAAAACGCATTTAAATTCGTAGTTAAATTTACCCGCTGCCAACAAGGGTTTATAATTCGCCGAATCAGGCCGGCATCCCGCTAATCGCGGGTCGGAAAAGCATCGCTAAACGTCGAAAAAAATATGTCTGAATTGAATGAAGATGGAACGTCTGCAGCCCGTAACCCGTTAATCTGGATTTCGCTGGTCGTTATCGGCCTTATCATTTTCGTCCTCCTGAGCGGAGATCGGGACTTGAGGCTGCCCGGTGCAGATTCGGGTGAAGCCGGTGAGGCCTCGACTGAAACCCTTGAGACCGCTACCACAGCGATCGCCAGTGTTGAAGCCACAACAACCATCGAGGGTGATGGAGCCGCGGGAACTATTGAGCGCAGCCTGCTGATGCAACCGGGTATGCGCGCTCGCGAATACATCAAGGACCTGCGTGATCAGGGTAAACCCTACCCGTTTGCGAAGATTTATGAAAAGGCGCAAAAGTATATGCAGGAAGGCAGCCTTGCCGATGCACATCTACTTTATTTTTTCGCCGCGCGTGAAGACCATGTGCCGTCAATCATGAAGTTGGCCGAAATGTCCGACCCGACCCTGTTTCGTGCCGAGGACGCGCTGATGGATGATGCCGACGTAATCCAGGCCTACAAGTGGTATCGAAAGGCTGCCGATATGGGCCACCAACTGGCCAGCGAGCGTGTCGACGGCTTGCAGCAATGGGCCAGCAACGCCGCCGAAAACGGAAATCCTAATGCGAGGCAGTTGCTGCTTAACTTTCGATAGGTGAATTAATGAACGAGGAATTTAGAAACCAATGATAAAAACCCTGATGATGGTTTTACTGCTAGCCCTGGGTGGCAGTCTTGCTGCGGCCGATAAGCCCCTGTTGATGGACGGCAAGAAAACGCTGTTTCAGAGAGTTCTCAGCGTGCCTGATGCGCGTCTTTACGAAGTGCCGGAGGGTGCGGCGACCTCAAGTGCAGTAATCCCGTTCAGCGTACTCTATGTATATGAGAAGCAGGGTGACTGGATCAAGGTTGGCTACAATAGTTTCGGGCAAACCGCGGGCTGGGTTAAGAGCGATAAGGCCATCGACTGGAACCAGGCGCTGACGCTGTCGTTCAAGGATTCCCAGGATATGCAGCGGGTCATGATGTTTAACAGCAAAAACGACCTGGAGCGATTGGTCAGCGATTACGACAAGGAGGGCTACCAGACACTTTACGAGTCGGCCGTATCCGGCGCCATTGCCAAGGATTCCCCGATTGTCGCGATCCAGCCTGAAGCCCATCTTGAAATCAGGGATAATTTCTACCTGGTTCCGATCAAGCAACACGAAGACGTTTATCTCGGTAACGAGCAGGCGCGCCTGCTGAAAATTGCCAGTGTCCCGCTCGATGACTCGGCGCCAAAAGCCGAGCTCGCGGCTATCGGCTCCAGCAGTCGCAGCTATCGCAGCGGTATCCACTTCGTTATTGATTCTACCCAGTCGATGGGTCCCTATATCGACCGCACCCGGGAAGCTGTGGAAAAGGTTTATTCCGCGATCGAGAAACAGGGATTAACCAGTCACGTCGGTTTCGGCCTGACCGCTTATCGCGATAATATCGACCAGAGACCCGAGCTTGAATACCTGACCCGTCGTTATGTCAGCCTGCAGGAAGGCTCCAATGTCAAGCAGTTCCTCGACAGTGTCAATTCACTGAGCCCGGCAGAGATATCGAGCCGTGATTTCCGTGAAGATGCTTATGCCGGCGTTAAATCGGCAATAGAAGATACCGACTGGGACAAGTTTGACGCGCGTTACGTGGTCCTGATTACCGACGCGAGCCCGCGTGAAAGCCGTGATTCGCTGGGTGCGACCCGGCTAAGCGCACAGGCGTTACGCCAGTTTGCTTTTGACCGGGGGATTTCGATCTGGGTGTTGCATTTGCGTACTCCCGCGGCCTCGGCAGATCATGAAAAGGCAGAATCCATTTACAAGGAATTGTCCTATTTCCCCGGCATAGGTGATTTCTACTACGGCGTCAGGCTGGGCGAGGTTGACCAGTTCGGTAACGTGCTGGAAGTACTGGCCAATCAAATTACGCAACAGGTGCTGGCAACCACCAATGGTGTGCCGCCCCTGCCAGTACCGGGGCAGAACTCCGCTCAAACCGAGCTTGCACAGTTACAGGACCGTGTCGCAAAGCTTGGCAACGCATTGCGCATGCGTTATCTGCAGAAAGAATCGGGGCAGCCCCCGCCCGCGGTATTTGACGCCTGGATGGTGGATCGCGACTTTTTCAATCCCGAACGCTCGGCAGTGGATGTACGTGTTCTGCTAACCCGTGATCAACTCAGTGATCTGAAGAATGTCATGCAACAGGTGCTGGAACTCGCCGAAGAGGGCGTGCTCAGTCCGCAGAATTTCATCGACGATTTGAAAAGCCTTGCCGCGACCGTCAGCCGTGACCCTTCGTCGGTTGCGGGAGCCACCTCGGGAGCCGGCGCAAATCTCGCCGACATGGGTTACATGCGCGAATATATCGAAGACCTGCCCTACACCGGTGAAGTGATGGACCTGACATTGGAAACCTGGGAAGAATGGTCAGCCAAGGGGCAGATAGAATTTATGTACCGGCTCGAGGGCAAGATCAATTATTACCAGGCTTTGCATGATCATACCGATCTCTGGGTCACCCCGGGTGGCGGACCGGTTAACGGCAACTCGGTTTTCCCGGTTGCGCTTGATCTGCTGCCCTAGCGTTTAGCAGTTTTAAGTGACCATTGTTTACAGGCTAAAGAATGTCATCAAGGAACGGCTGATCGACGGCGTCGGCTTTCGTCTCATGGTCCCTGACATCCAGATCAGTGCGAAAGAAAACATCGCGTTGATCGGGCATAGCGGCTGTGGCAAGAGTACCTTGCTGGATATACTCGCACTCATTTCAAAACCCGATTCGCTCGATCAAATGAGCCTGCATCCCGTGGATGGTGACAGCCATGACGTCGCCAAACTCTGGGAACAGGACAAGCAGAGCATGTTATCCCAGATCAGGAAGCAACATATCGGTTACGTACTGCAGTCGGGTGGGCTGCTGCCTTACCTGACCGTCAGGGAAAATATCGAGCTGCCGAGAAAATTGCTGAATTTGCCTGATGATGACTCGATCAAGTCAATATCCAGGGTACTGGGAATAGATCGTCAGCTCGACAAGTTACCGGGCCTGCTCTCTGCTGGAGAACGTCAGCGTGCCTCGTTCGCGCGAGCGCTGTCCCACCGCCCCTCGATCCTGATCGCCGATGAACCGACCGCGGCCCTGGACCCGATTACCGCGCAAAAAATCATGGCGGTGGTGATGGAAGTCATCAGGGGACTTAATATTACCCTGATAACAGCCAGCCATGACTGGGCGGGCGTTTACAAGATGGAATTACGCACCTTGAAGCAGGAGTCTGAAGTGATAGAGGATGGCAATGTTTACCAATCGAGGTTTTGTGACTGATGGCGCAGATCTCCAGTATTGTTCGACTCAGTTTCCGTGACTACAGCCACGAGTGGCGCATGTCCGGTTGTTTTATCCTCGCCCTGGCCTCGGTGCTCGCACCGATGATGATTTTATTTGGCCTCAAGTTTGGCATTGTCAGCACCATGCTTGATCAGCTGATCGAGAATCCGACAAATCGCGAAATTAAACCGGTCGGCAGCGGTCGCTATAACGATGCCTGGATCGATCGCTTTCGCGAGCGGGCCGACGTTGAATTCATCATCCCGAAAACCCGTGCCCTGGCCGCAACCATACAGTTAAAGAGCAATACCGCAAACCGTATTCTGTCGACCGAGTTACTGGCCACGGCGAAGGGCGACCCGTTGCTTTCGAGATCAAGCAGTTTCCCCGAGGGTTATGACCAGGTTATTCTGAGCCAGAGCGCAGCGAAAAAACTTAACGTCGATCTCGGAGATGAAATCGACGGTAGCCTGGCGCGTCAGTTCCAGGGCAAGCGCGAGCGGGTGCATTTACCGATCAAGGTTATCGATATCGCTGATGTCGGGGTCACCTCGCGTAATGTCGCTTTCGTCAACCTGGATTTACTGATTGCCAGTGAGCTGTTCAAGGATGGACGTGCTGTCAAGGATCTCTCCTGGGGGGGTGATAGCGAGGCATCAACCGAGCGAATCTATCCTTCGTTTCGGCTCTATGCGCGTTCAATCTACGATGTAGAAAAGCTGGTGAATGATCTCGAGAAAGAGGGTGCCAAGATTAAAGCCAATGTTGCTGAAATTGCCACCGTACAATCGATTGATCAGAACCTGACTGTCATATTCTGGATTATCGCCTGTGTCGGGGCTATTGGATTTTCATTTTCGCTGGGTGCGAGCTTGTGGGCCAATGTTGATCGAAAGCGCAAGGAACTGAGCGTGTTAAGACTGGTCGGATTTAAAAGCGGACGGATTGTCATGTTTCCCGTTCTGCAATCGTTTTACACCGCCATACTCGGGTGGTTGCTCGCGGTTCTCGTCTATCTTGGTTTTGAACACCTGATCAATTTCTTTCTGGCCCCACGGCTTAATCTTGATCGCGCCCTGTGTTTTCTGCTCACCGAGCATTTCCTGTGGGCTTTAGGATTGACAGTCGTGGTCGCCATTTTTGCCGCCATACTGGGTGGCGCCCGGGCCGCCGGTATCGAACCTTCCGAAGGCTTGCGTGAAATCTAAAAAATGTAGGATCGATCCTACATAAACTGTTGCCAGGGATTACAAATCAAGTCGCCTTACAGCGTAGGGCCAGGATCTCCGAAACTCTATAATTCAGGACATGCCGGTATGGATTCAGGCAAAGGAGATGTTAATAAATATTTTTATTGCATCAAAGGCAGGAAGCCTTGCAGGAAGCCGTTGGATCAAGTATGCAGGTAATCTTTGGGTCCTCGTACCTTCACCGGTCGAGGACCTTTTTTAGTTCTGCTGCCACGCTTTTTACAGAACCGTATTGTGGTAGCATTCGCCGCATGCAAGCCTCCCAGATCACGCAGGATATTAAACCCGTATATCTGCTCGCCAGCGCCGAACCCTTATTGACTCGCGACTGGCTTGACGATGCACGTGATGCGCTGCGTGCAGCGGGTTTTGAAGACATTCTGAATCTGCAAACCGATACCGGTTTCGATTGGCAGGAGCTACTGCAGGAAGGCGATATGATGTCGCTGTTTTCAGAGCACAAATGCCGTATCGTGACCATGCCAACCGGGAAACCAGGGCAGGCCGGGAGCAAGGTAATTCAAAGTCTTTGTCAAGCGCCGAGCGAAGGTAATGTTTATATCTTTTCGGTACCGGCGCTCGATCGGCAGTCCAGAAACGCGAGCTGGTGCAAGGCGATACAGGCAGCGGGTAAGATTGTCGAGCTTAAACCGGTTTATGAAAATCAACTGGCCGACTGGTTGTTGCATCGGGCTCACGGCAAAGGGCTTAACCTCGATCTGCAATCGGTCCTGTTTCTGGCTGAACGTACCGAGGGTAACCTGTTAGCCGCAGACCAGGAGCTGGAAAAACTTTCGATACGATTTGCAGACCAGTCTGAGGTCGATTTCGAAACCATAGCGGCATCGGTTTCAGAGTCGTCGCGCTACAGTCATTTCCTGCTGGTCGATGCCTGTCTTGCTGGCAAAACCGGGCGTGCGCTGAAGATTCTGCATAGCCTCGAAGCAGAAGGTTATGCCACGGCACAGTTGCGTTGGGCATTGCAGAATTCGCTGCAACAACTGGATCGTCTCAAGCAGGCCCAGCGTGGTGGTTCGATTGGTGACCGCATCTGGCAGGAACTGCGCATCTGGGGAGCTAAACAGGGGCTTTACCAGGCCGCATTAGCAAGACTCGGGGCTTCACGGATTGAGCGTTTGCTACAAAGCTGTGCTACATTAGATCGCCTCGGAAAGGGACAACAGGACAGTGAATTATATGAGCAGGACTGGTTACAGGTAAAATCACTGGTTGCCGACTTCAGCGGCGATATTGGTAATAGATTATGAGTGTTGCGTTACATAAAGAACAGGGTACCAATCTGGGTCAGTACATGCTGCAGCTCGGGCAGTCGGCACGCGCGGCAGCAGCTGAACTCGCGCATGCAGAGCCACAGCATAAGAACCAGGCCTTACTCGCGATCGCAACGGTACTGGATCAACGTCGAGATTTTATTCTGCAGGAAAATAAAAAGGATCTTGAGGCGGCCAGTGTTAACCAGTTAAGTGCCGCTATGCTCGAACGACTTGAACTGAACCAGGCACGTATCGATGCGATGATCGAAGGATTGCAACAGGTGGCAGGTCTCGCTGACCCGATCGGTGAAATCACCGAGTTGCGCTATCGTCCCTCCGGTATCCAGGTGGGCAAGATGCGGGTACCGCTGGGTGTTATCGGCATTATTTACGAATCAAGACCAAACGTGACAATCGACGCGGCGGCGTTATGCCTTAAATCCGGCAATGCAAGTATATTGCGCGGTGGTAAGGAAGCACTGCATTCCAACCAGGCCATATACCAGTGTATTCAGCAGGGTCTGAAGCAAGCCGGTTTGATAGAGCAGGCGGTCCAGGTAATTAATACCACCGACCGTGAAGCGGTCAGCCAGATGTTGAAGATGCATGACAGCATAGACGTGATCATTCCGCGCGGTGGCAAATCCCTTATCGAGCGTATTGCCGGTGAATCGATGATTCCAGTGATCAAGCACCTGGATGGTGTTTGTCATGTCTTTATAGACGATCATGCCGACCTGCAAAAGGCGCTGGACATCGCCGTAAACGCGAAAACCAGGCGCTACGGTGTGTGTAACGCGATGGAGACTCTGTTGGTGGCAGATGCGATTGCGGATCGTATTATGCCCGGTATTATCGAGCAAATGTCGGCCAGCGGGGTCGAGTTGCGCGGCTGCGATCGCAGTTGCCAGTTCGATGCTGCAAATATTATTCCCGCCAGTGAAGATGACTGGTATACCGAATACCTGGCACCAGTTTTATCGATTCGTATTGTCGATGGCCTCGAACAGGCGATCGAGCATATTAATCACTACGGTTCACATCACACCGATGCGATTGTCAGCGAAGACTATAGCCATACCCGCGAATTTACCCGGCGCGTCGACTCGAGTTCGGTCATGGTCAATGCCTCGCCCGGATTTGCGGATGGTTTCGAATATGGCCTGGGCGCCGAGATCGGGATCAGCACCGATAAACTGCATGCCCGTGGACCGGTTGGGCTGGAAGGGTTAACTTCGCAGAAGTACGTTGTTTTCGGGGATGGAAACGTACGTAGCTAATGCAACACTAAGATGATAGGGATTTTGGGAGGCACCTTCGATCCGATCCATGAGGGACATTTTCACATTGCTACCCAGGTATTGACCCGGCTCGGCCTGGAGCAGGTACAGTTTATGCCCTGCGCATTGCCGGTGCATCGCGATGAACCCCATGCCTCGACCACGGATCGCTGCGCGATGATTGAATTGATGATCGCAGACGAGACGGCGTTTGCGCTGAACACCCTTGAACTCGATCGCAGTGGCCCATCGTACACGCTCGACAGCCTGCGCGAGATCCGTCGCCAAACTGACGCGACCCTGGTGCTGCTGCTCGGCGCAGACGCTTTCAATGATTTCGCCAGCTGGAAAATGCCGCATGAAATCCTGAAAATTGCCCACCTGGTTGTCTGTTATAGGCCGGGTTATGAAGTAGGTGCGCACATCTTCAATGACTATCTTTCCAGTTCATCCAACGTGTTGGCCGAACAATCGGCAGGTGCCATTCTAATGCTCGAAGTCGAAGCGATTGACTGCTCCTCAAGTGTGGTGCGTGCCGCGTTAGCGAAGGGGGATACCACGGGGCAATGTTTACGACCTGCAGTGGCAGATTATATCGAAAAACATAATTTATATAGGACAACCATTGACTGATACGAATCCCACCAGCTTGCAGGTCGAGGCAACCAAAAAAATGGCGCTGGAGGCGCTGGAAAACCTTAAGGCGGAAAATGTAGTGCTGCTGGATGTGCGTGCCCAGTCCAGTTTCACCGACTATATGATATTTGCGAGCGGGAGTTCCAGGCGCCACGTCAGTGCAATTGCTGAATCGGTTGTCGAGGCAGCAGAGGCGGCTGATAGCCCCGCCATTGGCGTTGAAGGCGAGGATATCGGTGAATGGATACTGGTTGATCTCGGCGACGTAATCATTCATATCATGTTGCCTGATGTGCGACTCTACTATGATCTTGAGAAACTCTGGGGCGAAGAACTGGCTGTGGGCTGAGAATGCAGATTCAGGTTATCAATGTCGCGCAAAAACTGCCCGCCTGGGTTGACACCGCCTGCAATGATTACCTGAAACGGATTCCGCGGGAAATTTCGCTGGAATTCGTGACCGTGCCACTCGCGTCTCGCAAATCACAACAGTCCCGCGCACGCCTGCAACAACAGGAGTCGGCTCTTATACTGGAAAAATTGACTTCCGGCAGCCTGAATATTGCGCTCGATGAAGGTGGTGAATCATGGTCAAGTACCGACTGGTCAAAGCACCTGCAACGCTGGATGTTTGATTTTCCACGCGTGAACCTGATTATCGGTGGGCCGGATGGTTTGTCGCCAGCCTGTATCGAAGTCTGCCAGCACAAGGTCTCGCTCGGAAAAATGACGATGCCGCATGCGCTCGTCAAGGTAGTGCTTGTGGAACAACTGTACCGTGCCTGGACCATTCTCAAAGGTCATCCCTATCATCGCGAATAGGCGACCCGGACAGGCTTTCAAGCTATCATGCCACAATGATTTATCTCGCCTCCAAATCACCCCGCAGGGCCGAGTTATTGCGCCAGATCGGAATTGAATTTGTCGTTCAAGCCCTGGATATCGATGAGAGCAGGGGGCCAACGGAATCGCCCACCGAGTACGTAAGCCGCATGGCCAGAACCAAGGCCGCGGTTGTCGCCGAGCAACTGGACGGACAGCAGGAACCTTACGCCGTGCTGGCGGCAGATACTACAATCGCACTTGATGGTGATACCATTGGCAAGCCTGCCGATGGTGAGCAATGCCATTCTACATTGCAGCAATTGTCTGGCAGGCAGCACCTGGTCTTGAGTGCCGTCGCTTTGGCCACGCCGGGCAAGGTCGCGTCTCGGCTAACCCAAAACAGAGTGAGCTTCAGGTCACTATCGGCATCGGAAATCGAGTCCTATTGTGCGACCGGGGAACCGATGGACAAGGCGGGTGCCTACGCAATCCAGGGTAAGGCTGCTATCTTTATTGAACACCTTGAAGGAAGTTATTCAGCGGTTATGGGTTTGCCACTTTACGAGACTGCAGAGTTACTGCAAGACGCTAATATAGCGATGTTTTGATGATGACGATAAGCGAAGAAATACTGATCAATATAACTCCCCAGGAAACCCGGGTAGCGATAGTGGAGAACGGGGCGTTACAGGAAGTCAGTATCGAGCGCCAGCGTAGCCGTGGAATTGTCGGCAATATATACAAAGGCAAGGTCAATCGGGTGCTGCCCGGTATGGAGGCTGCTTTTGTCGATATAGGTCTCGACAAGGCCGGGTTTCTGCACGTCTCCAATATCGATACGGGTGATGAAAGTGCAGTTGCAGAGGAAATTACGACGCGCCCGACAATCAATGAACTTTTACGTGAAGGGGAGACTGTATTGGTGCAGGTTGTCAAAGATCCAATTGGCACCAAGGGAGCACGTTTGACGACCAGTATATCCGTACCCTCCCGCTACCTGGTTTACATGCCAAACTCCACCTCTGTGGGTATATCGGTCAAGATCGAGGATGAAGCCGAGCGTGAACGCCTGAAAAAACTGATCGAGGCTTGCCGTTCCGAAAGCCAGGTTGGTGGTTGTATTATTCGTACCGCCGCCGAAGGCGTTGACGAGACCGAATTGCAGCTTGATATCACTTTTTTATCCAAGCTGTGGGGATCGTTACTCGAGCACGCAGAATCGGTGTCTGCCGGGAGTATGATTCACGAGGATCTACCGTTGTCGATACGTACACTGCGTGACATGGTGGGGGTCGATACCAGCCTGGTAAAAGTTGATTCTCGAGAAACATACCAGCGTATGACCGATTTCGCGACACGTTATATTCCGGACCTGCCAGCCAGGATCGAACACTATCCGGGCGAACGCCCCTTGTTTGATGTTTACAATATCGATGATGAACTGCAACGTGCGCTCGCACGCCAGGTCAGTCTTAAATCAGGTGGTTACCTGATTATTGACCAAACCGAGGCGATGACGACCATTGATATCAATACCGGTGCGTTTGTGGGCCATCAAAACCTCGAAGAAACCATTTTCAAAACCAATATGGAGGCGTCGCAGGCAATCGCACGGCAACTCAGGTTACGCAACCTCGGGGGTATTATCATCATCGATTTCATCGACATGGAGCACGAGGATCATAAGCGACAGGTATTAAAATCGCTCGAGAAGTACCTTGATAAGGATCATGCCAAGACCCAGGTTTGCGAGGTTTCGCCGCTGGGGCTGGTCGAAATGACGCGTAAACGCACGCGTGAAAGCCTGGAGCATATTCTGTGCGAGCCCTGTAAAACCTGTCATGGCCGAGGCTCGCTTAAGACCACTGAAACCGTGTGTTACGAGATATTCCGCGAAATCTTGCGCGAAGCCCGCTTTTATGATGAAGCGCGGCAATTGCTGGTTATGGCAAACCAGGATGTCGTCGACAGATTACTCGACGAAGAGGCGGCTAATTTGGCCGAACTCGAAACCTTTATCAAAATTCCGGTCAAACTTCAGGTAGAGGCACACTTATCTCAGGAATCTTATGACGTGGTGCCAGTCTAAATATCTCGAGCTGATCGAATGGAGCTTCTGAAAAGAATTAGCCTTGGAGTGTTCGTAGTCGCTGTCATCCTGCTGGCGATTATCATGGGCGGGTTGAGGCTCGCGATAAGCAATATCGAGTATTTCAAACCCGAAATTGCGTACCTGCTGGAGCGTGATGTCAGTAAAGGTATCGTCTTTACCGGGGTCAGCGGAGAAGTAAACCGCTTCAATCCGATTCTTCGTATCGAAAATGTCTCGATAAATCTGCCCGATAGATCACAACCATTATTTATCGATCGCCTCACGGTTGAGTTCGATTTTTGGGCCAGCCTGAGGGAGGAAGCACCTGTTGTGCTTGAGATTTCCGGCAAGCTCGAAAAACTGGAATTGACAAGAGATGAGTCAGGTCGATGGTGGACTCACGATCTCGAGATTGGTACGGGTAAATATCGAAGTTCGACCTTCGATTTCATGGGATCGCTAGCATTCGTGCCGCGCTATCTCAAACTCGATTTGCGTCGGCTAATCATCCGAGATGCAAAAAATCCCGCGACGTACCAGTTAGAACGCGTCTCAGCACACATCAATTACCAGCAAGGTCAGTTTTTTACACAGCTAAGCGCCGCGCTGCCGGATGAGCTCGGGCAAGGCATATTGGTGAAATCGGTTGTGGGCCCGGATCGAAGCGTTTTCTATATCAATGTGTCTAATTTACAATTGCCTGCCATTGCCGGGTTATTTGACTTGAACACCTGGGGCCTGACAAATGGCGCGCTGGATGGTGAAGCCTGGATTAACATGTCCGGTGCCCGTGTCGTCGCCGTCAATGGAGACATGGTACTTAAGCAAGGCCTGCTGCAGGCCTTTGCCGATAAAATGCCCCTGGCGGTGGATTATCACGCTCGATTCAGTGCCATTCATCGTAAATCCAGTTGGCGCGTTACCAGCAACGTTGACCGTTTGAGAATCGATAATCAGAATGTTTTAGGATTTCGTACCCAGTTGGAAATCGCCGACGGACCCGACCAGACCCTGGTTTCTGCGTGGGTAAACCGATTTCAGATCTCAGGTTTGCCGGCTATAGCGGGACAGTGGCTACCGGCAAACGTCAATCAGCAAATCGCGCAAGGTAAACTGCAGGGATTACTTCGGGACCTGGTGTTCAATATTGATCTGCAGCGACCGGAGGAATTTAAAATCGGCGGCCAGGCGATCCAGGTTAACAACGAGGCATTCGGAAATATTCCGGGCGCAACGAATCTGAACGCTGATTTTCTGTTAGCGGGCAAGCGGCTCGGATTAAAGGTCCATGGCGAGCAGGTCAGTCTCGACTTCGCTGACTTTTTCAGGGCTCCACTGGAATTTGATGCGCTGGAGTTGAGCGCAAATGCCAGCCGCAACGATTCAGGTGAAATTTCATTTTCAGTTAACGAATTCCAGGCTAGCAACCAGGATGCCAGGGTTTCGGGTCGCATGTGGATAGAATCCGATGATCACGAGCGCCCGTTCATGTTTCTGCGCGCCAACTTTACCGATACTGATGCAAGCAGCGCCGGTAAATATATGCCGATAAAATTATTGCCCGAGAAGACATTGGAGTGGCTGGATCGCGGTATTAAAGGAGGATTCGCGCCTGCCGGCGATCTGCAGTTCCACGGCAGGCTAAGCGGTTTCGAAAAGCTTCAACAAGAAAAATCGGGCGAGTTTTTTGTCGATTTCAATGTCGAGCAGGCCGACGTGTTTTTTGCACCCGGTTGGCTGCATGCCAGGAACGGAACCGGCAGGGTTTTATTTCATAATACTGGTCTTGAGTTCGATCTTGATCGAGTCAGTTATGAGAATCTTGATAATGCCCGCGCCCGGGGATCGATCGCCGATTTCGGTAAAGCCGTGCTGGAACTCGGGATCAAGGCAGATTCGCCGGCTGCCGACGCAATGCGCATATGGATCGATACTCCAGTCGGGCAACGTTATCGTGAAGTGGTCGGCAATTTGCACGACCTTGAAGGTGACGTCAGCAGCGATATCCAAATTAGCTTGCCGTTGCATAGCGGAGACGAGAAACAGCAGGTCCGTGTCCTGGTCGATCTCAAAAATGCGCGCGCGCGAGCGCGTAATTGGGGGCTCGACCTGTCACAGATAAACGGCCAACTACAGGTAACCGAGGATACGATAGTTGCCCGGGATTTAACTGCCAGGTTCTTCGAAGATCCGGTCGGGATTGAGATCAGAACCTTAAAACCGGGTGGCGATACGATTGTGGATGTGAACGGAATTGTTGAATCCAGGAATTTGTTAAAGCAACTGCCTGAGAACATGACACGGCACATTAACGGCAAAAGCGATTGGCAAGTGAAACTGAATTTTGCCGCGCAAACAGCATCAGACGAAATCCCGTATTTGCAGATAAGTGCGGCCAGCAAGATAAAAAATACGGAAATAGCCCTACCTGCGCCGTTTGCCAAGTCCAGGCAGGACTCTTCCAGCGTTTCGGCTGAGGTCAAGTTTTTCCCGCAACAGATTCATTTCACGACTGACCTCGGTTCCGATATTCATGGTCGAGGAAAGCTGAGCTCGAGCAATGACCAGGATTTCCAGCTGGATTCGCTCGAACTCGCCTTCGCAACAGAGCTCGAACCGACAACGCGGCCGGGATTACATCTCTACGGATATGTACCCGAGACTTCAATTGACGACTGGATTCCAGTTTTCAAGGGCCCTGGTATGTCGAATCGCGATCTGCTTGGTACTGCCAAACTCGTGTTTGGTCGGGCCAATGCCTTTGACCGGGTGCTTGAAAACGTTGTGTTCGAAGTCAAGCAAACTGATCAACGCTTTGTTGGAGAAATTCAATCGTCGCTGCTCAGCGGCCGCTTTGAAGCCCCGAGCCAGGTTTCTCCGGAAGACCCGCTTGTTGTAGACCTGGAGTACCTGAGACTGGACAAACTCGACCAGGAAGCAGATTATGCCGCATTGCTGCCGGGTGATTTGACCGATTTTCGCTTCAGTTCCCAGATACTGGTTTTTCATGACATGCTGTTTAGTGACGCGCTAATTGAAGCCAGGCAAGTTGACAATATACTTCATGTCGATAATTTCAGCATGCGTCGTGAAGAGATCCTGATGTCTGGAAAAGCGCAATGGGAATACGATGCAACTAAGCGTTCACATCTTTCCAGTGTCAGTGTTGGCTTCAAGGGCCCTCATTTAGGCCAGGCGATATCTGGACTAGGTTTCGGTGACTCCATGACTGATGGCAGCGTAGACTTTAACGGTAGGTTTACCTGGTCGGCACCGTTGCTGGCTTTCGAGCTGGATAATTTTAAAGGTGAAGCCGAGCTGGAAATTGTCGACGGTATACTCAATAACGTCGAACCGGGCGGCGGCAGGTTTGTTGGACTGTTGAGTTTGAGCGCGTTACCGAGACGGCTGGCGCTCGATTTTTCCGACGTGGTGGTTGAGGGTATGGAATTTGATAAAATTACCGGATCCTACCGGATAGATGGCGGCATACTATTTACCGAGGACACCCGGATGGACGGTCCCGCTGCTAAATTCAAGATTTCGGGTCAGACCGGCATAAAAACGCGCGATTATGACCAACTTATCCGTGTCACACCGAAGATCCGGCAAACGCTGCCCTTAATTGGAGCGGTTTCGGCAGGGAGCACGGTCGGCTGGGCTTTGCTGCTGCTGCAAAACCTGTTTAAAAAGTCCATAGACGATGCGGTGGAAATTGAATACAAGGTCACCGGAAGTTGGGATGATCCCCAGATCGAATTAATAAAGGCTGTTGATGAAAACCAGCAAGAACTACCGAAACGTGAAAAGTAAAGCCTGTATCCTCTGCCTGCTCCTGGTAACGGGTCATGTGTGGGCTAACTCGGTTCGTATTTTTACGCTGAGTGCCGATGAATGGGCGCGGCCGCGTTCCGGTGCGGTCATTCCGCAATTGTCAGCGATGCGCTCCGCGGTGAGCTACTGGGGCAAGGGTGGAGACAGGATTATGATCATTCGACATCCGGGCGAGGATAGTGGAGAACTCTGGGCGGCGGAACTGCGGGATTGGTTGATATCTCTCGGCGTGCCCTCAGATTATATCCTGCTGCTATCAGGCACACAGGCAGCCGATGAAATCAAACTCATGGTCGGAAATCGCGACGAAATGGAGCAATAACCAGATATGGCGTCAACTTTAGAGGCAGTTAGTAAAGCTATTCTCGAACCGAGCGAATTGCAAATTGAGCAGCTTGGTGGATTTCTCGACGGCTTACAGGGCAAAAATGTCGATGCAGGGGATCTGTATTTTCAGACCAGTCAACAGGAGTCCTGGGTTATGGACGACGGCATATTGCGCGAGGGCAGTTTTAATATCGAGAAAGGGGTTGGCATTCGCGCCATGTCCGAAGAGAAAACCGGTTTTGCCTATTGTGATGATTTGCACCGTAATGCGATTACCCAGGCGGTCGGTAATGCACGTGCGATTGTAAAGCAGGGTCAGTCCGGAAGCAGCGAGATTAAGCTGGCGAGTAAACCTGCGACTGCCTTGTACACATCATACAACCCGGTGGATGGTCGCAGTGCTGAAGAAAAAGTCGAACTTCTCAAAAAACTTGATGCTTATACCCGCTCGCTGGATGAACGTATCGAACAGGTCATTATTTCGTTGTCGGGTGGTATCGACCATATATTGGTCGCGGCTACCGATAATACGCTGGCCTCCGATATACGCCCGTTGGTTCGCCTCAATGTCACCGTGTTGATGCATCAGGCGGAGCGTCGTGAACAAGGCAGCGCCGGCTGTGGTGGTCGACATGCATACGATGTTTTTTTTGACTCTGACCGGGCCTATGAACTGGCACGCGAAGCGGTCAGGCAGGCCACGGTAAATCTTGAATCGATTGCGACACCCGCCGGCACCATGCCCGTAGTATTGGGACCAGGCTGGCCCGGTGTCCTGTTACACGAAGCGGTCGGTCACGGCCTGGAAGGGGATTTCAATCGTAAGGGTACTTCGGCGTTCAGTAACAAGCTAGGTCAGCAAGTCGCTTCACCGCTGTGCACGGTGGTAGATGACGGCACGCTGGTTGATCGCCGTGGTTCGTTAACCGTGGACGACGAGGGTGTTCCCGCACAGTGCACGACGCTGATCGAAAACGGCCTACTCAAGGGATACATGCAAGATAAGATGAATGCCCGGTTGATGGGAACCCGGTCAACTTCTAACGGACGACGCGAATCTTTTGCCCATCTACCAATGCCACGCATGACCAACACCTATATGCTCCCCGGTGAAAGCGATCCCGGGGAAATTCTCAGCTCGGTGGACAAGGGCCTGTACGCGGTGAATTTTGGCGGCGGCCAGGTAGATATCACTTCGGGGCGTTTTGTATTTTCGCTGTCCGAGGCCTACTTGATCGAAAAAGGCAAGATTACGGCACCGGTCAAGGGTGCAACCCTGATTGGATCCGGCCCCGAGGTCATGGGCAAAATATCGATGGTGGGCAATAACCTGGAACTGGACCAGGGTGTCGGTGTCTGTGGTAAAGAAGGACAGTCGGTACCGGTAGGGGTAGGGCAGCCCAGCTTGAAGATTGACGAAATTACGGTCGGCGGTACCGACTAGTTCACTGAAACCGCGGTGATTTCCATACCATTTTCGCCGCTTTGCAGGGTTAACAGGCCGAGGAATTCTCCTTCAAATTTCGAGCTGCCGAGCCTCCACATTATAGTTATCGAATTTTCCCGGTGAATCGAATCGATAAACTCGAAGTCGGGCTCGATCGACGTTAACACCGGAAAGTCCTCGCAACTCTGACGAAAATGTTCTTCCGATAGTTTTGCCAGTAACTCGTTTGAGAAACCACGCGAAAATCGTGCGTAATTCTGCTCACGCGCGGCTTCGACGATGTTTTTCCAGATCGGTTCCGCCACCGCGCGCAATTGTTCCTTGTGCAAGCGCGAGAATTGCGTCACGTCAGTCCCTCGCTTGGCTGCGGTTCGGACTGTAACCTGGCGTGCACGTCTTCATAGATAGACAGCATCGCCGGAATCACCAGTAATATCAGAAACGTTGCAAAGGCAAGTCCAAAGGCGATTGAAACCGCCATCGGTATCAGGAATTGTGCCTGGCGCGAGGTTTCGAATAGCAATGGCGTCAAACCCGCGATGGTAGTAAGCGACGTTAGTAACACCGCGCGCAGGCGCTGACAGGCGGCTTCTTCGAGCGCCTCGCGGATGGATGCCCCCTTATCCCTGATATGGCGATAAAATATGACCAGGATAATCGAGTCGTTGACGACGATGCCTGACAGGCCAAAAAAGCCGAACAGTGACAGGATTGTCAGGTTCATGTCCATGATCCAGTGACCGAGCACCGCCCCTGTCAGTCCCAGGGGTATTGTAAGCATTACCAGGAAGGGCCAGCCATAAGACGAAAAAACCCAGGCTAAAACAAGGTACATTAACGTCAGCGCGATAATAGCTCCGAGGCGCATATCGGCGAAGGTTTCGCGTTGACTGGCCGAGCGTCCCTCGATGCTGAACTGAACACCGTACTTACTGGCCAGTTCAGGTAGTGTAAATTGTGTCAGGTCGGTAACGATTTCCGCGGTGTTGTTAAGCGCGGCGTTGACATCCGCCGACACGTCAACCGACAGCCTGCCGTTGAAATGGCGCAGGGTCTCGAAACCCTGCGCCGAGCGCCAGTTGGCGACCGTTTCAAGGGCCACAAACTCACCATTGGGCAGCATAATCGGCAAATACAGCAGGCTGTCGAGGCGTCGCTGCTCGGAATCGGGTAACTGTAAACGCACTTCGACCTCGTCGGCACCCTGCTGAAAGCGTTGCAGGATGATGCCGTCATAGGCGGCCCGCAACTGACGCCCGATATCGGTGATCGATAAGCCAAGCGCCTCGCCTGCCGGGCTCAATTCGTATATCAATTGTTCCCTGCCATAGGGGAGGTCATCGTCGATGGCGCTGACACCGGGGATTCCCTGCAGCGATTGCGCCAGGTCAAGTGCAGCTATTTTTAGCCGATGAGGCGTGGTGCCGGTAAGTCTTATGTTGAGTTCGCGCCTCGACGGACCGACCCGGCGCGAGGTAATCTGGAAGCTTTCCACCCCTGGTGGAACCTTGATGCGCGAGCGCCAGTTCTTGATGAAGCTGGGATTATCGGTGCTGCGTTGATCAGAGCCGAGCAGTTCGACGTAAATCGAGCCCACCCGTTCGCCTGTTATCGCGCGGCCACGACCGACCGTGGATGCATGCACCCTGTAATAAGTCGAAACCACGGTTTCATCGATATCGGCGATGGTGTTGAGTAACTCGGTCTCGATCCTGTCGACAAACTTATCGACTTCTTCACCGGAGGTGCCAGAAACAAAGCGCACGTTTGCATACACCGTGGTCGATTCGGGAGAAGGAAAGAATTGCCAGCCTGTCTTGCCTCCGAAAAATAATCCTGCCGCGAACAGCAGGAAACCGATGGCGGTTGCAATGGTAGTCCAGCGAAATTCGATTGCGTTACGCACCAGCCGACGAAACCAGTGATCGCGGAAACGCGCAAAACCCCGGTTGAGCTTTTCCTTTAGACGAGATTGTTTCTCCGTGCGCCCCTGCACAAAGGCATGTCGTAAATGACCTGGCAGGATCAGGAAGCTTTCGATCAGTGAAGCGACGATGACGCACACGATAACGATCGGAATCGCCATCATAATGCTGCCCATGCGACCGCCGATCAGCATCAACGGCAGAAATGCCGCGATGGTTGTCAGGGATGAAGCCAGAACCGGTGCCAGCATACGCCTGGCGCCCCCTTCGGAAGCCATCAGGGGAGCCTCGCCCATATCGAAATGGGCTTGTGCGTCTTCGCCGACCACTATGGCATCGTCGACAATAATGCCGAGCGCCATGATCAGTGCAAACAGGCTGATCATGTTGATTGAACCACCGACCAGGTACAACACGGCGAGGGTGGCCATGAATGACACCGGAATACCCACCGCAACCCAGAACGCAACGCGTGTGGACAAGAACAAGTAGAGAATCAGTAACACCAGTACCAGGCCGCCGGCACCATTTTTAAGCAACAGCATGATGCGCTCTTTAATCAGCTGCCAGCGCTCGTTAAAAACCTGAATTTCAATACTAGGAGGTAACTGGGGTCGGGTCTGGTCGAGCCAGTTTTGCAATATCTCCGCCGCTTCCAGCGAGTCCCCGGTTTCATTGCGACGCAACACCAGTACCACGGCGTTGTTGCCGCGCAGGCTGATTGTCGGCGAACCGGGCAGATGCCGTCTTTCGATTTTGGCTATGTCACCGAGATGAATGCGCTTATCGTATTCACTGACAATGGCGAGATTGGCGAAATCCTGTGGCGTCCTGCGCTGGTTTTGACTGCGAATCTCGCGCG
>Ga0265303_10000663_pt1 | contig 19822 bp, 19 predicted proteins | sample Helome_2_FD_192494 | JGI IMG/M metagenome (GOLD analysis project Ga0265303, IMG submission 192494) | Marine sediment microbial communities from subtidal zone of North Sea - Hel_20160317 (Illumina Assembly) | ecosystem: Environmental > Aquatic > Marine > Subtidal zone > Sediment ... | reverse complement strand
CCACGCGTTACCGGGTCCGAAAATCTTGCAGACTCTGGGCACGCTCTCTGTGCCATAGGCCATCGCTGCAATGGCCTGGGCGCCACCGATCTTATAGATATCGTCAACGCCGGCACGTGTTGCGGCAACCAGCACAGCCGGGTCCGCGGTTCCATCGGGTCGAGGCGGGGTACACAGTATCTTGACAGGGCAGCCGGCAATACTCGCCGGTACAGCCAGCATGATGGCTGCAGACGGCAGCGGCGCAGTCCCTGCGGGGACATACAATCCGACAGAATCGAGAGGATGTGTCACCCGCTCGCACGTAATACCCGGCATTGTCTCGACAACAATGTCCGACGGTCGCTGCGGTTCGTGGAAGCGCCGAATGTTGTCGATTGCCAGGTCGATCGCATCGAGCTGTTCCTGCTTCAGCTGCTTTGTCGAAGCATCGATCTCCCTGGTGCCGACGCGGAAATGTTCGAGGTCCGCTTTATCGTATTTTCGGGTCAGTTCACGAAGCGCGGCATCGCCGCGATCCCGGACTTCCTCGATAATTGTCGCCACGCCCTCACTGATCTCGACTGTTTGCGAGACGGCGGGGCGCTGCAACAACGCGCTCCTCTCAGCCTCGCCGAGACGGGTCCAGCTTATGGGTGAAATGCGCATAGCTCAGTCCAGCATCTTTTCCACCGGCAGAACGAGCAAGGAGCTCGCGCCGGCGGCCTGCAGATTCTCGAGCGTTTCCCAGAACACGTTCTCCCGACACACGGCATGAACGGCCACTTTTTCATCGTTGCCGTCGAGTGGCATCACGGTCGGTGCCTCGGACCCGGGTAAGAGACTGCGAATTTCCGCCAGGGCGTCACGAGGCGCATGCAACATGATGTACTTGCTCTCGCGCACCTGCAGCACGCCGTCCAACCGTTGCAGGATCTTATCGACAAGCGCCTGCTTGGCCTCACCAAGCGGGGCCAGGGTCTGAATCACAACGGCTTCGCTGTGCAGCAGGACGTCGACTTCAGTCAGACCGTTCGCCTTGAGCGTCGAGCCCGTGGAGACGAGGTCGCAGATGTAATCGGCCCTGCCGAGTCTCGGCGCAATCTCGACCGCACCGGAGAAATACACTGGCTCCGCGCGGATCCCATTCTTCTTCAAGTAATTATTTAAGAGATGAACGTAACTCGTTGCTATTTTGGTATTTTCCAGGGACTTCGGACCCGAATACTGAGACGCTTCAGCGGCCGCCAGCGACAGACGGCAGTGACCGAAATCGAGTTCGTAAATCTGTTTGAAGAACCCCTTACGGCCCTCGGATTCGAGTTTCAGTCGTTTCTCCTCGACGATATTCAGCCCCACGATACCGAGGTCGCAGACGTCCTCGCTGACCAATCCGGGAATGTCATCGTCACGGACGAGAAGTATGTCGATGGGCATGTTCTCGCCGTAGCAGATCAGCTGGTCTCTACTCTTGGTGAGTTTTAGCCCGCAGCGTTCCAGCAGGTCGATGGAGTGCTCGGTCAATCGGCCGGTTTTTTGCACCGCAATCTGTATGCGCTGCTCGGGGGTATCCATACGGTGTTCCTCAGTGGGACGCGTGATTATCGGAATCGCGCGTTCGCTCAATCACCGTGCGATAGCCTCCAAAACCATCCGCCAGGAATCGCGCCACGCGGCCAATGGTGGTAACGCTGACACCTGTCAGGTCGTGAATCTTGCGGTAAGGCAGGTCCTGCTCGAGATATTCCACCACCTGCCAGCGATCGACCAGGGCCTGCAGCTCGGCTGGAGTACAGAGGTCTTTGAAAAAGTTGCGGCACTCAGCGGCCGTTCGCAAGCTGATAACAGCCTGGAACAAAGCGTTTTCGGCCGCCTGCTGTTGGCGCCGGGATTCGTTGCGATTGGGTTTCATAGTGAACTCATGTATTAATGCGTTAGCACACTAGTACATTCGCATAACGATTGCAACGGCAGGTGCCGACCCAGTTTCCGTCCAGCCCCGTTGCAATAATAAGTGCAATGGAAACGGTTACTTGTGAGACGAATTAAAGGGTGCCGACCGCTTGACGCTCGCGCCCGACTGCACATACACTCCTTGAAACTCATCGAGACCGGTCGAGGGATAGGCCCGACGACGCCGGGGCAACCTTCAGGACTAACCATCCTGAAAAGGTGCCAACTCCTGCGATGCATCGCGATAGTCGCGACACATCGATAGATGAGGGTTGCTGCAACACGCCGGGAAAGTCCGGTTGAAGGGCAGAACACCCCTCCCTTGCGGGCTTCGCAGGGTTCCGATGAGAAAGTATTGGAATCGACATGCGGAGACCGACAATGACATCCCCAGCAAGCAAAGCCACCCGCGCAGTTCGTGCGTCCATTGAATCGGACACCCAGCACGGTGCGGTCGTCCCGCCGTTACATCTTTCGTCGAATTTCGCGTTTGCGGGATTCGGCGAGAAGCGGCAGTACGACTACACCCGTTCGGGCAATCCCACTCGCGACGCCCTGGCCGACGCACTCGCCGAACTTGAAGGTGGTGCGGGTGCCGTCGTAACCTCGTCGGGCATGGCGTCTCTGACGCTGCTCACACAGCTCCTCGAGCCTGGCGACGTCATCATTGCGCCGCACGATTGCTACGGCGGCACGTATCGCCTGTTCGAACAGCAGTCGAAGAAAGGACTGTTCGACGTCAGGTTTGTCGATCAGACGGATTTAGGCGCGCTACACGCCGCCTGCGAGTGCGGGCCCAGGATTATCCTGGCGGAAACGCCATCCAATCCGCTGCTGCGCATTGTCGATATCGAGTCAATCGCAGCGATTGCAAAGCATCACGGTGCCTTGTTCGCCGTAGACAACACATTCCTCTCGCCAGCCCTGCAGAACCCGATCGAGTTTGGTGCGGATATCGTGATTCATTCCACCACGAAGTACATCAACGGACATAGTGATGTGGTCGGCGGCTGCGTCGTCGCCGCAACAGACGAACTGGCCGAGACGATCAGTTACTGGGCGAACTGCATCGGTATCACGGGCGCGCCGTTCGACAGTTTTCTAACACTGAGAGGGATTCGCACTCTTCATCCACGGATCAAACAACACGAAGAAAGCGCGAGCCGGATCGCAGCCGTACTCGATCAACACGAGCTGGTGGATCGCGTCTACTACCCGGGACTCGAGTCGCATTCCGGCCATGACATCGCGAAGCGCCAACAACGCGGATTTGGCGGCATGGTCAGTTTCGAGCTCAGTGGTGGCGAGGCAGCTGTACGTGCATTCGTCGACCATCTCGAGTTCTTTTCGTTAGCCGAATCCCTGGGCGGGGTCGAAAGCCTGGTTTGCCATCCGCCATCGATGACACATGCCCCTGTCAGCGAAGCCGCGTTGGCCGATGCGGGAATTCGGCCGAACCTGCTGCGTCTGTCGATAGGGCTGGAGTGTTCTGCTGACCTGATTGCAGACTTGCTCGCGGCCCTCGAGGCCGCGCGGGCAGCGAGCCGACTGCCGCCGGTTGCGGCGGCGTTTGGTTGAGCGGCATGAACCTGCCAGCGCACCTTGGAGTTCGGATTGCGGCGGAAACCGAGTTTCTGACAATCCCTGGACCATTCGCCCTCGAGAATGGCGAGACGTTAAGCGATGTTCAGATTGCCTACAGAACCTGGGGAGATCCCGCAAACACCGACGATAACGCAGTCCTCATTTGCCATGCCCTGACTGGATCGGCGGACGTCGAAGCCTGGTGGCCCAATATCATCGGGCCGGGCAAGGCATTCGATCCGGCGCACGACTACATCATCTGTGCAAACATCCTCGGAAGTTGTTACGGCACGACCGGCCCGGTGAGCATCAAACCCGGATCCGATGAGCGTTATCGCGCCGATTTTCCTCGCGTCTCTGTACGCGACATGGTGAACCTGCAACGCGAGCTGCTCGATGAGCTCGGTGTTGATTGCCTGGAACTCGTTACCGGTCCGTCGCTCGGCGGCATGCAGGCACTGGAATGGGCCATCAGTTATCCCGAGCGTGTTCGCAGTGTCGTGCCAATCGGCGTCGGCGGGCGGCACTCGGCGTGGTGCATCGGGGTCAGTGAGGCGCAACGCGCAGCGATCGCCGCCGATCCTAACTGGAACGATGGCTATTACAGCGAAGACTCACCACCGTCCAGCGGTCTCGCGGCGGCTCGGATGATGGCGGTCTGCACCTACCGAAGCTGGGAAAGTTTCGATGCCCGGTTTGGCCGCGACCAGCGCACGGATGAGCTTTACCAGGTGCAGTCGTATCTGCGTCACCAGGGCGACAAGATCAACGATCGATTCGATGCCAATACCTACGTAACGCTGACGCACGCGATGCATACTCATGATCTCGCGAGGGGCAGGGGTGATTACCCCGGGATACTGCAAACGATCACTCAGCCGGCGCTCGTCGTCTCCGTCAGCACGGATGCGCTGTATCCGCCCGAGGAACAGCAGGTTCTCGCGGAACATCTCCCCGCGGCACGATACACCATTCTGGAGTCCGCTCACGGCCATGACGGGTTCCTGATCGAAACCGAGGCGCTGGGTCACAAAATAGCCCGATTCCGGGCCGCCAATCGGGCCTCTGCGACGCTGCGAGCGGTTAACTCAGGCCGCGAATAATCGCGTCGGTCATTTCGTCCGTCGAAATCGGCGACTCGCCATCGGCGGCGATGTCGGCCGTGCGGGCGCCGCTGGCGATGGCACGGCTGATAGCCGATTCCACGGCAACGGCTTCCGCTTCGAGGCCGAGGCTGTGCCGCAACAGCATGGCGGCACTTGCGATTGTGCCGCACGGGTTGGCGAGTCCGAGGCCGGCAATATCCGGCGCTGAGCCGTGAATTGGCTCGTACAATCCTCGCGACGTCGTGCCCAGCGAGGCGGACGGCAGCATGCCGAGCGACCCGGCAAGCATCGAGGCCTCATCGGTCAGGATGTCGCCAAACATGTTCTCGGTCACGATGACGTCGAAGTCTGCCGGCCGGCTCAAGAGGTGCATTGCGGCCGCATCAACGAGGAGGGTCTCGACGGCGATATCAGCAAATTCCTCGGCCATTAGCCGGTCGGTCACGTCGCGCCAGAGGCGCGAGGTTTCGAGGACGTTGGCTTTGTCGACGGAACACAGCTTCTTGCGTCTACCGGCGGCGAGCCTTGCCGCAACGCGAACGATACGTTCGATCTCATGCACGTGGTAGACACAAAGGTCGCTGGCCGACGTTTCATCTCGGGTCTTCTCGCCGAAGTAGATGCCACCCGTCAATTCGCGAACGACAACGAGATCGACGCCCTCCAGATATTCGCTCCTGAGTGGTGACGCGCCGGCAAGTTCCTTGTAAATCCTGACCGGACGAATATTGGCGTAAACACCAAGAACGGATCGTAGTTTCAGCAAGCCTTGTTCCGGACGAACCGCGGCATTCGGATCCGACCACTTGGGTCCACCTACGGCGCCTAGCAGGACGGCATCGCACGTCTCACAACTGGCAATCGTCGTTTGCGGAAGGGGGTCTCCGGTTGCATCGATTGCCGCGCCACCAATCAACTGCTCGCAAAATGAAAAGCGGTGATTGAAGTTGTCCGCGACAACATTCAAAACACGTTGGGCGCTTGCAATGACGTCCGGCCCGATGCCGTCGCCCGGCAGCAGCACAATCATGGCGTCCAAGTGCGTGCCTCCTCGAATGCCACTATCTTGTCGGACTGCTGTAACAGGTAACCGAGTTGATCGATTCCCTCGACCAGGCAGTATTTCGCAAATCCGTCGATCGGAAACACGACAGAACGTCCATTGGGCAGCGAGAGCGTTGCGCGCTCGACGTCTATCTCGAGCTCTGCGGCCGGATTATTCAGGAGCCACTCGTGCGTGCTGTCGTCAACGACAACAGGGACGAGTCCGTTCTTGAGCGCGTTGTTGCGAAATATATCTGCAATCTCCGTGGACACGACCGCCCGGAATCCGTAATCGAGCAGCGCCCACGGCGCGTGCTCGCGCGAGGATCCGCAACCGAAGTTATTGCCGGCGATCAGAATATGGCAGTCCCGTGCCTCGGGCCTGTTCAGCGGAAACTCGGTGTTCTCGCTGCCGTCCTTGTTGTGTCGCAAGTCGTAAAATGCGGATTGGCCTAGACCTTCGCGTGACGTTGTGGTGAGAAAGCGCGCAGCGATAATCTGGTCGGTATCGATGTCCTTCGTCGGCAGAACAACGCTGCGGGACCGGATACGTTTGACGGGATTCACGAAAACGCCCTTGGGTCGGTGACCCGGCCCGTTACGGCGGATGCGGCCGCCGTTGCGGGACTCGCTAGCACAGTTCGCGCGCCAATCCCCTGGCGCCCCTCGAAATTTCGATTGCTGGTACTGACGCTGAGTTTGCCCTGATCGACGGTATCGCCGTTCATGCCGATACACATTGAACAACCGGCCTCCCGCCATTCGGCACCGGCATCCGTAATAATTCGGTCAAGACCCTTAGCTTCCGCCTGATCCTTCACTTGTTGCGACCCCGGTACGACCAGCATGCGCACACCGTCGGCGACCTTTTGTCCCTGCAGCACACGCGCCGCTTCCTCAATGTCCGACAAACGACCATTAGTGCAGCTGCCGACAAAGACGACGTCGACCGCCTGCTCGGTCATCGGTTTACCGGATTCGACTTGCATGTAATCAAGCGCTTTCCTGAAACTCGGATCGTCGCCGCCATCGGGAACCGGATCGTTAATGCCGACAACCATTCCAGGATTCGTGCCGTACGTCACCATCGGCTGCAACGCTTCGGCCGAGATAGAGATGCGTTTGTCGAACCTGGCGCTGTCGTCGGAACGCAGCATGCGCCAACGACGAACCGAATCCTCCCATGCGGATCCCTGTGGTGAGCGCGACCGGCCCGCGAGGTACTCGAAGGTCGTATCGTCGGGCGCGATCATGCCCGCGCGCGCGCCACCTTCGATCGACATGTTGCAGATCGTCATACGGCCCTCCATGTCGAGCGCTGTAATCGCATCACCACGATACTCGATCACGTGTCCGGTCCCGCCATCGACGCCGATCCTGCCAATAACAGCGAGGATGATGTCTTTGGCCGATACCCCTGAAGGGATTCGCCCATCGATATCGACGGCGAGTGTTTTCGGCTTGCGCTGCAACAGGCACTGCGTTGCCAGTACATGGCCGACTTCCGTCGTACCGATACCGAAGGCGAGGGCACCGAATGCCCCGTGCGTGCTGGAATGGCTGTCGCCGCACACGATCGTCTTGCCGGGCTGAGTCGCACCGAGTTCCGGTCCAATGACGTGCACAATTCCACGGTTCTGGTGCCCGAAACCAATCAGGTCAATGCCGAAGTCGTCGCAATTGCGCTCCATCTGCCGAATCTGGTTCGCGGCACTTTCCCCGACGACAGCGAGATCCTTGAAACTGGACACCGGCGTCGTGGGTGTCGAATGATCCATTGTTGCCAACGTGAGATCCGGGCGACGCACCGGCAATGCGCGTTCCCGCAACACGGTGAAAGCCTGCGGCGTGGTTACTTCGTGAATGATGTGCAGATCGATGTACAGGACCGCTGGCGTGTCAGGGGTTTCGTCGACGACCACGTGATCGGACCACACTTTCTCGAACAGCGTTCTATGGCTCACAAGTCCGCTTGCCTAAATGGTTGCGTGTTCGGCTGACGGCCTGCCGGGTCCGGAGCGCCCGTACTGCTTGCGGCGGAGGATACGATTAATGACTTCGAGGCAAGCACGACAGCCCGCTTCGACAATATCGACACTCGTACCCCGTCCTCGATAACTTTCGCCGCCGTACTCAACCGTGACAGTCACCTCTCCCTGGGCATCCTCGCCGACCGATGCGCTGTGCAATTCAAAATTGCGCAGCGTCAATTCAACGCCCGTCGCCTGCTCGAGTGCGAGGAAGGCGGCCGCAATCGGGCCATCACCGTGTGCGCTTTCTTCGGTGTCGCTACCATTCTCCCCAATCAGTGTCACGGTCGCCGTTGCCGGTTGATCGGTGTGGGTCTGGACTTCGAGTGACTTCAGTGTCCACGGACCAGAGGACGTGCTGTCGGCGTTCATTATGATCGCCTCAATGTCACCGTCGTAGACATCCTTCTTCTTGTCGGCCAGCTTCTTGAACTCCTGGAAAGCTCGATTGGTCTCGAAGTCATCGAGTTCGAAGCCGAGTTCGGCGACGCGGTCCCTGAACGCATGGCGGCCGCTGTGCTTGCCCATGACCAGGTTCGACCGGCTCAGGCCGACGTCCTCGGGCCTCATGATTTCGTAGGTCGACGCGTGTTGCAGCATGCCGTGCTGGTGAATTCCGGCTTCATGCGCAAAGGCGTTTTCGCCGACGATCGCCTTGTTACGCGGCGTGTGCATTCCCGTAATGTTTGAAACCAGGCGCGAGGTCGGGTAAAGGCGCGTGGTATCGATGCCCGTGTCGACATCGAAAAACTCCGCGCGGGTCTTGATGGCCATGACGGCTTCTTCGAGGCTGCAGTTTCCGGCGCGCTCTCCGATTCCGTTGATCGTGCATTCGATCTGGCGTGCACCGGCATTGACGGCGGCCAGGCTGTTCGCAACCGCCATTCCGAGATCGTTGTGGCAATGCACACTCAGAATGATGTCGTCGATTCGATCGACGTGATCCTTGAGATAGCGAAACAGGCGATCGAATTCGGCAGGGACCGTATAGCCGACCGTGTCCGGTATATTGACAGTGGTTGCACCGGCCTCGATCGCCGCGGAGACCACTTCGGCGAGATACGAAAGCTCGGTTCGTGAGGCGTCCTCGGGCGAAAACTCCACATCATCGACGAGGTCCCGTGCCATCCGAATCGCACCAACCGCACTTCTGATGATCTCTTCCTTCGCCATCTTGAGCTTGTGCTCACGGTGAATGGCACTGGTCGCCACGAACACGTGAATTCGGTGACGCGCTGCACCTTTCACGGCCTGGTGCACCTTCTCGATGTCGCCGGGATTGCAGCGCGCGAGGCCGCAGATCACCGGCCCGTAGTCCTCGTCGGCAATGGCCTTGACGGATTCGAAATCACCCGGCGAGGCCGCCGGAAAACCGGCTTCGATGATATCGACGTTAAGCTCAGATAGCGCCTTCGCGATGCGGAGCTTCTCCTGGAGCGTCATGCTGCAGCCCGGGGCCTGCTCCCCGTCACGCAAAGTGGTGTCGAAAATACGTATCCTGCTATCTGGCGATTCGTCTGACATCGGGATAATCCTCAGCAATTTCCTCTGTTTCGTTTAGCGCCCGGGCAATCTAGTCCTGCAGCCAGTCCATGCGAGCGCGAAGATCCGCGCCGACGTTCTCAATCGGATGCTCCAGGTCTGCCTGCAACCTGCGCTTGAACTCCGGCATGCCGTTCTCATTCTCCTCGATCCAGTTGCGTGCGAACGTCCCATCCTGGATGTCGGCGAGAATGTCTTTCATGGCTGCGCGAGAATCGGCATCAACGACTCTCGGGCCACTGATCATGTCACCCCATGCTGCCGTGTCGCTAATGAACTTGTACATCTTCTTCAGGCCGCCTTCATGCAGCAAATCGACTATCAGTTTCAATTCATGCATGACCTCGTAATAGGCCACCTCTGGCTGATAACCGGCTTCCGTCAGTGTCTCGAAACCGGCAACAATCAACTCCGTCGCTCCGCCACACAGCACCGCTTGTTCGCCAAACAGATCCGTCTCGGTCTCCTCGGCAAACGTGGTTTCGATGACGCCGGCTCGCGCACCGCCAATACCGGCGGCATAGGCCAGCGCAATCTTCAGGGCGTCGCCGCTCGCATCCTGGTGGATGGCGACGAGACAAGGCACTCCATGACCTTCTTCGTACTGGCGTCTCACCAATCCGCCGGGACCTTTCGGGGCGATCAGCGCCACATTGAGATCATCGCGCGGTTCCACCTGCTTGTAGTGCACAGCGAATCCGTGCGCGAACAACAGGGTTGCGCCCTTATCGATATCGTCAATGACTGACTGGTAGAGGGATTTCTGTACCATGTCAGGGGTCAGGAACATGACGATCGTCGCGCCATTGACGGCATCGTTCGGCTCCATCACCGTCAGACCGTCGGCCGTCGCTTTCGCCCAGCTGGCGCCATCGCTTCTGAGCCCCACGACGACCTTGAATCCACTGTCTTTCAGGTTCAACGCGTGCGCGCGGCCCTGGCTGCCGTAGCCAAGTATGGTGATCTGGCGATCCGCCAGACAGGAAAGATCAACGTCCGCTTCCGAATACATTTGCATGGTGGTTCCTCAGCCTGATGCAATTCTCACAAAAAAAACCCCACTATCCGTTGGGATGCGGGGCTTACGTTTCCGTGACTCGGATACGCGCTACCCGCTATGCCTCCCAAGGAGAAGCAGGGCAAGTCGAGCGGCAAACTGTGTCGTTGCTCGCGGATGATTGCGCGTTCCAGTCATAGCGCCGCATCATGTTGTAACGCCGGAATGATGTCAACCACTCTTTAATCGGTTACGCCTGTTACTAAACAAAAGCGATTAAGAAGGCACCCTAAGCTCATAATAAGAAAGAACTATTAATGAGAAGGCAATGTGCATCCCGAACGTCCTGGGCGGGTACATTTCATTGCAGTAAAAAGAGGGAGCCGACAGCCACTGATACGTTCGCCACAACTCGACCCGTCGACCATTCGACCCACAAAATTTTCGAGACGCTGAATCGGTGACGGAAGTTATGTAGATCATGGGCTGGCGATCCCGCAGGCATGTGTTATTCTTGGCCCGAAGAACGGGGTGCAAGACAAACATAGAATTAAATGGTGGGGAAGCCTGGACGATAGTGCCAGGACAGCCAAACACTAGAGAACGACCGTTAGTTTCCAGACAAACAACATCGCCGCGCGGCGAAATTGGAGAGAGCCGCGTGCGCAAATTGGTGGTGCGATATGCGTTGCCGGTTTTCAGTTGTGCATGTATTTAATGGATACCTTGCATCCCTCTCCGCAACTATTAACAACAACATTCGACCTTTGAAGGAGCGTTCATGAATCGGTGCATAAGCAGCAGTCGGCGCATTACCGCAGCGTTTTTCGCAACAATGGTGATGGCGCTTTCCGGCAGCGTTTTCGCCCAGTCCGTCGATCAGGTATTGCAGGCTGATCAACGTCGGTTGAACCTGGCTCAACAATCGCAGGAGCGAATCAACAAAGTCGTTGAACAGACTCGCTCCCTCGAAGACCAGTACAGGGCTATAAACAAGGAAATAGAAGGCCTCAAGGTCTATAACCGCCTGATGCGGGCGCAGGTTGAGGGTCAAAGCGCGGTACTGGAAGACATCGCATTGTCGATGGACCAGGTCGATGTCATCAACCGCCAGATTTTCCCTTTAATGGAACGCATGATCGACGGGCTCGACCAGTCGGTGAAGCTGGACATTCCGTTCCTTATGGATGAGCGCAGTACGCGTATTTCAGACCTCAAGGGAATCATGGAACGCTCCGACGTCAGTGTGGCGGAAAAATTCCGCAAGGTAATGGAGGCGTACCAGATCGAAAACGACTATGGCACGACGATTGAGGATTACACGCAATCGTTGACCATCGACGGTGCAACGCGATCGTTCAATATGCTTCGCATCGGCCGCATCGGTCTGTATTTCCAGTCGGATGACACCAAGATTACCGGTCGATGGGACAACGAAGCCCGCGATTGGGTGATCGATAACTCCGCTCGCAATGAGGTCCGCAAGGGTCTGCGTGTTGCAAGACAGCTCATTGCTCCTGAACTCATCAACGTTCCCGTTCCAGCTGCGGAGGCCACCTAAATGAAACGTATCACACTCATTATTGCGGCCGGGCTCCTGAGTCTTGGTTTTGTCGCCACGGCAAATGCGCAAGGGGAAGCTCGCAGCATGAGCGAACTGCTTCGCCTGATCCAGCAGGGACAGGCACGTGACTCGCAGGAAGCTCGTCAGCGCGAAGCCGCCTTCGCTCAAAACAAGAACCAGCAGCAGTCGCTACTGAATCAGGCTCGAGCTGCGAGAACGCGCGAGGAGGGCACCAGTGCGAACCTCGAACAGGCGTTCGAGACCAACCAGCAGCGAATTATCACGGCACGCCAGGCACTCGACGAGCGCCTCGGTGCATTGAAAGAGCTGTTCGGTGTTCTGCAGACTGTTTCCGGTGACGCGCAAGGCCGATTCGCGGCTTCGTTGACGAATATTGAATTCCCGGATCGCTCCGAATTCCTGTTTGACCTCGGTAACAAGATGTCCGGGGCCAGCAGCCTCGCGTCGATCGAAGACATCGAAAGGCTCTGGAGCATGTTGCAGCAGGAGGTCGTTGAGACCGGTAAGGTTACTCGATTCAATCATCTCGTGACGAAAGCCGACGGCCAGCAGGCAGAGGCCGAAGTGGTGCGTGTTGGTGCATTCAACATCGTCTCAGAAGATGGCTACCTGGAATACGATTCGAGCGAGAAGTCGATTGCTGAACTGTTGAGGCAGCCTGACGGCCGTTATACGTCCACGACCGGCGACCTGGTCGATGCCGATGGCGGTGTCGTCACTTTCGGTATCGACGTGACCAAAGGCGGCATCCTCGGATTGCTGGTCGAATCACCGACGATCAAAGATCGCATTGAGCAAGGCGGCATCGTGGGCTACTGCATCATTGCGCTCGGTATTATCGGACTGATCATCGCGATACTGCGCTGGGTTGCACTGTCGAACGACAGCCGCAAAGTCACGGCGCAGCTCAAACGTGACACGGCAAGTACCGACAACCCGCTCGGCCGCGTATTGGCGGCCTACGAAAGTAACAAGGGTGCCGATACCGAGACCATTGAGCTCAAACTCAGTGAGGCAGCGTTGAAAGAAATGCCCAGCCTGACCAAGGGCCTGCTGTTTATCAAGGTGGTTGCAGCGGTCGCACCATTGATGGGCCTGCTCGGAACGGTGACCGGTATGATCAAGACCTTCCAGGTGATCACGCTGTATGGCGCCGGCGACCCCAAGATGATGGCCGGTGGTATCTCGCAGGCGCTGATGACGACCGTTCTGGGACTTTGTGTAGCGATTCCAATGGTCTTGCTGCACACCGTTGTCAGTGGTCAGAGTCGCAAGATCGTCAACATCCTACAGTCTCAGAGCGCTGGCCTCGTGGCACAGCACTCCGAACGGAATGGCTAAGGCCGAAAGGAGTCGCCATGCTTTGGCTTGCTGACAGTATTGAGGCCATCCGAGACTTCATGGGTCTCGGTGGCCCGGTACTTAAGGTCATCGCGTTGACCATCTTTCTTATGTGGGCCGTCATCGTTGAGCGGATACTGTACTTCCGCACGTCGATGAACCAGATGTCACGCGAGATTCACGATAAATGGGAATCCCGGTCGGAACGCCGCTCCTGGAACGCCTTGCAGATTCGTGAGTTGATGATTTCCCGATTCAGTGAAGCAACGAATAAGGGAATCAACCTGATTCAGACGCTGGTTGCATTGTGTCCGTTACTTGGCCTTCTGGGTACAGTAACGGGCATGATCAGCGTATTCCAGGTCATGGCGGTGTCCGGTTCGGGCAACGTTCGTGCCATGGCCGCCGGTGTATCTCAGGCTACTGTACCGACAATGGCGGGAATGGTTGGCGCGCTCTCGGGCGTCCTGTTTGTTACTTTGTTAAGCCGCCGAGCGGCGCGTGAAGTCGAATTCCTCGAGGATTCACTCACGATGGATCACTAGAGGTCAGTCGCCATGAGTCGCCACCATCTCGATGATATTCATGTCGAAGAGGACGAGAATGAGATCAACCTGACACCGATGCTCGACGTCGTGTTCATCATGCTCATTTTCTTCATCGTCACCGCATCGTTTATCAAGGAATCCGGGATCGACGTCAACCGTCCGGATGCGCCGGTGACGGAATCCAAACCCGAAGACGCCAACATCCTGGTCGTGATCAATGCCAATGACGAGATCTGGATTGATCGTCGCTTGATCGATCCGCGTGCCGTACGCGCCAATATTGAACGCCTCCACGCGGAAAACCCGGATGGATCGGTTGTCATCCAGGCCAACAAGAAATCGACCAACAAGGTGCTCGTGTGGGTAATGGATTCATCACGAAATGCCGGCGTCTATAACATATCCATCGCGGATCAGAGATGATCGACCTGCGTACAGGTAAGCAGCTATGAAGAGAAAACACAGTACATTTGGCGTTGAAGAGGAAGAGAATGAAATCAACCTGACGCCGATGCTTGACGTCGTGTTTATCATGCTCATTTTCTTTATCGTTACGGCGACCTTTATCAAGGAAGCCGGTATCCAGGTGGAACGCCCGGACACGGTAACAGCGGATACACAGGATGATGCCTCGATCCTGGTTGCGATCAATGCGGTCGACGAGATCTGGATTGACCGCCAGAGGAGGGACCCGCGCGCCGTACGAGCTATCCTCGAACGTATGCGTGCCGAAAACCCGAAAGGCGGCATGGTGATACAGGCCGACGAGGACTCGACGAATGAAACGCTGGTCATTGTCCTGGAAGCGGCGAAGGCTGCCGGGGTATCCAACGTTGCAATCGCGTCGGATAACGAATAGGAACCGAGACACCGGTTGCTTGTCTTACAATTAAGAGTATCGCAGCGCATGCAGAAGCAACGATATTCGCTTAGGAGAACAGGACCATGATAGGTCGATACGTCATTTCAATCGTACTCGGTACGGTCGTAACGTTGAGTCTGCTGTTCGTCATGCAATTACTCATTGTCACCGGTAAAACGGCGTTGACCGACCCAAGAGAGCGTCACAAACTCGAATTCGTACGTGTCAAGCGCAATGAAAACCTCAATACCGCGGACCTGACACCGGAAAAGCCACCGAAACCCCCGGAGACGCCGCCTGAGACGCCGCCACAGGACATGGACAACATCAACCCCGATGCGCCTACCATTAGCGTGGCCGCGCCTACCGTGACGGCCGATACCAGTATCGGTGGCCCCGGTGGTATGAATATCGCGGAAGGCGATTACCTGCCGATCGTTCGAGTTGCCCCGGTGTACCCGGCGCGTGCATTGTCGCGCGGTCTCGAGGGATTCGTGGATCTATCGTTCACGGTGACATCGGCGGGAACCGTCAAAGACCCGATCGTATTGCAATCATCCAGTAGTTTATTCGAACGAGCTGCATTGAGGGCCGTGCTGAAATTCAAGTACAAACCGAGGGTCGTCGACGGCGTACCGGTCGAGGTACCCGGCGTCAAGACGCGTATTTCTTTCCAGCTCGAGGACTGACGCCTGCCGCGTAGCGGGGTCTGAGAAGCCATCCATAGAGGATTACTTTTGAGATGAACATCAAACACGGAATAACTCTGAAAGTATGCCTGGCGATGATGTTGGGCGTCCTGGCCATGGGCAGCGCGATGGCGCAGGAAAGAGCGACCGAAGAAGACAGGGCAAAGACAAAAACCAAGCAAGCCCAGGCCGTCAGCAAGGAAGTGTACGAGCGCATCCAGAAAGCGCAGGAAATGGTAGACGAGAAAAATTATAACGGCGCGTTGAAGTTGCTGAACAACCTCTACAATCCCGACAAGTTGACCGAGTACGAACAGGCCAATGTCCTTAATTACCTCGGATTCGTTTACTACAACAAGGACGACACCAATAACGCAATTCGCACTTATGAAAAGATGCTGGCCATCCCGACGCTCGAGCCGCAGATGGCCAAGCAGACGACGTTTACTTTGGCGCAATTGCTGACAATGCAGGAGCAATACGCGAAAGCGCTGACCACCATCGATAAATGGTTCCTCCTGGAGACAAACCCGCCGCCCGAGCCGTTTATTCTGAAAGCGCAGATTCTGTATAACCTGAACCGCTACCAGAGCATGGTCGAGCCAATCGAAAACGCGATGCGGGTTGCCAGGGAGCGCGACAAGCCGGTCAAGGAGGACTGGTACGGACTGCTGAATTTTGCGTATTTCCAGCAGGAGGATTATCGCAAGGTCCGTGATATCCAGAAGATCCTGATTCAGAACTGGCCGAAGGCTCGTTACTGGAAGTCGCTGGCAGGCGCTTTCACGGAACTTGGCGAAGACGAGAAGCTCATCTACGCCTATGATGCGGCCCACACGCAGGGCATGCTGGAGAAAGAATCTGAATTCGTGACCATGGCGCAACTCTACTTGCAGGCAGAGGTGCCGTATAAAGCAGGCAAGTTGCTCGAGGAAAAGATGAGTGCCGGAGTCGTCACGAAGAGTGAGAAGAACTATCGCCTGTTGTCACAAGCGTGGATGCTTTCCATGGAAGATGAGAAGGCGATTCCAGCGCTTCAGCAAGCGGCGCAGCGATCATCGGATGGCGATCTTGATTTGCGACTCGCGAACTCCTACCTGAATCTGGGTAATTACAGTGAGTGTGTGAAGTCGGCCAACAATGCGGCTCGAAAGGGTGGGCTGAAGAACCCCGACAACATGCAGATTTCGCTGGGAATGTGCCTCTATAACCTTAAGAAGTACAGCGACGCAAAAGCAGCATTCCGACAGGCGGCGAAAGTACCTCGTTCGAAGCGGACAGCCGACCAGTGGATCAGGGTGATAGACGCGGACCTGGAACGAAATCGCCAGATCAGACTGGCTGAGGAAGCGGCCCGCAAGAAACGCCAGGAACTGGAAGAGAAGAGAGGCGATAGCAGTCGCGTCTAGGGTTCGCCAGAACCTCCAGAGACGCAGTCTTCAAAATACAACTGGGGCGTTGACCGGCAACGGTCAACGCCCCTACTATTGCGCGACTTTTGATGACGGATTTTGGAAATGCCAAAGATTACGTATGTCACATCCGACGGAAACCGGCACGAGATTGAAGTGGAATCCGGTTATTCGGTCATGGAAGGTGCCATCAACAATGACATAGACGGTATCGTTGCCGAATGTGGCGGCGCCTGTGCCTGCGCGACCTGCCATAGCTACATCGACGAAGCGTGGCTCGAAAAGCTCCCTGAAATGGACGACATGGAAGACAGCATGCTCGATGCGGCATTCGAGCGAAAATCGAACAGCCGACTGACGTGCCAGATCGAAGTTTCTGACGCGCTGGACGGAATGGTTGTTCACGTCGCAGAGAACGATTACTGAGGTACGAGTCGCGGCTGCGTCGCTCTCGCACATCCATGTGCTTCGCGACATAAAGCCGTCCTGGCCAAAAAGCCGCTCCCACGATTTCGCAGTACTATCTCAGCCCTGTTTCCGCACGACCAATCACCATGCGTTGGATCTCGCTGGTACCTTCGTAGATCTCTGTGATTTTCGCGTCACGAAAATAGCGCTCGAGCGGCAGTTCCTTGCTGTAGCCCATGCCTCCGTGAATCTGCACGGCCTGGTGTGTAACGAACATGGCTGTTTCAGACGCGTAGAGTTTCGCGATGCTGGAGTTCAGCGTATTTCGCGCGCCTGTTTTCTTCGCGTTCTGTTTGGACCAGGCGGCCTGCAGGACCAACAGGCGCGATGCATCGATGCGCATCTTCATATCGGCAATTTTGTGCTGAATCGCCTGGAAGCTGCCAATGGCTGATCCAAAGGCCTGCCGTTCTCGCGAATACTCGACTGCCGCCTCGTAGGCAGCCTGGGCGATTCCCAGGGCCTGGGCGGCAACGCCAACACGACCCGCATCGAGCACGGTCAGCGCAATCTTGAATCCTGCACCTTCATCGCCAATTCGATTTTCCGCGGGGCACACGTAGTCTTCGAGCTCTATTTCACACGTTGCCGACGCACGTATTCCCAGTTTCGGCTCGGTCTTGCCAACAATGAATCCCGGCAACTCGGAATCGATGACAAATGCGCTGATGCCGGCCGATTCTCCATTGCTGTCGACGGTCTGCGTAAATACGATGACGTACTTCGCAACCGGCCCGGACGTGATCCAGGCTTTCTTGCCATTCAGCGTGTATGTGGAGCCGTCAGCCGAACGCACGGCCTTGCTGCGCATTGCGGCCGCATCCGAACCGGATTGCGGTTCTGTGAGGGCATAGGCACCGTTGACCTCGCCCGAGGCCACCGGCGTCAGGAATTTTCGTTTTTGCTCTTCGCTGCCAAACTCCAGCAACGGCACTCCGAACAGCGAATTGTTCACTGATACGATGGTGCCGTGTGCAGCATCTGCCGCAGAAATTTCTGCCATAACAAGCACATAGCAAATCGAATCGAGGCCGGATCCGCCGTATTCTTCGGGTATCTCGATCCCCATGAATCCGAGTTCGGCGGCCTGGCGAATCGTCTCGGCAGGAAAGTCACCGCTTGCGTCGAACGCGGCGGCAACCGGGGCAATTTCGGCCTGCGCAAATTCACGTGCCGCATCTTGTATCAGTTGCTGTTCTTCGGTTAATGCAAAATCCATAACGTTGGTCTTCCTGCTAGAATCAGTCCAGTCCCGGCGAAAAGCATTGCCGATTCTGCATTCAATCTCAATACCTCAACAGGAGTAATTGTTTATGACGATTTCAGCTGGCCAGCCGATGCCCTCGGGAACCTTTGGCATCATGACCGATGCCGGTCCCGGTGCCATGTCCACCGACGACCTGTTCGCAGGAAAAAAGGTTGTCCTGGTTTCGGTACCGGGAGCATTCACACCCACCTGTTCCATGAATCATCTGCCGGGATTCGTAGAGCAAGCGGCGCAGCTTCGCGACAAAGGCATCGACACGATTGCTTGCATGGCCGTCAACGATGTATTTGTCATGGATGCGTGGGGCAAAGATCGCGGGGTGGGGGACGACGTCCTGATGCTCGCCGACGGAAATGGTGAGTATGCGCGCGCCCTGGGCCTCGAAATGGACGGTACAGGCTTTGGAATGGGCATGCGCGGGCAGCGATTCGCCGTCGTTGTGGACAATGGCGTCGCCACGCACGTAGCCGTCGAGGCAGCGGGGCAGTTCGAGGTCAGCAAGGCGGAAGCGATTATCGAAGCCCTCTAGGCGGACCGGCCGGAGTCGATCCCCGATTCGCGCCTGGGCCGCCTCCCGGCCAGGTACGTCGATACGAGTCTCGTCAGCCCAACGCGTCCGTCAACTCGGGCACGATACTGAACAGGTCGCCGACGAGACCGATGTCGGCGACCTCGAAGATCGGTGCCTCTTCGTCCTTATTGATTGCGACAATCGTGCCCGCGTCTTTGATGCCGGTGATGTGCTGAATCGCTCCTGAAATTCCGATCGCAAAGTAGAGATCGGGCGCAATAATCTGACCGGTCTGGCCCACCTGCGTTTCGGGTGGCACGTAACCAGCATCGACGGCTGCTCTGGAAGAACCGATGGCGGCACCGAGCTTGTCGGCCAGTTTGTAGATCAGTTCAAAATTTTCTTCGCTGGCAAGCGCGCGTCCGCCTGACACGACTTTGGCGGCGGCCTGCAAGTCGGGGCGATCGGACTGACCGGTTTCTATGCCGACAAATCGAGTATGCGTCGGCAGTTCGACATCGAGGTCGACGCTTTCCACCGGGGCCGAATTACCGCCCTGGGCCGCCTGGTAAGAGGCCGTTCGAACCGTTGCGACCACCTTATGATCGGACGGTGCTTCCACCGCGACCACGGCATTGCCCGCGTAGATCGGACGTTTGAAACGATGGCTGCCGTCGACGCTCATGATGTCGCTGATCTGGTTAACGCCGAGCAGAGCGGCAACCCGTGGCATCAGGTCTTTACCGAAGGCTGTGGATGGCCCGAAAACGTGACTGTAGTCGGATGCCAACGCAACGATCTGCGGCGCCAGAATGGCGGCGATAGCGGGATCGTTCTCTGCGCGCTCCACCGTCACGACGCGGGTGACGCCACTGATCTGTGCCGCTTCAGCGCCAACGCCTGC
>Ga0265303_10000661_pt1 | contig 19857 bp, 20 predicted proteins | sample Helome_2_FD_192494 | JGI IMG/M metagenome (GOLD analysis project Ga0265303, IMG submission 192494) | Marine sediment microbial communities from subtidal zone of North Sea - Hel_20160317 (Illumina Assembly) | ecosystem: Environmental > Aquatic > Marine > Subtidal zone > Sediment ... | reverse complement strand
TCCGATCTCTACTGACAACCCCTATCACAATGGCGATTTACCCCAGCGTAGTTATGATCCAGACAAGGCTCGTTATCACCTGAAGAAAGCAGGTATGGAAGGCATTACGCTCGATTTGAGCACTTCAGACGCCGCCTTCGCCGGTGCCGTCGACACAGCGCTTTTGATGAAAGATTCGGCCGCCAAAGCGGGGTTAAACATCAACGTGGTGCGTGAGCCGAAAGATGGCTATTGGTCGAATGTCTGGAACAAAAAACCCTGGAGTGCCTGCTATTGGAGTGGTCGCCCGACGGAAGACTGGATGTTTTCTGCGGCTTACACAGCCGGAGGCAAATGGAATGACACTGCCTGGCACACGGGTCCCGAGGCGGACCTTTTTAACAAGCTGGTGGTAGAGGCGCGTGCTGAGTTGGACACCAACAAACGCCGTGTACTTTATTACGAATGCCAGAAAATTGTGAGTAATCATGGCGGCGCACTGGTACCGATGTTTGCCAATTTTATTTTGGCGCTGGATAAAAGTGTTATGTACGACAAACTGGCTGGCAACTTTGACTATGACGGCTACAAGGCGGCCGAGCGTTGGTGGTTCGCATAGGGATAAGCTAAAAATAACTTATCTTTAGTCTAGAGATGCATAGGAATGTTTGATGGCGTGGCCGCTTGCATGTCAGCACCAACGAAACTAGAATAGGCACATGACAAGCACATGTCCATCACTGAGGTAAACCATGGCAGCGACAGAGAGAGTTCCGGTATTGATGACCGCGGCGGAAAAAAAGCGAATCGTGGGGCGTGCAAAGAAAGCGGGATTAACTACCGCCGAGTATATGCGTCGTGCCGCGAAAGATTTCAGCCCGGGCAATGATGAGGCTGCGCTGGTGTCGATGATCGAGGAAATGAACCGCGTTACGGCCAATACCGAAAAGGCCATCGACGCAACGCTCAAGTTCGTCGCAGATTCCAACAAGCGAATCGCTCGACTCGAAGCCAGGGCGAAGCGCAAGGTTGCTTGATGGGCATTTCGGAGAAGATCTGGGAAGGCCTTAGCCGCGTCATTCGCATGGATGCCAAGGTGGAAAGTCTGGCCAATATCGTCAAGGATCAGCAGTCCCGTATCGAGGACTTAACAGGAAGGGTCATTCGTCTCGAAACCGCGCTCGAAATTGCGCTCTCTGTCCGAGTCGATAAACCCGCGCCGAAAAAAATTATCAAATCGAAATAGCCTGTAACCAGGTAACAGGCCACGTTTGACGTCCTGACGAGCCTGACACCGATAATTATGGTGGCGCAATATGCCTGTTAGCTTCCAATTCCCAATCTCCAGAGACTGGCCGCAATTCCTCTGACCTGAAAACAGGGGGCAGACGTTCGCTTCCTCAATTCAGCGCATATACTCCTAATAGTCCGGGCGCTACCGACTGGCCCTGGTGGTCATGGGTCGGGTACGAAGAGCCGCCAATATAGACTGTAAGGGTTTGCGCCGACTAATCTAAAACAATTTTAAATCAATTACTTACATAACAAACTTAAATTAGTTCTAACTTACTGGTTTCTGACCAGACGACTTTTTCTATTAATTAAGCTTACGATCCGATATCAGAGTAGTGGGAGAGTATTGCCAACGGTTCTGACCATGAAAACGGTTATAGATCGATATCCAGTCAACTTTACATAATATACATTATGCGCAGTTATGTATTAAGAGCGGATGCATGGCCCCTCAATTCAAACGAATCTCGTAAGGAATACCATTAATCTCGTCTTGTGGTTCTCTAATCGGACGTTTTATTACTTCCGCCGCATCCCGTAATCGTAATTTTTCCCCATTCTTGGTCTCAGCAAGTATTGACTGCGAAAATAAGGTGATATCAAATTCCTGAGGATGTTTAGCTAACTGTGCTTTTACCACGGCTATCACATCATTTACATTCAAGCCGAAAGCCCTCAAATTATCCTCAGCTAAAATGATAGAGATGCCCGCCCGATACTCTTTCTGAACCAACGATAGCGGCTCCCAACGGGGTTTAGGCAATTCAGATGCTTTAAATTCTGTACGAACTGTCTGGAATGAACCCAAAGCACTTAAAGGGATTCCCTGGTCACCAATAAAAATCGTAATATCACCAACCGGAAGATCTCTATGCAATAACATGCGTAACTTTTGGTCCACAGCCTCCACGACTGTTTTCTTATCAATACCAAGTTCCAAAATAATTTTCTCATCTATAACAAAACTTTGTTCTACGGATTTATAAACAGGTTGCACCAGCACATCTGGTCGATCTGAATCGTCAAGCACAAGCATCCAGGTACCTTCAAAACCTTTAAGTTCATTGATCAGAGCCTTTCTCCACTTTCCACGCCACCAAAAGCCCTTCTGTGTAACTTCCAGCAATACCTGTTTCTCAAATATGGATTTGGCGAAGTCATGGTCTTCGTCAATATGGGCGACAAACGTATCAACCGACGTCAGCGCTTCAACATATTCCAACATCTTACTTTGTAATTCTCTGACACTGCGGTCTCTGATCTCGCCTGACTGCCCAAATAGCGTACCTGTCACGTAAACAGGACCACTTTTTATCTGCGTCATACTCCCAATAGTAAAGACTATTAATGCGACAACACCGACAAATGAAAACACCTGTTTTGCAACAGACAACGAGGACGTTTTACCATTCATGCCAGGAAAAAACCGCGCTAAAGACAACGCAAACATACCGCAAATCCAGTGCCCTGAAACGGTGAGAAAAACAGGAATCAAAGCAAACGAACGATACTGCCAATTACTCACTGTTTGAATGTTGATTAAAATAGACTTAATTGTGGAAGAGCTACCAATAGGTCCGGTCTGGTTATATTCAGCATCAACCCACATTACCAGGATAACGGCCAATACCAGCGCGATACTAAATACACCAACTTTAAGCTTTGGTTGAAGAAGGTAGCCGAATATAAAAGGCAAACTAAGTACCAGCGATGCGCACAGAGCGCCCGGAATACCCCAGACAGGCGCAGGAATCCAGAACTCTGGTATGTTATGGAAAAAAACAGCACCAAATAAGCCACCAGGAAAAACCACTCCTAATATGAAAATTATGCGTTCTCTCTTATCCATCAGCAATTCGCCAGATCTGGTTTCTATAAGGAAGTTCTATTCTTTAAACCTTGATTGTCTGCTAAAACTTCGGCGATCAAACACCTAATCGTTCTACCGAGTATTTAAAGGTCTTGGTCCTGGGAAAGCCGATGATCGTTAATCAGTAACGGTTCAGCATCTGTACCATTAAGCTCGTCCAGTGTAGTTTGCCCATGTTGCCATGGAATGTCAGGGTCATCCAGACCATGAACAAGTCTGAATGGGCATTCGAGTTTCCAGTTATTGGTTAAAACGTAGTTATGCATCGCCCTTCCTAAATTGTCACGCGGATTTCGGGATTTCGTCTTGGAAATTTAGCCCTGCTCCCTGGTCTCGAATTTGAACGGTACTTCGTATCGGGTCTCGCCAACCTGCACCTTGACCAGCACCAACCACTGCATCAGGTTGCTGGCACAGATAAACACTCCGGCATCACCACTGAATGAACTCTGCTTTTCACCGGCTTCAATTTTGTGGAGATCGAAAACATAATACTCGAGGTAACCCATGTTCATGTCGATTCCCTTGAACCGGACGCCGACGACGCTCGGCTCCACCTGTTCAAAACTGGCATTCAGATGTAGCGCATCCGTTGGCGAGGGTTGCCTGGGAGTTATGGTAAACGTCATCCGGCCGCCCTCGGGAAGCCTTACGGCACAGTCTTCGAGATGCAGTGCACAGCCCTCTACCACAGGCAGTCTGATCTCCCCGTTAGCGTCCTGCAGGAAGCGGTATCCGAGCAGACCCGCTACCGCTAACAGCGGAATTGCGGTTATTGCTATCAATCTACCGGTTGTGATCACGATCGCCAACTCGCCTGGATCACGGCCAGATCACGGATCATCGTATTCGGGTCGTGCGGCGCGGTAAATATCGCGTGCAGTTCCCCCGCTGGATTAACCAGAAATATGGATGCCGAGTGGTTGATCAGGTAAGAGTCTTCCAGGCCCCCGGGCACGGTTGCCGCTGGATCGAGTTCAAGCGCCTTGCCGTCCCGGTAATAGACTCGCTCGTAAAAAACACCTAGCGATTTACAAAGCCGATCGATCGTGGCTTGCTCGCTGGTCACGCCAAGAAAACTGGGGTGATAAAAACCGGCGTATTGCTGCAAATGCTGCAAGCTGTCGCGATCGGGATCGACCGAAACAAACACGACCTGCGGCGGCTTGGAGACAGCACCCGGATCTTGCTCGATAGCGCGCATCATTTCCGCCAGCATGAAGAGCTCGGTCGGGCAAACGTCCGGGCAATGGGTGTAGCCGAAAAACAGTAATGACCAATTGCCACGGGCGTCTTCGATATCATATGCCCCCCGGTCGAGATGGGAGAGGGTAAAATCCGCTATGGCCGCGGTTTTCGGCAGCATGAACGCCGCCTCGGTTTGCGGAGCCTTCGGACCCTGCTCACACGCGGAGCTGATTATAGCAAGGCCCGTCAGCACAAGCGGCAGGACGAGTCTTATTCCATATGGCCTGATTTTCATAGTTCTATTCAGTTTGCATTTCGTGACTATGGCCTTGCACGTTCATCTTGCCATGGCGCACGACCGCTTCGAAGGTTTGCTCCGTTCCATCTCCGAGCACCAGCGTTAACTGCACCTTGTCACCCATTGTGGGTACTTTTTCGGGACCAATTAACATGACATGCCAGCTACCCGGCTTGAGCACGGTGGCTGAGCGTGGGGCTACTGGAATCGATTCCTGCGGCACCATTTTCATTACCTCGCCAACCTTTACGGTGCGATGCAGTTCAACTCGATCGACCGCCAATGTGGTGCGCGCGGCGACCACGGACTGGTCGGTGGTGGCATGATTTTCCAGGGTCATGAATACTCCCAGTGCGGGCGCATTCGGCGGCGCCGACCTGATCCAGGGACTAATCACCTTCAGTTCACCGGCGACGGCCGAAAAAGTACAGGACAACAACAGTATGATGCTCAGGGCACTTAAATTTTCTGGTTTCATTCTTTCAAATCTCTTAAATATCAAACTTGGTAAACCCAAACCTGACGGTTTGAATCCAATGGGTTGTGTAGTTTGTTTCAGGTTCGATGCGCATCACCGAAACACCTTTACAGGTCAACGCGAAACGAAGATCAGGCAGGTGGTGCGCGGCTTAGAAAATTTATGCGCAGCGCGGGTTCGGCAACCAGGGAATTGGGCCAGGAACGGCTTTTGTGATCCAGCAGATAGCGGGCATCGAGCAGGAAGTCATGGGCTAGAGGTTGTGCGTTAAGGTTTGCCTGGATGATACAGACGGGACATTCGTGGCACTTGGGACTGTCCTGTTGCTGGCCCTGGTCCAGTTTGACAAAGACGGTGATCTGACCGTACATGGTACAGAGGGTATCGGTATATCCCGTTACCGATTTGGCCATGACGCCCTGAAACGCGGGCGCAAGACTCTGCAATAAAAATATCAGCGCACTGTAGAACAGCACGTTGCGTCTGGTTTCGGTGATAGAGAAATTTAGCTTCATGTAAGATTCAAGAATAGCGATCCGATGTGCCACGGTGTTTGATATAAGTCATGTTGACGCAGCTTTACGTTGATTCGTGATCACAAGTTAAATCCAAAAGCTATTCGATGGTAGTTTATGATTGCGCTTTTAAGTTATAAACTATGCACCCGCAACGCTGAGACCCTACATGGCCGCCAAGAAAAAATATGCAAAACCCGTTTACCTGGTAGACGGCAGGCGCACACCGTTTATCAAGGCACGTGGCAAGCCGGGTCCGTTCAAACATGCGGATCTGGGTATATTCGCCGCCAGATCGCTGTTGTTGAAAATGCCGTTCGAGCCCACCGAGTTTGACGAGGTTATCTTCGGTTCAACCATGCCGGGCCCCGACGAAGCAAATATCGCACGCATCGTCGCGTTGCGACTGGGTTGTGGCGATCGCGTACCAGCCTATACAGTGCATCGAAATTGTGCGTCGGGTATGCAGGCGCTCGACAATGCGGCGATGTCAATTGCCTCGGGCCGATCCGATCTGGTGTTGGCCGGCGGCATCGAAGCCATGAGCCAGGCGCCATTGTTGTTTCATCCTAAAATGGTGGCCTGGTTAGCCGACTGGTGGGGGACAAAATCGCTTGGTCAGAAGTTCAAGGTTGCCGGAAGATTCAGTCCACGCTTACTGGCACCGGTGATCGCGCTGCTAAAGGGGTTAACCGACCCGGTCGTTGGGCTCAACATGGGACAGACCGCCGAGCAAATAGCCTATCGTTTTGGTATCACACGTACGGAAATGGATCAATTTGCGCTCGAAAGCCATCTAAAGCTGCACCAGGCGCAACAGGATTACGAGTTACCGGAAGTAGTGCCGATGTTTGACTCTGCGGGCAATATCTATGCATTGGACGATGGTGTACGTGCAGATTCGAGCCTGGAAAAACTTGCCAAACTGCGCCCTGCTTTTGACAAACCTTACGGTCTGGTAACACCCGGCAATAGCGCGCAGATAACCGACGGTGCCGCGGCCCTGGTTATGGCGAGCGAAGCCGCGATTAAAAAATACAATTTACCGATCCTCGCCCGGCTGGTCAGTACCGAATGGGCGGCATTGTCACCGGCTGAGATGGGATTGGGCCCAGCGCATGCGATCGCGCCTTTGTTGAAGTCACAGGGCATGAAAGTTAGTGATATCGATTACTGGGAAATCAACGAAGCCTTTGCCGCCCAGGTACTCGCGGTACTGGCCGCGTTAAATGACAGGGATTACTGCAAGCAGCAGCTCGGCTTGCGTTCGGCAGTCGGCAAGATTCCCGCCGATCGACTTAATATTCATGGTGGTGGCGTCAGTCTCGGACACCCGGTGGGTGCCAGTGGGGCGCGTATCGTGCTGCATCTGGCGAAGGTGCTGGAACAGAAAAAGGCCAGCACCGGGATTGCTTCGCTATGCATCGGCGGTGGCCAGGGTGGCGCGATGCTGATCGACAGGAGCGCATCATGAACGCAACGATAGCCGACTGGCAGAGCCATTGCGATGATGACGGGATCCTCTGGTTGACCCTCGACATGCAAAATACCGAGACCAATGTGTTGTCGGTATCGGTACTGGAACAGCTGGATAGCTTGCTCGACCAGATTGACAGTAATCCTCCAAAAGCGATTATTTTTCGCTCTGGTAAGGCAAAAGGTTTTATCGCGGGCGCTGATGTAAATGAATTTCTCGAAGTCACTTCCACGCAGGAAGCGTTAATCATGATCAAGCGCGGGCAGGCCCTGTTTGGACGTATCGCAGCACTCCCCTGCCCGACCGTCGCCCTGATCGAAGGTTTTTGTATGGGTGGTGGTACCGAGCTGGCGCTCGCCTGTGACTATCGTGTGGCACTGGATGACGCCGCAACCCGTATCGGCCTGCCCGAGGTAAAGCTTGGTATTCATCCCGCCTATGGTGGCCTGGTGCGTGCCACTGCTATCATTAACCCGTTGAAATCCCTGGAATTAATGCTCTCGGGCCGGGCCTTGAGCGCAGGTGCTGCACGCGCTATCGGTCTGATCGACGCAGCACAGCCCAAACGTCAGATTGAGCGCGCCGCGCGCAAGATTGCCTTATCCCGCCCAGAAAAACAGAAAATGCCGCTGCTCGGCCAGATTCTGTCGTTGCCGGGAATCCGCAGCCTGCTGGCCGCGTATATGAAGAAACAGGTGGCCAAAAAAGCGCCGCGGCAACACTACCCTGCTCCGTATGCAATTCTCGATGTCTGGGCCGGTTACTACGGTGACAGGAAACGCATGCTCGAAGAGGAGGCCAATTCGGTGGCGCGCCTGATTCAGGGTAGCAAGGTGCGTAGCCTGGTGCGGGTGTTTTTCCTGCAGACGCGGTTAAAGGGGCTGGGTGATAAAAAGTCGTTCACTCCGCGCCATGTGCATGTCATCGGCGCCGGTACCATGGGCGGGGACATCGCCGCCTGGTGCGCGTTACGTGGCTTTAATGTGACCCTGCAGGAGCGTGAAGCGAAGTATTTGAGCAACTCCTTCAAGCGAGCGCATCAGCTGTTCGCTAAACGCCTGAAGACTACGCCGGAGCGCAACGCCGCGCTGGATCGTTTGATTCCGGATATCAACGGGGATGGCGTATCCAGGGCTGATGTCGTGATCGAGGCAATTTTCGAAAATATCGATGCCAAGCATGCGATCTATAAAGATATCGAGCCACGTATGAAACCTGGCGCGGTACTGGCAACCAATACTTCCAGTATTCCGCTCGAAACCCTGGCAACCGTGCTGAAGGAGCCCGACCGGCTGGTCGGCATCCACTTTTTCAATCCGGTCGCAATGATGCCACTGGTAGAGATTGTCAAAACAGAATCGTCATCTGAAAAGACCATCCAGAATGCGATTGCATTCACGCAGCACATCGGCAAGTTACCACTGCCGGTGAAGAGCTCCCCCGGCTTTCTGGTCAATCGCATCCTGATGCCTTACCTGGTGGAGGCTTTTACACTTTACGATGAAGGTGTCGCGCCCGAAGCGATCGATAAGGCCGCAACCGATTTCGGCATGCCGATGGGACCGGTTGAACTCGCCGACACGGTTGGCCTCGATATCTGTCAATCGGTGGCGCAAAATTTATCCGCGGCTTACGGTATTGAAGTGCCGGCGGGGCTTAACAGGTTTGTCGACTCGAAGAAATTCGGTAAGAAATCCGGCCGTGGGTTCTATGAGTATAAGAAAGGCAAACCGGTCAAGAATAAGAATGTCGACCTGGGCGACCAGAAAGTAATTCAGAATCGACTCGTGTATCGCTTTCTGAACGAAGCCGCCGCCTGTTTGCAGGAGAATATCGTGGCCGATAAGGACCTGCTCGATGCCGGCATTATATTCGGTACCGGCTTCGCGCCATTTCGGGGTGGACCGATGCACCATAGCCAGCAGGAAGGCGTGGCATCGATTGTCGCCGCGATGACTGATTACGAGTCCAGGTTCGGCGAACGCTTTCATCCAGCGGCAGGCTGGTCGTTGCTTAGCGAGTAGATAAACCCTGCTGCGGATACAGGTTCGGCAACGAGTTTTGATCTACATCAGACCCGTCCGGATGGCAGGGTGTCTTAGTCACAACCAGCTGCCATAACCGCCTGCCCTGCCAGCTCGAATCGTGCTGTGCATACAACGCCCGGTCAAGTCTGGATAGTTCATTGCTGAATTCGATGGATCCTGTTCTGGTCTCGATCTGATTTATGCCGCTGATGTTAGCCCCTGGCCAACGCTGCCTGCCCCATTTCAGTAATTCACGGCGGGCATTGTGCGGATTATTCGTCAGGCAGGCCGTTTTTAATGCCCGCAGGTTACTACGGCTGGCCAACGCGGATTCTATTTTCCGGCTAATCCGGCGGCGCGCCGCAGTGTCGAAAAATAACGCTATGCAAGCTATCGATGACAGGCCAAGTAGCGCAAACCATAGCCAGTTGCCGGGCATTGATGTGAATTCGGTTCCTGCTACCGGGGAAAATTTTGAGCCGGCCCGGGATAAATCGGTCATACCGGGTTGAGTGCCCGCCGAATTGGTCACGCTGAGCGTCCTGCTTTCCAGCTGCGCTACTCTCTCAATATCGCGGGTGACGTCCCACCATTTAAGGGTAGTTGCCGGTAGCGTTATTTCGCCTGGTTGCGAAACCACCAGGGCAAAACGCTGTTCCAGCCGTCCCACCAGGACATCATTCTGAAACCGATTGGAGCGCACTTCCTGGTCGGCATAAATAATGAACTTGTCGGAGTAAGCGGATACGAGATCCGACGGCAAGGCTTCTGCCGGAAGTCCCCACGCCTCGATGGTCAAGTTGAAACCCAGCGAATCTCCGACCTTTAAGCCATCGGTAGTAAGGTCCCAGTGCTGTGATATTTCGAGTTGGCGGGCAGGTAGCCAGACGCTGCCAGCGAAGGTGTCTGGCGGGTTTCGAACCTGCAACTGCAAGTTTTCGCTGTTGCGGTAAATCCGCCTCGATGGCACTGCCGGATTAGCGCCGGTCGAAGTAGCTACGGTGTTTATCAAACCTCGATAATTTGCGGATGATAGCGTGATGACCCCGGCCGATTGCGCGACCAGGGCAATACTTCGTTCGAGCACGTTGAATTCCCTGCCGTCGCGATTAACTAAATATTTCGAATCCCTGCTGCTTCGATAGACATTCGTATTACCGGCCCCTGGTTCAAGAATTTTACCGTTGGAGATGGGTATGTTATGCAGTAAACGCATGATTATGTTAGCCGGTTGGCCGACGTAGGGGTTTTGTGGTTGCGCCTCGATCTCGAAGAAAACATTTTGCCTGGCAAGCAAAGCGGACGATTGCTGGACGACTTCAAGGCTTAATGCAGCTGTGGATTTGTTACCCACTTTTATCGACGGAATATTGAGACTGCCGGTGCGTCGCGGAAGGATTTCAATTTCCCATTGCATGCGATGAAGCATTTCATTGGCTTCAAGCATTCGAGCAACCCGGGACTTGACATCGAGGACTTCGAAATCGGCTTCCAGTGCCGACAGGTCAAGCGCGTATAACGATGGTATTTTGCTATCATATTCGATCAGCAGTTCCGCAATGTCACCCTCAAAAATTCGCGACGCTTGCAGGGATGCGGTTTGTGCCTGCCCCGGGGAATACAATTGGGCGAGGAATAATATACAACAGATTTTGGTGATTCGATGCATGTGGATTAGCGTGGCTGTCGCTTCTGACGCTGGAAATCGCGTAAAAATTTGCGTCGGAACAATTCAGTTGAAGTTTCGGGTAAAGCGTTGATCCAGCGTTCGAGAAATTGTCTATCGGGTAATTGCGCAGCGTCCTGGGCCTGCAGAACAAAACGCTCCATTTCCTGCTCGAGACCATCGAAGCGTTCAAACGGGTCTACCTGCCCGGATTGCATCGACGCGCCCAGGCCGGGCCCAGATTGCTGATCATCAGCAGGGTTCGTCGACTCCTGTCCAGCAACCCCGATACGCACCTCTGCATCGGGCAGGTCCGCACTGTCGAATGATTCGGGATCCTCGGTTTCGCCCGATTGTCCATTTACGGTTTCATATTGTTGTTCGAGGTATAACTCGAGCAATCGCTGGTTGTACCTGGCCGGACCAAGCTGCGGATTCAGTTCGAGCGCTTTTTGATAAGCCGCGACAGCTTCGGGAAACCTGTGCTGTTGCGCAAGCGTGTTACCCAGGTTGTATATCGACTGTGCGGAATCATCCCTGGCATAGATCTCCAGCGCCTGCTGATACTGCCCGTTTCGATAGTAAGCCGAGCCCTGTAGCAGCGGGTTTGCGGATAGTTCATACGCGGTTTGAAAATCACCTCGTTGATAGGCTTCAAAGGCCAGTTGTTCCGGGTGGTTCAAAAACAGGTTCCATTCCTTTGCATATAATTCACGCTCACCCGGAACGATTAAGCCTAGTAATATCATCCAGAGCAGATTCCTGCGGAACAGCAGCAGTGCAAAAGGGAGCATTAGCAACACCAGCCAGGCGCCGTCATTGGCTGCTGCGCGGGCAGAGCTATCATCGGCCTGGTCTGATTCGATAAGCTGGTTTGCGCTCAATCTCGACATCAACAGATCGTCTACTCCAGTAGAACCGGTCATCGTCACTAACCCGCCCTCGACTGCCTGGGCTACGCGCTCCAGTAGCGCAAAGTTGGTTTTGCTAAGCACGACCCTGCCCCGTGAATCGCGCAGCAACCTGCTTTGGGCATCGAGCACCGGCCCGCCCGCAGTGGTGCCGATAGCCAGTACATAAATACGGTGTCCCTCGTTAGCCGCCGTCAGTGCGGCCGTTACCGCCGCCTCGTTGTCACTCGCGCCAGCAGTAACGATGATTATCTGTCCCCTGCCGGCAACCGACGCTGCTAATAGATCCCGGGCAGAGTTGATAGCCAGATCTATGCGCGTACCATCCTCTGGCATGGTGCTTGGATCGAGTGCGTCTATGAATGCAAGCAGAGTCGTGGCGTCCCTCGATAAAGGCGATACCACGAAGGCGGCGCCAGCAAATACTACCAGACCGGTTTCACCATCAAAGTCAGCTGAAATTATTTCTTTCGCTGCCGCTACAGCATGTGCGAAGCGTCGCGGTCGCACATCTTCCGCCAGCATCGAGCGCGATAAATCGAGTGCTAACACCCGGGCGCTGGTCGATTCCATCATCGGATAAGACTGTTTGCGCCAGCTTGGCCCGGCGGCTGACAGTATTCCGAGGGTTAAAACAATGGCCAGAATCAAGGCCAGCCTGCCATTGCGATTCGAGCCCGGGGTATCGGCAAGCATTTTATCCAGTAGCGCCTTGTCACATATTCTGCTCCACATGGATTGTTGTCGGGGATATCGAGAATAAGTCCAGACCAGCCACCACAGCGGTGGTAACACTGCTAACCAGAGCGGATTTAGAAACTGAAAATTGGCGAGTTCAATCATGGGTTGGTGAAAAGCCGCGAATGTCGAATCGACCAGGTGATAAAAAATAACATTACCAGCAAACCCGCGATTAACGGCATCATGAATAGCTCATGACGCGGACGGTAGGTCTGGTACTTGTGTTCGATGGGCTCCAGTTTATCGAGATCCAGGTAGATTTTTTCCAGGGTCGATTTATTGGTGGCACGAAAATATTCACCGCCAGTGACCTCGGCAATTCGGCTCAGCACGCGTTCGTTGAGCGCGACCCCCGACGGTATGTTTTGCAGACCATAGGTTTGGCTCAAGGTCCGGGCATCGGTACCAACGCCAATGGTATAAATTGTCAGACCCTGTTGACCAGCCAACTGGGCAGCGACTATGGGGTTTTCGAAACCTGCTGTGTTGGAGCCATCGGTAATCAGAATAAGCACCTTGTGTGCGCTTTCCTGATCGCGCATTGATTTAACCGCGAGTCCGATCGCGTCGCCAATTGCAGTGTAACGGCCGGCTAATCCGGTACTGACATCCATGAGCAACTGTTGCAATGTATCCAGATCAAAGGTCAGTGGCACAAATGTGTAAGCATTGGTGCCGAACAGGATGAGTCCGAGGCGATCGCCTTCGCGTCGCTCGATGAATTTTCCGACCACTGCTTTCAATACTTCGATACGGCTGGCAGCTTTCGAATTAATCGTCATATCGACTTCGCTCATGCTGCCGGAAATATCAACTGCCAGCATCAAATCCCGCCCGCTTAAGGTGCGCGAAACCGGCTCGCCAAGCCAGAACGGACGTCCCGCGGCGATAACCAGGCAAATCCAGAATAACCATGCACAGCCTCGCGCCAGTTGCTGCGGTGATTGTCGAATCGAGGATTCGGTAAACGGGTAGCGATTCAGCAGAGGCACGGCAAGTGCCGGGTCAGCATGATTTGTCAGTGGCAGTATTTTCCTGGCCAGTAGCGGCAACGGCAGCAACAGTATTGCCCACCACCAGTCAAATCCAGGCATTAGTCCCTGCCCCGTTGCAGCAGCTGAGGTTTAACCGCAGTTAACCATTGTTCACACAATTCAACCAGCTGGCCGGCATCCACATTTACCTGTTTACGGTAAATTGCGTCTCCAAATACCTTACCCCTGCCGCTGGTGAAATTATCGCCACCAATACTCTCATCGAGAAATTGCAGCCAGGCTTCACCGGTAAAACTCTCGAGTTGCCGTGCTGGAAACGCCAGCAAGGCCACCTGCTTGAGCCATTGCGCAAGTTGTAGGGAGAGTTCACGGGTATCTTTGTTGTGTTTGTAAGTTGACCTGATGCGCTGTAAATCCTGCTCGGCCAGGCTGGCCAGGCGATTTACCCTGCGCTGCCGGATTAGCAACCAGATCAGCGCGGCGATGGCGATAATTGCGCTAATAGTTACCAGGTAGACAGGTGCCATCAACCACCAGTCGGGTGCAGCCGGAGGTTGAATATCCTTGAGTTCCCGTAGTAGTTCGTCGGCAGTCATTTCAATGTCAGATTTTGAATGATCTGTGCAGTAATATCGCTATTACAGGAAATCGGAATTAACGGGATGTTCAACTTCGAAGCCATGGTTTCGATGCGACCACGGTGATCTTGCTGCCATTGGTGCAGCCAGTTATCACTAGCCTGCCCGGATAAATCAAAACCGAATTTCCGGCTACCTGTCCGTACCTGGTAGTGGCCATCCGGCCAGGCATTGACCTCGGTATCGTCGTGAATCCAATAGCTGTTGATGTCGTTATGCCTGGCGATAGCGGAAAGTATTTCCAGCGACTCGTCGTCGAGGCCGATAAAGTCGGTAATCAAAGCGACAATTGAACCCGGTTTGAGCACGCGATTAATTTCGTGCAGCAAAAAATTGAGACGGTTACGAGATGTATCTGCCGGCGCAGAGATATTGCCGGCCTGGGCCAGGTAATGGAATACTCCGAGTAACCCTGACCTGGTTTTTCCTGGTCTCACTTCATGGTGGGACTCGGGAGATACGATCAATCCCCCGATGCGGTCTCCGGCGAAACTGGCTAACCAGCCGACGTGGGCGGCGACCTGGGCCGCAGCCCATGATTTAAAACTAAACCGGGTACCGAAATACATCGATGCCGATAAATCGACTGCGAGCAGAAATCGGCGTTCCTTTTCTTCGGCAAAAATCTTGGTATGGGCTTCACCGGTGCGCGCCATTACCCGCCAATCCATGGTCCTGACGTCATCTCCATATACGTAGGCACGTGATTCTTCATACTCCATCCCGCGTCCACGCAGGCGTACTTCGCGCGCACCGGAGCGATAACTCGCACGGCGGCGGATATTGGTCAACGGCAGGCCAGATAAATGCCCACGTACCCTGATTAAATCCTCAACCTCGATGCTGATACCGGGAACCTTGTCAGCATTGGCGCTCATGCTCAGGCGGTGGGTACTTTTGCCAGCAATTCATCGATTACCTGTTCGCTGGATATGCCATCTGCCTCGGCCTGATAGCTAAGCAGAATCCGATGACGCATAACCTCGTGCGCCAGTTTTTGCACATCTTCCGGGGAAACATAGTCCCGACCTTCCAGCCAGGCCAATGCCCGGCAACAACGATCAAACGCAAGGCTCGCGCGCGGACTCGCACCATACTGAATCCAGTCTGCCAGTGCGTTTGAATACGGCTGGGGGTTTCTACTGGCGTCAACCAGTTGCGCAATGTATTGCTCGACCGGCTGCGCCATATAAATGTCAAGAATTTTCTGGCGGGCGTCGAAGATGGTCTGTTGCGAGATTGGCAGCGTAGCGGGAATACCGAGTGCTACCTCGTCCTGTCGGGCTTCGCGTCGCACCTGCCGCATGATCTGAACTTCGGAGTCAACGCGGGGGTAGTCAATGGTAACTTTGAGTAAGAACCGGTCGAGCTGGGATTCGGGTAACGGGTAAGTGCCTTCCTGTTCGATTGGATTCTGGGTCGCCATCACAAAGTATAACCCGGGCAATGGATAGGTCGTTTTACCGACCGTTATCTGCCTTTCCTCCATCGACTCCAGCAGCGCCGATTGCACCTTGGCTGGCGCACGGTTGATTTCATCAGCGACGATTACGTGATGGAATAATGGACCTGGCTGAAAATTAAAACTGCTGTCATGCGGCCGATAGATGTCGGTTCCGGTCAGATCGGCAGGTAGTAGATCAGGGGTAAACTGGATGCGTTGAAAGTCGCCTTCGAGACCGCTGGCGAGGGTTTTTACCGCCCTGGTTTTGGCCAGGCCGGGAGGGCCTTCAACCAGTATGTGTCCATCCGCCAGCAACGCGACCATCATTCTCGAAATCAGGCGCTCCTGGCCTAGAATCCGGGAGTTCATAAAATCGCACAGAGTCTGGACTTGTTGATGCAGTTGACTGGCTTCGGTTTCAGGCATTTCCGAGGACTTTTCAGCTAGTTGAAAACCTGCCATCACGGGATTAAGTGACCAGATGATAGCTATAGTTAAGGAGCCAGCATAAACACCCTTTTGCCTAATTTCCAGCCCTGCCCGGGGATGGCCTGATTCGTACAGGATAAATCGATCGACCCGGTAGATCGTTTATCCTGCTTCGACACCCGGGGTACTAGTTCAGGCCAAACAGTTTATTTGCGTTATCGAAGGTCGTGCGCGCCAGGGTAACGAGCGATTCACCACGAATCTCGGCCAGTTTTTCGGCGACCAGTTTGACGCGACCGGGGTGATTGGTCTTGCCGCGATGGGGTGCAGGTGAAAGCCAGGGTGCATCAGTTTCGATCAGCAGGCGTTGCAGTGGGATTTGTTGCGCCATATCGCGTACGTTCTGTGCCTGGTGAAAAGTAACTATGCCGGATATGGAAATGTAAAAACCGAGGTCTATCGCCGCGCGCGCCATCTCCCAGTCTTCGGTAAAACAGTGTAGTACACCCCCGACTGTCCGGGCCTGGTGCTTGCGCAGTAATTTCAGGGTGTCTTCGCGAGCGCCACGGGTATGAATTACCAGCGGCAAGCCACATTCGCGTGCTGCCTCTATGTGAGTAATGAAGCGCTTGCGCTGCCAGTCGAGATCGCCGGATTGATGAAAATAATCGAGCCCGGTTTCGCCAATGGCGACTACCTTGTCGCGGGTGGCGAGCGCGCATAGCTGGTCGACAGTCGGTTCCTGCACATCCGCATAATCGGGGTGTACACCGGCACTGCAATAGATGTGTTGGTAAGGCGCGATGCGCTGATGCATCGCGTCGAAGGATTCGAGGTTAACCCCGATGCAAAGCATGCGCGTAATACCCGCTTGCTCGATGATACTCAGCAACTCATCGAAATCATTGTTGAATTCACCGAGATCGATTCGATCCAGATGGCAGTGGGAATCAAAAAACATTCTTCAAAAATACAAATTCTTGGCTAAGATTTTTGCGCAAGATCAAGGCGGTCCGGCGCACCCGAGGGGCGTGCGCAGAACCGGAGTGTGTGTGTATACATGTGGTTCGACTGAGGCGGCACACCGGCATGGCCCTGACGTGGATATTGCGGAAAAAGATAGCTAAGAAAGGTGTTTTTACATCGTGTGGGTTGGGCGATCTGCCTGCAAGGCACCAGCAAGGAAGCCTTCGATCTTGTTGCGCGTGGTGCCATTATCCTGGGCGCTGAACTGTACCCCGATTCCGGCAGCCTTGTTGCTCTGCGCGCCTTGCGGGGTGACCCAGATGATCTTGCCTGCGACCGGTAAACGATCCTTGTCATCCATCAGGCTCAACAACATGAATACTTCGTCACCGAGCGCATATTGCTTATTGGTGGGAATAAACAAACCACCATTTTTAACATAAGGCATATAGGCCGCGTAAAGCGCGCTCTTGTCCTTGATGTTGAGTGAAAGTATGCCCTGGCTACCGGGTGCACCCATTAGATCAATCTCCGGGAAACTATTTGTTTCAATGATATTAGCACGTCTTCGAGCTGAAGTTGGAGATCGAGGTTATTTTCTTCAACGCGCAGTTGATATTGCGCGCGAAGTCGCAAATCCAGTAACGCCTGTGCGCTATGCCGGTCGGCCCCGGGTCGGCTCCCACCGTCGGCGTCAACCCCGCTACTCTGGTAGCAATAAGCGTTAAGCGTCATATTTATAAGGCGCCGGATGATTGTCGTTTCAGACGCTAGCAATCCGCGACAAAGGTCGGTAACACTGAGTTCACCCCGCAAAAACTGGCTGAAGCGGGATTTGAACTGCGCGACCAGCGAGGCATAGTCATTTTGCTCCAGTTTGAGCGCAAGTACAGGATCGCCACCGGCTAATTGAAGGTAGCTGGCGGCTGTTGCATCCTCGACACCCTGCTCGCGCAACCAGTTTAGTGCCTGTTCCTGCAGGGGCGGATTAATGCTCCAGGATTGACAGCGACTGCGCAGTGTTACCGGGACACGCCCTCGATTATGCGTGATTAGCATGATTAATACCCGCGGCGCTGGTTCTTCGAGGGTTTTCAGCAACGCATTCGCACTGTTCTGATTCATGGCTTCCGCGGGATAGATCAAGGCGATCTTCATGCGATCGTGTTGGCGTGTTAAATGAACTTCATGTATCAGTTTACGTATTTGCTCTATATTTATGTTTTTATTGATTTTTTTTGTTTTTTCGTTGTACTCGAGGGTCACCAGGTTAAAATCTGCATAGGTGCCAGCCCGCATCATTCTGCAGGCTTCGCATACTCCGCAAACTGACAGGTCGGAGGGCTTGTCACACAGTAACAGCATCGACAGATAGCAGGCAAAGTCGCTGATATCCTGCTCGCTAGTGGTATCGATTAATACCGCGTGAGGTAAATGTTGCTGTTGTTGGAGGCTGAGCGCACGCTGCAGGATATCGGCTTGCCAGGGCAGGAATTGAGGTCTGGCGTCATCCATTATCGGAGCTCGAGATTAGCTTTCAAATCGAGTCCAAATCGATCATTGATAACGGTGATTATATCTTCGCTGACCCGGTCCATGGTTTGATTGGCGTCGATGACCTGGTATTGCTGTTGATCGCTCGCGGCGATCTGTAAAAAAGCGTCACGTACCCTGGCGTGATAAGGAGCCCCCTTTTTTTCAAAGCGGTCTTCATTACCGCCACGGTCAACGGCTCTGGCCAATGCGATTGCTTCCGGAATATCAAGAATCAACACCAGATCCGGTTTGAAGTCACCGACCACCGCCTGGTGAATCTGTTCGACGGTGTCTAGTCCCAGATCGCCCGCGATACCCTGAAATGCACGACTTGAATCGGCAAAGCGATCGCTGATTACCCATTTGCCCAGCGTCAGCTGAGGCCAGATGGTGTCGCGCAAATGTGAACGTCGTGCTGCATACATTAATAGCAACTCGGTCATGCTATCCCATTTTTCGGGCTCACCTGTTACCAGCAGCGCGCGGATATCCTCGGCGGCAGGTGAACCACCGGGTTCGCGGGTCAGTATTGCCTGCTGCCCAGCGTCGACGAGCGACTTTAACAACCTGCGTGTTTGCACACCCTTGCCAGAACCATCGACACCGTCGATTACTACCATGCGATTCTGACTGGATATGGTGTTCACAGTCCTACTTGGCCTTGTTCAACTGGTATCGATTCACTGCGGCATTGTGTTCTTCCAGCGTTGCCGAAAAATGGTGGGTGCCGTCACCCTTGGAAACAAAATACAGGGCATCAGTTTTTGCCGGATGCAGTGCCGCACGAATGGCTTCCAGCCCGGGCAGCGCGATAGGTGTTGGCGTCAACCCCGCGTGCAGATAGGTATTATAAGGGGTGTCTTTCTTTAAATCTCGAAAACGGATGTCGCCATCAAATGCTTCGCCAAGGCCATAGATGATGGTCGGGTCTGTTTGCAGGCGCATATATTTTTTAAGACGTTGAATGAAAACGCCACTGATCAGGGGGCGTTCGAAGCCGGCGCCGGTTTCCTTCTCGATTATCGAGGCCAGGATCAGGGCCTCATAACTGGACTTCAGGGGTAATCCGCTATCACGCTGTTCCCATTCGCGGGTTAAATGCTTTTGCATGACCTGGTAAGCGCGGCGCAGGAAATCAACATCGCTGGTCCCCTTCGGGAAGCGATAGGTATCCGGGAAAAACATACCTTCCGGATGCTGCTCCGGATAACCGATCAAGGTCATGATCTCCCGGTTATCCTTTCCCTCCAGGGTATGCTCGATGACAGGATCTTCAGCGATGGCAGCGAGCATCTGACGAAAAGACCAGCCTTCGATGACCGTGAGACTGTATTGAATGGCACTACCCTGGATGAACTTCTCCAGTAACTCATCGGCTGTCATCCCTGCTTCGATTTGATACTCGC
>Ga0265303_10000660_pt1 | contig 19863 bp, 15 predicted proteins | sample Helome_2_FD_192494 | JGI IMG/M metagenome (GOLD analysis project Ga0265303, IMG submission 192494) | Marine sediment microbial communities from subtidal zone of North Sea - Hel_20160317 (Illumina Assembly) | ecosystem: Environmental > Aquatic > Marine > Subtidal zone > Sediment ... | reverse complement strand
GGTGCGGAGTCTAACCGGATTTAAGCGGCTAGAGCGTAACTATCTTCGTTTGCAATTATTTGCATTTCCAGATGGATTTACGAGGGAACTGGTCCTCGGTATGCCCTGCTCTGCTTTGAAACCCACGTCGAAGCCAGGTCGCCCCCGGATTCTGTGTTACTTCTGTATTACGGTTATTTGATATTTTTATTCAAAAATAGTTCAACCGTCAACCTGTTGATTTTAACAGATTCTAGAGGTGATTGAGTAAATCCTGAGGATGATCAATAAGATGTTCTGCCCCCCATGATTCAGGAGGCTTACTATCATTACCCAAGTAACCATATTTTGCCACAACGGGTTCTATCCCTGCTGCAATGCTCGCTTCTACGTCCCTAATATCATCTCCTAAATAGATACACTCAGAAGAAGCAACATTTAATATATTGATAGCTGCTAAAAGTGGCTCCGGATGTGGTTTACAGTTAACCGTATCTCCTCCACTAATTACACATGCCGTACGGGAAGTTAATCCAAGTTGTTCTAGTAGGGGATTTGTAAATCTTGCAGGCTTATTGGTAACAATTCCCCAGAGAAGATTACGGGATTCTATCTCTTCTAACAATTCAGCTATACCCGGAAATAAGCAAGTATCCTGACACAAGCGTTCCTCATAAAAATTTAGAAATTCATCACGCATCACTTCATATCCTGAGTCCCCCGGCTTAATCTGAAACCCCAACCCTAACAAACCACGTGCACCTGCTGAAGCTTCCGTTCGAACCAGCTCAATGGGCAAACTCGACATACCTCTATCTATACGCTGACGATTTAGAGCATGACCCAGATCCGGCGCAGTATCAGCAAGTGTGCCGTCCAAATCAAAAAGAACTGCTTTTATCATAGAAAAAGTTTCAAATCGGAAATGTAAACAAAGAAATTAGTTTTGTGAACAGGATGGTATCTATCCGTATAAATCAGGCACGGTAGGCCATAATATAATTCACACTGGAATCCCGCACTAATGAATACACTTTGGTGAAAGGATTATAGGTCATACCCGTAATGGCCTCCACATCCAACCCGGCACCACGTGCCATACGTGCTAGTTCAGACGGCTTAATAAATTTGATGTAATCATGTGTCCCACGTGGCAGCAGGTTTAATATATATTCTGCCCCTACTACTGCCAGTAAGTATGATTTTGGATTACGGTTCAATGTGGAAAAGAAAGTCCAGCCTCCAGGTTTGGTGAGTTCTGCACAGGCACGCACAATACTTTCTGGATCGGGTACATGCTCTAGCATTTCCATACAGGTCACAACGTCATAATGATGTGGCTGCTCTTTAGCAAGATCTTCTGCAGAAACATGACGATAGTCCACTTTGTTACCAGATTCCAATAAGTGTAGCTTGGCGATTTTCAGGGGCTTTTCTCCTAAATCAATTCCCGTCACATTGGCACCTTTCTCTGCCATACTCTCGGATAAAATCCCTCCACCACAACCGACATCAAGCACTTCCTTTCCATCGAGTCCTGCCAGTTGATCAATGTAATTTAACCGCAAGGGATTGATTTCGTGAAGAGGCTTAAATTCACTATTTGGATCCCACCAATTATGGGCGAGCTGGTTAAATTTTTCTAATTCAGCTGGATCCGCATTTACCTTATTTTCTATTGTGTTATCCATTTTTATTAATGTTAATTCTATCTTTCCAAAAGACGGTACGGGCTACTATTTCTTGCTCATCTAGGGTGGTTAACTTCCCTGCATTTACGAGTATTTTACCATCTACCCAGACATGACTCACGTGCTCTCGACCTGCTGAATAAACCAAGTGCGAAACCGGATCATAACAAGGAGAGAGTTCCGGTCCTGAAAAATCAACTGCAGTAATATCTGCCATTTTACCTTTTACCAATGACCCAATACGATCTTCCATTCCCAATGCTTTCGCACTGTTTAGCGTTGCCATTTGCAATGCCTGATATGCAGGTAATTCTTCTGCCCTATTACTTTGCGCTTTTGCTAGCAAAGCTGCAAGGCGCATTTCCGCAAACATGTCTAGGCGATTGTTACTAGCCGCACCATCTGTTCCTACTCCAACAGTAACACCCTGCTCCCTAAGGGTTGAAACCGGAGCAATTCCACTTGCCAGCTTTAAATTAGAGGATGGACAATGGACAACACTACAACCCTGACTTCCTATCAACTCAATTTCTTCTTGCGTTAGATGGATCATGTGTACCCCAATAAGCCCGGGTGATAGCAGACCTAATTGATGCAAACGTGCAATGGGACGCATATTGAAATTTTCCAGACTATGCTTGATTTCTGTTTCGGTTTCATGCAAATGAATATGTACAGGTAAATCAAGCTGCTCAGCATAAGTCAGAATACTAGTGAAAGCCTTATCACTTACTGTATAGGGAGCGTGTGGTGCAAAACAAAAGGAGAGCAGCGGATGATGCCGATATTCATCCCGCATTGCCAAGCCTTTGGCAAGATAGTCTTCTGCATCACTTGCATACGCGGTAGAAAAATCAATTGCGATCATACCGATTGCACCACGCATCCCAGCTGTTACCGCAGCTTTCGCAGATGCTTCCGGAAAAAAATACATATCATTAAAGCAGGTAGTACCCCCTTTTAGCATTTCAGCACAAGCGAGCTTTGTTCCATCCAGTACAAAATCTGCATTCACATGCTTAACCTCTGCAGGCCAGATATGATTGTTTAGCCACTCCTTCAGCGGCAGATCGTCAGCTAACCCACGCATCAGGGTCATGGCCGCATGGGTATGAAGGTTAATTAAGCCTGGAATAAGTACATGCTGATTTAAGACTATATGTTCTTCAGGAGAAAACTGCAGATTCATCTCAGAAGCAGGCAAAATCGCTTGAATCATACCTTTATCAATGGCAATAGCATGATCTTCAAGCACCAATCCTAGGGGTTCTGCTGGTATTATCCAGCGAGCCTCAATTACGGTATCAATTTTAATACTATCCATTTAGTAATTTGATCCAAATCCGAGCCAGTTCGTAACGTCCAGATACAAAAATTATTATCTTTCGGCGTCACATTATTACACAACTAAATCTTGTATTCTGCCTAACTCTTGATTTGCTGATACACAACATACTGACTACCTTTTTTAGGCTGTACAAAAGAGATCATCCAGGTGGCTTCAATGGAGGTGGCATGATAGAATTACAGGGTTTTATACGGGCTTACTCAAAGCGCCAATAATATCCTTACTTACTGTTTTTAAAAGAAAAATATAATAATGGATCAATTCGCAAAAGAAACCCTCCCCATCAGTCTTGAAGAGGAGATGCGCCGCTCTTATCTCGACTATGCTATGAGCGTAATTGTGGGGCGTGCGCTACCAGATGCACGAGACGGTTTAAAGCCTGTGCACAGGCGCGCACTGCTCGCGATGCATGAACTTTCTAATGACTGGAATCGTCCCTACAAGAAATCTGCCCGTATTGTTGGTGACATTATCGGTAAGTATCATCCTCATGGCGATACAGCTGCTTATGACACCATAGTTCGCATGGCACAGGACTTTTCCTTACGGTATGTCCTAGTAGACGGTCAGGGTAACTTTGGCTCCATAGACGGTGATAACGCTGCAGCAATGCGTTATACCGAAATTCGTATGTCACGCATTGCCCATGAGTTACTGGCAGACATTGAAAAAGAAACAGTAGATTTTGTTCCGAATTATGATGGTTCTGAAAGAGAACCGGTGGTCCTTCCAGCAAAAATTCCTAACCTGCTAATTAACGGTTCTTCCGGTATCGCAGTGGGAATGGCTACGAATATTCCACCGCATAATTTAAACGAAGTTGTAGAAGCTTGTTTGGCATTACTTAAAAAGCCTGATCTCAGTATCGATAAATTAATTGAACTCATGCCAGCACCGGATTTTCCGACTGCAGGCATCATTTATGGCGTTGAAGGAGTCAAAACAGGTTATCAAACTGGACGCGGACGCGTTGTAATGCGTGCCCGTACTCATTTTGAAGACATGGATAAAGGCAATCGTCAATGCATTATTGTTGATGAACTGCCTTATCAGGTAAATAAAGCAAATCTGCTAGTTCGTATCAGTGAACTGGTTCGTGATAAAAAAATTGAAGGAATTTCTGATTTACGGGATGAATCTGATAAATCAGGTATGCGTGTAGTAATTGAGCTAAAACGCGGTGAGATGCCTGAAGTAATACTAAACAATCTGTATAAGGAAACGCAGTTACAGGATACCTTTGGCATGAACATGGTTGCCCTACTGGACGGACGGCCACTGGTGCTCAATCTGAAGCAGATGCTAGAAGCGTTCCTAAGTCACCGTCGTGAAGTAGTAACGCGACGTACTAAATTTGAACTAAAAAAAGCACGAGACCGCGGCCACTTGCTCGAAGGTCTTGCTGTTGCATTATCCAATGTTGATGAAGTCATTGCGTTAATCAAAAAGGCATCTACTCCGGCAGTAGCCAAGCAAGCGCTGATGGCAAAAATCTGGCGCTCCAAGCTAGTAGAGGAAATGCTCTCTCGTAGTTCGGTTAAAGCCAGCGAATTTCGTCCAGAAGGGTTAGATGCAGAATTTGGTCTATCCAAAAAAGGCTACCGCTTATCCGATTCGCAGGCCCAAGCAATTCTGGAATTACGCTTACAACGACTCACTGGTCTAGAGCAAGATAAGGTTGTAGGTGAATACAAAGACGTAATGGATAAAATTGCTGATCTTCTTGATATTCTTGCAAAGCCAGAGCGAATTACGAAAATTATTGCTGATGAGCTAGCTGCCGTTAAAAAACAATTTGGCGATAAACGCCGCAGTGAAATCGTAGTCAATACGCAAGATTTAAGTATGGAAGATCTAATTACACCAGAAGACGTGGTCGTAACGCTATCCCATACCGGTTATATTAAATCGCAGCCACTACAGGATTATCAAGCCCAGAAGCGTGGTGGACGTGGTAAACAAGCAACCAAAACGAAAGAAGACGATGTGATTGATAATCTGTTTATCGTCAATACACACGATTATATTCTCTGTTTTTCAAGCCGAGGACGCGCTTACTGGATTAAGGTGTATTCCGTACCACAAGGTGGACGTAATTCACGCGGCAAACCGATTGTTAACTTATTAAAACTGGGAGAGGGAGAAAAAATAAACGCCATTCTTCCAGTAAAAGAGTTTGATGATAATCGTTTTATCTTTATGGCTACTTCTCTAGGTACCGTGAAGAAAATTGTTCTGTCTAAATTTTCACGTCCGCGTGTAGGCGGCATCATTGCTTTAGCCTTAGATGATGGCGATTATCTAATTGGTGTCGCACTTACAGAAGGTAAACATGATGTGATGCTGTTCTCTGACGGTGGTAAGGCCATGCGTTTTGATGAAAATGATGTACGTCCGATGGGGCGTAGTGCACGGGGTGTCCGTGGGATGAAGTTAAATAAGGGACAGACTGTCATCTCCCTACTAGTTGCGGAAACTGAAGAACTCTCAGTACTAACCGCAACTGAAAATGGGTTTGGGAAACGTACTCCGATTAGTGAATATGCGCGCCATCGTAGAGGTACTCAAGGCATGATCTCAATCAGAACCAGTGAACGTAACGGTAAAGTAGTCACTGCAAGACTCGTGAAACAACTAGACGAAATCATGTTGATTACCACTGGTGGTGTACTAATCCGCACACGTGTGAAAGAAGTCCGCAAAATGGCTCGTGCCACACAGGGAGTTAAACTCATTAACCTGGACGAGGGTGAAAAACTTGCCGGATTAGAAAGAGTAATTGAAACTGATGAAGAAGAATAATTAACTAAATGTATAAGTTGAACCATGAATTTAAAAGGTGGAGCACCTTCTGACAGTGGAACGTGTATTTAACTTCAGTGCAGGCCCTGCAGTGTTACCGGCAGAAGTACTACAACTAGCGCGCGATGAAATACTCAACTGGCATGACAGTGGTATGTCAGTTATGGAAATGAGTCACCGTGGTAAAGAATTTACGTCTATTGTCCAAAAAGCTGAAACTGATCTACGTGAATTAGCGGGTATTCCTGAGAACTACAAAGTACTGTTCCTCACAGGTGGCGCTAGCAGCCAGTTCTCCATGGTACCAATGAACTTACTACGAGAAAAAAAGAGTGCTGATTATATAAATACCGGGATGTGGTCTAAAAAGGCTATAAAAGAAGCGCAAAGATATTGCCAGGTAAATGTTGCTGCTTCATCAGAGGACTCTGGTTTTACCTATGCTCCGACGCAAGACCAGTGGACACCAGATCAGAATGCAGCTTATGTGCATTACACACCTAACGAAACTATTGGTGGCGTAGAGTTTAACTGGATACCAGATCTAACCTATTCGGAGAATGATATTCCACTGGTGGCTGATATGTCTTCTTGTATACTATCGCGCCCACTAGATATTACTCGGTATGGACTAGTATATGCCGGGGCTCAAAAAAATATGGGACCCGCAGGCCTGACTATTGTTATCGTACGTGAAGATTTATTAGGGGAAACGATTCAGAATACACCAAGTGTATTTGATTATAAAATCCATGCTGATAATTCCTCTATGTATAACACTCCACCCACTTATGCCATCTATGTTACCGGGTTAGTATTTGAATGGCTAAAGCAAAAGGGAGGACTGACTGGAATTGAAAAAATTAATATTACCAAGGCTAATTTATTGTATGACTTTATTGATACAACAGATTTCTATCACTGCCCGGTAGCAAAATCTGATCGCTCCCGTATGAACGTTCCCTTTACATTACAAAATTCTGATTTAGATGCTGAGTTTCTAGCACAAGCACAGACCCGTGGTTTATTGCAATTGAAAGGACATCGTGCAGTTGGCGGAATGCGTGCTTCCATATATAACGCAATGCCAGTTGAAGGTGTGCTTACTCTAGTCAACTTTATGAAGGAGTTTGCCGGTAATCATGCCTGAACGATCACATAAAACCTTTCGAGTGCATACGCTCAATCAGATCTCTAAAAAAGGGCTGAGTCTTTTTCCTGAAAATCGCTATACCATTGGGGATGAAATTACTGAGCCGGATGCGATGCTTGTACGTTCACACAATATGCTCGAAATGGATATTCCTAAAAGTGTCATGGCTATCGGAAGAGCCGGAGCCGGAACCAATAATGTTCCCGTACAAGATATGAATGTAAGAGGCATCCCTGTTTTTAATACGCCCGGTGCAAATGCAAATGCAGTGAAAGAACTGGTATTGTCTGGCATGTTGCTAGCAGCACGTAATCTGATTCCTGCTATACACTTTACTGAAAGTCTAGAGGGTAGTAACGCCACCCTTCACGAACAAGCAGAAAATGGAAAAAAACGATTCTCTGGAATGGAATTACCAGGCCGTACATTAGGTATTATCGGATTGGGTGCAATTGGACGGCTTGTTGCAGATGCGGCTATCGGTCTTGGGATGAAAGTAACAGGTTATGATCCTGAAATTACTGTGGATGCAGCGTGGAATTTATCTTCAGAAGTAAAAAAAGCACCAAGTATTGGAAATTTACTACAACACAGTGATTTCATCACCCTACATGTACCCTTGCTTGATGCAACACGTCACCTGATTAATGATAAGCAGGTCAAAAACATGAAAAAGGGAACGATCCTGCTTAATTTCTCTCGTGATGGTATTGTGGATGAAGATGCGATATTGACAGGGATCGAATCTGGAAAAATAAAATACTATGTATGCGATTTTCCCAGTCAGAAACTTCAGAATCATCAGGCAGTGATTACCCTGCCTCACTTAGGCGCCTCTACACTGGAAGCTGAAGAAAATTGCGCAATAATGGTAACAAAACAGATCATAGATTATCTGGAGAATGGAAATATTATCAATACTGTCAATTTTCCAAATTTAACAATGGCAAGAGAATCACCCTATCGGATGGCAGTAGCCAATTCTAATGTGCCTAATATGCTAGGACAGATTTCTACTAGTATGGCAGAAGCAGGACTTAACATTCACAATATGGGTAATAAGTCCCGAGGAGAAATGGCCTATACTTTAGTAGATGTGGATAGTCCTGTTCCACAGGAAACAATAGATAAGCTTGCGGCGATCCCAGGTGTTCTGATGGTTAGATACTTGCCTGTACTGGCTGACTAGTTTTAATAGATAAGGAACTGATTCTCAATGAGCGATCAACTTAATAAAATTCGTGATGAAATAGATACGATTGACAACGAGTTGCTCAAACTTGTCAACACACGTGCTGATCTAGCAAAGCAAATCGGACAGGTTAAACAAGGAGAAATATATCGTCCTGATCGAGAAGCACAAGTTCTAGAACGACTCCAAAAGCTTAATTCAGGGCCTCTTACACCCCAGAATGTAATCCAATTATTTACTGAAATTATGTCATTGTGTCGTTCAATGGAAAAACCTATGACTGTATCCTATCTTGGCCCACAGGGTACGTTTTCAGAAGAAGCGGCGCTGAATCGTTTTGGTAACTCAATAACAACGGTACCGTGTGAATCGATAGATGAAGTATTCCATAAAGTCGAGTCAGGTATGACCAATTATGGAATAGTGCCTGTAGAGAACTCTAATGAAGGCGTAGTGGGAAAAACATTAGACTTATTGTTACAAACTTCACTGAAGGTTTGTGGCGAAATTTTGTTACCCATACATCAATGCCTACTTACTCAAAATTTTGACCCTGAGCAAATCAAAAAAATTTACTCTCACCCTCAGTCACTAGCGCAATGCCATGAATGGTTAAATACAAATTTTCCTCTCCCACGAGTAAAAAGGGTTATTGCAGCAAGTAATGCTCATGCAGCGATGGTTGCTGCTGAGGATAAAAGTGTTGCCGCTATCGCCAGCAAAAAAGCTGCTGAAGTATACAAATTGTCTTTGTATGCTGAAAATATTGAAGACGACCCCAAAAATACTACCCGCTTTCTAGTAATTGGTACACAGGATATCGCTCCGTCTGGTAAAGACAAAACTTCGCTAGCTATGTCTGCTAAAAATCGTCCTGGTGCAATACATGAGTTATTATCACCGCTTGCCCAGCATGGTGTAAGTATGAGTCGTTTAGAGTCTCGCCCCTCTCGCTCTGATCTATGGGAATATGTTTTTTTTGCAGACATTAAGGGCCACCAACAAAATGAAAAAGTTACAAAGGCACTGGACGAAATACGGGAAAAAGCAATATTCCTAAAAATATTAGGGTCTTACCCTTCAGCATAAATTATTTTTTATATCTTTAATCAAAACGTAATTGCGCTGTTCTCTGTTTATCTAATTTTCTACTCTTTATGGTACTGGCTTTATGAATTTGTGTGACCTCGCCCCCGAATATATACATTCTATTGCACCTTACCAACCAGGAAAGCCTATATCTGAGCTGGCAAGAGAAATGGGGCTTGATGAATCTGCCATCATCAAACTTGCATCGAATGAAAATCCTTTTGGCACAAGCCCTCTGGCACTCGAAGCAATGGAAAAAGCACTGGATGAAGTGATGCGCTACCCTGATGGTAATGGCTTTGAACTAAAAAAAGCATTATCTAAGAAATATGCTGTAGACAGTGATCAGATTGTACTTGGAAATGGATCGAATGATGTGCTAGAGCTAGCAGCTCGGATATTTCTGAAGCCAGGCACTTCTGCAGTTTTCTCTCAGCATGCTTTTGCCGTTTATCCACTTGTGACCCAGGCTGCAGGAGCAACCAAGATTGTAGTTCCTGCGAAAAATTATGGTCATGATATTGATGCGATGCTGGATGCTATAACACCTGAAACCCGTGTAGTCTTTATTGCTAATCCTAACAACCCAACCGGTACATTTTTGCCTGCCACAGATATCTTACGTTTTTTAAAGCGTGTTTCAAGAGATGTGCTAGTAATACTGGATGAGGCTTACAATGAATACCTGCCAGATATATCCAGAGTTGACACTATTAAATGGTTACATAGTTTTCCCAATCTGCTTATTACTCGTACTTTTTCTAAAATTTATGGAATGGCTGGTATCCGTATCGGATTTGGGCTTGCACATACTCAGGTCTCCGGACTAATGAACCGAATACGTCAGCCCTTTAATGTTAATAGCATTGGACTCTCCGGCGCTTTAGCGGCAATAAATGACACGGAATTCGTTAAACGTTCCTATGCTCTTAATCAGGCAGGAATGCTTCAAATAACCACCGGTCTACGCCAACTGGGTCTTACATACATTCCATCTTATGGAAATTTCTTGAGTTTTAGGGTGGAAAACGGTAAGACAGCTGCTGTCTATCAACACCTCTTACAGAAAGGAGTTATCGTACGCCCAATTGGTATTTATGAAATGCCAGAATATCTACGTGTTACAGTCGGACTCGAATCTGAAAATAATAAATTTTTACAGGCACTTGAAAATGCAATTAAAGAAAGTTAATTCTATCATTGGAAAAGTATGAGAGTTTTAATTTACTTATATGTCTGATAGCGTGTGAGATAAAACTGCAACAGCGGATACGAGATTATATATATTTAAAATATGAAAGATAATATGCTCAATAAACTAGTGATTATTGGTGTCGGACTAATTGGTGGTTCATTTGCACTTGCACTGCGTAAAGCTGGACTGGTCAGACATATTACCGGTTTAGGCCGAAGTAAAGAAAATCTGCAGCACGCATTAGAACTTGGGATTATAGATGAGGCTACTGATAATTATTCACAAGCTTTAGAAAAAGCTGACCTTGTATTACTTGCTACACCGGTAGGACAGACTGCAAGGATTCTTGGCCAGATCAACCCAAACCTGGAACCTCAGACAATTATTTCTGATGTAGGAAGTACAAAACAAGATGTGATTGCAGCAGCACACTCTTTAATACCAGGTCACTTTCAAAATTTTGTACCCGCCCATCCAATTGCTGGAGCAGAGCTAAGCGGAGCTACTGCAGCAAACGTAGACTTATTCAGAAATAAAAATGTAATCTTAACTCCGTCAGATGAGACTGACACCGGTGCGATAGAATGTATAAAAAAATTATGGCAGGGATGTGGCGCACGTATCTCATTAATGCAGCCATATCAGCATGATGAAGTATTGGCCATGATGAGTCACCTCCCTCATATCCTGGCATTTGCACTTATGAATCATATGCTCTTAACTTGTACCGAAGAAAATTCAGATGATTTTCTTAATTCTGTTGGTGGGGGTTTCCGTGACTTTGCCCGTATTGCAGGTAGCTCTCCTGAAATGTGGAAAGATATCTGCCTTGCAAATCGCAAGTTATTACTAAAACAAATTAATAATTACCAGGACGAATTAACACGTATGTGTGAAATGCTTGAGAATAATGATGGAGCTGCATTAGAAAACTCCTTCCTTAGCGCACAGAAAACACAGCGAAAGTTTCTAAAAGATAACAACTAAACGGATAAGTCCGAGAAACTACACATCACATAACATTACTTACCTGTAACTTTACATACAGGTATATATTCCATCCTGTAATTTTCTCAGATATGCAATGCCCTCTTATCCACACCTAATGCTGCTTCATGTAAAACTTCAGATAAAGAAGGATGAGCGTGCACAATACGGGCAATATCCTCGCTGCTCGCTGCAAACTCAATTGCTACTACTGCTTCAGAAATCATCTCTGAAACATAGGGTCCAATCATATGTACACCAAGAATCCGATCCGTATGTGTATCTGCAAGGACTTTAATAAACCCGCTGGTTTCGCCTAGTGCTCGTGCACGGCCATTTGCCATAAATGGAAACTGACCTGCCTTATATTGAACTCCGGATGCTTTGAGCTCCTGTTCTGTTTTACCAACCCAAGCAATTTCCGGTGAGGTATAAATTACCCAGGGAATGGTATCAAGATTTACTGCTGGCATCTCTTTTACCTGTCCTGATATCTTTGCAGCTATTTCTTCTGCTACTGCCACGCCTTCCTCAGAAGCCTTGTGTGCCAACATTGGCCCTCGGACAACATCACCTACAGCATATACATTTAATAGATTTGTGCGGCAATACGTATCAACCTGAATGCGACCACCATCATCAATTTGTAAGCCAACTGAGTCGGCACCCAATTGAGTAGAGTTAGGAACTCGGCCTACTGATACAATTAGCTTATCTACTTCTAGTTTCTGTTCTTTATGTTGAGTATCAAGATACTTTACTATGACTTTATTTTTAGCAGTTTTAATCTCAGTAATGTTAATACCAGTTTGAATTTCAAGCCCTAACTCTCTGGTAAATATTTTTTTTGCTTCTTTTGCTACTTGTTCATCAACGACTGAAAGAAATTCCGGCATTGCTTCAAGAATAGTTACTTCCGATCCAAGCCTCCGCCAAACACTCGCCATTTCTAGGCCAATCACACCTGCACCAATTATTCCTAATCGTTTAGGCGCTTCATCCAATGCCAGCGCTCCTTCATTGTCTAAAACTCGTTTATTATCGATTGCTATCGACGGAAGCTTCCGTGGTGTTGATCCTGTTGCAATAATGACGTATTTTGCTTCAACTGTTTCTTCTTTATCGCCACTTTGTATATTAAGCTTCCAGTTTCCCCCAGAATTTTTATTATTAATAAACTTTCCTCTACCATGAATTGAGGTAATTTTATTTTTTTTAAACAACATGGAGATTCCACTGGTAAATGCCGTAACTATTTTTTCCTTTCTAGAAATCATTACAGGTATATCAACTGATAAACCTTCCACATTAATTCCGTGAGCAGAATACTTATGTGCAACACGCTCAAAATTCTCAGAAGATTCAAGTAAAGCCTTGGAAGGAATACAACCTACGTTCAGGCAGGTACCACCAAGACTTGCTTTTCCCTTTGCATTTTCCCACTCATCAATACACGCTGTATTCAGTCCTAACTGGGCACATCGGATTGCTGCCACATAACCTCCAGGACCTGCACCGATCACAACTACATCAAAAATTTGGGTCATTTTACAATCTTATAAGTTAATGTTAAATATTAAATTAGTAATATATATAATTGTTTTTACTTAGATTATATTTATTCTTCTAACAATGGACTCATTGGAGATTCAAGTGCCTCTTTCATTGCTACAAGAGAAAGGACTGCTTCACGTCCATCTATAATCCGATGGTCATAAGATAGCGCAAGGTAGTTAATCGGACGGATTACTACTTGTCCATTTATTGCTACTGGACGTTCTTTAATGGCATGCACCCCAAGAATTGCACTTTGCGGTGGATTGATAATAGGAGTAGAAAGCATCGAACCAAATACACCACCATTGGTAATAGAAAAAGTACCCCCCATTAATTCTTCAATCTTAAGCTTACCTTCTTTAGCCCGTTTACCGAAATCAGCTACTTGCTTTTCGATTTCAGCTTGTGAGAGACGATCCGCATCTCGGAGAATCGGCACAACTAAACCCCGTGGACTCCCTACTGCGATACCAATATCATAATACCCATGATAAATGATATCTTTCCCGTCTACCGAAGAGTTAATAATGGGAAATTTTTTCAATGCTGCCACTACAGCTTTAACAAAGAATGAAGTGAATCCAAGCTTGACCCCATACTCTTTCTCGAATCTTTCCTTATACCGAGCACGAAAGTCAATTACTGCCTGCATATCTACTTCGTTAAATGTTGTTAGGATTGCTGCAGTGGATTGTGACTGAACCATCCTTTCAGCAATACGTAAACGCAACCTAGACATAGCCACACGTTTTTCTGGTCGGTCCCCTTCTGATAACAAACTCCCTTCATCCGTAGAAATTTCTTGCGTAGACTGAGGTTCTACATGTTCAGCTATATCTTCCTTAGTAATACGTCCCCCTCGACCACTGCCACGAATCGAATTAATCTCCTTAGCATCAAGACCTTTTTCTGCAGCTACTCTCTTTGCTGCCGGCATCATCACAGGCTTTTCTGTAACCGTGGACTTCTTACCAACTAGTTTTTTTGTAGCTGCTGGTTTTTTTGTAGCTGCTGTTTTCTTACTGGCAGCCACTCCTTTCTTGGAAGAAACAGAAGCGGTAATTTCAGTATCTATTGTGGCAATAAGCTCACTACTGACTACTGTAGCGCCATCATCTTTAACAATCTTTGTCAGCGTCCCGGATACCGGTGCCGGTAGCTCCAATACAACTTTATCAGTTTCGATATCAATCAGATTCTCATCACGCTCAACGTACTCTCCCTCCTTTTTATGCCAGGAAATCAGAGTAGCTTCTGCTACTGACTCAGATAATACTGGAACCTTTACTTCAACTTGCATGATTATTCCTTTGAGTTATATTCTCTCGCGAAATGCTGCTTCAACTAGTTCCTTTTGCTGAAAATTATGTTTTGCTAAATATCCTACTGCAGGTGATGCAGAAGAAGGACGTAATGCATAACCAAGAACCTGGTTAAGCCCCAGGTGCCGTAATAAATAGTGCTGGATACGATGCCATGCTCCCTGGTTTCCTGGCTCTTCCTGGCACCACAGCACATCTTTTGCCTGCTCAAAACGATCAACCTCATCCTGAAATTCATCATGAGGAAACGGATATAATTGTTCAATACGGATAATGGCTATATCTTGAATTTTATGAGCCTTACGATAAGCTAACAGATCGTAGTAGACTCTTCCACTACAGGCAATAATACGCCGGACTTTTTTGGGGTTAAGTTTTTCGGTTTCCGAAATTACAGGTTGAAATTGTTCGCCAGCTAAATCTTCCAGGCTCGATACGGATTCTTTCCGACGTAACATACTTTTAGGGCTCATGATGATAAGCGGCTTACGTAGCCGACGAATCATTTGACGCCGTAACAGATGAAACATCTGTGACGGGGTTGATGGTACACAAACCTGAATATTGTATTCTGCACACAATTGCAAATAGCGCTCAAGTCGTGCTGAGGAATGCTCCGGACCCTGTCCCTCATATCCGTGAGGAAGCATCATTACCAGACCACATAACCGACCCCATTTTGCTTCTCCGGATGCAATGAACTGATCAATAACAACCTGCGCGCCGTTGGCAAAGTCTCCAAATTGTGCCTCCCAGACCACAAGATCATTAGGTACGGCTGTAGTATAACCGTACTCAAAAGCCAAAACTGCTTCTTCAGATAACATGGAGTCAATAACCGCAAAATCCGCTTGTTCCGGTGTAATGTGACGGAGTGGAACATAAGTTCTATCCCCATGCTCCGAACTTTGATTATGTAGGACAGCATGCCGATGAAAAAATGTTCCCCGTCCTGAATCCTGCCCGGAAATTCGTATAGGAAAACCCTCACTTAAAAGTGACGCATAAGCAAGATTCTCTGCCATACCCCAGTCTAAAAATAATTTACCTTCGCCCATTAAATGACGATCATCAATAATTTTTCTGACCCGGGAATGTAACTCAAAATTTCCAGGTATATCTGTAAGCCGTTTAGTTAAAAATTTCAATTTTTTCATCGACAGGCCGGTCTTTACCTTCTTATTCCACTTAACTGGCTTCAGGAAAGGGGCCCATTGCGCTGTACCTGGATATTTCTTTCCATAGCATATAGTCTTATTAGGATTGCTGCCTGCATCCATGTCATTACGATAACTGGCAAGTATCTCGTCAGCTTCACCTGCTGCAACAACTCCCTCAAGCTCTAACTTATCAGCATAGAGTTTACGTGTACCAGGATGTTCATCAATAATGTTGTACATCAATGGTTGCGTGACCATGGGCTCATCCTGCTCGTTGTGCCCAAGACGTCTAAAACAGACCATATCAATGATTACATCTTTCTTAAATTTCATCCGAAAATCAAGAGCAATTTCCGTTACCATAACTACTGCCTCAGGATCATCACCGTTCACATGAAATATCGGAGCCTCAATCATTTTTGAAACTTCAGTGCAATACAGTGTAGAGCGTGAATCTCTTGGATCAGATGTGGTAAAACCAATCTGGTTATTAATGATAACGTGTACGGTACCACCAGTTCCGTACCCACGAGTCTGAGATAGATTAAGTGATTCCATCACTACGCCTTGGCCAGAATAGGCAGCATCACCATGAAGTAATACCGGTAATACCATTTCACCTTGCTTATCAAGCAGACGGTGCTGCCGAGCACGTACCGAACCTTCCACAACAGGATTAACAATTTCAAGATGAGATGGATTAAATGCTAGTGTTGCCCTCATAACACCGCCAGGAGTTGATATGGATGATGAAAACCCCTGGTGATACTTAACATCTCCTGCAGTCAGTTCCTGTATATGGTTGTTTTCAAATTCCTGAAATAAATCAGCTGGCATCTTACCTAAGGTATTTACCAGCACGTTAAGTCGCCCGCGATGCGCCATGCCAATGACCACCTCCTGCACATCTACTTTCCCTGCACGCTGTAATAAATTGTCTAATAGCGGAATTATGCTCTCACCACCTTCACCGGAGAAACGCTTTTGTCCAACATAACGAGTATGCAAATATTTTTCTAATCCTTCTGCCGCACTTAAGCGCTCCAAAATATGACGTTTATACTCATCAGGGAAATCGGGTTGAGAACGCGTACCTTCCAGACGCGTTTGTATCCAGCGCTTCTGCTCTGTGTCAGTCATGTACATGTACTCTACTCCAATGCTCCCACAGTAGATACGCTGAAGTAATTGCAGAATTTTCCGTAATGGTGCTAGCTCCGGACCAACCAGTGAACCCGTATTAAATACGGTGCCCATATCCTCTTCAGTCAGTCCGTAGAATTGTGGATCAAGCTCGGGAATATATGGTTTCTGTAATCGTTTAAGCGGATCAAGTGCAGCCTGACGTATACCAAGAAACCGAAATGCATTAATTATCTGTAATACTGATACCTGCTTACGTTCCTCTGAAGCATCCTGTATATACTGAGAGGAAGCGTGACCGTTCTTGCGGCGCTCTTTTTCTACTCGGATAAATGACTCAATGACCGGACCATGTGGAACATCTTTCTTAACTTCACCATTCCTAGGCTGTAATCTGTCAAAGTATCCGCGCCACTCTGGTGGAACAGAAGTTGAACATTGCAAATAATCTTCATAAAGCTCTTCAATAAAAGGTGCATTCGCACCATATAACACTGAAGTCTTAAACAGTTGCTTAATCATAATAACTAGCTTACTTTAGAGACAACTAACAGACCACATTATTTACGTTTCGAAATTGGTAATACTTTACGCGTAGTCTCACCAGTATATAGTTGACGTGGGCGTCCAATTTTTTGCTCGGGATCTGCAATCATCTCACTCCATTGGGCAATCCATCCTACAGTACGTGCAGTAGCAAATATTGCAGTGAACATAGATGCTGGAATACCTAATGCCCGCTGAACAATACCAGAATAAAAATCAACATTTGGATAGAGCTTTCTAGAAATAAAATACTCATCTTCCAGTGCAATTTTCTCTAACTTCATTGCCAGTTTGAACAAACGGTCATCTTGTACTCCCAGCTCGTTTAATACCTCATGACAGGTTTCCCTCATTAACTTTGCACGAGGATCAAAATTCTTATATACCCTGTGGCCAAAACCCACTAGCCTGAAGCTATCATTTGAGTCTTTTGCTCGGGCGATATATTGGCTAATACGGGATTCATCTCCAATTTCTTCTAGCATATTTAAGCAAGCTTCATTCGCTCCACCATGAGCCGGTCCCCATAGACAGGCGATACCTGCTGAAATACAGGCAAAGGGATTTGCCCCACTAGAACCAGCCAGACGAACTGTAGAAGTAGACGCATTTTGTTCATGATCAGCATGTAGAATCAGAATCCTGTCTAGCGCCCGTGCTAAAACAGGATTAGGCTTATATTCCTCAGCAGGAACTGCAAACATCATATGCATAAAATTCTCTGCATAGCTAAGATGATTGAGCGGATAATTGAAAGGATGGCCAAGATTATATTTATATGCCATTGCAGTGATATTTGGTAACTTTGCAATCAGGTGAATAGCAGAATCTTCACGATGTGATGCATCTGAAACATCCAGAGCCTCATGATAAAATGCTGACAGTGCGCCAACCACTCCAACCATTACAGACATTGGATGAGCATCACGGCGAAACCCCTGATAAAACTGTATCAGTTGCTCATGTACCATAGTATGCGTATTGATTGATTTCACAAATGACTCTTTCTGATTCGCCGTAGGCAGCTCACCTTTCATCAATAACCAGCACACTTCCATAAAATCACAATGTTCTGCCAGTTGCTCAATCGGATAGCCCCGATAAAGTAATATGCCCTTTTCTCCATCAATAAAGGTAATTTCAGAACTACTGCTGGCTGTAGAAAGAAAACCTGGATCATAAGTAAATAGGCCGCTCTGCGCATGTAACTTACGAATATCTATTACATCAGGTCCCATGGTCCCTGACAGGACAGGGAATTCAACAGGCTGTCCGTTCTTTCCGAGATCTAGTTTAGCTACCTTTTTTTGTTCCATATGGTTCTCCACTATTTTGATGATTATTGAACAACCATCACAAATTGAATCAATTTGTCTGTAAAAGCTGTAACACTGGTTGTAGCTTTATATCTTCTATCTCTTTCTTTAACGTGATCATATCCCATAAATCATTGTCTGGAAGGTCTAGTAATGTATCAAATTGCTGCAATTCAGTCTTATTAAGTTGCATATAATGCTTATCCACAAACCCTTGCAATACGATATCTAGTTCAAGCATACCCCGGCGGCAGCGCCAACGTATACGATCCAACTCTTTCATACTGTCCTTTTTACCATCATACCCTTTATTTTATTTATAGCTTTAGTTGGATTTAATCCCTTAGGACAGGTGTCGACACAGTTCATAATGGTATGACAGCGAAACAAACGATATGGGTCCTCAAGATTGTCTAATCTCTCAGCTGTTGCCTGATCACGACTATCGGCAAGAAAACGATATGCCTGTAACAATCCGGCAGGACCGACAAATTTATCAGGATTCCACCAAAATGACGGGCATGCTGTAGAGCAACAAGCACAAAGCACACACTCATATACACCATCAAGCTCTGCTCTTTCTTCCGGAGATTGTAATCGTTCAGTTTCTGGAGGTGGATCATTATTGATAAGAAAGGGTTTAACCGACTGATATTGTTTGAAGAACTGGGTCATATCTACAATCAGATCACGTATTACAGGTAATCCCGGAAGTGGTCGTAGTTCCACCGGTTCTTTTAAATCGGCAATTGGTGTAATGCAAGCTAACCCATTACGTCCGTTTATATTCATCCCGTCTGAACCACAAACACCTTCCCTGCATGATCGGCGTAAGCTCAAGCTATCATCAACTGTCTTGATACGTATCAACACATCAAGTAGCATTTTATCAGCCGGACCCAGATCGATGTCGTAATCCTGCATATAAGGTTTCTCATCCTTGTCAGGATCGTACCGATAAATTGAAAACTGCATACCTGGCCCCAAATCAAAAAATCATAAATAACTTATTTAAACAATTATATAAGACTGCATATTAATATATTTTCTAGTTCGGTTATTGTCTATAAATACTTTAGTATGTTCTTGCTTTTGGTGGAAATGACTCCACAGTCAGTGGCTTTAAACGTACCGGCTTATAGTCTAGCCTTCGGCCTTCACTGAAATACAGCGTATGCTTAAGCCACTTATTATCATCCCGCATAGAAAAATCATCACGGGCATGAGCACCGCGGCTCTCATTACGTGCTTCTGCTGATACCATAGTAGCCAGTGCCACCTCTGCCAGATTACTAAGTTCCAGTGCCTCTACTCGTGCAGTATTAAACACCTTACTTTTATCTTTAATTTCAGTATGATCAATTCGTTCTGCAATCTCGCTAA
>Ga0265303_10000659_pt1 | contig 19892 bp, 17 predicted proteins | sample Helome_2_FD_192494 | JGI IMG/M metagenome (GOLD analysis project Ga0265303, IMG submission 192494) | Marine sediment microbial communities from subtidal zone of North Sea - Hel_20160317 (Illumina Assembly) | ecosystem: Environmental > Aquatic > Marine > Subtidal zone > Sediment ... | reverse complement strand
CTGCGGGTTTGTAAACCCAGGCGGGAATGGAATCCGGGCCGCCCGAATCGCTGTCATAGGTAGAGAACGATACCAATTCAGGCTGAATAAACGCATCGGTGTCCAGGCCGCCCAGTTCGCTGTAGGTCCAGCGCGTCAATTCACCGAACTGGAGCGCGCCCTTGCCCAGTTCCAGCACAAAAGAGTCGCTGGGGGTTTGCGATGTGTTCAGTGTCATTCCGAGTTGGGTTCCATCGGGGCTGAATTCCAAACCGCCGACCAGGCCGGTCGGAATCACATCCACGGCACGGTATTCGCGACTGCTCATGTCCATCAGGTAGAGCTGTGAAAAACCGTTGTTGTTGACCGTAAACGCTGCCCGGGTCAGATCATCGCTGACCGCACCATCCTCAATGTTCCAGGGGATGTCAGCCGTTACCATCTGCGGCGATGAGCCCTCTTCCAGCGACTGCCAGGCCAGTTGTTTGAATTCACCGTTAACGTCCGTGATGTAAAAGAAACCGTTGCCTTCGCGGTCGAAGGACACCGGGAAATTGGAACTCGGATTGTCCGGATCGCCCGCCAGCATGCGCAATTCTTTGGTCTTGAGGTCCAACAGGTGAATTCTGGAATCCGCATTACCCACGTAATTCAATATCAGCAACTTCTGATTGTCCGGTGAAAAATCCTGGGGACCCCACCACGATCCGTCCGGTGACTCGAGAATGACACCCGCCGTTTCCGGGTTGTTTACATCCATCATCCAGACATCATTAGAGGCGCCGTTGCGGCGAGTACTCTGGTAGGCGATGGATTCTCCGCGACGATCCCAGATTACGGCGCCGTTGCGTGATTCACCGTCCGTGAGCATTTGCGCGTCGTCTGTGCCGGCAGGGTCAAGCAGGAATATCTGCGTGAACTCGCTGCCGCCCGCATCCATGGTGAATATCATTTTCGTGCCCTGGGGCTGACGCGAAACGCCGCCGGCTGGTTCATCGAAAAAGGTGAGCTGCGTCCTTGCGCCGCCTGGATGGCTGACATGATGTATCTGCGGGACATCACCAAACCGGGTCGTTACGAAGATGCCGTCACCCGCTTTGGTCCAGCCCTGGAAACCCGCGGAGCGCACATTCTGGTATCGATTGAGATCGGCAACCACCGATTGCGGTATCTGCGGAATATCCTCCATCAGGAGATTTCCGTTGTTTGCCTCGGTGCGGATGACTTCCGCCAGGGCCAGTTGGCTGCAGATGACGGCGGCCAGGCCGCCAGCAAGAATCAATTTATATTTCATGCTCATGAACTCGTCTGATGGTTGATTTAAGTGTCAGAGAAACCGGATTGACTTGATATCCAGCAGAAAAGGACCGGGTGTCTTGTCCGCCAGCATAAAGCCAAGCTGGCTGATGTTCGAAGCGACGACCGGCCCGGCGCCCGGAACCTGCCTGCCCCGGAACACCGGTTCGAATGCTTCAAAATCCAGGCTGACTGTTTGCCATTCGGTAGTAGTGGAAAACTCCGCCCGCCAGGCAACGCCATCGTAATTTCCGTCCTGACGCAGCCGCACCTGGTAAGTACGCCCGTCCCCCCTGACCTGCAACTGCAGGCCTTTTGCAGACGACAGGTCTGCTTCGACCAGGCGGCGTACCGAGGCGAAACCGCCATTGTTTTCCAGCGACAATTCGCCCTTGAAACTCAGTCCGGACTCCGACCGGGTTATGCCTCCGCTGGACCTGCCTCCCATCACGCCATCATTGATGGTCTGCCAGGGTTCGGGATTCATTTCCAGGGTCAGTAGCATCAGGAAAATGCTCAGCATCAACCGAATTTCTTTTCGTGCGCAGCCAGTGTTTTGCCGACTTTTTCCAGCGCCTTGAGCAGGCGGTCGTGAATCGGATCACCCCGGTTGTCGCGATCCAGCAAGGCAGCGGTGTGCGCTGCACACAGGTTTTCGGCATGCTGCCAGCTTTCAATCAACTCACTGGCCCAGTCGCGAAAATCCTGTACAGCGCCGCTGCGGCGCTCCAGCGCCTTGGCCAGGGTGGGATGAAAACTGACCGAGTCACCCAGTCCGGCCAGGCGCAGGGGTAAGGGCATCCGCAGATACATCAGGGTGTCGTCTGAGTGGATCGTCATCGAAGCCTTATGCAATGCAAGCACCGAAGAGAAATGAATGTTTTCGTCGGCGGAAATAAAGTCCACCCCGCGCGGTACCGAGAAATCAAAGTCGCCGGCATACAGTTCATGCAGGGCCGGATCTTCCGTGCGCAACTCCGCCCAGGGCAGGTCCGGGAAGCGCGTGTGATGGCGTTGCGTGCCATACAGCGTGGCGTCAGGGTAGATCTCGTGCATTTTCTGCACATGAACGGTATGAAAAGGATGGAGATTCAGAATCGCCTTGATCTTTTCACCACCGTCCGTCATTTCCGCCACTTTTCGCCGGGTTTCGCTGTTGAAGGTATAGGAATCGAGCAGCACGAATTTTCCGCTGGCAAGCTGCACCAGCGAAGCCTGAGTACCGACGTCAAGCACGCCACCTATCTTGTATGAGCCACGGATATTCCAGAATCCCGCGCCAACGTCAATCATCGGATCAGACATCTCAAAGCCTCTTGTAAACGGTTCTTAGCTACCCATCGTAGCCTGCATATGCGGCTTCACCCGCGCCCGCGCCCGCGTTGTGCTGTCCCGCGCCTCCAGCCGTTCAAACCAGGATTTGACACGCGGGACTGAATCCAGTGAAAAACCAACTGCCCCGGCCTGTTCCAGGTAAGCAAGCGCAAAAGGCTCGGCGATGGACAGTGCGTCATTGGCCAGCCACTCGGTATTCTCAAGCCAGCGGTCGACAATTTTGAGTTGCTGATTGGCGAACTTGATCGCTTCTTCGCAACTGGCGGCGTCCGGTTCACCCATACCGGCAGCGGGTTTTATGATGTTTTGGAAATACAGGCTGGTCAGCCAGCGACCGGGGTGGCAGGTGAAAAAGGTCATCCACTGGTCAACCCTGGCACGCTGCAGTTTATCCGCCGGGTACAGAGGAGATTTTTCAACACTGGCAACGTAACGGCTGATCGGGCCGGATTCGAACAGGAATTCACCGTCGTGTTCCAGCACCGGTACCTTGCCGGCCGGGGTCATCGCCCGAAACTCGTCCGTCCGGTTTTCAAGTTCCATCAGGTTTACAAAAGCGAACTCGTATTCGACCCCCAGTTCCTCTAGAACATAGATAGTTTTCATGGTGTTCTGGGTGAAAAAGCCGTGCAAACGATACATGAGGGTCTCCAGACGAAGTGAAAAGTAAAGACGCCCAGTATACGACCGGTCAAAGCTAATAACTAACTATGTGTTCTGCGGGGGGCCGATCAGCGCAGGACTGATTTTACCTTCTCGATCAAATCCAATGGGAAGACAATGGTCGAGCTCTTGTCACCGGCGATTTCAACCAGGGTCTGCAGATAGCGAAGCTGAATCGCATTGGGTTCACCCGCCAGTGTTTTCGCCGCTTCCACCAATTCGAACGCAGCCTGTTTTTCTCCGGTTGCGTGAATGACCTTGGCACGCCGCTGGCGTTCTGCTTCGGCCTGGGCGGCGATCGCGCGAATCATGCTCTCATCCAGATCCACATGCTTGATTTCCACGTTGGCTACCTTGATGCCCCAGGCATCGGTTTGCCGGTCCAGGATCGCCTGGATGTCGTGATTCAATGCATCACGCTCAGAAAGCATATCGTCCAGTTCGTGCTGGCCCAGCACCGAGCGCAAAGTCGTCTGTGCCAACTGGCTGATAGCTTCGAGGTACCGTTCCACCTGGATAATCGCTTTTTCCGGGTCGATCACGCGGAAATAAACCACCGCATTCACTTTCACCGAAACGTTGTCTTTTGAAATGACGTCCTGCGTGGGTACATCCATGACGATGACGCGCAGGTCTACCCGTTCCATCTGCTGGATAACCGGGATCACGATGATCAGCCCCGGGCCTTTGACCTTCCAGAAACGCCCAAGCTGAAAAATGACGCCACGCTCGTACTCGCGCAGGATCTTGATCGCATTGATGATGATGCCGAACAGTGCCAGTGCCAGGACGCCAAATACATAATCAAACATCTTACTGCTCCTTGATGGGTGCTGTGGCCGCACGGACTCTGAGTGTCAGCCCGTCCAGCCCGGTGACCACAATCGGTTGATCCGCATTGAGCGGTGACTCTGTAATCGCGTGCCAGCGTTCACTGTGAACAAATACCTCCCCCTCTTCGGCGAAACCCTCTAATGCCGTGCCGGCAGCGCCAATCAGCTGTTCCCGGCCTGAAACAACCGGCCGGTTGCGGGCCCTGATGGCGAACCAGACAATCGCCATCATGCCAACAGAGCCTGCGACCGCAATCGAACCAATCAGAGCCCGGGATATCTCGAAACCCGGCACGTCAGTGTCCAGCAGAATAATCGAGCCAATAACCATGGCGATAACGCCGCCAATCCCCAGCGCACCGAAGCTGGGCGCCATCACTTCGGCAATCATCAGTATGATGCCGAGCACGATAAGGCCCAGCCCGGCGTAGTTTACCGGCAGCATCTGGAAGGCATACAACGCCAGCAGCAGGCAGATCGCACCGACCACTCCAGGGACAATGGCGCCCGGGTGATAGCCCTCGAGGATCAGCCCGTAAACACCGATCAGCAACAACAGGTAGGCGATGGTGGGGCTTGTAATGACTCCGAGGAACTCACTGCGCCAGTCCGGTTCGCGCCGCTCAATGGCCAGCGCCCCCGTTTCCAACACCTGGATGCGATCATTCACTTCAACCTGCCTGCCATCGATTTGCTCAAGCAGGTCACCGACATTCGCCGCTATCAGGTCGATCACCCCCAGTTCCAGCGCTTCTGCACTGCTGATACTGTCCGCTTCGCGTACGGCCAGTTCAGCCCAATCGGCATTACGGCCGCGCTTTTCAGCCAGGCCGCGGATATAGGCCACAGCGTCATTGACAACCTTCTGCGACATCGCATCGCCGGTCTTTGCAGGCTTTTCATCACTGGCGTCGCCGTCTTCGTCCGCTGTTGCGTCAGAATTTTCGTCTGATTTTTCGTCTGATTTGTCAGCTTTGGGCATCGGATCAGGGCGGGGTGTGTCGCCAATGATGGACACCGGGGTGGCCGCCCCGACATTGGTCGCCGGACTCATGGCTGCTATGTGGCTGGCATAAAGAATGTAAGTACCCGCGCTGGCCGCGCGTGAACCTTCCGGCGCAACGAAGGTGGCGACGGGTACCGGGGACTGCAGTATGGCTTTTACGATGTCCCGGGTGGAGGCATCGAGCCCTCCGGGCGTGTCCAGGCGAATGACTACGATAACCGCGTTATGTTCTGCAGCGTCATCAAGCGATCTTGTGATGTAGTCCCGGGTAGCCGGCCCAATCGGGCCTTGCACATCGAGAACCATGGCCATTCGTTCCGGCTGTCCCGGAATGGTGAGCGGCGACTCCTGCCCACGTACGTCCCTGGCCCACAGCAGCATAATGACAGCGACCAGGAAGAACCACCCGGCCTTCTTCATCATCAGCCCTGTACCGCCAGCGTGCACCAACACCTCCCTATTCAAGAGATACCTCTATTATTATGGACAGCCGGGATGGGCGCCATGTTCCATGTCAAGCAACATTGGCGACGAGAAACGTTCGGCTAAAACAGGTCCCACACCGGCTTGACCTTGCCGGGCAGCCGCGAAAACGAGCCCAGCTCAGCCCAGCGTTTTCCAGGCATGTGGAAGTCAGAACCACAGGAAGCCAGTAAATTCATTTCCACGCAGACCTGCGCCATGCCCGAGGTGAGCTGGGGAGATTGCTGGCCCGATATAACCTCCATGCCCTGGCCTCCCAGCGCAATGAATTTTGTCAGCAGCCGCTTTAGTTTTGTCCTGGTTAACCGGTATTTCAAAGGATGGGCCAGCACGGGGATGCCGTTGGCATCACGAATCCACTGGATAATCTGCGGCAACTCCGCCCAGTGTTGACGGACATCACCGGCTTTGCCATCGCCCAGGTACTGTTTGAAGGCCGCCTGCATATTCTTCGCCTTGCCTGTATTGATGACATGCTGAGCGAAATGGGGGCGGCCAATGTACGCTCCCGGCGCAAGCGCCAGGGCACCATCAAAGGCATTTTCTATGCCCCGTTTTTCGAGATTCTCACCAATCCTGCGTGCGCGTTGCAGGCGGGCAGCGGTTTGAAAACCCACACCGGCTTGAATGGCATCGCTGGCGGGTTCGATATTCAAACCAAGAACATGGATACCGGTATTTTCCCATTGCGTGGAAAATTCAATACCGGCAATCAGTTCAACAGGGCCGGTATCCTGCGGTAAATTGTCATAAGCATCCACTGTATCGTGATCGGTAATCGACAGAACATCGACCTGCTGCTCAGCGGCACGGGTGATGAGCTCCTCAGGTTTGAGTATTCCGTCAGAAAATGCAGTGTGGGAATGAAGATCAAAAATCACTAGTGTTTTACTATCCGGTCAGGTGGGCGCAGGAACTCTCCCGCAGGAGAGAATAGCATGGCAATGAAGGTGCTCAGGTTGTTGACTCCTGGACCGGCGGGGCAAACTGCTGGCATTGCTCGAGCAGCCAATCCCGAAAATCAGCAACCTTCGGCAGATCAAAAAACTGTGGAGGAGCAACAAAATAGTGGGACCAGTCAGCTTTAACCACGGTGTCAATTGGCCGCACCAGCCGCCCTGCGTCAATATCACGAGAAACCAATGACCAGCGGCTGAGCGCAACTCCCTCACCCTGCTCAGCGGCCATCAGGATACTGAGCGAGTCGTTCAGCAGAGTCCAGCGACTGTGGCGTGTACTTTCGCCAAAGGCCCGGAACCAGGCGTCCCAGACCTCGCTTGGCGCGAACAGAAAATCATGTTGCTGCAGTTCTTCTACCGAGTTGAAAGGGCCCCTTTTCCGCAGGAAACGACGGCTGCACACCGGCAGAATCCAGTCATCCATTAACTTCACCGATTTGAGCCCGGGCCACTTGCCCGGGCCCAGTCGCACAGCTGCATGCATGTCGCTTTGATCAAAATCAACCAGCAGGTTATCTACATTGATCCGTAAGTCTATAAGCGGTTTCGAGTTATAGAATTCAGCCAGTCGCGGCATCAGCCATTTCTGCAGAATAGAAGGCATCATGGTGACATTCAATACCCCTTCCGTGCGGTCCTGGCTGACCACCTCGACCGCCTGGCGCAACTCGGCCAGACCACGCTGAACACCGGGTAGCAGCTTCTGGCCCGCCTCGGTCAAAGAAACCTGGCGGCCGTGGCGATGAAACAGAGTCTGGTTGAGCCGTTGCTCCAGCGCCCTTATCTGCGAACTTACAGCAGCCGGGGTCACGTTCAGGGCCGCTGCACCCTTGGCAAAGCTCAAGCGACTGGCAACCGCTTCAAAAGTACGCAACGCATTAAGAGGAATAGAAGGCATCTCGATTAAGAATAACTTAACTTGCAACCAATAAAAACCGTTGGTCATTATTCAGCTGAATCACTAACATTGTCAACCGAAAGACATGGTTTTTAGATATTTATGCCGTATTTTTCAATTAAAAAATTGTTACCGTTTCATGACAATAGGAGACAAGCAAATGTTAATGAAAAGAATTCGGGACACTTACCGGGAACTCACCGGGCAGTTTATGCCTGTTGAGGCTATCACAACGGTTGCGATCCAGCGGTCTGCTGCAAATGCAAGCAGCTTCGTAAGAACGGATATGCAGGCTAGGCGTCAGCGCCGCCAGCGCCGGTTGGAACGTGGTGCAGCTCATAATGTAAGTGGCTGGACGGTCCGTACCTGGTGATGGATATTCCGACAGATTCAAGTCATCAAAATTTTAACCTGAAGTACTGAAGGGTTCCGGCAAACCTGCTAATGAGCGGGACCGGAACCCTTTTTATATCTGCTCCATTCAACGACCCTTCAATGCTTTCTGCTTCGTGGTTTTGACGAAGCCGCTTTAACCCGATTTCCTCCACCACCATTTGATTTCTGATGTGATCCAACGGCTTTCTGCCTGCTCTGCTGAGGTGCCTGCCTGCTCTGCTGAGGTGCCTGCCTCACCTGCGCATAAGATTGCTGCTGGACTCTTTGTGGTCTGCTTTGCTGCTGGATCGTTTGCGACCTGCTTTGCTGATGGACGACTCGTGGCTTGCTTTGCTGCTGAACCACTCGTGGCTTGCTTTGCTGCTGAACCACTCGTGGCTTGCTTTGCTTCTGAACTGTTCGCGCCCCGCTTTGTTTCTGGGCCGTTCGCACCCCGCTTTGTTTCTGGACCGTTCGCGCCCCGCTTTGTTTCTGGACCGTTCGCGCCCCGCTTTGTTTCTGGACCGTTCGCACCCCGCTTTGTTTCTGGGCCGTTCGAGTTCCGCTTTGTTTCTGGACCGGAGTGGAGGCCGGTCGTTTCGACTGCCCGTTGCTGCGCTTGCTGGTGGACCTGGACTGCGGCTTTTGCGAACGAACCCGATCGCCAGCAGCTGAACGCTGAGTTACTTTCGAACGCTGCGTTGTTTTGGTGACCGTGCTACTTTTTTTGGCGGGCCGTTTGTTGACAGTCCGCTTATCCATTCTGGAATCAACGGATTTACGATATACATTACCATTGTTGTCGGCGAGCAACCTGCTGCGGCTTGCCTTGTGATTCACATCACGGACCATGGCTTTTGTTTTCAAAGCAGAAGCCTTTACCGGCCCGGACCTGGCGTATTTGACGTTATTTTTTCGCAGTTGTTTCTGCTTCACGCCATTTCTGGCGGGCCGGACATCCCGGGTGTTATCTATGCGAGCCCTTTGGCGATCCCCACGATAAAGATTGTTGCTTGCATAATGCTCGCGTCCGGGGCGATGGTGCCCGTTACGGCCGCGATGATACGGCCTGGGCCGGTACCTGCCAGGCCCCCAGCGGCCATAGTGATTATGATGCCAATATTGCTGATGATGCCAGTAACCACCCGTGTAGAAGCCAACGCTGAACGGCCCCCAGCCCCAACTCAAGCCAAAGTTCCAGCCACTCCAGGAGTTGTAACTGACATTGAATCCCCAGGTGCTGTGCCGGGGATAGTAGTAATAAGGTGATACCCAGGGATCATAGTAATAACCTGACCCGTAAAACAGCGTGTTTTGATAGACATAGCTGCCGTAATAGCCTGGCGTATAACCCACGTAGACCACATCCGGCGTGCTGTCATAAACATAAACGTACTTGACGTTGTGCACCGGTGAAGTGGGCTGGATTGAAACCACCTGCTGCGGACGGTGATCGGACACCAGCCAGGGTCCATCGGGTGTGGACGAAACGTACCAGACACCATCTTCAACCAGGTAATACATGCCGTTGGCCTCGATCACTGACGAGCCCGTGTTATTGGCGTAGGTCAGATCAGCGCCGTCAACGGCTTCGAAATTGGGGTCACCGTCGTATTGCACATCGATGTCCACCTCACCCCTGGCAACTGCGGCGGTTTGTGGAACCTGTGCGTCCAGCACAGCCTCACGCGCCTCTTGAGTACCGGCCACGTAGACCCGCGAATCGGCCTGATCTGAGTCTGCTGGAATATTGGCAAATGCAGCAGGCAGATCATCTGCCGCCCGGTAAGCCCAGGGTCCGGCCAGTGAACCGGATTCGTACCACCGTCCCGCCAGTACGATGTAGTACTTTTGTGCACTGACATGCATGAACACATCATCATCCGAGTTTTGCAAAACCAGCAAATCGTCGACCAGCGGCACAAAAGCGGCAGGTCCTTCGGTGACGATCAGTTCAGCCGGCTCCGTGCTGACCACGATTTCCGGTGCGTTTGCCGCAGTGACTACGTCGGTCGACGATTGAACTTCGGTTTCGTCATCTTTAACCAGGTCAGCTATCCCTGCCGGCGGATTACCTTCGAATTGATACGGCCCGGTGGCTTTCCGGGCCCGGTACCAGACATTGTTGGCAACATTAAGGTAGTAGTACTTGCCGTCGGAAATCAGTGGGTAAGTGGTGTTGATCACAGCCGTGTACTGACTGTTTTCGATTTCCCGGATCACCGGCTCACCATCCAGGCTGACCAGCAACGCGGGGTGATCCCGGTAAATGATCCGGGGTGGATCCGTATTGAGTTGTTGCAGGGCGCGGGACTCTGCCTCTGAAGTCGCCAGAGACGCCTCAACCTCATCTAATGAAAAATCCAGGTTACGCACAGCGGCTTCCTGTGCCAAAGCAGCCGACAATTCGGCCTGTACATCGTCTGTACCGGCCGGAAAGCGGGTCTCGGTCACCACCAGATTGGTCGGGTAGACCATTCGCGCCGAGCGATCGATATTAACCGGGGACTCGAACCAGCCGGCGCCAAAGACGGGTTCAGAATCAGCCGTCTCCCGATAAGCCAGGGCGGCACGAAACTTGATAACGCCGCCGCTCATTTCATCGACCTGCGGCGCATAAACAGTGATCAACCCCTGCTCCAGCGGCAGTGTGCGGGGCCACTCATCCGCTTGGGCCAGTGCTGAAACAAAAGGGATCAGCGTCAACAGAACCAGCAAAAACTTTGATAGTAATCTGTTCATAATTGGCTCCTTACCGCGCACTTTTATGGTGGTTACGGCTACACTATAGGTCCGCACCCATGAATACAGCGTGAACACGGAAGGTCAATGGGGAAAGGAAAGTCAAATAAAACAAAGAAAAGATACCTCGAGGATTTCACCCGTCTCAGGTTGTTTAACCTGTTTGATAACCTCTCAAGGGAAGAGTTAGGCCGCATCGGCAAAAAAACAGAAGTTCTTGAATTTAAAGAGAATGAAGTCGTTTGCGTGGAAAATACGCGCTCCGACTCAATGTATTTTATCTACTCTGGCGAGGTCAGCATTTCTCAAAAAGATGTCGCTTTCGCTCACCTGGATACCGGCGACTATTTCGGTGAAATGTCACTGATCACCGGCCGCAAGAGGAATGCCACGGTTACCACGCTGGTGCCTTCTGTGCTGTTCGAAGTCTCTGCCGTCGTGTTCGACAAACTGTTCGAAAAATCTCCCACAGTGATGCACAACCTGCTGCTCACTTATGACGCCAGGCTGAGGCGGCACAACAATGTCGTCGTAGGACAGTTTCTGAAACTGAAGCACCAGTACGATGAACTCGAAGACAGCCACAACAGGCTATTGCTCAGTGACAAAATGGCTTCTATTGGCCTGCTCACCGCCGGTATCGCTCATGAGATCAACAACCCGCTGTTTGTTATTACGGGCTACCTGAACTTACTGAATGAAGGTCTCGAAGGCGGCGACGTGTCAACTGAGGAACTCGAGGAGATTGCGGAAAAGCTCAATACCGCCAGCAAGTCCATCGTTAGGCTGGTCTCAGGCATCAAGACCTTTGCCCGGATTGATGAAACCGCCCCCGTTCCCATCGACCTGAATCTAGCGATACAGGAGTCGCTCAACCTCGTGGCTTTCCTGTACAAACAGGAATACATCGATTTGCAAACCAGCCTGACCGAAGGATCACCTATGATCCTGGGTAACATCGGAAAGCTGCAACAGGTACTGATGAACCTGTTTTCTAATGGCAAAGACGCGATGGAATCAAGCAAGGCCAAAGTGATTTCCGTCGAGACACATGAACAAGATGGCACAGTGGTGATTGAAGTAAGCGACACGGGCAGTGGAATTGCGCCCGCAGACATCAAGCGTGTATTTTCCCGCGCCTATACCACCAAGCCCGTTGGCAAAGGTAGCGGCATGGGCCTGGACCTGGTGCGCAAGCTTGTAAAAGAGATGGCCGGCTCAATCAGCGTTGAGTCTGAGCTATCAAAAGGAACGACCTTCAGGATTGTCTTTCCCAGGCATTAGGAAGCCCCCTGTGGTGTTTGGAAATAACTAGCTCCACAGCCTGAATGGCAGCATACCTGCTACCACCAAAACCATACACCACTGTAATGTGAAAACCGCAGCCAGCGCATGTATTCGGTCAGCCAGGGTGATTCTTTGCAGTTTGCGTACACGCAGTAGCGTAATGATCATGGCGAACGGCAGCAAAAACGTGGCAACAGCCAGCGTGGCCCCGGCCAGCGTAAAGTCACCCAGCGCCATGAATGACTGCAGCATGAAAAGCGGCACGGACAGCAGGATCAGCAACACGGCCAGAAAAGCCGGGGCCTCCGGACGCCTTACAAACCCGGCACGGTAACGGACCAGCGAAACGGCACCGGAGACAAAAATCAAAATAACACCCAAAAGGCCCGCCAGCGCACTCGCCCAGTGCGCGGCCAGGTACGCCGCAGGCACCTTCTGGTAAGTTCTGAACCCGTCGCTGAGCAGATACTCACCGTCTTCGCTGCGAAGAAATACGTGGGATGTCGTTGCCCTGTCGTTAACCGAATAAAGATAATCACCCACAGGGCGCAGTTTCCGGGGTTTCTGCTGCAACCCGTTTATGACCAGAGCAGCGTTGTCCGGGGAGACCCTGATCGCCCCAAAAACCGTATCCAGGTACTCGAACATCTGGAAACGATTGGGGCTGAGCACATACCAGCCAAGCCACTCCTTCGTATCCAGCGCGGAATTGACCGGCTGCGGCTGCGGCGCCTTTTCGATCGACAGAGCGTCAATCAACAGCGCGTCAATCAGGCCGTAAGTTGCAGTTTCGCTGTCTGTATTGACGCTATAGGCAAAGCCTTTGTCTTCTTCAGGAAAGACACACAGCATCGCCATAAACCCCACAATGTTTCCGCCGTGACAAAGCCCCACAACTCCATGGCGGTCGCGCCTCCCCAGTCCCAGTGCGTACCCGGCGAGCAGGCCACTATTTGCTGCTTCCGTATCTTTTGGAACCCCTCTCAGCCGCATCAAGCGCTCATCTATAAAAACCTGTCCGTCCAGCCAACCATCACTCAACAGGAACCGGGTGAATCGTGCGAGGTCGCGCACGGTGGTCGTAAATTGCGCCGCAGGACGGAGAAAAACCGGACTCGCCGCATAGCGCGATCCATCATCCACATGCCCCCAGGCAAGATCCGGATCTGCATTTTTGCCTTCCTGCGTAGTGAAGGCGAAGGTGCTCGCGCGCAGACCAAGAGGGGTAAGCAGATTTTCATCCAGATACGCCTCGTAGCGCTCGCCGGTCACAGTTTCAATGACCATACCGAGCAATGTGTAGCCCATGTTGGAATACGAGAACCGGGTTCCCGGCCGGGAGCGCACCTTCAACATCGTCTCGGGTTGAGGGAATGCATCCTCCAATGGTGTGTCCGGCTGCGGCCGTTCGCTGAACAATTGCCACAGGCGGGCGTCATCCAACCCTGATGTATGGTCCAGAAGGTGCCGTACCGTCACTGCGGAACCCTCAGCCCAGGGGTTAGCGATCGGGAGATGCAAATAGCGCGAAACAGGCGCATCAAGCTCAACAGCGCCGGTTGTCACGAGCCGAAGAACCCCGGTGGCCAGCAGACTCTTGGTCACCGAGCCGACATGAAACCGTGTATCAATTGTGAAGTCCCTGCCGGACAACATATCGCGCTTGCCTGCAGCGCCCGGTTTCACGCTGCCGTCTTCCTCCAGTAATACCCAGGCAATACCGGTCAACTTTTGCTGGACCAGGATGTTCTCGAGGTCCTGCTGCAGAGCAGCCTGTGAAGCGCCTGCGGCAGAGCTACCGCAAAAGGCGATCAGCGTGATGACAAGCGGGATCTGGAACAGTCTGCTCAGCATCAGCCGGAATATTCGAGCAGTCCGGCCAGTGAATTGAAGGAAATCAACTTATTGATCGCTGCTGTTACTTAACTGTTCGGCCACGGACCGGGTTTTTTCCGTAACGACATCGCCAGTGTGCAGCGTCGATTTGCGTTCAATCAGTAAAAGATGGCATTCCTGCTCCGCGACAGGGTTGTGACGCACCCCTTTGGGAATAACGTACATCTCACCTTCACCCAGTTCGACGACCGCGTCCTCCATCTCCAGTTTCAAACTTCCTTTCAGGACCAGGAACAGCTCATCCTCATTCTCATGGCTGTGCCACGCGAGCGAACCCTGGACTTTGGCCACTTTTACATAGGCATCGTCGACTTCGCCGATGACGCGCGGGGACCAGAACTCGGTGAGCGATGCCGCAATTTGTGCGGGTGATACCACAGCTGTCATTTAAACAGATCCTCTGTCCCCGGCACGGTACGAATGATATCTGCAACCACCTGGTCCAACCCATCCTCTGTCCTGAAATCGACCGCTTCAGTGTCAATGATCAGGTAGGGGAAACCACACTTCATGATCCATGGCCGGTAGAGGTCGTTGAGATTGGATAGATATGTGTTTTTGGAGCTCGCCAGTTCAGCTTCCTCACCCCGGCTGCGGCCCACGATTCTCGATTTGAGGGCGTCGACATCACTTTCCAGGTAGATGATCAGATCCGGCGTGGGTTTGTTGGTCATAACCAGTTTGAACAGGTCCAGGTATTTCCGGTAGTCCTCGTCGGTGATGTATTCGTAGTTGTTGGAGTTCTTGGTGAAAATCTGGTCTTCGTAGATGCTCCGGTCCTGGGCGACCGACTGTCCTTCCCGCAACAGCTCACTGAGCACGCCCAGGTCCAGCAGGCGCGACAGGAAATAAGTTTCCTGGATTTTGTAACCCCAGTATTCCGCCTCTTCTTTAACCTTCAGAAAACCGCTGCGATCCTTACCAATGAGCTTCTTCCCCTTGAGCCGGTCATAGGCCGTGACCGCTTCGTAATACTTCTGCAGGTAGCCATTTTTCTTGACGTAATCAACCCGCTCGAGGAAAGACACGATTTTGCCGCCGGTCCGCGTTTCCAGTGCCTTGGTAAGGGTGGATTTGCCGGCAGCAATATTGCCGGCGATAGAGATGAGGTAACTGTCCAAGATTGTCCTTAATAATTTATTTCAGCTTAAAGGTTATTCAGGTGTTGCACCATTCGTTGCCGGGTCTTTTCGTCCGGTAATTGCCCGAATCCCGCACCGATGTTGTCGAGCGCATGTTTCGGATTGGCCGTTTCCGTAAGAACGCAGGTCACCGCAGGATTCGAAAGAATGAACTTGAGTGAAAACTGCGCCCAGCTTTGACAGTCGAATTCTGCCGCCCAGGCAGGTAATGGGTGGCCGCGCACCCGGGAGAAAAATTCACCATTCATGAATGGCCGGTTAATCGTAACGGCAACACCCTTTTCCAGCGCCATGGGCAACACCTGCTGATCGGCAGCCGTTTCAAGTGGTGAGTAATTAACCTGCAGGAAATCGACCGTGCCGGTTTCCATCATGTTCATCATGGTCTCATAGTAGGCGCTACTGTGCCTGGCCACGCCGATGTACTTTGCCAGTCCTTCGTTCTTCCATTGCTTAAACATCTGCCAGTGGGGTTCTGCGAATTCAGGATAAGAATGCGCCAGGTCGAGTTGCTGCTTGCCGGTAATCTCCAGCAAACGAGTGATATTTTCGCGCATGGCCGTTTCATTTTCGTCTGAAAAATAGGTTCCGAGAAACAACTCATCGTTAATTTTCAGCGACCTGGCAACGTTTGCGACGACAAACCGGCTGCCTCCAGAACAATCAATAAAGGCTCCGCCGTGTTCGTGAAAGAGCTTGATCAGCGCTGTTGACCCCGGCATATCGACGGAACGAAACGCATTGGAGTTGCCCAGGCCGATAACCGGCAGTGAATCGCCAGTCCCGGGAATCGGTCTTCGCGGCAGCTTCTGCTGTGCCAGGACTGTTGCAGACATCGTCGCGGGAAGAGCCATCAGCGATGCAATCGCTGCCGAATGTTTAACAAATGCACGTCGGGTTGTCATGCTGTCTATTAAAAAGGCTGGTGCGCGCCAGTGCAAAGGTTTTGTTCGTCGGCACAGGCATTGCCCTCATGCTAGTCTTTACCCGTTGTTCAACAAACTCATCCGGGAGCGACTCTTGCCTTTACGAATCCTGATTTTTGCTGCTTGCCTGACCTGCGCTTCTGCCGTGGCCGACTCACCGCAACAAATGGCGGCCATTGGCGATTTACAACTGGCCTCGGGTGAAACTCTGCTGAATGTGCAGGTGGGTTATCAAACGGCGGGGACCTTGAACGAAGACAAGTCCAACGTCATCGTTTTTCCGACCTGGTTTACCGGCACTGCCGCCGACTTCATAAAATGGGAAGTCATTGGTCCCGGCAAGCTGGCCGACACCAATCGGTATTTCGTGATTGCTGTGGACGCCCTCGGAAACGGTGTCTCCTCCTCACCATCCAATAGCCCAAAGCAGCCAGGCAAGCAGTTTCCTGTTATCGCCATCAGCGACATGGTGAACTCACAACATGCTCTGTTGACCCGGCATCTCGGTATCACCCATGCCAGGGCAGTCATGGGCGTTTCCATGGGGGGAATGCAAACCTTTCAGTGGATGGGGCAGTACCCCGAATTCATGGATAAAGCGATTCCCATCGACGGTTCACCCAGGATGACGTCTTATGACCTGCTGCAATGGCATATTCACGAATCGGCCATCGAGATCATGCAGGAAGCCGGCATTGAGAACGCCAAGATCATGGAATTCATGGCTTCGCTCAACCTGCTCACGCTGTGGACGCCGGAGTATTTCGTCGAAAATATTACGCCGGAAGCCTTGCCTGAATACATGGAGGAGTCCAGCCAGAGTTATGCGCAACTGGATGCCAACGATTACCTTTCTCAACTTCGGGCAATGATGATGCTTGACGTGTACGCAGCTGGCGCCAGCAGCGCAACGCCTTATGTGCAAAAAGTACAGGCGGATATCCTGATCATCAGCACCGAGGACGATCACATGGTCAACCCGGCACCCGGTAAGGAGATGAGCAAGGCGCTCAGTGAGGAGCACGTTGAATTAGCGAGTAATTGCGGGCACATCGGCAGCAGTTGCGAAGCCGACATGGTCAATAAGAAGGTGAACGCGTTCCTGCTGGAGTAGGCCCTGTGCAAAAGTAGCCCACATGGCCTGGAAACAAACCCAATTGTTCAATCCTGTTCTGCGTCTTGCCCCAGCGCCTCGCATAGCGCCACGTTATCCAGCACGATCCGCTCAATGGGTACGTCTCCTGATCGTTCTACTGATGGAATGTCGTAAGAGATCAGGCCTTCGTTACAACCGCTGAACCTGACCTTCATCGTGCCGTCTTTCACGGCAGGACCTGCCGGGGGCTGCGCCGAATCGAATACACCGCCACTGGTGATATAAACGTCCAGCATGGCCGTGTCACCGGAATAGGGCCCCTGGGCGGTAATCCAGCGATGGCCGGGATCGCCAAGAATGGCTTGCACATCCTCCGGCGGCCGTTCGATATCATAGGTAAACCAGGCCACGAACATCACCTGGATTTCTTCCCAAACCACGATCAGGAAACCCTGGCCATTGGTGCTCGGGTTATACCAGGCATCATTCATCCCGGCATTGATGACGAAGTCCGAGCACTGCCCTTCGAAGACACAGCTTGCCCATTCGGGATGATCGATGAACGGATTCCGATTGCCCTGGAAAGACGCCACCGTCTCGTGATGCTGTATTTCAGTTGAATCAACAGGATCCTGCCGGTGCCATCGCAGCAGTACCGACAACATACCCATGTAGCCGATGGGTTCATTGTTACCCGTATTTGAACTGTCAATCAGGCTCAGGTTGTCCGTCAGGATCAGGTCTGGCTCGCTGGCGCCGGTCATGCCGTGAATTCCGCCTTCGTAACGGACATCCATGTACATCAGGGCACGCGCTATGTCGCCACGACGGCCCTTCCAGACTTCCCACGAACCCTCGGTAAATTCGCCAATCTGCCAGTTCGAGTCGCCCGGATACCCGCCACCCTGGCCTCCCCGGCCATTGTTGGCATTCGTTACATACTCAAAACAATTGGAATTGCAGTCCTTATAGGGGTGATTGGAGCGCGCGAAATTGTAATCAATGTCGGAGAGGAACAATGCGTGCGTGTCCGTATACGGATAATTTACCGTGCTGTCATTGTTGGGAAATCCGTAAGACTTAGGCCAGCTGTGTTCGCGGTTATAGGCATTGTTGCCACCGCCCTGCCGGGTAAAGCTTGCGTTACTGTAGATCGAGATAATCTTGTTTTCAATTTCCGGGTTGGCGGCGGCGATCTCCAGGATGTCCCAGGTATCAGTAGCAGAAGACGTGTAAGGAAAGCGCTGGTGGTCATCAATGATGCCATGCAGCGATTCGCGCAAGGTCTGCTGCGATGAATCATCGGCCGTTTCGTAATAACCCTCGGGCTGAGCGAGCAGCAAGGGTGAGAAAAAGGCGAAAATTACACCCGTGACCTTACTCACAGAGGCGGTCGTTCATTTGCCCTGGCGACACATTTGTCGTCCGAAAGATCAATCTTTTCGGAGTTCTCAGAGTTGATGCAGCTACAGCTATTATCGTCCACATTGATCGTACAAACCGTGTTTTTGTCCAAAGCCTCTGCCTGCTGAGACTCTTCCTGGTCCGCCTTGATTCCCTGCAGTTCAGCCTGGATGTCACCTAGATCCAGCTGTTGCGATTGTTCCATTTTGTGCGCGGAAAATTTCTCATAAGCAAACATGCCCAGGAAAACACCTGCAGCGACGACCAGTATCCATGCCAGTTTTTTCATAATTATTACCCCAGCGCCTCGCACAAAGACACATTATCCAACACAATCCGCCTGATCGGAACCTCCCCAGGAATTAAAGGGCTCTGACCCCTTTAATTCTTCATAGCTGACCGAGGGCAAGTGGTGGTCCCGCAGATAGTGGATCAACTTGAGCGTGCGAAAAGCATCGAACCAGGTGTGCATCTGCCTGCTGAATTGAATTTCATCAGAACTCTGCTTCAAAGCATGCTGCAGAGCAGCTTGTGCGCCCGCATGTTGCAGCCCATCAACCAGCAAACGCTGATCAGAGTGGAAGAAAACTTCAGAGACATCGCTGGAACGTGTCCGCCAAAAGTCTGGCAGGCTGTCCAGCCAGATTCGAAGCAAATCGAAAACGCCGGGATGAAACAGCAGGAATTCCCGTGACGGGTCCTGCAGTTCGATCATTTTCCCAACGGCTGCACCCGTGCCAAACGGAACCCGGTCCGAAAGACGCGCTGCAATTTCAATCGGCTCGCATTCCACTCCGGATATCAGTTGCCTGATAGACCCGACCTTGGCCAGTTTATTCAGCAGGTAAAAATCCTCCCCGGCCTGGCGGCGTGGAAAACCCCTGACTTTCGCATAGTGGGTTGCGTTAACAGCCAGGGTACTGCCGATGGTATGGAACGCATAAGGCGAACCGGCGAAGCGCAGCCCGGCGACGTAATAGTGCAGGGAGTGCTCGTACAACTGCGTGAGCTGTTCGATCCTGTTTCCTGCTGAATCGCTGGCAGTGACGTGCCTGAAGGGATAGACCAGGGCAGCCGTGTCGGTTTTAGCTGTGTCGCCCAACGCAGCAGTGCAGCTAAAATAGCGCTCTGGCAAGACCACATCGGCATCGCTGCAGTGTATCCAGGGTGACCGCACACGCTGGTGGTGATATAGATAAGCCGCCAGGTCGGCACCGCATTTACGAGCGTGGCCAACCCCTCCCTTGGGCGGAAACTGCAGGCCGTTGCTGAAGCGATCCACCAGCAACACATCGCGCGGCGAGGCCGGGTCATTAAAAAGGCCCAGGCCGAAAGCCGGATCTGATTGCCACTGCAACTCGAAACGAGTCTGAACTTGTGCCGCAAAATCCCGGTTGGCAAGCGCCACCTGGTTCGGGGCAGCCTCGGTCTGATTCACAACCAAAATCATCAGGCTGCGCCCCGGGGCGGGCGGCAAGGGACGCAGAATCCCGGTTGCTTCGTTGCAAAGCGGGATTACCAGCACTTGTTGCCACGGCTCAGCGGCTGGAAGGCCCGCCTCCGCCGCCGTGC
>Ga0265303_10000657_pt1 | contig 19938 bp, 15 predicted proteins | sample Helome_2_FD_192494 | JGI IMG/M metagenome (GOLD analysis project Ga0265303, IMG submission 192494) | Marine sediment microbial communities from subtidal zone of North Sea - Hel_20160317 (Illumina Assembly) | ecosystem: Environmental > Aquatic > Marine > Subtidal zone > Sediment ... | reverse complement strand
CGTCAGCACCCACCACATAATCAGGAGTGGTAGTTCAGTTGGTTAGAATACCGGCCTGTCACGCCGGGGGTCGCGGGTTCGAGTCCCGTCCACTCCGCCATCATTGAAAGCGCTCGGTTCGAGCGCTGCTCCAATATGTTTCCTTTAACAGTGACGATAAGATAGATGCTGCAAGCAATTCGAGACAAGGTAACGGGATGGATTGCCTACGGCATCATCTTTTTAATCAGTGTACCTTTTGCCCTGTGGGGCGTTAACTCGTACCTTGGTGGTGGCGAAGCACAGCCGGCCGCCATGGTTAATGGCGAGGAAATAAGTATACGTGACCTCGACCAGGCATATGCGACCTATCGTCAAAGATTGTCTCAGTTATTCGGTGGTTCAATTCCCGAGTCCTTCGCCAGCGAGTCGATGTTGCGGGAGCAGGTGTTGGGACAGTTAATAGAAGAAATCGCACTGCTCCAATATACCCGGGAACAGTATTACCGCATCGGTGATGAGGAATTAAACCGCATAATTCGTAACATGAACGTGTTTCAACGCGACGGGCAATTCGATACCGAAATCTACCAGTCGCAGCTGCGCTCGCTCGGTTACTCTCCACTTGGTTTCGAGGAGGAACTCAGGCGCACCAATGCGATGGAGCAGTTGCAAAGCGGCATTCTTGCCACTGCATTTGAAGCTCCGCTGCTCGAGAAACAATTCACAAGTCTTAATAATCAAACACGCAAAATCAGGTCGCTGACATACCTTGTTGATACGTCAGCTATTCAGCCCGGAGCTGACGAAATCGAACGGCTTTACCTGTCTCAGACCGATCGATATCGCTCGCAGGAAGAAGTCAGGATCGATTTCATCGAATTGAGTCTCGATAGTGTCAAGCAGAGCATAGACGTCGAGGAGGGCGACGTATACGCGCGCTACCAGGAGAACAGGGCTGCCTATACCAGTACCGAGATCAGAGCTGCCAGTCATATTTTGATTACGGTTTCCGGTGATGAGGATGCCAACCCGGCACTCGCCAGAATTACCGCTCTTCGTGAGCGTATCGTAGCCGGTGAAAGTTTTAGCGATTTAGCACGAGAGTTTTCGCAAGACCCTGGATCGGCGAGTGATGGTGGCAGCCTCGGAGAAATCGAGCGTGGCATAATGGTACAGCCTTTCGAGGCAGCACTGTTTTCCATGGAGGTTGGGCAACTAAGCCAGCCTGTTAAAACTTCATTTGGCTGGCACCTCATTAAGCTGGATTCGATAAGCGGTGGTGAAACTCAGTCCTTCGATACAGTCAAATCTGCCCTGGAAGACGAGATCAGGACCGAATTGGCCGAGAGTCAGATTTATGATCTGGTTGAAAATGTAGCAAACCTTGTTTATGAGCAGTCCGACTCTTTACAACCGGCCGCTGAGCAACTCGATTTAACGATACAAACTAGCGACTGGTTTAATCGGTTATCTGGCACCGGTATTGCAATTGAGTCTAAAGTGCGGCAGATGGCGTTTTCCGCCGAGATTTTACAGCAAGGCCTGAATAGCGAGGCAATCGAACTTGATAATGATCGCGTGGTTTTTATTCGCCTCAACCAGCTCAAACCCGCCGCGGTAAGACCGCTTGATCAGGTTCAGGAGTTAATCAGGTCCGAAATAATCACGGCGAAGGCACGTGAACAAAGTTTAATATCAGGGATGGCGGCACTGGCAGAGTTAAAAGCAGGAAAAACGCTTGATGATCTGGCCCTGGAATGGTCAGTATCGATTAGTGATTACGGTTTCGTCGAACGTAATCAATCCGGAGTCGATAGCGCGATACTAGGGCGTTCGTTCTCAATGTCAAAACCCGAACAGGGGCCTGTATTTGAAGGTCTGCCGGTTGCTAATGGTAACTATACGATCGTTGAATTGTCGGCGGTGCTGTCGAATGATGGGAATGCAGACAGGAAAGCGCTCGATGAGCTCGTAAAAGCGCGAGGAGGCGCCGAATACCAATCAACATTGAAACTGTTGGGCAATCGCGCTGAGGTGGTTAGAACGCCTCTACAGGACCTGTAAACCCCGCCTAAGATTTACTCGAGCACACCCATGCTGACAATATTGTATCCAGAGTCGACATAGATATTTTCTCCGGTAATCCCCGCCGCCAGATCAGAGCATAGAAACGCCCCGACATTTCCCACTTGCTCGATAGTCACGTTGCGCCGTAGCGGAGCATTTGTAGCTACCTCGTCGAGAATTTTCTTGAAGCTCCCTATACCAGCCGAGGCCAGAGTCTTGATTGGTCCTGCAGAAATTGAATTGACACGGATTCCCTGGGGGCCCAGGGCTGCGGCGAGGTAACGTACATTGGCCTCGAGGCTGGCCTTGGCAACTCCCATAATATTGTAATTGGGCAACGCGCGTTCCGAACCCAGGTAAGTCATGGTGATTATCGATCCGTCGGTGTTTTGCATCATAGGCCTTGCGGCTTTAGCCATCGCGGCAAGGCTATATGAACTGATGTCATGGGCGATACGAAAACCCTCCCGATCAAGATTTTCGAGGTAGTCGCCGGCTAGAGCTTCTCGCGGCGCAAAGGCAACCGAGTGCACCAGTACGTCGAGTTTACCCCAGTGCGTCCCAAGCTGTTCAAACAGGCTCGTAATTTCATCATCGTCGGCAACATCACAGGGCAGTACGATATCTGAATCAAACTCAGCGGCAAATTTTTCCACCCGCGGCTGCAACTTGTCATTGGCATAACTGAATGCGAGCTCTGCGCCCTCGCGGTGCATTGCCTGTGCAATTCCGTAGGCTATCGAACGGTTGCTGGCGATACCGACGATGAGCACTTTTTTACCGCTTAGAAAACCCATAAGTATTCCCGAAAATGAAAGCTATTTTGTCAGCCTCCCAGGCTTCATGCAATCCTAAACATTGAAAATCATTTGTCGAGGGACGGGCCTATGTCCAGGCGTGATGCTAACGCGAGCGATTTGTCTTCGAGGGTGACATCAACCGGAACCAGCACAGGTAATGAGCCGCTAGCCGTCGCTAAACAGGTCTGCCAGCATTTCAGGGACGAAGGGGCGTCCTTGAGGGTTTAATGAGGTCGCGGTAATCCTGGCGGCGAGCATTAGCGTCTCATCCGGAAGACGAAATACATCCTGTTGGAACTCGAAGCGAATCCTGGATACCTGCCGAACGAGACTGCGCACGACAAACAGGTCATTACTGATCAGTGAATTTTTATAATCCAGTTCTGCCCTGATAACTACCAGCTTGATACCAGCTGCCGTAACTTCGGCAAAATTTATACCATGGGATTGCAGGAACTCATGGCGCGCATGCTCCAGGTAATTTTGATAGACACCGTTATTGACTACACCCTGCATATCACATTCATAGTCGCGTACCTTGAACTCTAATTGATGGGTGTATTGCATGGTATCCCCTGATGTTATTAACCCGGCGGCAAAGTATGTCGTGTTCAGTCATCGTGAGCCTGCTCATGGCAAGGCATCGGAGCGCCGCTGTAGTCATTCTACAGCAAGTTTCGATAACGCCGTCCATGAGCAGGCTCACGATGACCTCTCTTATTTATAATTAACAGGTTAGGAGCTACTGATAAGCGCCATCTCCGCGTTGCGGCTTTTACCAATGGAATAACCATTGGCTGCAAGCCGCGCCTTGATCTGACGCTTATCAGTAGCTCTGAACACGACATACTTTGCCGCCGGGTTAATGATGCATCGAATGTTGCCATATTAATCGCCTGAGTCAACTTCGCGTCAGATCAAGAAAGTCGGTGAAATCGGTTGCAATTTTCTTCAATGCTGTTCGTAATTGTGAGACTCGTATTTCACATGAAACAAGTTACGATGAATCTTTCAGATTTCGGCAAGCGATTTAGCGGTTACTCCGGCATTACCCATTTAATGGATGATTTGGCCGAGGGCCTGGCGCAACCCGGTGTGGTGATGCTGGGTGGTGGCAATCCAGCTGGAATTCCCGGAGTCATGTCTGTATTTGAGGATGTGATTGAGAAGCTGCATAAATCCGGCAAGCTGGTTGCTTCGCTTGCCAATTATGATGGTCCGCAGGGAAAAACTGTGTTTCTCGAAACCCTGGCCGGGTTTTTTCAACAACAATACGGCTGGCAGATCAGTAGTAAAAACATTGCGCTAACCCATGGTAGCCAGAGTTCTTTTTTCATCCTCTTTAACTCATTTGCCGGTAAGACGGGGGGCGTGCGCAAACGCGTGCTGATCCCGCTGGTTCCCGAATACATTGGTTACTGTGACGTCGGCATCGAGAATGACTTGATTACAAGTCAGGAAGCCATGATTAATCCACTGGAAGACGGGTTTTTCAAATACCAGGTTGATTTTGAAAACTTGCAGGTAGACGAGTCTGTCGGCCTGGTATGTGTTTCGCGACCTACGAATCCCAGCGGCAACGTTTTAACAGACGGCGAGTGTCAGCAGCTCGATCAGATCACGCGTCGGCATGGGGTGCCCCTGTTAATCGATAGTGCTTATGGTACGCCGTTTCCAAATATCATTTTCAGTAAAGTTAATCCGTTCTGGAACGAAAATTGTATCGTTTGTATGAGCTTGTCCAAGTTAGGGCTTCCCGGTGCACGAACTGGCATAGTGATCGCGAACGAAGATGTGATTCGTTATTTTTCCAACATGACGGCAATAACCAGTCTCGCACCAGCGGGTATAGGTGCCGAAATCGTCAACCAGCTGATTACCGACAATGCGTTGTTGCCACTATGCCACGACCTGATTCAACCCTTCTACAAGCAGCGCTGTGAACTCGCGTTAGCCTTGTTACGTGCTGCTATTGGAGACTCGAGATTACATATCCACAAACCGGAAGGATCGATGTTCCTGTGGCTGTGGTTCGAAGGTTTAAGCATAGGCACCAGCGAACTTTACCGGCGACTGAAGAAAAAAGGTTTACTGGTAGTGCCGGGAAAATATTTTTTCCCGGGTCAGGTCAAAGCGTCTGATCATGCCGAGAGTTGTGTGCGCATGAACTACGTACAAAGCGAGGAGGAGTTGGCCAGGGGTATTGAAATACTGGCCCAGGAGCTCAAAGCCTGCTGGTAACCGGGAGCGCGGAGACGGTTTACTTCGAGGTGTGCGTGAAAACGCCATCCCAGTCATCACCCGGTGGCTCTTTGCGGTAAAACGCGATTCGATCGAGGTATACCTGGTACAGGAAACGGTCTGGATAATCGCGGTTTAGATTGAAGAAATCCACTTCGGCCTTGTCCAGTGACTGGGCGCGGAAATTCCGCAGCGCCTGCTTGTAGGCGGTAAGTTCGGAAGTCACCTCTTTGTCGAGATCGTTTTTGTGACCTATCGGTTCAAATATTGCTACCGGTTCATTCTTTCCCTTCACTCGCACCAGGTCGAGCTCGCGAAATACGAATTCCGGTATTTCAGCCCTGGTAGTTTCGCTGACAATGATGTTAACGCCATAATTTTTGGTTAGCCCCTCCAGGCGAGAGCCAAGATTAACCGCGTCGCCGAGCACCGTATAGGCCATGCGAAACTCTGAACCCATGTTGCCGACATTCATGTCACCGGTGTTTAGACCGATACCAATATTCACTTCGGGCCAGCCCCGTTGTTTGAACTCCGCTTGCATGATCTTGAGCTCTACCATCATTTCCATTGCCGCATAAAGTGCATGTCGGGCGTGCTCTGAATCGGCCAGCGGTGCACCCCAAAATGACATGATTGCGTCACCCATGTACTTGTCGATAGTGCCGCGATTCTTGTGAATAACCCGGGTCATCGGGGTAAGCAACGCGTTCATCAACTGGGTTAGTTGTTTAGGATCCATGCCCTCTGAAATTGTAGTAAACCCGCGCACATCAGAGAACAGAACGGTCATTTCGCGATTTTCACCATCCAGCGAGTACTCTTCGGGCGATTCAGACATTTCATCAACCAGTTCAGGTGGTATGTAGTGACCAAACAGGTTGGCAAGCTGGCGTTTACCGCGTGATTCTATGAAATAGCCATAAGTCATGTGGAGCATGAAGATCAACACGATCAGCAGCAAGGGGCTGGCCAGCGGCAGGATCAGGTTGCTATGCCACGCGAAGAAGGTTCCGGCTAGCACTACTCCTGTAAGGCCCATTGTCCCGGCTGCCGCGAGTAACGGTGAAAGCAGTGGTAGTAATAAAGCCATGCTAATGGCTATTACCGTCAGTATTACGAATTCGTAACCTATGGTCCAGGCTGGTTTGTGATTGATTCGATCATCAAGAATGCCGGAAATTATGTTGGCGTGAACTTCAACCCCCGGGTAGGTATTCTGTACCGGAGTCGAGCGTAGATCGAGCAGACCCGGTGCCGTAGTACCTAGCAGAACGATCTTGTCCTTGAGCAGGGCAGGGTCGGCCTTGCCGCTGAGTACCTGATGCGCAGGAATGTAGGTAAAGCTGCCCTGGCTGCCACGATATGGGACATACACCGCACCATTGGCGTCGACCGGTATGCGATAGTTCTTGAGATTAATGGATTCGAGAGCGTAGTACTCCGTGCTGCCTTTCGATCCCTCGGTTTCAACCACCATCTCGATTCCAGCTGAATCGAGATGGCTCTGTGCGGTTGCCAGCGCGAGCGAGGCATACAGGTCTCCCTCGTATGCCTGTACCAGTGGCACTCGACGGAATACGCCGTCGGCATCGACAAAAGGGTTGTCGAAGTAGCCACCTGATTTGGCCGATACCTGCAGTATTTCGAGATTTCCCCCATAGCCTAAAGCCTCGCTTATCGGCAGACGTTTGCTCCATTGCACATCCATTTTCCTCAGTGATGGCGGCAATAAACCGGTTACTCCGGTTTCGGCTTCCTGCAAGCTGGATTTAAAGTAATAACCCAGTACGACATTTTTACCGATAAGGCTCTCGGCGAATATCTCATCATGCATCAGGTTGGGACGAATCCTCTCGAATTCGCGCAGATAACCGGAATTGTTTTTCAGTGTGGTACGAGCCAGTTGCTCAAATTGCGCCAGTCCGGAACTCTCATCCCTTTCGGCAAACACGATATCGAAACCGACCACATCGGCCTGGTAAATTCCAAAAAGGTTTTCGACAATAGTCGCTAACTTGTCCCGTCCCCAGGGCCAACGGCCAACTTCAGCCAGCGAGTTTTCGTCGATATCGACAATTACAACACGTTCGTCCCGTGTGTCCGGACGGGTGAAATTGAGTCGTGCATCATAGGTCCAGTTTTCCAGTTGCCGGAGAAACGGGTACTTGTACAGACCGGTGGTGTCAATCAGCAGAACGAACAGGATGAAGGCGCTAAGTGCCAGCCTGACTAAGCGCTGAAGTTGCATTACGTGCTCCCGGGATTAAGATCGGATGAGCAGTCGATTGAAAATTACTTCAGGTAGAATTCCATTTTCACACCAGCGACCTCGATAATGTCGTGGCTTTTTAATTCATGAGCGTTAGAACCAATTGGCGAACCACCAACTTTTGGTACGCTGTTATTGGGACCACCGTCCACATGAATTAGAAAGAACCCCTGGGGACGCCGTGTAATTGCCGCGACTTGCACCCCGGGCTGACCAATTGTGGTCAGGGCTTTGGTGAGTATTAATTCTTTGCCCGCGTTAGCACCGCTTAACAATTGCAGGCATGCTTCTTTGTTTGCCATCGGTGAGGCAGCCGTGGTAGCAGCCTCGGAAGCAATCGCGGCCGATATTTTCTGCACCGATTTGTCTATTTCCTTACCACCAGCTTCTTCGGGCATTCCAGCTTCACCAGGACGGATAATCATAGTTTGCTCGAAGTCCTGTTCGCCACCACCGGTGCTGTTTTGATAAGTTATCTGGTACTTACCAAGGGTGATACTGTCACCGTTTTCAAGTGCATGTTTCTTTACCAACTTACCATTTACGTAGGTGCCGTTGGTGCTACCAAGATCTTCCAGGAACGAATCCTCGAGTATGGTAATTACCTGTGCATGCCTGCCACTAACCGACAGGTTGTCGATCTGTATGTCATTACCTGGCTTGCGGCCAATAGTGGTTGTTTCATTGACCAACTCGAACTCAGTTTCTTCGCCCGTGCTTGATGTCGTGATCAGTTTTGCGACCATATTGTTATCCAGCCCTAGAGTATGTTTCTACTGGGAGCAATCCGTTATTCATCGAACCAAGCAACGAATTTTTTAAACCAGCCTTTTTGGGACGAAAAATCATCGTCAATCCGGCATAGCATTACCGAAATATTGTCCTTTCCGCCTTTCTTGTTTGCCTTTGTAATCAATTGCTTGGCAGCTTCTTCTAGATTAGCACTAAATTGCATAATAGTTAAGTATATATCTTCATCTTCAACTAAATCGGTTAATCCATCTGAACATAGCAGGTATATATCATTTTTCAGAACTATATCCTCCTGAATGTCGGGCATAACGATTGGATCGATGCCCAAAGCGCGAGTAACCAGGTTCTTATTCATCGAATTTCGAGCTTCTTCCGGGGTATAGAAACCACGATCGATCAACTCCTGAAGAAGCGAGTGATCCCTGGTGATTTGTTCAAATTTGTTCGCGCGTAGTCGATAGCAGCGTGAATCTCCGATATGGGCGAGAGAAAATGAATTGTTGTAAAACTGTAATACCACGATCGTGGTGCCCATGCCTTTGTGTTCGGGATTGGTTTCGGCTGTTTGGTACACCAGTTGGTTAGCGGTGACAACGGCATCCTGAATGCAAATAGATTCCTTCGAGAATCCGCTGGTTTCGTCAATTTCTCCAGAGTCTATTTGGGGCAGGCGTTGTTGCAGTTCGCTGATAATGGTATCGACGGTCATGCTGCTGGCAATTTCACCGCCGCGGTGTCCACCCATGCCATCAGCAAGCACCACCAGACCCAGTGCGCTATCGAAACCGATCGAATCTTCATTTTTTCGGCGCACGATGCCCTTATCGGTTAGCCCTATGATAGTAATTTTGGATTGCAAATTCATTTAACAGTCAGGCTAAGTCTTCAGGAAAACTTTTAATGCGTTGGCAAATTCAGTCCCTGTCTGGTATCGCTGATCAACGTCCTTGATCAGCGCCTTGTTTATTACCGCCGCCAGGGCTTCCGGAATTTCGTCGCGAATAGTCCGGATATCGTCGGCTTCTTCGTTAGTGATCTTAAACATCAGGCTGGCCATGGAATCGGCTTTAAACGGTAACGAACCGGAAAGCATCTGGTAAAGCATGACGCCTAGCGAAAAGAGGTCCGAGCGGCCATCGACCTTTTTACCCGCCAGTTGTTCCGGCGACATGTAAGATGGCGTACCCAGCACCGTGCCGGTTTTGGTTTTACTCGAGTCAGTAATACGGGCTATTCCAAAATCAGTTATTTTAACCGTATCCGATTCTGCTTCATACATGATATTAGCGGGTTTGATGTCGCGATGTACGACGTTCTGCTTATGCGCATAATCGAGACCTTCGGCGGAGCGCACCACGATGCTTATTACCCTGTGCATTTCCATCAGGTTATCAGGTTTGCAGTAACGCATTAGATCATGCCCTTTGAGAAATTCCATGGCGATATAAGCAAGGTCATGTTCTTCGCCGGCATCGTAGATAGTAACAATGTTGGGGTGATTCAGGCGACCCGCGGTTTCCGCTTCACGAAAGAATCGCTGCTTGACCTCATCGATTTCGTCCTCGTCAAATTCCTGTGCCAGCGCCATGGTTTTGATCGCCACAACCCTGCTGATCTTGGGATCTTTGCCGAGGTAAACAGTGCCCATCGCACCCTTGCCGAGTTCCTTCTCAACCTCGTAACGTCCCAGCATCGGTTTTTCGATTCCAGCCTGCTGATCCAGCGCGAGGGTACCGGCAGCATTGCTGCCGCCAAGCATGATGGTGTCTTCCATTTTCTGGGCGCGATTCATGCGTGTTTCGATATCGCGAAATTTCTTGTCGTGCCCGGACATGTACTGGTATACCGAGGTAGCTTTGTTGAACTGGCGCTTGCGTTCGTAATCGAGTGCCAGGTTGTACATGGCCTCCAGCACCTGATCGCCTACCGGGCTACACTTGCGGAACTTCTCGAACGCCATGTCGAGCTGCCCCTGGGTCTGGAAGGCAATGCCGAGCATACGATTGCTTTCCGCAGATTCTTCGTCTGACCTCACTTTGCCACGTTCGGTCACGAGGAAACGTTTTGTCGTGATCAGCAGGTAGCCTATTGCCAGCAGCGCACCTGGAGTCATTAGCTGAATCCACGTTGTGTTGTTAGTCATGAGGACATAATGAGCCACTATAAGTGTCAGCAGTAACAATAGTGTAACGACAAATGCGACCCCGGCCTTAAGCCGCGGCATTAGCAGCATCAGGTAAAGCATGACCACCAGAAAGGTGCCGATTCTGGCCCATAAACCCCATTCGGGTTCGATGAAAAAATCTTCGTTCAGGATGCTGGATACCGAATGCGCCAGGGTCAGTACCGGTGCCATCGAGGCATCGATCGGAGTTATTTGTGGTGTACCAACCCCGGTTGCTGTTGGTCCGATCAAAACAATCTTATCCCGGTACTTCTCGAATGGAATCTTGCCGGTGAAGACGTCATAGTAGGAATCAACCTGGAACGCCGGCGAGCCTGGCTTACTCGAATAAAAAAAGGTATTCATTTGTAGCTGGGAGTCGGTCCTGATCGTAAGCGAGCCAAGCTCGACACTTTGCGCGAGGTTGACTTTTATATCGCTGGTGTCGAGATTCAAACTCCTGGCAGCTATTTGCAATGATATTGATGGGAAGAAACGATCATAGTATTGCAACACCAGTGGCTCAGAACGGACTCCGCCGTCAAGGTCGGGCAAGGTATTCAGGTGCCCAATCGCTGCGGCATGACGAGCTATCTCCGCAATAGGGGGTAATACATCTTCGCTCGGTACCGGAAACAAACCGTTTGCCTGTGCCGATACCCGGTCTCGAATCTGATTTATGGAATTCTTTAGTACGTAATCCGGTAGTTCGGTGTCCGGATTACCCCGGGGCGTCCCCAGGTAAAAAACCATCGCCAGTACTACGTTTTTGGCGTTCGCCAGGCTTTCCGCTAACTTGGCATCGGTATTTAATGCCTGTTCGGCTTCGAAAAGACTCGATTTCAACGTCTCAATGTCCTGGCTGAGCCGGGTGTTTACACTGGACTGAAGATAAAACTCCAGTATTTCAGCGACTGATCTATCTTTTCCCGCAAATTCCAGCATCGCGCCCAGCGTGTCGATATCAGCCGGGACATCATTAAAACTGGCATTAGAGAAAAAATCGATCAGCTCTCGTATATACAGGGTGCCTGGGTCAATTTGTGGTTCGAGAAAGAAAACGGTTTGACCGATAACTTTAGCGCCGCCCTCGGTAAGGCGATTGATCAGTTCCGCATGCAGGTCGCGCGGCCATGGCCAACGGCCGAGGTTGTTTATGCTTTCATCGTCGATGGCGATGACGGCAATCTTCTCAGAAGGCGAACGGTCGGTAGATCTGACGCCCCAGTCGTAGAAAGCCTGTTCGAGGCTTTGAAAAGGAGGCGCACCCGAAAAAATCACAACCACGATGGTAATCAGTAGTCCGGCGAACCAGTCGCTACTCCAAAAACGGGTTTTCATACCGTCTCCATATTTTTAATTTATTATTGCGGCCCTGCTGTTTGCTGCGGTTTTTCGCCGGGCCTTCGACTCGATAAAGTAGCTTTTCAAATCGTATAGTATTCAATTGCTTTTGCGATCACCATGAACTGGTTAACAGCTTGAGTCCTGCCATGCATTTCATTATATCGCGGCGGCGTTTAACTATAAGGTTGTATGTGCAGTTTTACCAGTGTCGAGGGCTAAAAACTTTGTTGACCGGATGAGTCAGATTTCGCCTTCCCCTACAAGTTGAAAATCGCTAACGAGTCCATGAGTAGCGATGATGTTGCCCGCGTGCAGCAAATTGCCGGTTCAAGTGGAGCGATGCAACCGGCGTGAGCAGGCTCTTACCAGGCGATGATGAAGTAATGAATCCTGTTGTTCAACCTGGGAAGCTTAATGATAGTGAACGCGAAGTTATCAACAATCATATTGTGGCGAAAAAAATATTCTCGAATCACTACCTTTGCCGAAGAATTTGCAGAATGTCCCGGTGTATGCTGGCGGGCTTCACGAAATAGTGGACGGCGCTGGCTATCCGCGTGGCCTGCAGCGAGAGGAAATGTCGATGCAGGCGCGAATCATGGCTATCGCTGATACATTCGAAGCGCTAACCGCTAACGATGGACCCTGTAAAAGACGAAAAAATTATCCGGCTGTCCGGAGACTACAGGTTTGAGGAGAAAGGGAGATCACATTGGCCCTGATTTTTTTCAATTTTTATCAAGGAGCGCGAGTATATGGATTACGCAGAAGAGTTCGAGGACCGGGAACAGATAGATGATATCGATGCAGCCCTGAACCCCAGGCTATTAGGTTAGTGCGTGGTCAGGCGGATTCCATATCGCTGGGTTCGGCGGTGTCGACACCGTCTCTCAACACGTAAGTTTCGATATCTTTTTCGTTTAACAGGAACGAGGCAGCCGAACTGCGCCGACCAGTATCACAGTAGATCACGTATTTTTTCTGCGCATCCAGCGAGTTGGCCTTCATGCGCAGAAAGATCAGAGGGATATTTATACTACCCTTGATATGTTTGGCCTTGTGCTCTGTCGGCAGTCGTACATCGAACCAGACCGCGCCATCATCCACCAGTTTCTTACCTTCATCATAATCAACCCAGTTGAGCAGCGGTTCGTTGAGCAATGAATTGAAATCTTCCTTGTTGAGCCGCATCAAGTGGCCGTCTGTAAGCATGGTAATGGTTGCATTGCGTTTGCTGTCGGCTATCAATGCCTCCTCGCCAAAACTGTCGCCTACCGACAACGTCGCCAGTTTCACGCCATTTGGATTCGCGGGTGTCGAACGGGTCACCAGGCAACGACCTTCCTTGATTATGTAGAAATAGTCACCCTCGGAATCCTGTTCTATTACCTTTTCACCCGGGCTGAAGCTTATTGACTCCATCCGCATGAACATCGCCTGGATATTAGCAGGGGGGATGCGGTGAAAGGCCCGTGTTTGTAATATCCGAGTCATCCAGTCGGTTTCGTCATCTTCTTCGTCGACACCTTCGACGGTATAGCTTCCGGTTTGATCCCAGGTCAACATGATGTCGAGCATGTCACTGTTGATTCTGGTAACTACCGCGGCCGATTTGGCACGTGCTGATAGCGGTCTGGGGAATCCATGTGCGAGTGGTTGCAGACTTCCCGCTGATCCTGCCTTGATCACCTTGACGATTTTTTTATCATCAACCAGCTCGATTTCGCCCTTTAGGACGTAAACATGAACTTTGTCCGTGTCACCTTTTTTGAATACATAGTGGCCAGCCTGTATCGAGGTGGCGGTGATTTTTTTGATTAATTCTTGAGCATTTTCAGGATTCAGGGAATTGATCGGTGAAAAAGACTTTATTTGTTTTGGATCAATTTCAAGGCTCATGTCTTATTCAGGAATCCTTCGCAAGTGGCGTTAATAAAACCGTATTTTGGCGCTTGGTCCCCGATAAAGCAACTCTTGTGGTTAAAATTTCGAAGCTGCGTCACATACTCTTTAACCCTATCCTGACTGGCTGGTTATATCCACGTAGAGCTTGAGTTTCTGCCCGGGTTGAAGATATTTGCCGACTCGATTCCAGCGTTTTATATCGGCCACACGGATGTTGAATCGATTCGCAATAAGGTAAAGCGAATCGCCTTTTCTGACCGTGTACCTGAGCGCATGCAGCGCATTGCTCGGTCGCGTTTGATTGATGCCGACAGTTTGGGTGGCGCCTTTACGGGTCCAGACTACCAGCTTCTGACCAACGCTAAGTGTGTCGATTGGGGCGATACCATTCCACTTGGCTAGCGCCCGGGTGGTAACGCCGTAGTTCCTCGATATGCTCCATAGACTTTGCCCCGAGCGCACGATATGAATGCGCTTGTCGCCGCTGCGGTTGGTATTCTGGATGCTGGTGATACGCGAGTTTTTACTCAGGGTGTAGGTATTCAATGATCTGGTGGCGGTTGGTACCATCAGGTATTTGCCGGCACGGATCTGGTTGCCGCGGATATTGTTGACTTCCTTTATCAGTGCCACGGTACTGCGATACTTTCTCGAAATATGACTCAGGGTTTCGCCGTTTTTAATCTTGTGGCGCACCCAGTTGATACGTTTACTCGGCGGTACCTGGGCCACGCCGATTTTAAATTGCTCCGCTTTTTCGCGTGGTAACAGTAACCGGTGCGGGCCCTTGGGTGCGGTTGCCCAACGGTTAAATGCCGGGTTCAGTTGGTAGAGTTCGTTCACCGAAATACCGGCGAGTTCAGCGGCCAGGGCCAGGTCGATTTGACCATCTAGTTCGACGATTTCATAACTCACCTGGTTGGTTACCGGAATCAGGTCGAGCTGGTATTTGTCAGGATTGGCAAACAGCTCTCGAAGCGCGAACATTTTGGGTACATAAGAGCGGGTTTCCTTGCGAATTCTTGTCAGGTGCCAGAAATCAGTCTGACGCTTCTTTTTCCTGTTGTAGCGTACCGCGCTACGAATTTTCCCCGGCCCCGCATTGTAAGCTGCCAGGGCCAGTTCCCAGTCACCGTCAAATTGTTGCGCCAGGCTATCGAGATATGAGATTGCCGCATGGGTCGATTCAATGATGTCGCGACGGCCGTCATACCACCAGTTTTGCTTCAGACCGAGGAAGCGTCCGGTGGAAGGAATGATTTGCCACATGCCGGAGGCACGTCCGTGGGAGTAGGCGAAGGCCTGGTATGCAGACTCGACGATAGGTAGCAATGCCAGCTCACTGGGCAGGTTCCGCCTCTCAAGCTCATCGAGTACAAAAGGTAAAATCGGGCGTGCACGTTCCATTACGCGCTGCAGGTAGCCGGGGTGATCCAGATACCATTTCAATTCCGCTTTCACGCGGGCATTGTTAACCGGGGTCAGTTGCATGCCTTCCCGTAATCGAAACCAGGCATCATTTTTTCTGCTAGCGGCCAATGCTTCGGCTTCTTCAAGCAACTGTTGTTGTAGTGCCTGCTCGGCAAGCTCTGCCTGAATTTCGATTTCCAGATTACGCGGTACGTCGTCACTTTGCTCAAAATCGAAATAATCCGGCGAATCGTAGAAATCCAGTTCCAGTAACGCATGCCTCGTTGGCGCAGCGATAGTATCTGTAGAGCTCGCAGACGGCGCTGTCACGTCTACGACTGGAGAAGCTTCGGCTGAAGAAGTGTTGACATCCGGCGTGACCATAACGCCGGTCTGCGCCATGCTGTCGGCAGCAGGATCGGGGTTCAGACTTGAGCAGCCCGCCACGACCAGCGCCACCAGGATAGCGACCAGAGTATTCCTGTCCCCATAAAGGGGCTTTTGCTTGATAAACATTAGTATCGATCGCGCTATGTGGCTAGAATAAGTCAATTGTACCTTCCGAATCATAAGTTTCAAATGAGATTTTTGCGACAAACTACTGAAAGCAAAGGATTTGCCAATATCAATGATTGGTATTTTAGCAGAACAGGACAAAATCTGTTTAAAGAGCTAGAAGAAAAAATTAATCCATTGCTGGCCACTACCTTTGGTTACTACTCGTTACAGATCGGTTGCGCCGGGTTAGCCGCGCAATTGCAGCAAGGCTGTCGTGTAAAGCATCAGTTTACCCTTGGTGAAATTGATTCGCAGGCGCACATCAGGGCGAACCCCTCGATGTTGCCGATTGCATCCGATAGTGTTGATCTGGTTATCCTGATGCACCACCTCTCGAATACCAGCGAACCGCACTCGATGTTGCGCGAAGCGTTTCGCATTTTGATCCCCGAAGGTAAACTGGTAATCATTGATTTCAATCCAGTGTCATTATGGGGCTTGCGTCACTTTTTCCAGTCCTGGCTAGAACATGTTCCCTTCAAAGGTCATCTCTATTCTGCCAAACGTATTGACGACTGGATGCGGCTACTCGGCTTTGATCAGTACCGCCAGTTAAGAGTTGGCTATTTACCACCGATACAGAAACCTTCGATAACCCGTCATTTGTCCTGGCTGGAAAAAGGTACCAGGAACTGGTTGCCAATATTTGGCGCGCTCAATTTGCTGGTTTATAGCAAGAGTATTTCGCCGTTAACACCGGTGCGGCATCGATGGGTAACTCGCAAGATATTGCCCGGAAAGATTGTCCGCCCGAGCGTCGGGCGAGATATGAAATATGACCGTTAGACAGTTATGAGCCTTAAAGTTGTCATGTATACCGACGGGGCCTGCCGCGGTAATCCGGGGCCTGGCGGCTGGGGAGTTGTGCTGCGCTTCCAGGGAAATCATAAAACCCTGCAGGGATACGCTGCGGAAACTACTAATAATCGCATGGAGTTAACCGCGGTAATCGAAGGGCTAAAGGCACTAAAGCGACCCTGTGAGGTTGAATTGTTTACCGATTCCAAATACGTAATGCAGGGACTAACCGAGTGGCTTGCCAAGTGGAAAAGCAATGGCTGGAAGACAGCCGCAAAAAAGCCGGTGAAAAATATCGATCTCTGGCAGCAACTGGAAGCTGAAGTAGCACAGCATGAAATTGACTGGAACTGGGTAAAAGGTCATGCCGGTATCGCGGACAACGAATTGGCTGATCAACTCGCAAATGCGGCTATAGATGCGAAGATGCAGGCATGAGACAGATAGTACTGGATACAGAAACGACCGGACTCGAGGTTGGCCAGGGTCATCGAATCATCGAAATCGGTTGTATCGAACTGGAAAACAGGCGGGTTACCGGGAATCATTGGCACTACTATATTAATCCTGACCGCCCAGTGGATAGCGGTGCGTTCGAGGTACACGGAATAAGTAACGAGTTTTTGCAGGACAAGCATCGATTTGCCGAGCTCGCCGAGGAATTCCACAGTTATGTCGCCGGTGCTGAACTGGTGATTCACAATGCACCATTTGATATTGGCTTCCTCGACAATGAGTTGGCCTTGCTCGAACCGCCGATAGGATCGTTAAAGGAAAGCTGCGGCATTCTCGATACTTTACTGCTGGCACGCCAGAAACACCCCGGTCAAAAAAATAACCTCGACGCTTTGTGCAAGCGGTACGGTATTGATAACAGCAACCGCAGTCTGCATGGCGCGTTGCTGGATGCGCGTATTCTGGCAGATGTTTATCTGGCGATGACTGGTGGGCAAACCAGCCTCGGGCTGGAAGCGGAGCAGGGGGCAGGAACTGATCACGAGCAGGGCGATTTACAGCGCATAGACTCGGGACTGCAGCTTCCGCTATGGCGACCTGACACGGCCTCGCAGCAGGCCAACCAGGACTACATCGAGTTTCTCGCGACACAGCACGACGACCCCGCCTGGAAGTAAAAGCTTACTAGCCGGGTTTGAGGATGCGTGCCTGATCGCGTTTCCAGTCACGATCTTTGATACTGGCACGTTTATCGTGTGCTTTCTTTCCCCTGGCGATGCCGAGTTTCAGCTTTGCGCGACCTCGACTCCAGTAAGCAGCCAGCGCAATCAGGGTAAAGCCCTTGCGTTCCACCATGCCCACCAGGCGATCGATTTCGTTGCGATGAGCAAGCAGTTTGCGGTTTCGGGTCGGGTTTGGTTTGACATGCGTCGAGGCGCTGTTGAGGGGGCTGATATGCGCGCCGGTTAACCATATTTCGCCGTTTCTAACCGTCACGTAGCTTTCTTTCAACTGTAGGCTGCCATTACGCATGCTTTTGACTTCCCAGCCCTCAAGCACCAATCCAACCTCGATTTCATCCTCGATGAAATAGTCGTGTCGAGCGACGCGGTTTAACGCGATAGTGTTGTCGGGAGATTTAGTTTTTTTCTTGCCCATTTTTAGGGGATCTCTGCTGGGTACGTCTAGCGGGGCTTATTCTCGGGTTAATTCCCTTGCATGACAAGCGAATCCGATCAATAGCGCCTTGAAACCTGACCGGCCTTCGCTATACACTCACGCCTTGCAATGGTGACCTGTTTCGGTCCCCTCGTGACAATTATCTGTAAATCCCGCCAGGCCCGGAAGGGAGCAACGGTAGCAGGGACATTGGGTGCGGGGGTGTGCTGGATCAGGTCGCCGCCATTTTCTGAATTGAATGCCGAACCCCCACAAGATCTGAATGAGTTACCAGGTACTAGCACGTAAATGGCGTCCGGCTAATTTCAAGCAAATGGTCGGTCAGGAACACGTGTTACAGGCGTTGGTAAACGCGCTTGACAGTAACCGCCTGCACCATGCCTACCTGTTCACGGGAACCCGGGGCGTTGGTAAAACGACGATTGCACGGATATTTGCAAAATCGCTAAACTGCGAACAGGGGATTAGCTCGGAACCCTGTGGTAGTTGCGCTTCCTGTGTCGAAATCGATGAGGGTCGCAGCGTTGATTTAATCGAAATTGATGCGGCCTCCCGCACCGGGGTCGATGACATGCGCGAGCTGCTGGACAATGTGCAATACGCGCCAACCCGGGGTCGTTTCAAGATTTATCTGATCGATGAAGTTCATATGCTATCCAAGCATAGCTTCAATGCATTGCTCAAAACCCTGGAAGAACCACCCCCGCATATAAAATTTTTACTGGCTACCACCGATCCACAAAAAGTCCCGGTAACGGTGTTATCGCGATGCCTGCAATTCAATTTAAAGCGCATGTCACGGGCCCAGATCCTGTCGCAACTGCAGTTTCTTACCGAACAGGAAAAAGTGACAGCCGAGGTGTCGGCATTAACCCTGCTTGCCAGTGCTGCCGACGGCAGTATGCGTGATGCGCTTAGTTTGCTTGACCAGGCGATCGGCTATGGTGGGGGTTCGGTGCAGCAGGATGCTGTCGAGTCGATGCTGGGTTCGATATCGCGCGATTACCTGGTGCGGCTTTTTGACGCCTTATCCGCTCAGCTGGCGCCAGGCTTGCTGCATGAGGCGCGACTGGTCATCGAGCATAATCCTGATTACCAGCGGGTTTGCGCCGAGTTGATCGCATTGCTACAGCAAGTCGCACTGTATCAGAGTGATCCGAAGCTGGTAAACGGCGATGAGTTCGACGAGCAACTACTGCAGAAATACAGTAGTTGCTGGTCTGCAGAGGAAGTTCAACTCTATTATCAGATTATTTTGCAGGGACGTCAGGATTTGCTGATCTGTCCTGACGAGGCTTCCGGTTTCGAGATGCTGATGTTGCGCCTACTGGCATTTTCCCCCCAAACAGAGGCTGAGAAAGAGAATATCGAGTCGCTCGAGGTAAAAAAAAAGCCTGAAGCAAAACCGGACCTGGCAGAAACATCAAGCGACCAGGTAAAGCCCGGTACCGAGGCACAGGCAGGAGGTCAGCCAGCTTCCAGGTCAGATGTGCAGTTAAATGTTCAAACCGATGCCGATGTTCCTGCTGATCTGCCTCTCGACTGGCATGGACTTGCCTACGAGTTAGGTCTCTCCGGGCTGGCCCAGGAAATAGTCGCAAATAGCCAGTTTAAATCCTGCCAGGACGGCAGTTTAAGGCTGGAGTTGCTAGCGGAAATACATGAACTCGCAACCGATCTGATCAAGACAGAAATTAGGCAGGCCCTGGAACAAAAACTTGGGGTATCATTACAGCTGGAATTAGTCGCGGCAACGTCCCTCGCAGGGCAAACGCCATTGCAGGCAAAAGAGTTGCGCCAACAGCAGGAGCGGCTTGCAGCGATTGATGCAATAAGGCAAGAAAAGATGGTAAAGAAACTACAGCATGCGTTTGCCGCGGAACTTGATGAGGCAAGCGTGGTTAAGATTGAAAACAACAGTTAGTGGTGAGGTAAGCTGATGAAAGGTGCGCTCGGAGATATGATGAAAAAGGCGCAGGAAATGCAGGAGAACATGCAAAAGGCGC
>Ga0265303_10000656_pt1 | contig 19944 bp, 19 predicted proteins | sample Helome_2_FD_192494 | JGI IMG/M metagenome (GOLD analysis project Ga0265303, IMG submission 192494) | Marine sediment microbial communities from subtidal zone of North Sea - Hel_20160317 (Illumina Assembly) | ecosystem: Environmental > Aquatic > Marine > Subtidal zone > Sediment ... | reverse complement strand
ACCCGGCGCAGCCGCTCCGCCGGCGCCAGCAGCTGCTTGAGCCTGGCCGGAAAAATGTGTCTGCAATTTTCCCGATAGCTCCTCGGAATCGGCGTAGCGCAAGTAGCGAACCTGCGTGTCGCCGCCTTCTTCGAGCGGCGTATCGAGATGCGCGATCAAGGTACGCAGGCGCAGTCGATCCGTCTTGTCTCCACCGATGAGGACGCTATTGGTGCGTGCATCCGCGACGAGACTTGTGGTCACCGGCATACCGTCCGCGCGTGGCGTCTGCGATAGCGCCGTCATTATTCGTACGATCTCGGCTGCGGAGGCGTGTTCCAGCGGAACGACCTCGATGTCCTCGTCGCTCGCCTGGTCAATTCGGCGAATAATATTGATCATGCGGGCGACGTTCGCTGCACGGTCAGAAATGATCAGCATGTTGGAGCCGGCATGTGCCACCATGTGTCCATATTGAGGGATCAGGGGGCGCAGGATTGGCACGAGTTGCGTGGCGCCGACATTTCGAACCTGAATGACCTGTGTCGCCAGGTCGTCGGGTCCGGCAACGCCGCTGGTCCCAATGGGGCCAGCGAACTGGCGTGCCGTGGCATCGGGCAATACCTTGATCAGATCGCCGCTGGGAATCGCGACATAGCCGTGCACTTGCAGTATCGAGAGAAAGGCTTCGTAAAAAGCATCGGGTGACATTGGCGTTGCAGACAACAGCGTTACCTTGCCCGTGACGCGTGGATCCAGGATGAAGTTCTTCCCCGTGACCTCACTGACTGCTTCGACGACCTTGCGTATGTCGGCGTCTTTCCAGTTCAATGTGACGTCCGCTTGCTGCGCCCTGGCGGTCGCTGTCAGGGAAAACACGATAGCCGTCAGTAACAGTTGCAGTGCTCCGCGCTTCAAATTCTTGATATTTAGGTTCATTTAGTTTGCTCGCCATCCAGGTCGAGTTGGCTTGTCTTCAGAACAATGGTCTCAGGCTGTCCGTTGCGTTCAACGGTGACGGTCACTTGTTCTGAAGTGCCGAGTGATTGAAATACTTGCATCGCCTGGGTCGGGTCGGTCAACGACTGTCCATCGATTTCCTTGATGAGGTCGCCCGGCCGTAGACCCAGGGACGAAAATTGCTGCCTGTTGCGGCCGGGATAGACACGGTAGCCGCTCTGCTGTCCGTTGACGAAGTACGGCGTCGGCCGAATGACGTCCGACAGCTTGGTCAGATTCTGAGAAACAACCGCCTGGATACTCTGCTTGTTCCTCGAGGTCTGGCGGGTATTACTCGTTGCACGTCGTACCGGTGCGGCGCTCGTGGCCGCGAACTCTTTCGGCAATTTGAGGTTGGTCAGTACCCCGTTCTCATTGAGTACGACTCGATCAGCGTAAACCGCATGCAGTTTTGCGCTTGAACCGATGGGATCGTCGACCGTATAGACCTTTTCCTCGTTACTACCGTCGGAGATAATCGCCACGGAAAAGTCGGCGATGTCGGAGGCAACGGTACCCTTGAGGGCGAGGTTGGTCAGCCGCGTGTCGCTGAGATTTTCATCTTCGGTGGGGGCAGGCGTGGGTTCGGCTGTTTCGATGTCGGCAACGCCAAACATATGTGCGTCTGCTATCGCTTGAACATCGCCGGATGACCCGGTTGAGGTAGTGCCTGGAGTTACCGAAGCTGGCACGGGCACGTTGTCCCCGACAGCGGGACCCGGTACGAGCATCCAGATTATTTTGGCGATCTGCCAGGCGATGGCAACGACCAGAATCAGGCTGACCCACGGCGGCAACAGCCGGTTGGCAGCCGACAGCGCATTGCTATCGTCCATGCTTAAATAATCGGACCAGGTGGCTCTGCTAATCATGTTCCGCTCGGCTGAATTCTATGCCATCCCCTCATTAATAACGCGGCGACCCGATGATACGGGTTGAAGCGTGATACAAACAAGTTGACAGGCGCGAAAATTACTATATTTGGCAATGATATACCTGCATTTTCTCTACTTAACGTAAGATAAAATATCGGCGGTCTGGCCGAAATCGGGAGTTCCGTAAATGTGTCGAAAACCGCATTTGCCCGTGGTGTGCGTCTATATAATAACGTTTGTGCGGCCGGGACATTGATTTTCTCGTATCCGTCCGCAAATCGGGCAATCATATGGATACTTCGCAGGCCATGAAACTGATGAGTGAGCATCCAACGGACAACGAACAGTACGGCAGCCACGACCTCGCCGTCGAGGAGGCGCGTCCCAAGCTGAAGCAGCCGTCTTTGTATCGCGTGGTCTTGCTGAACGATGACTTTACGCCCATGGAATTTGTCGTGGACATACTGGAAACCATATTCGGAATGGAACGTACACGCGCCACCCAGGTCATGTTAGAGGTGCACATGAAGGGTAAGGGCGTCTGTGGCGTCTTCAACTTTGAGATCGCGGAGACTAAGGTAGCTCAGGTAATGGGTATCGCCAAACAGCACCAGCATCCGTTACTCTGCACCATGGAAGAGACCTGAACCGGCAATGAGGCACCATCATGCTCAGCAGTGAGCTCGAATTTTGTTTGAATGAGGCGTTTCAGCGGGCGCGGGATCGCCGTCATGAATTTATGACCGTTGAGCACCTCTTGCTGGCACTGCTCGACATTCCCAAGGTTCATGAGATTTTGAAAGCCTGCAATGCCAACATACCCGAACTGCGGCGCCAGTTGGCCGAGTGTGTCGATGAACAGACGCCGGTATTGGCCGAGGACGATGATACGGATGTCCAGCCAACGCTCGGTTTCCAGCGTGTGTTGCAGCGTGCCGTGTTTCACGTGCAGTCGAGCGGAAAGAAAGAAGTCACCGGCAGCAACGTCCTGGTTGCGATATTCAGTGAGAAGCAATCGCAAGCCGTCTATTTCCTGAATCTGCAGGACATCACACGCCTTGACGTCGTGAATTACATTTCGCATGGATTACCCCAGGTCCCAGGCGAGGGGAGTGGGGCCGAATCGGACGCAGAACTCGAACCTGACGCCGACGCCGAGTTGTCGCCCCTCGATCAATATGCAACCAATCTGAATGAGCAGGCGGTACAGGGAAAAATCGATCCGTTGATCGGTCGCGAACTCGAGATCGAGCGCACCGTGCAAATTCTATGCAGACGCCGTAAAAACAACCCGCTGTACGTTGGCGAGGCCGGAGTCGGCAAGACGGCGCTGGCCGAAGGCCTGGCTCGCATGATTACCGAAGAACGCGTTCCGGAAGTGTTGCGTGACAGCACCATCTATGCGCTGGATATGGGTGCGCTGATTGCCGGCACCAAGTACCGTGGCGACTTCGAGAAGCGCCTCAAAGGGGTGATCACGGAAATCAGTGAAGACCCGGGTGCCATCCTGTTTATTGATGAGATTCATACCGTGATCGGGGCTGGTGCGGCCTCCGGCGGCGTCATGGACGCCAGCAACCTGATCAAGCCGGTGCTTGCCAACGGCGAAATCCGCTGCATCGGATCGACAACCTACACGGAATACCGGGGTATTTTCGAGAAAGACCATGCGCTGGCCAGGCGCTTTCAAAAGGTCGAAGTCCCGGAACCGAGCGTCGAAGAAACGGTTGCGATTCTCAACGGACTCAAATCCCGTTTCGAGGAACATCACGGCATTCACTATGACACGGCGGCGTTGGAGTCAGCCGCGGAGCTATCTGCCCGACACATTAACGATCGGCACCTTCCGGACAAGGCGATCGACGTGATGGATGAAGCCGGTGCGAGCCTCCGGCTGCAACCGGTTGCCGAACGCGGTGACCGTGTGACGGTCGAGATGATCGAGAATATTGTCGCAAAAATGGCACGCATTCCAGCGAAAAGCGTTTCCGCTTCGGACCGGGATGCGCTGCGGACTCTGGAGCGGGACCTGAAGCTGACGATTTTCGGCCAGGACCGTGCGATCGAAGCGCTGGGCAGCGCGATCAAAATGGCGCGCTCCGGGTTGCGCGAGGAAGAGAAACCAATCGGTGCGTTTCTGTTTTCCGGACCGACCGGCGTCGGCAAGACCGAGGTCACGCGGCAACTGGCCATGCTGATGGGCGTTGAGCTCATACGCTTCGACATGTCCGAGTATATGGAGCGCCACACGGTATCGCGCCTGATTGGTGCGCCACCAGGCTACGTTGGTTTCGACCAGGGTGGATTATTGACCGAGGCGGTCAGCAAGAACCCGCATGCTGTCGTACTACTCGATGAGATCGAAAAGGCTCACCCTGAGGTTTTCAACCTGCTGTTGCAGGTCATGGATCACGGCACCCTGACGGATAACAACGGGCGCAAGGCCGATTTTCGAAATGTCATTCTGGTTATGACCACGAATGCCGGCGCAGAAGAAATGAGCCGGGCATCGATCGGGTTTACGCAGCAAGATCACAGCAGTGATGGCATGGCGATCATCAAGAAGTCGTTTTCACCGGAATTCCGCAACCGATTGGATACCATCATTCAGTTTTCGTCGCTCGATGTCGATTCGATCAAGCGGGTGGTAGACAAGCTCGTCGTCGAATTGGAGGCCAAACTCGGTAACAACGACGTAACACTCGAACTCGATGACGAGGCACGCGAGTGGATTGCCGAGCGAGGTTACGATCCAAAGATGGGCGCGCGGCCGATGGCACGGGTCATTCAGGAGCAAATCAAACGGCCACTCGCGGAAGAATTGTTGTTTGGCAGCCTCGCGGATGGCGGCCACGTTAAAATTACCGTGGGCCCGGATGGCGATCTGCAGCTGGACGCGGAACCGGCACTCAAGGAACTTGAGCACCTGCCGGAAAGTTAGCTAGTCGCTGATTTCAGCGTCCGCGGTAAACGATACGACCTTTGCTGAGGTCATACGGAGTGAGCTCTACCGTGACTTTGTCGCCGGTGAGTATACGGATGTAGTTCTTGCGCATTTTTCCCGAAATATGCGCCGTCACAATGTGACCGTTCTCCAGTTCCACCCGGAAGGTCGTATTGGGCAGCGTCTCGTTTACGACGCCTTCCATCTGAATGGCTTCTTCTTTCGCCAAGGGTCTCGCTTCTCTCTACTGCTAAAAGGCTGGCGAATTGTGCAGAAACGGCAGGGGTATTGCAACGCAATAGTCGGTCATTTCGGCAACAATTCACAGACAGACATTGGGGCGGATGGCCAGTTTTCAAACCTGATGGCGGGATTGCACAGCCCCGCCAGAACATCGACAAACTCGCATCGGGGCATGAGCGTGGCGCCCAGGCGTTCCAGATGGGCTGACAGAACCTGGCAATCGATGATCCCGAAGTCGCCAGAATCCATCATTCCGGAGAGTGCCAGCAGTGCGTATTTTGAGGCATTGGCCTCAATGCTGAACATGGATTCACCGAAAAATGCCCGGCCGATCGCCAGTCCGTAAAGGCCGCCGACGAGGGCGCCATCTTCCCAAATTTCAATGGAATGCGCCCATCGCGTCTCATGCAGGCGCTCGAACGCCAAGATCATGTCGTCCGTAATCCACGTTCCCTGTTCCGATCGCCGCGGACCGGCGCAGGCCCGGATAACCTCGTCGAACGCCGTGTTGAACCGCAGCTCAGCGGTGGACCGCCGCAGGTAGCGGCGCATGCGTCGGGATAACAGGAAATCGTCCGGCTTGAGAACACAGCGCGGGTCCGGCGACCACCACAGGAGTGGTTGCCCGTTGTCATACCAGGGAAAAATTCCATGCCGATAGGCATATAACAACCGCGTCGTCGACAGGTCACCACCCGCTGCGAGCAGTCCGTCGGGCTCCGCAAGTGCGGCCTCGACCGGCGGAAACGCTTCGTCCGGGTCGTCGGGGCCCAACCAGGTAATTCGGTTATTGCTCATCGCTCGACTTGTAGGGGCTGCGGGAATCCATGGTTTCCATGTAGTGCTCGACGTGGCGCGATTCGTGGTCGAGGTATTTGCTGATTGCATCGGCGAATTCGGGATGCGCCAGCCAATGAGCGGACCAGGTTGTCACTGGTGAGAAACCGCGGCTTATCTTGTGTTCGCCTTGCGTACCCGGTTCGAACACCTGCTTGCCGGTGTCAATGCAATAGTCGATTCCCTGGTAGTAGCAGGTCTCGAAATGAAGGGCATCATAGTGCCCGTCACTACCCCAGTAGCGCCCGTAAAGAACGCGTTCGCTGTCGAAAAATACGGCCGCTGCCACCACATCAATGCCTTTTTCGGCGAGGATCACGAGAATATTGTCGGGCAGTTGTCGGGCAATCGACTTGAAGAACTCTTCGTTGAAGTACGGCAGTGACCCTCTTCGCATAAATGTGCGACTGATCAAAGCGTGCACGATGGACCAGTGCGAATCGTCCATCTCGTTTCCCTTCAGGCGGCGAAACTGGATCCCATTCTCCTCTGCGCGGCGCCGGTCGCGCTTCGCTTTCTTTCGCTTGGCGGCCGTAAAGGTCGCCAGGAATTCATCGAAAGTACGGTAGCCACGGTTTTGCCAGTGAAACTGGCAGTCCTTTCTGGCGAGCAGCCCTGCCGATTCGAGCAGCCCGATTTCGTCAGCGGTTGGAAACAGCAAGTGCAGAGATGAATAACCGGATTGCTTTGCGAGATCGATCGCTCCCTCAAGCAGCTGGCCTGCAGCGTCTTTATCGTCCGCGTCAGCCAGCAACAGTCGGCGGCTTGCTGCCGGTGTAAAAGGAACGGCGGATACCAGTTTCGGGTAGTAACTGAGACCTGCCTGTTCGTAGGCATTCGCCCAGGCCCAATCGAATACGAACTCGCCCCAGGAATGGCTCTTTTCGTACAACGGCATCGCGGCTCGAAGGCGACCTTGCTCCCAGATCGACAGGTGGCGGGGTGTCCAGCCTTGTTCCGTTGATACACAACGGGTTTGTTCGGCGAGATTCAGAAATTCATGCCGCAGGAACGGGTATTCACTGCCACAGACCCGATTCCAGTCGTCGGCCGCGATATCGGCGATACTGTCATGAACGGTGACCTTCACTAGGACCTGTTAGCCGTCGGCAGGTCGCTGCGACCCTAGGCAGCAGCGTCGCCCGCGGCGGTTTCCCCGACGTCGAGTGCATCAATGTATTTTTCGGCGTCGAGAGCGGCCATGCACCCGGCGCCTGCTGATGTAATGGCCTGCCGATACACCTGATCTGCAACATCACCGGCCGCAAAGACGCCGGGCATACTGGTAGCGGTCGCATTTCCGGCAATTCCCGACTGCACAATGATGTAGCCGTTTTTCATGTCGAGTTGACCATCGAACAAGCCTGTATTGGGTTTGTGTCCAATTGCGATGAACACGCCGTCAACGTCGAGATCCGTCGTCTTCGATTCGTCCTTGGTGCTGCGCACACGCAGACCGGTAACCCCGGCATCATCACCGAGAACCTCATCGACGACATGGTCCCACTGCATCTCTACATTGCCATCGCGTTCTTTCTCGAACAGATGGTCCTGCAGGATCTTCTCGGCCCGCAGCGCGTCGCGACGGTGCACAACGGTGACCTTGGACGCGATGTTACTCAGGTAAAGCGCTTCCTCGACCGCGGTATTGCCGCCGCCGACGACGGCGACGGGTTTGCCACGATAGAAAAAACCGTCGCAGGTGGCACAGGCCGATACGCCGCGCCCCTTGAATGCTTCCTCTGACGGCAGACCGAGGTACATCGCGGTGGCGCCGGTCGCGATAATGAGCGCGTCGCAGGTGTAACTGCCATAGTCGCCATCAAGACGGAACGGTCGTTGTGACAGGTCGGCCGCGTGAATATGGTCATTGATGATGTCGGTGTCATAGCGCTTCGCGTGCTGCAGCATGCGCTCCATGAGCTCCGGTCCCTGCAGTCCTTCGACATCACCCGGCCAGTTATCCACATCGGTCGTCGTCATGAGCTGACCGCCTTGTTCAATGCCGGTAATCAGGACCGGGTCGAGGTTGGCTCTTGCTGCATACACCGCGGCGGCATAACCAGCGGGCCCGGACCCGAGAATCAGAACCCGGCAATGTTTCAAGTCACTCATGTATAATTTATCCGTCAATTTTGCGATGCACTGAACTGCCCGCGCAGAGCCTCAAGAATGCGGTCCGAATGACGCGTTTCAAGGGCGATGATGCGGGCAAGCTGTATGCGGAACAGTGCGTCCTTTGGTTAGTTCTCCGACAATGTGGTATTGACGGAGTTCTAGTGTAGGGAAAACAGATTCTTAATGGCAAGAGCCTCAAAAGCGAAACAGCCTGAAACACGATTGTCATTGCAGGTCCATCGGGCTTTGCGTGAAGGCGCCCTGTACGTTTTCGGCGCGCTTGCGCTGATCTTGTGGTTCGCCTTGTACACCTATGATCCAGCGGATCCGGGCTTCAGCCAGGCAACCACCGACGCCGAGGTGCGCAATGGAGTCGGTCGTTTCGGCGCGCTACTGGCCGACCTGCTGTTCAATTTCTTCGGACGACCGGCCTACCTGTTTACAGTGATGGTGTTTTACCTCGGCTGGATGCTGTATCGCGAGCAAAAGACCCAGGTCGAACTCACCAAACTGGATTTCGGTCTTCGCTTCTCCGGATTCGTGGCCACGCTGGTGACCAGCTGCGGCCTGGCGACCCTGCATTTTTCGCCGGCGGGGTTTAACGAAACGGCCGGCGGCATAATCGGGCAGATCGTCGGCCACCGCCTGGCAGACGTCATGAAGTTGCTCGGCGCCAGTACCTTGTTGTTCTGCCTGTGGGTTGCGTCCATTTCATTGTTCCTGGGAATCTCGTGGATAGACGTGATGGACCGACTCGGTCGTTGGTCGCTGACCGTCTACGAAAAAGCCAGGGTCCGGTTCGGCGAGATTCGCGACCGGGCGGAAGGCAGACGGCAGGCCGCCGCACGTCAGGACATCGTCAAAGAGCAAAAGATACTGACGGCGAAACGCAGCAAACCGCGCATTGAACCGGTATTGCCGTCCCTGGAGACCAGCGTGCGCGCCGAAAAGGAACGACAGGTGCCGTTGTTCGATCCGCCGGAAGCGGGCGAACTGCCGCCGCTGTCGTTGCTGGATGATCCACCGGAGCAGATGCAGGGCTATTCGGAGGAGTCGCTGGAGGCCATGTCGCGCCTGGTCGAGCTCAAACTCAAGGATTTCAATATTGACGTCGAGGTCAGGTCGGTGTCGCCAGGTCCGGTCATTACGCGCTTCGAGCTTGATCCGGCGCCAGGCGTCAAAGTGAGCCAGATATCGAACCTCGCAAAAGACCTTGCGCGATCGCTGTCCGTCGTCAGCGTGCGAATTGTGGAGGTCATTCCTGGCAAATCGTTCGTCGGACTCGAAATACCCAATGAGGTCCGCCAGCTCGTCACGCTCGGTGAGATCCTGAAATCCCAGGTCTATGACGACATGGCGTCGCCATTGACGCTTGCGCTGGGCAAAGACATTGGCGGCAACTCGGTCGTCGCCGACCTCGCGCGCATGCCACACTTGCTGATCGCTGGCACGACTGGCTCCGGCAAGTCCGTCGGTATCAATGCGATGGTACTCAGCATTCTGTACAAGACGCAGCCGGAGCATGTCCGCCTGATCATGATCGATCCGAAGATGCTGGAACTCTCGGTTTATGAAGGCATTCCGCATTTGCTGGCGCCAGTGGTTACGGATATGAAGGAAGCATCGAATTCGCTGCGCTGGTGCGTCGCCGAGATGGATCGGCGCTATCGCGTTATGTCCACGCTTGGCGTGCGAAACATCGGTGGATATAACCGCAAGGTTCGGGATGCCATTGCAGCCGGGGACCCGATCAAGGATCCGACGTTCAAACCGCCCGAGCTCCTTGACGAAGACAAACCCGTCGAACATCCGATGCTGCAGCCTTTGCCGTTCATCGTCGTCATCATCGATGAGCTCGCTGACATGATGATGATTGTTGGCAAGAAGGTCGAAGAACTCATCGCACGACTGGCGCAAAAGGCGCGCGCGTCGGGCATACACTTGATTCTTGCGACGCAGCGTCCGTCGGTCGACGTCATCACGGGTCTGATCAAGGCCAACGTGCCGACGCGTATCGCGTTTCAGGTCTCCGCGAGGGTTGATTCGCGGACTATCCTCGATCAGCAGGGCGCAGAGAATCTCCTCGGCCACGGCGACATGCTGTATTTGCCGCCCGGCACCTCGTTACCGATACGTGTGCACGGCGCTTTTGTGGCTGACCATGAGGTACATACAGTTGTTCGCCACCTGAAAAAAAGCGGCACGCCGCGCTATATCGATGAAATTCTCGAGGGGCCGTCTGGTCCAACTCCAGGACTGGTCGGCATTGACAAGATGCCGGCCGACAGCGCCGACGCGGAGCAGGACCCGCTGTACGATCAGGCCGTGCAGGTCGTCATGGATACCCGCAAAGCGTCGATATCAGGAGTTCAGCGCCGTCTCAAGATAGGCTACAACCGCGCAGCGAGAATGGTCGAATCGATGGAAGCGGCGGGTCTTGTGGGACCGCTGCAGCCGAATGGGACGCGCGAAATACTGGCGCCGAATGCGGCGGCAGCAGAGGAATAGGCATGGACGACATCGTAGTAATAGGAAACAACACTTGATCAGAGTCCTGTTCACAGCTGTGCTGCTTGTCGCAGCCGGAATAGACGCATTTGCCGAGGCGAGCGTGGATGACGCTGGCGAGAAGCTCGTCAATGAGTTTCTGACCGAGGTTGTCACCATGCAGGGTCGTTTCGAACAGTCGTTGATCGACGCCGAAGGGACGGTCGTAGAGGTGTCGGCCGGCACCCTGGAAATAGAGCGTCCCGCCCGATTTCGCTGGATTTATGCCGAGCCCTATGAACAGTGGTTGGTGGCCGACGGCCTGAATGTATGGAGCTATGACGTTGATCTCTCGCAGGTCACGGTGAAGCCGCAGGCCAAGGCGTTGAGCAATACGCCGGCGTTGCTGTTGGGCGGTGCCGAAAACGCGCTCTCCCAGTTTCGCTTCGAAGGGAGCCAGCTCGAGAGCGAAACCACCTGGGTTCGAATGGACCCCGTTGATGAGGGCAGCGGTTTCAACCGCGTTGAGTTGGGATTCATCGATGGTGAATTGCGACGCATGGTGTTTTTTGACAACCTCGAGCAGACGACGCTCGTCGCCTTTTACGACATCACGGTCAATGAACCCATTGAGACAGGTCACTTTGAATTCGTTGTACCGGACGATGCCGACCTGGTCGGTGTTCCCGTCGCCGCCGGCGACTCTGTTCCCTGATGTTGCCGTTGCGGCACGGTCGTTTTTGGCGAATCGCCGACCTGGCCCTCCTGTTCCTCGTATTCGTTTCTGCGTTGATGCCCGTCTTTTGGATCTGGAAAGACAATGGTAGCTTCCGTTGGTTTGTTGGCGCCGACAAGTGGCTGCATGCATTGACGTTTTTCGTGCTGCTCGTCTGGTTCTCGGGACAGTATCGGCGTCCGTCCTATTGGCGTGTCGCGGTCGGTCTCATGATATTCGGTATCTTGATTGAATTCTGCCAGTCACTGCTCGGGTACCGCAGTGCTGACTGGCGCGACGTCGGTGCCAATACCGCCGGTATCATTGTCGGCCTGATAGTCGCGATTGCGGGCCTTGGTGGTTGGTGCCTGCGGGTCGAAGACTGGTACTCGGCACGAATGACTGGCACTGGCATTGACTGACCTTTTTGCAAGCCAAATTGACTACGACAACGAGCGGCCCCTCGCAGACCGGATGCGGCCGGCGACGCTGACTGAATTTTCGGGTCAACGCCACTTGCTCGACGACGGCAAACCATTGCTTCGGGCCATCGAGCAGGGACGCGCCCATTCAATGGTGTTCTGGGGACCACCGGGCACCGGCAAAACAACACTGGCTCGCCTGATTGCCGGCACAACGGATTCACATTTCATTGCTCTCTCGGCCGTTATGGCCGGCGTGAAGGATATCCGGCGTGCCGTTGCCGAAGCCGAACAGCATCGACAAATGCGTAATCGAGGAACGGTTCTCTTTCTCGATGAAGTCCATCGTTTCAACAAATCGCAACAGGACGCGTTCCTGCCGTTTGTCGAAGACGGTACGCTGACATTCATTGGGGCGACAACCGAGAATCCGTCGTTTGAGTTGAATAACGCGTTGTTATCCCGTGCGCGTGTCTACGTGCTCAAGTCGCTGACCGAAGATGACCTCACGGACGTGTTGCGACGTGCGCTGCGAGACGAGGTGCGCGGACTTGCGGGAAATTACGAGATCAGCGAAGAGTCAGTCCGGACGATCGCGGCGTCAGCGGATGGCGACGCCCGACGCGCGCTGAATCTGCTCGAACTTGCTGCGGACCTGGCCGAAGGCGATGACATTACGGCCGAGGTCGTGGCCGAAGTGGTCTCCGGAAGTCGTCGGCGTTTCGACAAGCAAGGGGAGTATTTCTACGACCAGATCTCGGCATTGCACAAATCAGTGCGCGGCACGGACCCGGACGCCGCCTTGTACTGGTTGATGCGCATGCTCGATGGGGGATGCGACCCGCTGTACATTGCCCGGCGAATGATCCGTGTCGCGTCTGAAGATATTGGCAACGCGGATCCTCGAAGCCTCCAGCTGTCGCTCAATGCCTGGGAAGTTCTCGAGCGCCTTGGTAGTCCGGAGGGGGAGCTGGCATTGGCGCAGGCGATCGTTTACCTGGCCTGCGCGCCGAAAAGTAACGCCGTTTACCTGGCGTCGAAAGCAGCGATGGATGATGCGAAAAAGTACGGTTCTCTGGAGGTACCCATGCACCTCCGCAATGCGCCAACGCGCCTGATGAAGGAACTGGGTTACGGGGAAGATTATCGCTACGCGCATGACGAGGAGGGCGCGGTGGCCGCTGGCGAGAAGTACTTTCCCGACGACATGAGCCCGGTTAAGTATTATCATCCCGTGCCACGTGGCCTGGAGATCAGGATTCGGGAAAAGCTCGAGGAAATTGGCCGCCGAAATGCCAAAACGGACGCAAACAAAACAAAGCGATGATTGATCCCAAACTACTTCGACAGTCTACGGCCGAGGTCGCTGGCAACCTGGCGCGTCGTGGATTCGCATTCGATACCGAGAACTACCTTGCGCTCGAGGAACGGCGCAAAGCCCTGCAGGTGGAAACCGAGAATCTGCGCAGTGAGCGCAACAACAATGCCAAGTCCATAGGCAAGGCGAAGGCAGAAGGCGCGGACATCGAGCCATTGCTTGCAGCTGTCAAGGAACTCGGCGACAGGCTCGCGAGTAACGAGTCCGCGTTGCAGGACGTACAGCGGGCCCTTACCGAGATCGAGCTGGGATTGCCGAACCTGCTTGCGGACGACGTGCCCGACGGCACAGGCGAATCGGACAACAGCGAAGTGCGGCGCTGGGGAACACCGACCGAGCTGGACTTCGAGCCGAAAGATCACATCGACCTGGGTGAGAATCTCGGCCTGCTCGATTTCGAGTCGGCGAGCCGCATATCGGGGGCGCGCTTTACGGTGATGCGCGGCCCACTGGCTCGACTGCAGCGCGCCCTGATCCAATTCATGCTCGACACGCACACGACTGAGCACGGCTATGAAGAGGCCTATGTGCCTTACCTCGTGCAGTCACAGGCGCTGGTCGGTACGGGGCAGCTGCCGAAATTCGAGGAAGATCTTTTTCAGACGAAGACGGAGACGCCGTTTTATCTGATTCCTACCGCCGAAGTTCCGGTGACCAACCTCGCGCGCGATGCCATCCTCGGCGCGGATCGGCTGCCGGTTCGATACGTTGCGCATACGCCGTGTTTTCGATCGGAGGCAGGCTCATACGGTCAGGATACGCGCGGCATGATACGCCAACATCAGTTCGAAAAGGTCGAGCTGGTCCAGTTTGTAGCACCCGGCAAATCAGAAGCGGCGCTGGAAGAGCTGACGGGGCATGCCGAAGTGATCCTGCAGCGACTCGAACTACCGTATCGCGTTGTTACCCTGTGTTCCGGCGATATCGGCTTCGGTTCGGCGAAGACGTACGATATCGAGGTTTGGTTGCCGGGCCAGCAGAAATACCGCGAGATTTCTTCCTGTAGCAACTACAACGATTACCAGGCGCGTCGCATGCAGGCGCGCTGGCGTAATCCGGACACCGGCAAGCCCGAGTTGATCCACACTTTGAACGGATCCGGTGTGGCAGCCGGCCGGGCACTTATTGCCGTCATGGAGAACTACCAGAACGAGGATGGCAGTATTCGTGTGCCGGCTGTGCTGCAGCCGTACATGGGCGGAGTCACCGAGCTTCGCTAATGTGCCGGATCGAATCGAAAAAAAAGGGCCCTGCGGGCCCTTTTTTATATTGAGTTTGATGCTCAGTCGCGGCTCATAAACAGCCTGAGTATGTACCAGAACATCATTGCGATGGATCCGAACAGAGCCATCGACGCGGCCACGTATTTGTCCTGCGGGTAGTGGTGCATGATATTTGACGTGTCGTAAAGTACGGCGGCTCCCGCGAACCCGATCATTCCGACCGAAAACCAGGTGCCGAGATTCCAGCCGAACAGGAAGGAAGCACCGATGAGTCCCATCGCGATGAAGAAGCCCCAGACCAGGATGCCCCGCAGGAACGAGAAATCCTTGCGGGTAATCATCGCCGTGGCAATCAGCGCGACACAACCGAAAACCGTGACGCTGGCAGCGCTTTCAATGATGTTGGCACCTGTCTGCGCCGACTTCACCATGGCGATCGCCAGCATAGGCACAAACATCAGGGACCAGACGACGACGAAGACGGCGAACGCCGCGTATTGAGAGGTTTTTGACTCAAGGCGATGAGCAAGATGGCTCGCGCCCCAACTCAAGCCGATGAACGCCATCAGAACGAGCATCGGGCTTTGCATCATGGGTCCCGCAATCGACATCGCGACGCCGGACTGAAACAGGTAAGTCTCGATAGCGGCCACGGCCAATATGGCGCCGACCACGTGTGCGTAGCACTTCCAGATAAACTCGGAGCGGTCACTGACCGACAGACTCGACACCGGGGCCAATGAATTCATGTTGTCCTGCATTGGTGAAACTCCTCAGGGAAACTGGTCGGAAAGTCTAGCATTAATACACCCGCTATCGGGCCAATACTGGCGTATTCAAGCGCCAGCAGGGCCAGGCAACGTGGATTCCGCTCGTTGGCTACCAGGGCAGAACGTAGCCTTCCGCATGCCAGAAACCGCCCGTGTTCTCCAGGGTCAGTTCGTCGATCCGCTGAATCAGACCGTGCGCCGATGCGGAAGTTTCGATGCCGTGCCCGCCGGTCATGTCGGTCGCGACCAGTCCGGGATGCAGCAGTGCAACTGCAATACCTCGCGGCTTGAGCTCATGCATGAGGTTAGTGCCGATCATGTTGACCGCGGCTTTTGACGTGCGATACCCCCAGTTTCCGCCCGAGCCATTGTCGTCGATCGAGCCCACACGGCTGCTCACGATCGCAACCTTGGCTCCATCATGTAGATTGGCGGAAAGCGCTTCGGTTACGCGCAGCGGACCCAGGGCGTTGACTCGAAACTGCTGCATCATGTCGTCGTAGTCGAGTTCGCCAAATGTGTCGCGCAGGAGCATTCCGGCGTTGTTGATCAGGACGTCGATGTGCACACCGGACAATTCCGCAGCAAGTTTGCCGATGTCACTGGCCGCGGAGACATCGATACCATCGATGACGCGGACGCCCAGACCGACAAGTTCGGCACTTGCCTGGCGACAAACCGCGATGACGTCATCACCGCGTTCCTTCAGCTGTTTCGCGAGCTCGAGACCGATGCCGCGATTGCAACCTGTTATCAGGACCTTGGCCAAAGCGTGCTCCCTGAAAAATGTCCCCTGTCCGGAGACAATATGAATTGGCGGAGAGGGTGGGATTTGAACCCACGAAGGGCTACTAACCCTTGCTGGTTTTCAAGACCAGTGCATTCAACCACTCTGCCACCTCTCCAGTGTCTGATTGAACGACGGCGAATTGTGCTTGCAGACCCGGGAGGATTCAACCTGTTCCCGCCTGCAACATTGAATTACGCGCATGCGGGCCTCATATTTGGAGCCTGATGCGCCACACTGATGCCGAACCCATCCCGGGAATAGCGGTCTGACTGGTACACGATATCGTTGATAACAGTTAATGTTAAATCTACTAAGAACCGATAACTTATTAATATTTATTGTATTAATTTTCTCATTTTCAGCAAACGCGGCGAATGACGCAGACAGTCTCTTTGCGTCGGGCGATTGGGCCGGGGCCGCTGACGCCTATGCTCAACGTACGGCGGAAGACCCCGGGGACGCGGCGGCCTGGTTCCAACTCGCGGTCAGCGCCAGACAGGCGGAGCGATACACCACCGCCTTGAACGCGCTCGCCAAGGCCGAAAAGCTCGAATTTTCACCCGTCCGAATCAGTTTCGAACGAGCACGTCTCGATGTGCTGGCTGGCGACCGCGACGCTGCGGTCGAGGAACTGCAGTCCATCGCGTCGAGCGGATTCACGGCCGTCAATTTCATAATCGGAGACCCGTTGCTGGGCAGCCTCGAAGGTCATCCCGGCTACGATACCGTTGTCGGCGAAATGTCAGTTAAGGCGTTTCCGTGTGAGCACGATGAGCTGTTTTCCGAGTTCGATTTCTGGGTGGGCTCCTGGGATGTTCATATTGCTGGTGGTGGTTTCGCCGGAAATAACGTCATCGACAAGTCGCAGCACGGTTGTGTGCTGACAGAAAACTGGAGCAGTGCTGGTGGTGGCACTGGTACGAGCATCAATTACGTCGACAAGATCACGGGCGAGTGGGTGCAGATCTGGAATGACGCGAGCGGCGGCCAGATCAACATTCGCGGTGGTATGACCGATGACGGTATGCTGTTGTCAGGTACGATTCATACCGTGGCTGATGGCAAGACACTGCCATTTCGCGGCCTGTGGACGCCATTGCCGGACGGTCGGGTCAGGCAGTTTTTCGAGCAGTCGTCCGACGAGGGAGCAACATGGACGCCCTGGTTTGAAGGTTTCTACACACGCAGTCCTGCCGAGTAGGCCGGTGTGAGGCTATTGATTTGAAGTATTCGTCTGGCAATCGAGGGATACCTGCGGGAAATCCGATCGCGAATCTGTTCGTGATTCTCGTTGGTGCCCTGGTAATCGGTGTTTCTGTGGTCCTGGGTTTCGTTGCGTTCGTGGTGCTGGGCAGCATCGTCGCGGTGCTCGCGGCTGCCATCGGACTGCGCGTATGGTGGTTCAATCGGAAACTGCGGGCTCAGATGCCGCGCGGTGACGGCACCGGCGCCGAGCAGCCCGCGGCGGGCGGCGTCATTGAAGGCGAGTATCAGGTCATCGGAGATGATCGTGACGATCGTCACGAAGACCAGCGCGATGGCTGAGCGGACATAGTCAAAGCGGCGAAAACCTCGTAAAGTCGCTACCCATGGGGAAAACACAGGCAGAGATCGATCGACGTCGACGCAGGCGTCGACGTCAGTTTCAGGTCGTCGTCATCTATACGGCTATTGCCGTTGGCCTCGCGTGGTTTTTCGAATCGCAGGCGACGACAACCTTGATTTTCGTGCGCCATGCCGAAAAAGCCGCTTTGCCAGCCGATGACCCTGGGCTAAGTGAGGCTGGCGTCCGACGCGCGGCAGAACTTGCCCGGCAGCTTGTCGACGCGGACGTGGTTCCGGGCGTGGGCGTCGACGCCGTCTACGCAACCTCTTATCGGCGAACGGTCGATACGGCGAAGCCGGTAGCGGATGCCTTGAACATTCCTCTTATGACCTACGATGCGGCGGACACCGAAGCGATCATTGAGTCGATACTGAAAGATTTCAAAGGCAAGATCATTCTCGTGGTCGGGCACAGCAATACGGTTCCGGAGATGATCGCCAATATGGGTGCCAGCAAGAACGTGCCGCCGATAGCCGAAAACGAATATGACAATATCTATCTGGTTACCATTCCCTGGTTTGGAAAGACCAAGACGATTCGCCTGCGATACGGCGAGCCCTACGTCCCTTGATTTCGCAGCACGAGCTCCAGATTTCTACCGAAGGCCGGGGATGCTACGACCTGAGCCGTGACGTGCAGAAAGTCGTTCGTGATTCCGGTATCACGGCCGGCCTTTGCCACGTCTTCATTCGTCACACGAGCGCCTCCCTGATGCTGTGTGAAAATGCGGACCCCGCTGTTCTCCGCGACATGGAGGCTTTCATGTCCAGGCAGGTTCCTGATGGCGATCCGCTGTTTACGCATACGGCTGAAGGTCCCGATGACATGCCTGCGCACGTTCGCAGTGTCCTCACGCAATCGGACATCAATGTGCCGGTTCGCGACGGCCGCTGCGCGCTCGGCACCTGGCAGGGACTATATCTCTGGGAACACCGATACGCGCCCCACGCCCGACGCGTCATTGTCACAGTTCAGGGCGAATAATCAGTCGCCGGATCGCAACCCGGCCGTTTCATGAAGAGCGACGGCTTTCTCGATGAATTCCTGGTGTCGTCCAATGCGCACGTCGGCCATGATGGCGTCCTGAATCGTGCCGTCCTGGTTGATCAGGAACGTCGCGCGCCGGACGCCGACACCAAACGGCCCGTCGACGTCATACATCTCGATCGCTACCTTGTCGGGGTCACTCAACAGTACGAACGGCAGATCGAATTCGTCGCGAAAGCGTTGGTGACTATCGATGTCCTGGGGGCTTATGCCGGCAACCTGCAATCCGACCGATTGAATGTCATTGTGGATATCGCGAATCGAGCACGCTTCTTTGGTGCATCCCGGTGTGAAGTCAGCGGGATAAAAATAAAGAATTAATGGACCTTTCTGCAATAAGTCCGATAATGTGGTATCTCCACCACGATCATTTGCCAATGCAAACTCGGGCGCCTTTGAGCCAGCCTCCAGCATGATATCTCCTCGCCTGTGTTGGTCACATAGTGTACTTCGCTTCACACCCGTTTGCCCTCGGTATTTTCGTATAACATTCCTCATCCGAGTCCGTATAACACTGAATCGATGAGATATTTCCTGACGGTATTGGTTTTTCTGGCAATGGGTGCCGCGGCGGCCGACAAGGTGGCGGAGAGAAACCCGTTGTTTCGGGACGACGCTGTGGTCAAGGCGGTACTGACGGCGCCGATAGCGCAGGCCTATGCGCAGCGGGACCAAGACGTCCGAATCTACTTTCCCGGTCAGTGGACCTATACCAAGGCAGATGGCACGACTCAGCGTCTTGACGTGTCGATACGTACGCGAGGCATCTTCCGGCGTGAGTATTGCGAATTACCGCCGCTGCAGCTGAACTTCAAGAAGAAGCAGGTCAAGGACACTCTGTTTGCGGGGCAAAATAAACTGAAAGTTGTTGCGCCATGCCAGCACGGCGCGGTGTCACAGCAGCACGTGGTTCTCGAATACCTGGCATACCGGACCTTCGAAATTTTGACAGATCATAGTTTTGGCGCGCGGCTCATTCGACTCAGCTATTTAGACAGTGACGAAAAAATGCAGCCCTGGACCGACCTTGTCTTTGTGATCGAAGATGACGACGATGTGGCAAAGCGCCTCGGGCTAATGAAACTCAACGTAGTAGAGAACCGCTTTGATCAGGTCGATCATTCCACAACGGCGTTGGTCGAACTCTTCCAATTGCTGATTGGCAATAATGATTACTCAGTTTTGCAAGGGCCGGAAGGATCGGAGTGCTGCCACAACTCGGAGATTCTGGCACCGAAGGATAATGCGGATATCCGCATCCCGGTACCTTTTGATTTCGACCTGTCGGGACTCGTGAACACGAAGTATGCGGCGCCGCCGTCGCATTTGCCGATTCGATTCGTGCGAACTCGCTATTACCGCGGATTCTGCCAGCCTCCCGGCGTTCTTGAAGACGCGATCGCGATAGTGCAGTCCAAACGGGAAGAGATCATCGCGCTATTCGCCAACACGAAAGAGCTGGAGCCGAAAAGGAAGAAAAAGACGATCAAGTACATTGAAGAGTACTTCGA
>Ga0265303_10000655_pt1 | contig 19970 bp, 14 predicted proteins | sample Helome_2_FD_192494 | JGI IMG/M metagenome (GOLD analysis project Ga0265303, IMG submission 192494) | Marine sediment microbial communities from subtidal zone of North Sea - Hel_20160317 (Illumina Assembly) | ecosystem: Environmental > Aquatic > Marine > Subtidal zone > Sediment ... | reverse complement strand
CGTGCCGCTCAGCCAGCACCTTGGAAAGCCGGCGAAGCCGGTCGTGCGCGAAGGCCAGGAGGTCGTCCGCGGACAGACGATCGCCGAGCCGGACGGCTTCATGTCGGTGGCCATGCACGCGCCGGCCTCGGGCCTGGTGCGGCGCATCATGCTCGCACCGGGCATCATGGGCACCAAGGTCGAGAGCATCTACATCGAGCCCTATCCGGCGTCGACCCAGGAAATCGACGACGGTGAGCCCTGCGGCCTCGACGCCGCGCCTGACGACATCATCACGGCGATCCAGAACGCCGGCATTGTAGGACTCGGCGGCGCGGCTTTCCCGACCCACGTCAAGCTGAAGCCGCCGGAAGGCAAACACCTGGACAAGCTGTTCATCAACGGTGTCGAGTGCGAGCCGTACCTGACCACCGACTACCGCGTGATGCTGGAGCAGACCGAGGATGTGTTCATGGGCATCCGCTACCTGCTGCGAGCCACCGGGACCTCCAAGGTGATCATAGCGATCGAGGCGAACAAGCAGGACGCGGCGGAGCGGTTCAGGTCCATGTGCCCCGATGATCTGCCCGTGACCGTGCGCGTGTCGCCGGTGAAGTACCCGCAGGGTGCCGAGAAGATGATCTTCAGCGCGCTCATCGACCGCGAGGTCCCGTCCGGCGGCCTGCCTGCAGACATCGGCGCGATCTGCTGTAACGTGGCCACGACTGCCGAGATCGGGCGCCTGCTGCCACGTGGCCGCGGCATCCAGGAACGAGTGATTACAATCGGCGGCCCGGGCGTGCGCAAGAAGGGCAACTACCGAATCCCGATCGGCACGCCCGTGCGCTTCGTGCTGGAGCAGTGCGACCCGGTCGACGACATCTCGCGCGTGTTCATGGGCGGTCCGATGATGGGTCCGACGGTGTCCAACCTGGACATCCCGATCACCAAGGGCACTTCGGGCATCACGGCCTTCACGACCGCCGAGACGGGGGGGGCGACGGGCCACAAGAAGGTCTACCCCTGTATCGGCTGTGCGCGCTGCGTCGAAGCCTGCCCGATGTTCCTGAACCCATCGCAGCTCGGCATCCTCGCCAAGAACGAGGAGTACGAACAGATGGCCGAGTCCTGGCACCTGATGGATTGCTTCGAGTGCGGCGCTTGCGGTTATGTGTGCCCATCGCATATCCCGCTGGTCCAGTATTTCCGCATGGCCAAGAAGATGGTCCGCAAACTGAGTGCCGCCTGATGGCGAAGCTGAGCAAACTCCTCGAGATCGGCTCGTCGCCGCACGTTACGGACGGCGCCAGCACCGACGTCATTATGCGCAATGTGTTTTTCGCGCTGCTGCCCGTGACCGTCTTCGCGGTCTACGCTTTCGGTACCGGCGCCGCCCTCGTGATCATCGTGGCGACGGCAAGCTGCGTCCTGACGGAGCACTGGCTGTGCCGCTGGACCGGCCAGGCGTCCACCGTCGGCGACTGGTCCATTGCCATTACCGGGCTGCTGTATGGTCTGACGCTGCCGCCGGACTTGCCGTTGTGGATGGTGTTCGTGGGCGGCATGTTCGGTGTGGGCATCGGCAAGTTCCTGTTCGGCGGACTCGGCATGAACGCGTTCAACCCGGCGCTGGTCGGCCGTGCGTTCCTGCAGGCCGCATTCCCGCAGGCCATGACGCACTGGCAACTGCCTTTCGCCGAGGGCCGCTTCGAACACATTCCCTCATCGGTGCTGGCGATGCCGTTCTGGGAGCCGACCTACGACGCCGTGACTACGGCCACGCCGCTGGCGTTGATGAAATTCGAGGCCGAGTTCGCAGGCGGCCGCGAACTGATGGCCGGCCTGACCTCGGGCTCGGTCGGTGAAACCTGCGGCGTGCTGATCCTGCTGGGCGGCGTCTACCTGGTGGCGCGCAACATGATGAACTGGCGCATCCCGGCGTCGATTTTCGCGACCGTCGCTGCCGTGACCTGGGCATTTCAGCTCTATGACCCGGCGACCTATCCCGGACCGGTATTCATGCTGTTCTCGGGTGGCCTGATGCTCGGCGCGGTGTTCATGGCGACCGACATGGTGGCCTCGCCGATCACCAACGTGGGCTGCTGGCTCTACGGCTTGCTGATCGGCGTGCTGGTGGTCGTGATTCGCTTCTGGGGCGGCATGCCCGAGGGTGTGATGTACGCGATCCTGTTGGCGAACGCGGTGTCGCCGCATATCGACAACCTGATTCAGCCCAGGGTGTTCGGCACGGGCAGGGGGGCACAATGAACGCGCCAGATCCCCTCCAGCAGAAAAAGACCACCACCTGGGAGATGTATCGCTCGATCGTTGGCATCGGTGCGTTCTGTGCCCTGCTGATTGTGACCGTGTTCAATGCCACAGCCGGGCGCATCGCCGACAACAAGGCGCGGTTTCTCAGCAGTGCGATAGCGCAGGTACTGCCGGCCGTACGATCGACGGTTGAAGTCAACCTGGATGCGAACGACAAACTGGTCGCGGCCACCGAGCCCGCCAGCCTGCCCGCGCTCCTGGGCTATGGCGAAGACGGTGAACTCGTCGGCGCAGTCATCACGGCGCAAGCGATGGGCTACGCGGACAACATTACCGTGCTGTATTCCTATTCCTTCGACCTCGAAGCCATCGTGGGTTTCAAGGTGCTGGAGAGTAAGGAGACGCCCGGCCTGGGTGACAAGGTCGAGATCGAGCCGCACTTCCTGGCGAATTTCGAGGCGCTCGATGCGCGCCTCAACAACGACGGCACGGCACTGGCGAACGCGATTGTGACGGTCAAGGAAGGCGAGAAGACCGAGCCCTGGCAACTCGACGGCATCACGGGGGCCACGATCACCTCGGACGCCATCGGCGTAATCCTGAACCAGGGCTCGAGTTACTGGCTGCCCGCGCTCGAACGCGATGCGCGCGCTTTTCAACCACCTAGTGGGCCGCTTGATGATTAAGGTAACTTGAGGATGACTGAGACGTTCCAAGACAAGGCGTGGCTCGCAGGCCTTATCGGGATAAGGGCAAGAGGCGCAACGCAGTGTTGGGATGCCTCAGCCATCCCCTTCGGGCGCGCCCCACAAACCCTGTGGCGTTGTTGCAGCCCTCGGAAGTGGAACCACCATTCCCTTCGGACTGCGCCTAGCCACAGGTCTTGTGGGGCGCGCTCAAGTTACCTTAATCATCAAGCGGCCCACTGGTCGATCGAGGAGTAGAGCGTGGCGCTGAAGCAGACCAGCCCGACAGACGAGTTCATCAAGGGACTGTGGCGCGACAACCCGGTGTTCATCCAGGTGCTCGGCATGTGTCCGGCGCTGGCCGTGTCCAACACGGCGATCAATGCGCTGGCTATGGGGGCCGCGACGACCTTCGTGCTCGTGATGGCCGGCCTGTCGGTGTCGCTGCTCAGAAATTTCATACCGCGCGAGGCACGCATCGTAAGCTACATTTGTATCATCGCGACCTTCGTGACCTGCGTCGATTACGCGATCATGGCGATCAGCATCGAACTGCATCGTGCCCTGGGCGCATTTATCGCGCTGATCGTCGTCAACTGCCTCATCCTGGGCCGCTCCGAGGCCTTCGCGTCCAAGAACAACCCTGGCCGCGCGGTGATGGACGGGCTGGGTATGGGAGTCGGCTTTACCGCCGCGCTGTTCCTGATCGGCGTGGTGCGTGAGATCCTCGGCAGCGGCACGCTGTTCGGCGTGGACTTGTTCGCCGACGGTTTCCAGACCTGGACGGTCATGGTGCTGCCCAGCGGCGGTTTTTTCGCGATGGCCATATGGCTCCTGCTCGTGAACTGGATCCGCCAGCGCCAGGCGGACGCCGAGAAACAGGCTGGTGAGCAAACCAGGGAGGCAGCGTCATGAACGACCCCGGTTACTCGTCCATCTTCCTGAACGCGGCGCTGGTCAACAACTTCGTTCTCGCCTACTTCCTCGGCATATGCCCGTTCTTTGGCGTGTCGGCCAAGCTCGAAACAGCAGTTCGTATGAGCGGCGCTGTGACTTTCGTCATGCTCGTCGCCTCGACGTGCGCGTTCGGTATCAACCTGATACTCGAAGCGATCAACGCGCCTTACTTGAGGATCATCTCATACATCCTCGTGATCTCGTCAGCGGTCCAGCTCGTCGAGATGCTGTTGCGCAAACTGAGCCCGGCCACGTTTCGCGCGCTCGGCATCTTCCTGCCGCTGATCACGACGAACTGCGCGATCTTCGGCCTCGCGCTGTTCCAGACCAACAAGGGCTATGGATTCACGCAGGCACTGGCATATGCACTGGGCGCGGCTGCCGGGTTCGCGCTGGCGCTCGTGCTGATGGCCGGCGTGCGCGAGAAACTCGATCTTGCGGACGTGCCCGATATCTTCAAGGGAACCGCGGCTGCCCTGGTTGTAGCCGGTATATTATCCATGGGCTTCATGGGTTTTGCGGGGTTGGGCAGATGAACCTTTTTATCGGCGTTATCATTGCTACAGTTGCCATCGCAGCGATGATTGCGCTTCGAATCATTGCGTTCGAAAGCGCCTTGAAAGAGCGACGGAAAGCAAGTCGCTCCGGTAGCGCTTGCGACGCAGCACCTTGCTTTAGCGGCTGCGGTTCCGGCAAATTCGATGCCGCGACTGGACCTGCCTCCAACGGGAAAAGAGCGAAAAGGAGTACTCCTCATGCGTCTTGAAGATTATCCAACAGACCCTCGCTATAACGCGACAGTATTAAGCACAGAACGCATTACGGACGAGGATGCAGATGCCGAAGTCCGTGAACTGGTGCTCGAGGTGGACAGGCATGATTTCAACTTCGACATTGGACAAAGTATTGGCGTACTGGTCGAGGGTCCAAAGGATTTTGGCGGCTCTTTGCGCCAGCGGCTGTATACGATTGCGGACACACCGGCTGCAAAGGACAAGGGCAAGCCCGAAATTACGTTAGTTGTGCGGCGCTGCGATTACATCGACGACTACAGCGGTGAAAAGTACGCAGGCGTCAACTCCAACTACCTCTGTGACCGCAAGCCGGGAGACAAGGTGTCCATTACCGGACCGTTCGGCTTGCCGTTTACGGTACCGGAGGACAAGAGTGCCAACCTGCTGCTGATCGGTCTCGGTACCGGTATTGCACCCTTTCGCGCCTTCGTCAAACATATCTATCAGGAAGTCGGGGACTGGGAAGGCAAGGTTTTCTTGCTGTATGGCGCACAGTCTGGCCTCGAGCTGCTTTATATGAATGACAAACGCGATGATTTCGCGCGCTACTATGACGAGAATACGTTTGAAGCAATCCAGGCCCTGAGCCCACGGCCCAACTGGGCGGACCCGATCGCGTGGGATTACGCGATCGAAGATCGCAGCGAAGAAATCCTGAACATGCTCAACGATGAACATACTTACGTTTACGTAGCCGGGCTGGTCCCGATCCGCGACTCGCTCGACAAGCTGTTCGGCAACATGGTCGGATCGCCAGAATCATGGTCGAAGAAGAAAGCCGAACTCATGGACGCAGGTCGGTGGGTCGAGCTCCTGTATTGAATGCTGGCGGCAGAGGCCATCATTAGCTTTACAATAGGTGGATGAATATTCGTGGCGTCTTTGCGCCGATACTGACGCCTTTCAACAATGACCTGTCGGTCGCCACCGACCTGTATGTGGCGCATGCCAAATGGCTGTTTGAGCAGGGCTGTGCCGGCATTGTGCCATTCGGGACTACCGGCGAAGCCTTGTCCGTCGGCATCGACGAGCGTATTGCCGCGATCAGGGCGCTGATCGACGGTGGCATCGATCCGGCACGGATGATTGCAGGAACGGGTCTTTCGAACGTCGCGGATACCGTTCGACTGTCACGTGCCTGCCTGGACATGGGCTGCGCAGCTGTCCTGAGTTTGCCGCCGTTCTATTACAAGGCCGTAAGCCAGGACGGACTGTACGGCTATTTTGAGCAGATGATCTCGACAATCGGTCCGCTCGCTCGCATCTTCCTCTACCACATTCCGCCGATTGCGATCGTCGGCATCCCGCCCGAGCTTGCTGCGCGGCTGCATGCGGATTTTCCGGAACAGATCGTCGGCATCAAAGACAGTTCCGGCGATTGGGACAACACCCGGGCTCTACTCGAGATACAGGGCTTAACCGTTTATCCCGGATCGGAAGTGCCGCTGCTTGACGCATTGGAACTGGGCGCGCCGGGCTGTATTACAGCGACCGCCAATCTCAATGCCGGCGCCATCACCAAGGTCGTTGCTTTGTACGATGACGGTGACATCGACGCTGCGCGCGCTTTACACGAGACTGCAAAGCGCTTTCGCAAGATCATGCAGGACTATGCCCCGATTCCGGCGCAAAAGCGGCTGCTCGCCATTGCAACGGGCGATGCACGATGGGCTAAGGTGCGCCCGCCGTTGACCCCTTTGTCGGAAGAAGCGGGGCTGGAACTGTTGGCCACTTTGAAACGAGAGTGCGAGTTCAGGGTGGGCCACTCGTGATTGGGGACATTCTCCTTTTAAAGCACTGGAAGCAGAATGTCCCCTCTAGTTCAGGGCGTTTGCGACGGCATCGATCGATGGTTCAACCATCAGCGCCTGACCCGCGGATTGCTGTGCGCTGCCGATATCTTTGAGGCCGCTGCCAGACACCAGGCAGACGACGAGCTCGTCTGCCTCGATCTTGTGATTCCGAACCATCTGCTTCACCGCGGCCCAGGGTGCCGCGGCAGCCGGTTCGGGAAAGACACCCGAAAGCCCGGCCATCTCGGGTATGGCCGCGAGGATCTCTTCATCCGGAACCGTAATGGCTTCGCCACCGGACTCAATAATCGCTCTGGCGGCGGCCAGGCCGTCACGCGGCCGGTCGACCGCTATCGAGTCGGCGACGGTGCTCGCCCTAACTTCATGCACGGCTACTTGTGACCAGTCCACCTCGGATGCGCCTCCATTGCGGATTTCAGCCACCGTATTGCTGATCGCCGCGCTTGACGTCGATTGGGCACAGTCGATCTTCGGCAGGCGATCGACCAATCCGACGCTCTTTAGGTCTCGCCATCCTTTCCACATGCCGCTCAGCAGGTTGCCGTCCCCGCTGGGCACCACGACTCTGTCCGGGGCTCGTCCGTCCAGCGACTCCCATATTTCGTAGGCACAGATCTTCTTGCCTTCGCGCGTGAACGGGTTGTAGCCCGTGCTGCGATTGAACCAGCCGAATTCGTCTGAGGCAGCCAGGCACAGGTCGAAGGCATCGTCATAGCTGCCGCGTACCGCAAGAACAGTGGCGCCGAAGGACAGAGCCTGAGCGAGCTTGGCAGCCGGCGCGCTTTGTGGAACGAATACGATGGCTTTCATGCCAACGGCGGCAGCGACACAGGCGAGGGAAGACCCTGCATTGCCCGTACTGGCGACGGAAATGATGTTGGCGCCGATATCCATGGCTCTTCGCACGACGACCGCACTCGCGCGGTCCTTGCTGGACGCGCTGGGGTTAAGCGTATCGTCCTTCAGGTAAAGATTGCGGAGGCCCGCCACAGCCCCAAGCCGGGTTGCTGAATACAGCGGCGTGGCGCCGATCCGCAATGGGAAGCGGGAAGTCGGCTTTTTCACGGGAAGAAACGGCGCGTAGGTAAATATGTACCTGGCACGGTCAATGCCCAGCCGTTCGATGTCGCTGACGACCCGGTCATAGTCGTAGGTGATATCGAGGTTGCCACCGCAGGAAGGGCACAGGCAGCCGGCGAATTCCAAATTTTGCGTCTCAGCGCAGGAAAAACAGCGATAACCGATCATGCTCTCGCTCCTTCAAGGCACGATGTGCGTGCCACTGATTCCTTGCAGGGCCCCTTCGAGGTGATGGGGCTGCGTGATGATGACTTCTTCGCCGCCTTGCTCGAGAAACCTGAGCGCACTCTCTATCTTCGGCCGCATGCTGCCCGGTGCAAAATGCCCTTCCTCGAGGTAGCGGCGGCACTCAGCCACGTTCATTCGATCGATGTCGACCTGCTCGGGCGTTCCGAAATTCAAGGCAACCTTGTCGACGTCGGTGGAGATAATGAACACCGACGCACCGAGCTCGCAGGCGAGCAGGCAGGATGCGGCATCCTTGTCGATAACCGCAGGGCGTGGCCGTAGTGTGCCGTCGGGCTTGTACACCACCGGGACACCGCCGCCGCCGGCGGCGATCACCAACGTGCCGTTGTCCAACAGCGCGCGGATCACGGGCAACTCGACGATTCCGAGCGGTGCCGGCGACGCGACCAGCCGGCGCCAGCCGCGACCCGCGTCTTCGCCCACTACCCAGCCATCTTCGCGCTCGTGCAGGTGCGCTTCTTCTTCACTCATGAACGGACCGATCGGCTTGCTGGGCTTGCCAAAACTCGGATCCTGCTCGTCGACCACAGACTGGGTCACGATCGCGACCACCGGCTGGTCGATGCCCTCGCGCAGAAATTCATTCTGCAGGCTTTGCGCGATCTGCATACCGATCGAGCCTTGTGTGTCCGCGACGCAGTTGGCCAGCGGCACCTGGTGGATGACGTCTCTTGCCAGTTCCGAGCGCAACAATACAAATCCGACCTGCGGCCCGTTACCGTGCGTCACCAGCACGCGATAGCCTTGCCTGACGATGGGTACGATGTACTGACTCGTTTCGCCGGCCGCACGGTACTGGTCCAGCACGTCCATGTGTTCGCGATCCGTGATCAGGGAATTGCCGCCGATGGCAATGATTACGAGTGGAGCATCGGCAACGTTGTCGGGTTTGGGCATTATCATGATGGTCACTCCGCCTTACATCGTTAATGCCATCAGGGCCTTCGCCGTATGCAAGCGGTTCTCGGCTTCCGGATATACGCGCGACTGCGTGCCGTCGATAACGAGGTCCGTCACCTCGGAGCCACGATCCGCGGGCAGGCAGTGCATGTAAATCGCCCGTTCCGTAGCACCTGCCATCATCGCCTCGTCGCAGATCCAGTGCCGATACTGATTCGCAACCTGCATGGCTTCTTGCGGCTTGCCGAAAAGCGATTCCACACCCCAGCTTTTCGGGTACACGATATCGGCGTCGGCGAACGCTTCTTCCATGCTATCCACGACCTCGAAACTGCCGCCCGAAAGCACGGCGTTTTCGCGGGCTATCCTCACGGGTTCATCCATTAGTGTGTACTCGGGCGGATGGGCCAGTGTCACGTTCATGCCGAAACGCGTCATGAGCATGATCAGGCCCTGTGGCACCGACATCGGTTTCACATAGCTCGGCGCGTATGCCCATGAGACTGCAATTTTTATATTTTTCAATTCTTTACCAAATTCTTCTCGAATCGTCATTAAGTCTGCCAGTGCCTGGCAGGGGTGGTCGACGTCGCATTGCATGTTGATAACCGGGACGGATGCGTGCCTCGCGACTTCGCGCATGTAGGTCTGGCCCTCGCCGGGCACGACGTCATGGCGAATCATGATGCCGTGACCGTACGTAGAGAGAATCGTGCCCATATCCTTCGGGCTCTCGCCGTGCGCGATCTGCGAGGTTTCGGAATCGATGAAGTGGGCGTGCCCGCCGAGCTGCGTCATGCCGGCCTCGAAGGAGTTACGCGTGCGTGTCGACTTGTCGAAAAAAATGAGGAAGGCCGTTTTGTGTGCAAGGTGCAGGGTCGGCACGCCGGCTTTGAACTGGGTTTTCAGATGTTCGGCTGTGTCCAGTGCGAGTACGATTTCCTCGTCCGACCAGTCTTGCGTCATTAGCCAGTCGCGGCCTTTCAGGTGGTCGGGTATCGGTCTTGCTGTTTGAGTCACTGTCAATGCTCTCCTGTGGTCATCCCTTCGCGAACTGGTCAACGAGGGCAGCGTAGTAGGCGGCGCAGCACACCAGGTGTTCAACCTCGGTCTGTTCATTGGGTGCGTGCGCAAAGTGTTCATGGCCGGGCCCGAATCCGACAGTCGGGATGTGATGCATCCCCGCGGTGGCGACGCCATTCGTGCTGAAGGTCCAGTGTCCCACCTCGGGTTCCTGGTCGAACGCTTCCTTGTAGGCGGCTATCGCCGCTTGCAATTCCGGCTGCTCCTGAGGCATTTCCCAGGTCGGGTAATACTTGCGTGTCGGATAGGTCAGGCCGGTATGGCTGGGCACTGCGTAGTCGAGTACCGTCACCGTCGCGCCGGCAGCCTGTACCGACGGCAGGGCAAGAATCTCGGCGACTGACGTCTCTTCCGTCTCGCCCATCGTGAGCCTGCGATCGAGATGTATGGTACAGCCATCGGCGACGGCACAGAGGCTGGGTGAGGTGGAACGGATTTCACTGATCGTGACCGTACCTTTGCCCAGCGGATCGCGGGGTTCCAGTCGTTTGTTGAGTTGCTCGATGTCGGCGATGATCCCTGCCATCTTGTAAACGGCGTTGTCGCCGCGCTCTGGCGCGGAGCCATGACAGGACACGCCGGAGGTGTGCACTTCGATCTCCATGCGACCCCGGTGCCCGCGGTAGATGCGCAAACTGGTGGGCTCGGTGATGACGACGAGGTCGGGGTGGAGACCGTCTTCATTGACGATGTACTGCCAGCACAGGCCGTCACAGTCCTCCTCCTGCACGGTAGCGGTTGCGTAAAAGGTGACGTTGTCGGGGATGCCTCGTTTCTTCACCAGCGCGCCTGCATAGACGCTGGAGGCGACGCCGCCTTTCATGTCACTGGTGCCGCGACCGTAGAGGATACCGTCTTCGATGTCGCCCGAATGGGGGTCCCTCTCCCATAATGACGGGTCACCAACATCAACCGTGTCGACGTGGCCGTCGAATGCGATGATACGCGGCCCTGAACCGATGCGGCCCAGCAGGTTGCCCATGGGATCGACGGTGACCTCGTCATAGCCGATTCGCAACATTTCCTCGCGGATGCGCTCGATCACCGCGCCTTCTTCTGAACTCAGTGACGGAATACGAATGATGTCCTGCATGAATCCTACGAGGTCGGATTTTATTTCCATTGCGGCCGAGTAATAGGTGCTGCTCATTGCGGGTCTCCATCATTGTTGAAGGCATCGATCAGGCGATCCCACTCGTTTACGACCTCTTGTGAAAACACCTCGTCCCAAAAGTCCCGATCCCAGAGTCGCCGCAATTCATCGGAGCTGCGGCCCTGTTGTTCCACCCAGGTGAAATACTTGAAGTTGTGTAACGCTTTCTGATCCGAATAGGTGAGTTCGCGCACGTTGTCCGCAGTTGTCCCTTGCAGATACCTTGCGTAATGCTGGTCGGCGAGGTGGCCGTTGTAAGGCCCGTGCTTTTTGTTCATTTCTTGCATGCGAGATGCGTACAACGCCATCGAATCCGTAATCGGGGTGAAGATTACGTCGCGTGCGTCCATGTCATAGAAGCGCGCGGCCTTGATACTCGCCACAAGGTTGCACAGACCCGATATGCCGATCTCGCCCAAGGTGTCTATCATGTCCTCGTCGACACCTTCGCGGCGCAGGCACTTGCGGCCATCATCTTCACTGAACAGGCGCATGAGTTGCATTGTCTGTTCGTCATCAACGGCGGCGACGAAGTTCGTATTGCGCACGTTGTGAATCCACGGAACGTGCTTGTCGCCGATACCTTCGATTCGGTGCTCCCCGAAGCCGAATCGGAGCAAGGTCGGACATTGCAGGGCTTCTGCGGCTACGACACGAATGTCCGGATGCTGAGTGCGCAGGTAGTCGCCGGCGGCTATGGTGCCAGCGGAGCCTGTCGCGCTGACGTAGGCCGACAGCCGACGTCCTTCGGCATAATGATTGCGGAAGATTTCGTCGATAATCGACCCGGTCATCTGGTAATGCCAGATCGCGTTGCCGAATTCCTCGAACTGGTTGAATACGACGACAGCGTCGCCACGTTCGTCACGCAGTTCCCAGCACTTGTCGTAGATTTCCTTGACATTGGATTCCGTGCCTGGCGTAGCGATGATTTCATCGGTGCCGATCGCCCTGAGCCACTCGAAGCGCTCTCGGCTCATGCCTTCGGGCAAGATCGCGACGGCCGGGCAGGCGAGCAGTGCGCAATCATAAGCGCCGCCGCGGCAGTAATTGCCCGTCGATGGCCATACCGCCTTCTGAGTGTCCGGGTCAAAGGCGCCCGTCACGAGACGCGGTACCAGGCATCCATAAGCGGCGCCCACTTTGTGCGCGCCTGTCGGAAACCAATTGCCGACGATACCGACGATGGTTGCGTCTATGCCGGTCAGTGCCGGCGGAAATTCGATCCAGTTTCCTTCTCCGAATCCGCCGCCGTGCGGAACTGGCTCATTCTTCCAGGTGATTCGAAACAGGTTCGCCGCGTCCAGGTCCCACAAGCCAACGTTCTTCAGTCGTTTCTTGACAGCGTCAGGCGCGAGCGTCGGGTCTTTCATCTGAGCAAACGTGGGCAAGAGAATTCCATGGGCACGAGCCCGCGCCATGCTCTTTTTCAGTACGTCTTCCCGGATCTCAGGTATCAGGTTCACTGTTCCCCTCCGAATTGAATTGTGGGGATGGGCCGGCGATCGCCCCATGCGAGTTCGACTTCGGTGGCCTCCGAGCGAATCGCGCGCAGCAGTTCGTCCTGGTCGACCGGCAAACTGCGGACGCGCACACCCGTGGCGCGATAAATTGCGCTGGTGATTGCGGCGCTTGTCGGAATGCTCGGCAACTCGCCGACCCCTTTCGCCCCGAAGGGCCCGTCAGCAGTTTTGTGCTCGACGATGTGGGAAACGATCCGGGGTGCGTGCGTGATACTCGGTGTCTTGTAACGCGCCATGACATTCGTCCAGGGGAAGCCGTCCTCCTGGATATAGTGCTCGGTCAGCGCGTAGCCGATGCACATTACGATGCCGCCCTCGATCTGGCCTTCCAGCGTCAGCGGGTTGATGGCGCGTCCTACGTCGTGAGCGGCGATGACTTTGCGAACGCTGACCTCGCCGGTCCTCATGTCGATTTCGCAAAGCACGGCCTGCGCGCAAAACCCGAACGCCACGTGCATGTCGCCGCCCGCGCCCAGCGGCCTCGTCTTGGGAGCCCAGTACTCATGCTGTGCCCGGATTCTCGCCGAAGCACCGGCCGTCGAGAGCTGCTGCGCAACATCTTTGGCGGCGAGGCGCGCCGCGTTACCGCTGACATAGGTCTGGCGACTGGCCGTTGTCGGGCCGCCATCCGGACAATAATCAGTGTCGCCAAGCAGGACACTCACGCGCTCCGATGGAATGCCCAGTTCTTCGGCGGCACAAGCGGCCAGGACGCCTGGCAAGCCCTGTCCCATCTCTGCCGAAGAGATTCGCACTTCGGCCGTGAGACCTTTTTCGGGGTCGTGCCAGGCCTCGACTTCCGCGGTGGCCTTGTCCGGCGCCCCGCCGCCCAGCCCGGTGTTCTTGTACCCCAGCGCCAGGCCCCAGGCGAACCGGCGATGTCCCTCGTCCCAGGCCCAGCGAAAGTCCCCGCTGCGCATGTCGCGCTCGACCTTATCAATACACTCGTTCAGGCCAACGCTTTCGCGCATGAACTGTCCGGTCGATGTCTCCGATCCGACATCGAGTGCGTTGATACGGCGAAACTCCACAGGATCGAGCCCCAGCTTGTCGGCCAGCACATCCATATTGCTTTCGACAGCGAAGCAACTCTGGGTGACGCCGAACCCGCGAAAAGCGCCGCAAGGTACGTTGTTGGTGTACACGGCGAAGCAGTCGACCTTTGCGTTGGGGACGTCATAGGGTCCGGTCGCGTGGGTCGTCGCCCGGGTAAGGACTTTTTCGCTGAGGCTGGCGTAGGCGCCGCCGTCTCCGTAAAGCGTTGCTTCCACGGCCGTCAGTTTGCCGTTGCGTTTTGCGCCGGTACGAATGCGAATTACCGTGGCGTGGCGCTTGGGATGGACCGCCATGCTTTCCTGTCGTGAGTACAGCATCTTGACAGGACGTTTCGTGGCCTCGGCGAGCAGTGCGCAGTGTATCTGGCCGGCAATGTCTTCCTTGCCGCCGAAGCCGCCGCCCATGAGCGTGGCCACGACCCTGACGGTTTCCGGCTCGACACCCAGTGCCGCTGCAGCCTGATCTCGGTCGGTGTAGGGAATCTGGCTGCCGACGTAAATCGTGGTCTTGTCATGCCTGGCGGTTTCACCGCGCACAGCGAGCGCATCACAACGGCCGCCGAATTCTGTCGGCACATAGCCCGCGGGCACGCCGATCGAGCACTCGGGTTCCAGGAACAGGTGTTCGGTGGTGGGCGTGCGATAGGTCTGATCGACGATCTCGTCTGCGTCGGCAAACCCGTTATCGATGTCTCCCTTTCGCACCTTGATGTGCTTCAGAAGATTGCCGTCGGGACGCTCCTCATGAACGAGCGCTGCGCCCGGTTTCGCGGCTTCTATGGCGTCTGTGACAGCGGGCAGTTCTTCATACTGGATCTCGATCAGGTCCAGCGCAGCGGCAGCGATTTCCTGTGTTTCTGCCGCCACGATCGCCACCGCATCGCCGACATAGCGGACCTTTTGTCCGCACAGGACGGGCCAGTCGATGCTGACAACACCGTGCGCGTTGCGGCCGGGAATGTCCTTATGGGTTAGCACGGCGCGCACACCGTCAAGGCCGCGTGCCGCGGACGTATCGATGGATAGGATTCGGGCATGCGGGATGCCGGCGCGCTTGGTGCGCGCGTACAGCATTCCGGGGAAGTTGTAGTCGTCCGTAAAGCGCGCGTTGCCCGTTATCTTGGCCAGTGCATTCGGATTGGGCTGTGCTTTGCCAATGGCGAGGCCCGCTGCGTGGGTCTCCGGGAGATACGGCTGAACGGGTTGGCCCGATGCCTGAAGTATGGCGTTGATCACGCTCTGGTAACCCGTGCAACGGCAATAGGAGTCTTTGAGTGCGGTGCGGATGTCGTCCTCGGTTACCGGTTCGCCGGCAGCGCTCTTCCGATCCAGCAGACCTTTGGCCGTCATGATCAAACCCGGCGTACAAATGCCGCACTGGACGGCGCCATGATCGAGAAACGCCTGCTGCAGGGCGTGCAGCTTGCCGTCCTGTGACAATCCTTCGATCGTCTGCACGGTCGCACCCTGCGCCTTGAAGGCCGGGAACACACAGCTGACGATCGCGGTGCCGTTCACGAGAACCGTGCAGATTCCGCACTCGGCTTCGGCACAGCCAATTTTTGTGCCGGTCAGGCGCAGGTCTTCACGCAATACGTCTGATAGGTAGCGAGACTCCGATACCTCGATATCCACGGCCGCGCCATTGACTGTCATCTGCAGCCGGCTCATTGCCAGGCTCCGGCACGCTCGGCGGCCCTGCTCAGAATGACCGGGAGATAGGTTCGGATCATCGCCTTGCGATATTCCTCGGTAGCCCGGTACTTGCTGGTTCGCAGCGTGACTTTCTGAAGGACGACTGCCACTGCCTTCTCAAATTGCGCTTGTGTTGCCGGTCCGTCGACGAGTACGTCGGCGGCGGGTTCAGCGAACCAGGGGACTGGCCCAACCGGTCCCATACCGATGCTCGCTGCTACGATAGTGTCGTCTTCCAGATTGAGTCGTGCTGCCATCGATATGATGGGCAGGCAAAGGCCTTGCGGACGCATGACGCGATGGAAAGCCGAACCTTCCGCGGCACCTTGAGGTTTGAACCGCAGCTTTGTCAGCACCTCCCGGTGACGATCAATGACGCTCTTGCCCGGCCCGACGAACGTATCCTTCGCCGGCATCCAGCGACGGCCGCTCGAGCTGGCTATTTCGACATCTCCGCCCAATGCCAGCAGGCCGATGGTGCCGTCGCCGGCAGGCAAAGCGTGGGCGACGTTGCCTGCAAGCGTGCCGGCATTGCGGACCTGTGGCCCGCCGATCACCCCGCAGCTTTCGGCGAGGCAGGTGCCGTACTGAATGATGCGCTCGTCATTGACGATCTGCGTGTGCGTGACGCCACAGCCTATCTCGATGTAGTCGGCGTCATGGCTTATCGTGTCGAGTCCGGCAATGCGGGATGCGTCGACGATGGCTTCAAAGGGGCGCCGCAGACCGCGTCGCGATTCGACGAGGATGTCCGTTCCGCCTCCGATAACACGGGCGCCACCGTCATAGCTCTGCAGTACGGCTATCGCTTCCTCGACGGTTGCCGGCGTGTGATAGTTGTTCCAGGATTCCATATTAAATATTAATTATTACAATAAGTTACTAATTAATCCTCTTCCAAATTCTAGGCACTCTCTCGGCGCAACGTGCACGAATCTCGTCTTCGTCGAGGTGAGGCAGCTGTCCGTCTTCAACGATTACCTGGCCGCGTGCGATGGTCGTACGAACTCGCGCAAAACTGAGTCCGAACAGCAGGTGTCCATAGAATGTGTCCGCATTCAGCGGTGTGAAGGGCACGTAGTCCGGAATGACGATGTCGGCCAGTTGTCCCTTGCTTAACATTCCGCGAGGTTCACGGAACAGGCGATTGCAGATGCTCCGGTTGTTCTTCAGGAGAATCTCACACGCCTCGGAAAATGCCACGGTCGGATCGCGGTGATAGGTACGCTGGTGCAAGTACATGGCGCGCGCCTGGGAAATCATGTGGGAGGACATTCCATCGGTGCCCACCCCGACAGTGACTCCGTGTTTCAGCATGTTCAGAATCGGTGCGACACTGAGGCCGTTGTTCATGTTGGATTCGGGTGCGTTCACGAGCATCGAATCGGTGGAGCGCAGCAGATCGAGCTCCCGCTCGCCAAAATGAACGCCGTGCACGAAGATCGTCTTTGAGCCGGGGATCGCGAAGTCGAGGAAACGGTCCATGATGCGCCGACCGTAGCGCTCCATCGTAACTCTTACGTCGATTTCGTCCTCGGCGGCGTGCACGTGGAATCCGACATCGAGCGAGTTGCCGATATCGGCGCAGCGATCGAGCGTTCGGGTACCGAGCGTCATTAATGCGTGCAGGCCGAACATTGCCGCCATCTGGTCGTTGTCCGAGTCTCGGCACTTGCGAATGTAGCGTTCGTTTTCCTTTATGCCTTCTCCATCGCGGTTCCGGTCAGACACCTCGTAACAGAGGCAACCGCTCAAGCCCACGTCCCGGAACGCCCGCTCGACCTGATCGAGACTTCCATCGCAACACGAGGGTGAAGCGTGATGATCAATGATGGTCGTGCACCCGGCACGGGCCGCATGCATGATGGCCAGCAGCGCCGAGTAATAGACATCCTCTGAATCCAGGGCGGCATCGAGTTTCCACCAGAGGGATCTGAGGTTTTCTTCAAAATTGGTGGCCGGCGGGCCGGGCGGGGTAAATCCGCGCGCAAAGGTCGAGTACAGGTGATGGTGAGCGTTGATCAGTCCCGGCATGACGAGGCTGCCACGGGCGTCAATCGTGCGGTCCGCGCTGTAGGTGTCAGGCGCGAAGTTGCCGACGTTGATAATCTGATTGCCCTCAATGTAGATGCTGCCTTTCTCGACAAAGCGATTCTCTTCATCAAGCGTGACAAGGTGGCCATTAGTGATCAGCAGCGAACTCATTTCATTCCTCGTAACCCGGGTGCGCGATGCGACCTGCGGCGGCAACGTCCGCCGGGACAGCGGTCGGCAGGAAGGCCAGTGATTGCTGCACGCCTCGTAACAGCACGTACATTTCCGCACAGGCCTCCAGCGATAACGTACCGACACCCGTCGTCGTCGCTTCGGCGTGCTCGACCTCGAAGGTGGGTGGACTCAAGCGGGCCCGAAAGGACGGCCCGGTGTAATCGAGTTTTCCGTTGAGCTCGATGCGGTGATTCATGCCTCGCCGCCTTGCGTCCAGCGCCCACGCGTCTCCGTTCCTGGAAACCATGAAGGCGTTGTCTTGTTGTGCCTCGAAATCCGCGCGGTCAAGATAGAGACGCGGCTTGTCGCGGTAGGGCCGGCCTGACGTAGGACAGAACGTCGTACAATTGCCGCACTCATTGCAAAAGTCGGTCAGCACGGCGACCTGAAACGGTTGTCGCACCCGGTACGCTTCGCCAGGTTCGATACGGATCTCGTTTTCTTCAAGTCGCAGCCGCGGCAGGCGAACTTCGAAAGGCTCGACCTGGTAGGTCTGCAGGGCAAGATTCGGACAGACGCCGACACAGATGCTGCAGAATACATCGCAATCAAGGCATCGGGAAGCTTCTGTTCGAGCCTGTTGCCCGGAATAGGCGAGCACGACTTCCTTGAAGTTGTTTCTATCCTCGAGTGCTGTGTGTGGCGCCGGGACTTTTCGCTCTCTATGACTCTTGCGCCGCAGCAATGCCGCCGTGTCAAAAGCCTGGGTTGTGGCCGAATCGGCCTCGGAGCGATGACGATGCAGGATACTATCGGCGATGGCTTTGCCCGCCGCGGCAGCCTTCACGATCGAGGACGGACCGTCATTGACGACATCGCCACCGGCATACACGCCGGGCACCGAGGTTTCGAAGGTTGCGGGGTCGACCCGGATATAGCCACGAGCATTGACTTCGATCGGTTCCTGGTCGAAGAAATCGAGTATGGCATGCTGACTGATCGCTAGAATCATCGTGTCCAACGGCAGCTCGAAATCTGAATCGGGAACCTCGTGAGGAATCTTGCGACCGGAGGCATCGCGATCGCCTTTGTACATCATGCGGCGGCATTGCAGCGCCCGCAGCTTTCCACCTTCGACCAGCAGCCGCTGGGGCTTTGACAATTCGAGGATCTCGATGCCCTCATCGATGAGCTGAGTAACCTCCTCACGGTCCGCAGGCATTTGATCAATCGTGCGGCGATAGATGAGCGTGACCTTACTGCTGTTCTGGCGCCAGGCAACCCGCGCGCAGTCCATGGCTGTGTCCCCGGCGCCGATAATGCCCACTCGATCGCCAATATTGAGCGCACGGTCCTCCCGGGACTGGCGCAGGAACTCGAGCGCATCGACCACGCCCTCGCAGTCTTCACCCTCGAGAGAGAGCGTCTTGCCGAGTTGGGCGCCAACCATGATGACGATATGCGCAAAGCCATCTCGGCGCAGTTGCGAAAGCTGGACGTCCTGGCCGACGCGCTTGTTGTAGTGGACCTTCGCGCCGAGTTCTTCGAGAACACGGAAGTCCTTGTCGAATGCTGCCTGGGGCAGTCGATACTCGGGGACCGCGCCGCCTACCATGCCGCCGGGATAGGCGTGCTGTTCGAATACTTCCACCGTGATTCCGGCACGCGCGAGTTCGGCCGCGGCCGACATGCCGCCGGGTCCGGCCCCGATGATTGCCACTTTCTTACCGCTTGGTTCTGGCGGGGCGCTGTGTTCCCCCGCGGATCGACTCTCCATGATGAAGCGCTTGATGTCCCGAATCGCCAGTGGATCATCCAGGTGCGCACGAACACAGGCTCGCTCGCACAAATGGTCGCAAACGCGGCCCAATATGCAGGGAAGCGGATTGTCCTGGCGCACTATGCGCTGTGCATCGTCAGTGTCGCCGCGCCGCACCGCATCCATGTAGCGCGGGACCTGCTGGCTCAGCGGGCACTCGTCCACACACGGCGCCCCGATACAGTCGAAATACGTGAGTTCTCGCGACGTTTTCGTGTGAGAAGTGTCGAAACCGTCTTTCATGTTGTCCGGATCGGCGCGGGTTCTCTCGGCAAAATGTCGCAGATTGAGCCGGGCGGCGGCGCTCACGTCCGCAGCGGAGGCATCGGTTTCTGCCGATTTGAGAACAAATTCTTCGATGCTCGAGGCCCCGGCGTCGGCGAACCTTGTTTCGACAGACTCGAGGTAGTCGAGCAAGCGCAGGTATCCGCCGGTCTTCAACAGATCGGAGCAGACCGTAATCGTCTGCAGGCCGGCGGCCAACAAGTCCGCGGCGTTGAAGCAACTCGCGCCCGCTGAGAAAGACATCGGCAGATCACCATCGAATTCTTCGGCCAGCATGTGAGCGAGGTTGACCGTGACGGCATGCAGCGGGCGACCGGAGAGATAGCTCATGCTCTCCCTGGAATCGAACACAGGGCGGATATTCTCGACCTCAAGCGTGTTGGAAAGCTTGATCCCAAACACGAGGCCGCAGTCTTCCG
>Ga0265303_10000654_pt1 | contig 19973 bp, 13 predicted proteins | sample Helome_2_FD_192494 | JGI IMG/M metagenome (GOLD analysis project Ga0265303, IMG submission 192494) | Marine sediment microbial communities from subtidal zone of North Sea - Hel_20160317 (Illumina Assembly) | ecosystem: Environmental > Aquatic > Marine > Subtidal zone > Sediment ... | reverse complement strand
TCGAAAACATGCTGGCCACCCAGGATCAGACCAGCAACCGCATGTCTTTTGCCATTATCATTGCAGCCCTGATCATCGGATCAGCGCTGATTGTTATTTCCGAAATTCCACCCCTTTTTTTCGGCATTTCTCTGATCGGCATCATTGGATATCTGGTGGCCGCAATAATGGGGATCTGGCTGCTGTTGGCGATCATTAAAAAAGGAAGGTTGTAAAGATTTCTGGCCTAACAGAATTTAGCACCTTTTTTTGCAGCGTTCAGTTTATACCGCTTTCCATAAAAGTGTTCCGATTTTTGTGACACAGGCAAGAGCACTTCTGGAGTTTATCAAAATTAAACTCCCGGGTATCCTGGGAAGACTAAAATCGAATGGCTTTGATCACAAATATGAGACCAACGATGATCATCAAAACCGCCCCGACTTTGTAGATGGTCGCTCTTGATTTGAGCCAGCCCATGTCGGCCAGCTTGGCAACCAAAAACAGCGCCGGAACGGTACCTATGCCGAAGGCCGCCATGAGTCCCATGCCGGCCAAAACACCATGTTGGGTGGAACCGGCACCCATGCCGGCGCGGGCGGCCCCCAGTAACGCGGTATATACCGGTCCGCAGGGTAGCAGGCCGAGCAACAACCCCAGCGGCAGATAAACCAGAGTGGATTGAACTTTCAGCAATTTGCCGAAACCTTTTGAAATGACGCCACCCGGGCTGGCATGATCCCCAAAGATTTTGCCCAGCGGAATCCATCCGGCCATGGCCAGTCCCATGAGCATAATTAAGGCGCCCGTAAAAGTCATCACGCCTTTCTGGATCGTGTCGATGTTGGCGGTTATCATGGTAAGGGATCCTGCGGCGGCCACCGCACCGCCCAGGATGGCATAGGTGATGATTCTGCCGAGATGATACATCAGCAGGGGGACGATGATACTTTTTTCTTTGAGGTTGAGGCTAAAGCTCACCACAATCGGTCCGCACATGCCGATGCAATGTCCGAAGCCGATGGTAAAGCCGGTGGAAAGATACAGCAGGAAAAGGGTTTCAGTAGATAACATCGAATATAAATTCGGTTTGGCCCGCATCGGGGATGGTTACCGTCGCCCGCCAGGTTCTACGTCCACTGGGGCATTTGACGATGACGCCTTGGCCTTCATATGAATTGCTGCCGGCGGATTTAAGCTGCACACGGTTGGGGCCCATATTCATGCCCGGCATTCCCAAGTCAATATAGGGAGTTTTTGGTGATTTCGACTGTTTTCCCGTCAAGGTTACCGTAAAAGACAGGTTCTGCAGGGCCTTTATTGGTCTGGGTGTGATCTCAAGGGTAACCGTATTTTCTGAAAACGATTGGATGCAGGGACCCGCATGCAGATCGCAGTTGATCATTTCCTGATATTTATCACCGGCTGAAATGTGACCAGGGGTAGCCAGTAAAAAAACAGTCAATAATACAAGATTGAACATAACTATAAGGTTTTTCATCTGTGCCGCTGCAGCCTCCTTTCTCTGTTCCTTAAAAAAAACATCCGCGACTGCTGCAATAGCGGCCGCGGATGCTGAATTATTTGCTTTTCATATTTATTGTTGCTTCCCTGCTGCTGATAAATGTTTTCTGTCTCGCAAATAGGGTCCATTCACTCAAAAAATATTTCCATAACTCTAATAAGGATAGTTATTACTGTTTAATCAACCGTTTTTATATAATTAAACTGATTTAAAAATCCCAGATTTTATCTGAGGGCACGGCGCAATTCGATTCGAAAGTGGAGCGTACACGATAGTACGCGAGCATTTTGGATCGGATTGTAACACAGCCCTCGGGTAAAAGATGGTGGTTTTTAAGCCAGTTTTATAAGAGCGTATATCCCGGGCCCTCCCCCCCCTCCGGACACGTCCAGGTGATATTTTCATAGGGATCCTTAATGTCACAGGTTTTACAGTGCAGACAGTTGGAGGGATTCAATTTCAACCGTTTATCGCCGGTTTTGTCATCGGTTTCAATTTCGTAGACATCCCCCGGGCAAAACCGGGTGCAGGGACTGCGGTACTTGGGATAACACGTGTTGATACAAAGGTCGGTGTCGTGCACAATAATATGGGAGGGTTGATCTTCGCGGTGCTTGGTCTTGGACAGATAGACACTCGTAAGCTTGTCCACAAACAGCTTGCCATCATAGATTTTAGGATCGATTCCCTGTCGGACATCCACCTGCTCGCCATCCAGCGGCTTGAGTGTCTTATAATCTTCCTCGAGGGACATATTATCCGCAAAACCCCGTCCGCCGGTGAAATATTGAGCGCCCAGGTGGATAAATTTCATCGGATTGGTTTTTGAAAGGGCCTGGTAAAAATTGCGGCCCTGATACAGTTGCTCTTTAATGTAGCTGTTCTCAAATAAGTCGCTATAGGTTTGCAGGGCCTGCCGGTCAAAGCGCTCCTTTTCTACCGCTGCCATAATGGCCTCCGCAGCGAGCATGCCGGATTTCATGGAAACATGGATGCCTTTCAGTCCCGGCATATACTGAATGCCGGCGCTGGCGCCGATAAACAGGCCGCCGTCAACAGCCAGTTTGGGCAACGTGTAATAACCGCCGGTGGAAACCGCTCTGGCACCGGCTTCAACGACCTTGCCGCCCTTGAGCAGGTTGGCCACAAACGGATGGCTTTTGAATTTGATAAACGTATCATACAGATCCAACAGGGGATCCTCATAGCAAAGTCCGGTCAGAAACCCCAGAGTCAGGCGGTTGTCGCTCAGCTCATATATAAACGCGCCGCCGGGTATATACAGCCCGATGGGATAGCCCATCAAATGGATATCGTTGCCTTTGCTGGTTTTAAAATAATTTGATTCCTCAGGCAGTTCGATGACCTCTTCGATACCGGTTTCAAATACCTGGGGCATTTTGCCTTCCAGCAGGTTTAATTTTTGAGCGATTTCCTTGAACAGGCTGCCGCGGGCCCCTTCTCCAAAGACGGTTACTTTAGCTTTCAAATCGATGCCGGGTTCAAAATTGGCTTTGGGTTGTCCATCGGGCCCCAGGCCCTGGTCGCCCGTGCGCACCCCGACAATGGTTTTTCCGTCTTCAGCATAAAGGACCTCTTTGCCGGCAAATCCGGGGAAAATATTGACGCCCATCTCTTCTGCCAGTTGACCCAGCCAGCGGGTGAATCGTGACAGGCTGATGATTAAACTACCCTTGTTGTGCATCGGTTTGGGCACAAACGGCACCGGAATGGCGGAAGTTTGGGTTAAATAATAAAATTCATCCCCTCGGACCGTGGCTTCAATGGGGCACCCTTTGTCCGCGTAGTCCGGCATGAGTTCATTGAGGGCAATCGGGTCCATGACGGCACCGCTCAAGGCATGGGACCCGATTTCGGCGCCTTTTTCGATCAGGGCCACTTCCAGTTCCAGGTTTTTCTCTTTGGCCAATTGCATCAATTTAACTGCACCAGCCAGACTGGCCGGCCCACCGCCGACAAACAGCACATCAAAATCGATACTTTCACGCTCTACGGTCATCGTTGCGACTCCTGTTAACGCTAAATAGTTAGAACCTATCTCAAAAATGCATCTAAGGTTCTTGGGTTGAGCCCGTTGCCCGTTAGCCCGTTTGCCGGTAAGGAAGATAAAATTAGACCTTTTTCCGATTATAACGGGCTAAACCGGCTCAACTGGCTCAACCGGCCAACCTATTTGCGTGATCTACTATTTTTGAGATAGTTTCTAGTTTATATATCATTTCTTCAGGCCACTGAAGGTCTGTTGCCTAAATCATGAAGGCTGATTTTTAGCATAATCTAAGGTCTTTGTAAATTATTAGATGTATCCTGAGGGCAGGATTCTAGCATCGTTTCTGAGACGGTATGCGGGGCAGTAGACCGGCATCGTGTTCATGCAAAAAAGACAGAGACACCATACTGCCTTTTAGCCAATCATTTGAACATTTTATCCCAGCGCAACATCCAATGTCATCATAACGGCGAAGCCTACCATGGCACCCATGGTGGCAATATCGGTATTTTTTTCCAGTTGAGACTCCGGAATCAGCTCTTCGACAACCACGTAGATCATTGCGCCGGCAGCAAAGGCCAGGGCATATGGCAATATCGGCTTTATCAAGATGACCGCCACAGCGCCCAGAACACCTGCAATTGGTTCAACAACGCCTGACAGTTGACCGTACCAGAAACTTTTTAAGCGCGAAAACCCTTCGCGCCGCAGCGGAACCGAAACGGCCGTACCCTCGGGGAAATTTTGAATACCGATACCCAGTGCCAGTGCCACCGCACCGGCCAGGGAAGCTGCCGGCAAATCTGAAGCCAGTGCGCCGAAGGCCACGCCGACGGCCAGACCTTCGGGTATGTTGTGCAACGTAATGGCAAGGACCAAAAGGATACTGCGGTGCCAGCTGGTTTTAATGCCCTCGGCTTCCTCTATTGGAAACCCCAGGTGCAGATGGGGGAGAATTTTATCGATGACCCAGAGAAAACCGCCGCCTAAAAGAAATCCTGCTGTGGCCGGGACCCAGGCCGGTAGATTCCCCTCTTCAGCCATTTCAATGGCGGGCGCCAGCAGGGACCAATAACTGGCGGCGATCATCACCCCCGCCGCAAAGCCGAGCATACCGTCCAACACTTTTCGGTTGATTTCTTTGAAAAAAAAGACAAGCCCGGCCCCTAAGGCGGTTACAAACCAGGTAAATAAAGTTGCTGTCAATGCCTGCGCGACTGGATGAAGCCCCGTAAACCATACAACCATAAAGAACTCTCCTTCCTGTTATAGTGGTTGTCAAAAAAACGTTCCGTTATGCCAACGCTTTTTTTCTACAACCACTTATGCCGCAATTCCGCAATTGGGTGTTTTTAACCGGGTGCTTTGCACCCGGTTATACCCGCACCGATTAAGGCACTACCGTGCCTTTGGTTTTTCCGCTGATGGCGCAAAAATTCAAGCCACCCGCTCTGCGGGTGGTCGGTGACCCGGAACATTAAAATGAACAGCGGTATAAATATATCTTTTATATTTAAGCGGTCAAGAAAAACCCTAAAGGTAATTGAAAAAGCTGCAAGTTTGAGTTTCAATCGACAGGTGGGTGCAACCGACTTGACGGTGCTTGCGGCGGTTCCTATGTTTTCAAGCATGAATTTTATTGAATCTTGGCGTCTTTTTTATTAAACATATTCATTTGCAAAGCATATCCTCTATGAAACTGTCTCTGTACAATTCGCTGACGCGCAAAAAGCAAGAATTCAAACCGATCAAACCCGCTGCGGTCGGGCTGTATACCTGCGGGCCGACGGTATATAATTATGCTCATATCGGCAACCTGCGCACCTACATTTTTGAAGACATTTTAAAACGGGTGCTGATTTACAACGGATATGCGGTCAGGCATGTCATGAACATCACCGATGTGGGCCATTTAACCGGTGATCGTGATATGGGTGAAGATAAAATGGAAGCGGGTGCCGCCCGGGAGGGCAAAAGCGCCTGGGATATTGCCGATTTGTACACCCGCTCCTTTAAAAAAGACATCAAGCATCTCAATATTCTGGTGCCGGACGTCTGGGTAAAGGCCACCGATACCATTCCGGAACAAATTGCCCTGGTAAGGATTCTGGAAGAAAAAGGGTATACTTATCGGACCGCTGACGGTGTTTATTTTGATACGTCCAAATTCAAGGATTACAACAAGCTGTCCCATCAGGATCTAGAAGCGCTCAAGGAAGGCGCGCGGGTTGAACGCAACCCGGAAAAACGCAACCCCACTGATTTTGCTCTCTGGAAGTTTTCACCGCAGGGATCAAAACGGCAGATGGAATGGGACTCCCACTGGGGCGTGGGCTTCCCGGGCTGGCATCTGGAGTGCTCGGCCATGAGCATGAAGTTTTTAGGCGAGCAGCTGGACATTCACTGCGGCGGCACCGATCATATCGATGTTCATCATACCAATGAAATTGCCCAGTCGGAAGCGGCAACGGGTAAACCCTTTTTCAATTTCTGGATGCACGGGGCCTTTCTCATCATTCAGGGTGGCAAAAAAATGGCCAAAAGCGAGGGAAACTTTCTGACTCTCGAGAAAGCGTTTCTTGAAAATGATATGAGCCCATTAGTTTACCGCTTTGCGTCTTTTTTAACCCATTACCGCAAACCCATGGAATACAGCGACGAGAGCATGGAGGCCGCCCGGAATGGCTTGCTGCATGTGCAAAACCAGGTGCGCCAGGTTGCTGACGCCGGCGTTAACGCCGGACAAGATATTAACGCTGAATTTAAAAGCAAATTTACCGAAGCCCTCAACGATGATTTAAATATGCCCCGGGCCATGGCGACCGTCCAGGAGATGCTCAAAAGCACGATCAGCAATGCCTCAAAGTACAGCACTATTTTAGATTTTGATCGGGTGCTGGGGTTGCGGTTGGATCAGCTCGACCAAGCGCAAGCCCTGCCCGAAGAGGTTCAAAAATTGGTCGCTGCCCGCCTGCAGGCCCGACAGGACAAAGACTTTGCGACCTCCGATCAACTGCGCGCTGAAATCGAGGCCCTGGGCTATCAGGTCCAGGACACCAAAGACGGCATGACGGTCATTAAAAAATAACACATTTAAATACAGATCATTAAATTTCAATCTCAGAAAAAGCGGGATAACAATAAATAGCCCAATTGATTGCTGCACTGCTCAGCTGGCAATTGAAACTCAAGTATTGCTTTTGCATAGAGATAAAGATTTTATACCGTTTTCCATAATAATGTTGCGGAATATGGAAGTGCGGCATAAGGGGTTGTAGAAAAAAAACGGTTGAATACTGCAACGTTTTTTTGACAACCCCTATAAGAGGATTGCCAGGATCAGACCCCTGGCTGCCGAACGATTTAAGTTAAGATAGGGATTCAATTACGTTCAATGCTGGCACCGATACAAAAAAGGCAGAACCTTATAAAGGTCCTGCCTTTTTAGTTGTTATGATTGTTTCTGATTAGAAGCCATTTCAAAACCTCTTTGGAGCTAATTTTGCGGGCTTTTGTTAAAAAGCGCTTAGTGCAACAAGCTTAGCGCTTTACAAAAGCCGCAAATCGGCTGAAACGGGGTTTTGAAATGGCTTCTAATAAAATGAGCAGATTTTTGGTGAAATATAAGACTTAAACGGGTATCAGGGGTTTTAGATTTTGTTCGATAATAAATGTAGAAATGGTTTTAAAGCCTTAGATTTTGTTTGAGGGCACGGCGCAAATTGATTCAAAAGCGGAGCGTACACGGTAGTACGCGAGTATTTTGAATCAATTTGGAACACAGCCCTCGACCAAAAGATAGGGCTTTAAAACCATTTCTTAGCCGCACTTGTTGAAGCCACAAAAGTGGCAAAGTATACATCCTTCCTCGAAGCTGACCGTCTGACCACATTCCGGACATTTTTCGCCCATAAGGCTGTGCCGGGTTTTGTGGCTTTGTTTGGCGGCATCGCTGGAAATGTATCTGTTTTCCAGCACCCGCGCGATGGCATCGGGAATAGACAGCACCAATCCGCCATTTTGAAAGATCGGATGTTCACCGCCGATTCCTTTTAGCTGGTTCACGATGTCATTGACTTTAACGCCCGATCTTAAGGCCAAAGACGCCAGGCGGCCAATGGCCTCGGTCTTGGCGGTGGTCGAGCGACCGGATTTACCGATGGTGGCAAATACTTCAAAGGGCTGATTGTCATATTCGGTGACGGTTACATAAAGATGGCCGTAACCGGTTTTCATCTTGGTGGTGAAGCCTTCAAGCGTCTCCGGTCGTTTTTTGACGGCTGCCAGGAATTTATTTCCGCGCTTTTCGTTGCGAGAAAATGATAACACCTGGTTTTCTTTGCTACCGTCTCGATAAATGGTTACACCCTTACAGCCCAGTTCATAGGCCAGATTGTAGACCTTCATGACGTCGTCTACGGTGGCATCGTGGGGCAGATTGACGGTCTTGGATACGGCGTTATCGGTATATTGTTGAAATGCAGCCTGCATGCGAATATGCCACTCCGGTGAAATATCATGGGCGGTGACAAAGATTCGGCGAATGTCTTTAGGTATTTGTTTGATTTTACTGATGCTGCCTCTTTTGGCAATTTCATCCATTAATTCACGGCTGTAGAAGCGTTGCTCATTGGCCGCTTCTTCAAAATACGGATTGACTTCGAGCAATTTGTCATTGTCCATCACGTTGCGCACAAAACTCAGCGCAAACAGGGGCTCGATGCCGCTGGAGCAACCGGCAATGATGCTCAATGTGCCTGTGGGGGCAATGGTGGTACAGGTGGCATTGCGTATTTTGAAACCCTGATCCTTGTAAATACTGTTTTCCCAGTTGGGAAATACCCCGCGCTCTTCTGCCAGATTCTGGGATGCTTCGTGGGCGTTTTCCTGAATGAAGCGCATGACCGTTTCCGCTGTTTCCAGTGCTTCTTCCGAGTTATAGGCGATTTTCAGCTGATACAGCATATCGGCAAACCCCATGACGCCCAGACCGATTTTGCGATTGCCGTGAACCATCTCATCGATTTCCGGCAGCGGATATCTGGACATGTCGATGGTGTTGTCTAAAAATCTCACAGTCCAGCTGACCACTTCTTTTAAGCCATCGAAGTCGATAGCCGGTCCATCACCGTTTTCCAACACAAATTTGGCCAGGTTGATCGACCCCAGGTTGCACGCCTCCAAAGGCAGCAGCGGTTGTTCGCCGCAAGGGTTGGTGCTTTCGATGTCACCGAGTTGCGGGGTGGGGTTGTCCCGGTTGATACGATCTAAAAAAATGATACCCGGATCTCCGTTTTTCCAGGCCTGCTTAATCAGAGTTTGATAGACTTCAGCCGCATTTAATCGGTTAACGGCTTTTTGATCGCGGGGATCAATCAGGTCATAATCCTCCTGCTTGTCAATGGCTTCCATAAAATCATCGGAGACCCCAACGGATATATTGAAATTATTGAGCTCACTGTTGTCTTCTTTACTGAATATGAATTCCATAATATCCGGGTGATCCACCCGTAAAATTGCCATGTTGGCCCCGCGGCGGGTGCCGCCCTGTTTAACCTGCTCGGTGGCCGTGTTAAAAATCTTCATAAACGATACCGGACCCGAGGCCACACCGCCGGTGGTGCCGACCGTGCTGTTTTTGGGACGCAGCCGTGAAAACGCAAACCCGGTGCCACCGCCGGATTTATGAATCAGGGCCGCGTGATGCAAGGCCCCGAAGATGCCCTCCATGCTGTCTTCCACCGGCAGGACAAAACAGGCGGCCAGCTGCCCCAGCCGGCGCCCGGCATTCATCAGCGTCGGGGAGTTGGGCAGAAATTTTGCCTCGGTCATCATTGCGTAGAAGGTTTCCTCCCACTGGTCGATCTGTTCGGTGGAGGGCTTGCCGTAATTTTTTTCGGCTTTGGCGATGTGTCTGGCTACCCGACGAAACATTTGCTCGGGGGTTTCAATCACCTTGCCTTTGCGGTCTTTTTTCAAATAGCGTCTTTTTAAAACCCGCCTGGCGTTTTCAGAGATTTTCAGCCGGTTTTTAATAAATATGGATTTGTCCAGGCGGATCGGTGAAGGTTTGGTCAGCCCGAATTCCATTAACTTGGCTTCAATCATTTTTTCGATAAAAGAGACCGGAATGGTGCTTATTTCCAGGTTCGATATCTCTTTGCGCAGGGACCGGCTGATACCCATGGCCTGATCGCTGTCAATCGGGTTTTCGCGGATAAGAATGTCGCTAAAAAGCTGATCATCCCAGGTGTAGGTGCCCAGGTCAAAACTGCCTTCGTTGGTCACTAAAAACTTGCCTTTCTGCCCCATTGCGCTGCTCCTGATTTGGGAATTTGGCCTATTGGCCGTGTCTAAAGAATAAAAAACCCCCAGCTATTGAGCGATAGCTATCCTACCCTGTATGGTTTTAGGAGTTTTATTCTATTGAAAAGATGTGATACGGCTAAATGAAAATCGTCTCGGCGCAAAATAAATGGATGGTAAACTACCGCCCCGGTTTAGCTCTGACCAGAGCCTAAGATGACCCGGTTTTCCGTATTAGCCTATCATTTAGTGCAGTTGCAATTTATCTCATACAATATGTTGTATGTCAAGAAAAATATAGCGCCGTGTTGCAGCTCACCAGTCATTTGCCGGGCAAAGACTTAGTATTAAATCCGGGGATTATACCGTTTTCCATAATAATGTTCCGGAATACGGAAGTGCGGCATAAGGGGTTGTAGAAAAAAACCTTTGAATACCGCAACGTTTTTTTGACAACCCCTATAAAAGCAATGATGATTAAAATTTCCCGGCGGGCAAAATTCATCATGAAAAAAAGGCAGGGCCTGATTGCCTGCTGGGCCCTGCCTTTAATTAAAACCTCTGTCAGGGTCGGCTGACTTACCGCCTACCTGATCCGATCAGGTCTGAAAACATCACAGTGATTTCAAGGGCTTATTGCCCCTGTTGCTTTTTCCATTCCTGATAGGTCTTCCATTCCTGCCATTCCAGGAACTCCTTGTATTCAGCCGCACCTTTGGCGGTTTTTTTCCATTCCTGAAACTCCCGGAATTCCTGTTGCTCTTTTTTCCATTTCTGAAATTCCTGGAAATCCCTGGCGGCTTCCGGGGTCACTTGCGTTTCCGTGGATGTCTGGCCGGCAGCTATCTGCGGTGATCCGGTGGAGGTGTCCGGCGCTGCCGATGCAGCTTTATCGGCTTTTTCAGAAGCTTCTTTAGAACCTTCTTCTGATGTCTCCCTTAATTGCGGGAAGGCCCCACCTCGTTTGGAATCATAGACGACCAAAGCGCCTTCTTCTCCAGTAAAGACACCGGGCCCTTCTTTCATTTCGCCGGCCGTTTGCTTGTACTCAGCCGGCTTGCCCCCGCAGCTTATCACAATAGCCGCTGCCAGGCTCAACCAGAATAACCTGTTTAGGATTGTTTGAAAGATATGCATACGAACCTTTCTATTAGAATTTCACCCGGCCGCCAACCATCACGGCACTGATATTTTCGGGATCGCTGGTGTTAAGTGGGTTTTGATTGTCCCGATCCAGTTTATGCCAGCGATAACAGCCGTAAAACTGCACGCTTTCCCAGACATTCCAGACAGCTGCGCCGCTGAAGGATGTGGCTTCGTCGCCGTTTTGGTCCACTCTGTCGGAGCGGTCTCCATCGACTGAAAATGCCCATTTGCCGACCTTGTAGCCCAATTTCCCATAGTAGTTGTGGGCGGTATTTCGACCTCCCCCGTCAAAGTTCCGAAAAGCGTGGGAAATGGTCAGATTCAAGCCCGAGTTGTGCAGAAAAGAGATCGAACCGCTAAACTGTTTGTAGGGATCGCGCTGATTGTCACCCGGGACATAGCCGAAAGCGGCCGCCAGTTTGCCGAAGTTTTCCCACTGATGGGCACTGCGTAATGCCACATCATATGTTTGACCGTTCATGTAGCCGGCAGAAGCCCAGAATCCCCAAAACTTGGGCGAGTCGTAGCGGATGCGGTCCCGGCGGCTCAACCCGTCATAGTCGCTGAAGGTGTTAGCGATAAATGTATTATTGCCATTGGAATCTAATATTATATTGTTGTTTTTGTCACGGAATGAAAAACCGCCGGCCATGTCAGAGATCGAAGCGTAGGAAACCACATCGGTGCCGGAAAGGTCCACTTCAGAGGTGCCGTTGGTGGCCGTGTCGCCCTGGCCGAGGATAATCCGACCCCAATTCTTGTGTTCGACGTAAAATTCCATCTTGCGCTCGGTAAACGTAACACCGGAAGTATCGCCGTTGTCGCCGATGTCAATGACCCCGTCTCCACCACCGGTATCTGAAGAAGAGTTGGATTCCATCTGGACTTCCCAGACGATGCCGACTTTCCAGACTTCATCAAAATCATTGGCCCCGGTAAACCGAAAGCGGGTGGATGAGTTGTCGTTGTCCACAAATTTCACGTCGTTGTCATTGCCGTTGTCGCCCCAGAGGATCGCCCGGTCGATCTGGCCGGAAATCTTGAAATCGACTGCCTGGGCCGCAGGTAAAATTAACAGGATGGTAAGCGTCATTGTCAATGTAAAAAGGCCTAATTGTAAAAATTTTTTCATCTTAAACTCCTCCTTGGATTAATTTGATCTTGCTTATGCTCTAATAATCAATGTTAATGACCTGCCTTTAACCACCTCCTTTCCTGGATGGGCTGATAAAAAATAAAAAAGGCAGTCAAAAAGATCTGATGCGGATCTGTTTTGACTGCCTTGTCATCTCGACCGCTAAAGTTCCCTTGCCTGTTTGTTTATCAAACAAGCCACCGTAATCCAAATCAGCGGAAAGTGTCGGATCGGTCGGTCGTGAAATCATACAACACTCTGAACCAATTGCGAATGATATGCCAATCCACATACCATCGGTAATGAATGAAATTAAAATTTTGCGTTAACGTCTGCAGCCTGGAAAGCAATATGTTGAATGAAATATGGCCTTAATAACAACCAACTTACACGGGAAATGCTGGCGCAAGGTTGTAGTGGTTGTCAAAAAAACGTTCCGATATTCAAACGTTTTTTTCTACAACCACTTATACCGCACTTCCGTAAATCGGAACACAATTATGGAAAGCGGTATAAAATCACAATTAAGATATTTGAATCGATAAGATTCCATAAGAACAGTAAGTAATCTGTATTATGACTATAAATAACCCAAAAGAAGCCATTTTGGCAAACATTTTGTTCAGATTGCAGAAATTTTTAGCAACGATTTTTGAAAGCTCGTCCCAAAATGCAGCCATATCAAACAGATTTTAATCTTTGAGCGTGGCCCGTCCGATCACATCTTTGCCAAACTTCTGGCTGATCGAATCCAGCGCTTCATCGACTTTTTCCCAGTTGTCCGGGGGTTTTGCTTTATGCTCAAAAAGACCCATCTGGACCGAGGCGGTGACCGTTGAAAATCCGGTGGTGCCAACCCCAATCAACCGAATTTTTTGGGTGATGTTGAAATCATCGATGAGTTGCGCGGCGTGTTTATAAATGGTTTCAGATGATTGGGTGGGAATCGGAATGGTCGTCCGCCGGGTGACCGTTTTAAAGTCCGCATTTTTAACTTTAATGACAATCGTTCTGGCGCGCACACCTGCCTGTCTGAGCTGTCGGGCCACCTCTGCGGACTGGCTTAAAAGGTACCGTTTCAGCAGCTTGATGTCGCGCGTGTCTGCTGCCAGTGTGCGTTCACTGCTGATGGATTTGTGGGGTGCATGCGGCGTCACCGGGGAATCGTCGCTGCCGGATGAAAGGGTGCGCAAACGCTGGCCGAATTTGCCCAGATGCTTGAGCAGGGCTTTTTCCGGCAGCCGTTGGACATCACCCAGGGTTCGAATGCCCAGCAAATCCAGCTGGCGCACCATTATTTTGCCGACCCCGGGGACTTTTTTTATGGCCAGCGACGCAATAAACTGCGGGACCTGATCCGGCATAATCAGTGTCAGTCCGTCTGGTTTATCCAGGTCAGAGGCAATTTTGGCCAGAAATTTATTGGGGGCCACGCCCACCGAACAGGTCAGATGAACGCTGTCGAGTATTTTGCGTTTGATTTCCCGGGCGATTTCCTGCGGCTCGCCGAACAGGCGCTGGCATCCCGTTATATCCACATAGGCTTCATCGATGGACACCGGTTCCACCAGCGGAGAAAATTCCTTCAGCAGGGCCATTACACGTTTGGACACTTCCTTATAGCGGCCCATGCGCGGCGGCACAAAAACGCCGTGGGGACATTTCTGTTTGGCCTGGAAGATGGGCATGGCCGAATGGACGCCGAAGCGCCTGGCTTCATAGCTGGCTGCCGAAACCACACCGCGGTTGGAGGTCCCGCCGACAATGACGCATTTATTCTTCAACCGGGGATCGTCCAGTTTCTCCACGGAGGCATAAAAAGCATCCATGTCGATGTGCAGAATCATGGGTGTCGAGTTTCAAGTTACGGGTTGTAAAAAATGATCAGAAAATAGAATATAGTTGCAATTTATTACAAAATTGTATTATTTAAATTAAACGTTTACAGATTCGTAAACAGCCGTTTTTGTGAAACAGAACAGTTGAAGCAAAAAAGGTTTTTTTACCACGAAAGCACGAAGGAACTAAAACACGAAAAAAATTAATCTTATTCTTGCGTGCTTTCACCATTGCGTGTTTTCGTGATTATTTGATCGCATTTAGTCTTCAGTTCACTATTAGGAAAAGAAAATGACCGCACTGAAAACCATCGAAGAAGTTACCCTGCTGTATGAAATTACCAAGGCGCTCAATGAGCATCTGGAATTGCGAAAATCACTCTATAAAGTGTTGGACATTTTGTCCAGTTCAATGAAGATGGTGCGGGGAACTATAACAATTTTAAACCCCATGCGCAACGAGATTAACATTGAGGTGGCTCACGGTCTGGCGCAAAGCACCATGAACCGCGTAAAATACAAGCTCGGCGAGGGCATCACCGGTAAGGTGATCGAGACCGGCAAGCCGGTCTCCATCCCCAAAATCAGCGAAGAACCGCTCTTTTTAGACCGCACTGCCAGTCGCAAAAAGAAACAGGACCGCGAGCATTCCTTCATTTGTGTTCCGATCATAAAGGGTAAGCAGGTGATTGGTGCCCTCTCAGTCGACCGTCCTTACCAGAAGTCATACGGCCTCAAAAGCGGCCAGAAACTGCTTGCGGTGATTGCGACCATGGTCGCCAGCCATGTGATCAAGCTTGAAACCATTCGCATGGAAAAGGAGCGGCTGCGCGAGGAGAACCGCCGGCTGCGAAAGGTGCTCAAAGACAAATACAGTATCCACAACATTGTCGGCAACAGCAATAAAATGCGGGAGGTCTTTCAAATGATCTCTCAGGTTAGCAAGAGCAATGCAACCGTTTTGATTCGGGGTGAAAGCGGAACCGGCAAAGAGCTGGTGGCCAATTCCATTCACTATAACAGCCATCGGTCAAAATCTCCGTTTGTTAAAGTCAATTGCGCCGCTTTACCGGTTAATCTTATTGAAAGCGAGCTGTTTGGCCATGAGAAAGGTGCATTTACCGGTGCCATCAAACAAAAAATCGGCAAATTTGAGCTGGCGCACAAGGGCACCATTTTTCTTGATGAAATCGGATCTCTGGGGCTGGATGTGCAGGCCAATCTGTTGCGAATACTTCAAGAAAAAGAATTTGAACGCGTGGGTGGACACCGGACCCTCAAAACCGATGTGCGCATTATCGCCGCCACCAATAAAAACCTGGAGGAGGCTGTCGAGGACGAGACCTTCAGGGGTGATCTCTACTATCGATTAAATGTTTTTCCGATTTACCTTCCGCCGCTGCGCGAGCGCAAGACCGATATTTTGCTGCTGGCAGACTATTTTCTCGAAAAATATGCCCGGGAAAATCATAAAAATATAAAAAGACTGTCCACACCGGCTATTGACATGCTGATGGAATACCACTGGCCGGGAAATGTCAGAGAGCTTGAAAACTGCATGGAGCGAGCGGTGCTGCTTTGTGAGGAGGGTGTCATCCACAGCTACCACCTGCCGCCCACCCTGCAAACCGGCAAGGAATCGGGTACCGTGCCTGTGCTCTCTCTGGAAGATGCCGTAGACAGACTTGAAAAAGAGATGATCATCGACGCCCTGAAAAACACTCGCGGCAACGTCACCGCGGCAGCTGAAATTTTAAAGACCACTGTCAGAAAATTTGCCTATAAGGCGCAAAAATACGGGGTAGACTATAAATCATACCGCTAGAATTGCCAGCGTAGCCATTATCTCTTGCCCGATAGCTGTGTTACAAACCGATTTAAAATGCTCGAATACTATCGTGTATGCTCCGCTTTTAAATCGGTTTGCGCCTTGCTCTCGAACAAGATCTAACGGCTACGCTGGCAATTCAAGTTAAGGCTTTTAACTTAGGAATGGCGAGCACAAAAAAGTAGTTAACTATTTTTGTGATAGGAACACCGTTTTCTGAAAAGCCGAAGAGACAAAAACAGCCCCGCCGGTGAAGGCGGGGCTGCAAATTTTTGGGCTCAATCCCTTTCAACGGGGACCTTCGTCCGGCCTAACGGGCTAACCGGTCAACCTTTGTTTAAATGTCGTAATACAGATAAAATTCATGGGGATGCGGCCGCAGCTTGACGTCGTTGATTTCATTCTCGGTTTTGTAATCAATCCACATATCAATGGCATCCTGGGTGAACACATCGCCTTTTAACAAAAATTCCTGATCGGCTTTCAAGGCGCCAATGGCTTCTTCCAGCGAGCCGGGAGCGGACGGAATTTCAGCCAGTTCCTCGGGTGGAAGATTGTAGATGTCTTTGTCCAACGGGTCGCCCGGATCGATTTTATTCTGGATGCCGTCAATGACGGCCATCAGCATGGCCGAAAACGCCAGATACCCGTTGCAGGAGGGGTCCGGGGTTCTGAACTCGATGCGTTTAGCTTTCGGCGATGCCGAATACATCGGGATGCGGACTGCAGCACTGCGGTTGCGGCTGGAGTACGCCAGATTGACGGGGGCCTCGAAACCCGGCACCAGGCGCTTGTAAGAGTTGGTGGTCGGGTTGGTAAAGGCGGTCAACGCGCGGCAGTGCTTTAGGATGCCGCCGATGCCGTAAAGCGCCTCCTGTGATACGCCGGCATATTTGTCACCGGCAAACAGCGGCTGGTTTTCCTTCCAGATGCTGATGTGGGTATGCATTCCGGTGCCGTTATCCTCGAACAGCGGCTTGGGCATGAACGTGACGGTATGATTGTGGCGATAGGCTACATTTTTGAGCACATATTTAAACCACATCAGTTGATCTGACATCTGCAGCAGGGGTTTGAAGCGCATGTCGATTTCGGCCTGTCCGGCGGTGGCCACCTCATGATGCTGGGCCTCGATTTCGATGCCCAGATTCTCCAGGGTCAGGAGCATCTCGGTGCGCAGGTCCTGAAATTTATCCATGGGCGGAACCGGAAAATAGCCTTCTTTGTGGCGCGGCTTATAGCCCAGGTTGGGACCTTCGTCCCGGCCGCTGTTCCAGTTGCCTTCGACCGAATCGATTTCATAAAAAGCCGCGTAGCGGGTAGATTCAAAACGAATATCATCAAAGATAAAAAATTCGGCCTCCGGGCCAAAGTAAGCGACATCGCCGATGCCGCTGCTTTTTAAGTAAGCGTCTGCTTTTTGCGCGATATTGCGCGGATCCCGGCTATAGGCCTCCCGGGTGATCGGGTCAACGATGTTACAGATCAACACAAGGGTCGGGGCTTCATAAAATGGATCCATTTTGGCGGTCGTTGCATCGGGGACCACCAGCATGTCGCTGGCATGAATCGGCTGCCAGCCGCGAATGCTGGAGCCGTCGAAGCCGTATCCATCCTCAAAACTGGACTCCTCCAATTCGCTGATCGGAACCGTAAAATGCTGCCATAATCCCGGAAAATCCATAAACCTTAGATCGACGACTTTTGCGCCGTTTTCCTTTGCCATGTCCAATACTTCTTTAGGTGTCATTAGATCATCCCTCCTTTTTATACAATTGATATTAATAAATCAGGATTTCATATATTTTTTTTAGATCACGCTATTTTTTTTGAGGTTAGAACCTATCTTAAAAATAGTAGATCACGTCCAAGGGCGCGGCGCAAAACCGATTCGAAAACGGAGTATACACGGTAGTATTCGAGTATTTCGAATCGGTTTTTAACAAAGCCCCTGGGCGCCTGTCCGCCGCAGGCGGGTTAGATGCATTTTTAAGATAGGTTCTAAAGGGCGTCCGTGCCCGTCTCGCCTGTCCTTACCCTTAACGCCTGTTCAACCGGTACCACAAAAATCTTGCCGTCTCCGATTTTACCGGTATTGGCGGCGTCACGAATTGTTTCAACGACCTGGTCGGCCTGGTCGGCATCGATTACGATCTCGATTTTGATTTTAGGAATGAAATCGACAGCGTATTCGGCGCCGCGGTAGATTTCCTTATGGCCTTTCTGGCGCCCGTATCCTTTGACCTCGGAAACGGTCATCCCCTGGATGCCGATTTTATTCAGGGCCTCTTTGACGTCATCGAGTTTAAAGGGCTTGATGATCGCCTCGATTTTCTTCATATTAAAACCTCCTTTTTGCCTCTAAATGTTTTTTGCATTTATGCTGCTTTTCATATTAATGTTCCGAATGGCGGAACTGCGGCATAAGTGGCTGTAGAATAAACATTTTAATATCGGAGCGTTTTTTTGACAACCACCATATGCCGGTCAGCCGTGATTATTGAATTTCAAAACCTCTTTCGCCGTGAATGGAGCCGTCGAGCCCGGCAACTTCGTTATCTTCACTAACGCGCAGACCGCCGGTTAATAATTTGGTGATATAGATAACAATCAGGGTACCCACCGCGGTAAACGCTGCGGTGGCGGCGATGGAAATTATCTGGATCCACAGTTGCCCGGGATTGCCGTAAAACAGACCTTTGCCGGCATCGTTTACAGCCGGATTGGCAAACAGTCCGGTGGCCAGAGCGCCCCAGAGACCGCACATGCCATGAACCCCGAAGGCATCCAGGGAATCATCATAGCCCAGTTTATGTTTGACCTTGACCACAAAGTAAAAGCCCAGCAAGCCGGCCACCAGCCCTATGATCAGTGAAGCCGGTAAATTTACGAACCCGGCAGCCGGCGTAATCGCCACCAGCCCGGCCACGATTCCCGAAGCCAGACCCAGCACGGTGGGTCTTTTCTCCACCAGCCACTCAGCGAACATCCAGGCCAGAGCGCCCATGGCCGCCGAGGTATTCGTCACCAAAAATGCCGAACCGGCCACGCCATCTGCGGCCAGCTGGCTGCCGGCATTAAAGCCAAACCAGCCAAACCACAAAAGCGCAGCCCCCAGGGCGGTGAACGCGATGCTGGACGGAAACATGGCTTCTTTGCCGTAACCGATGCGTTTACCGAGCACCAGAGCCAGCACCAGGCCGGCCACCCCGGCGTTGATATGGACCACCGTGCCGCCTGCAAAATCTAAAGCGCCCATGGTTCCCATCCAGCCGCCGCCCCAGACCCAGTGGGCGATCGGGCAGTAGATGAAGGTGACCCACAAAACCGTAAAGACAATCCACGCTGAAAATTTCATACGATCCACCACAGAGCCCAAAACCAGCGCAACCGTGATGCCGGCAAAGGTCATCTGAAAAAGCGCAAACACATAGGTGGGAATGCTGCCCGAGAGACTGTCCACCCCGATACCGGCTAAAAACAGATTATCCAAACCCCCGATGATGCCGGCTTTATCCGGTCCAAAGGCCATGCTGTAGCCCCACATCATCCACACAAGACTGGCCAGGCAATAGGCCACAAAGGTCATGGCGAACGTATTTAACAGGTTTTTATACCTGGACATGCCGCCGTAAAACAGGGCCAGACCCGCCGGGGTCATCATCATAACCAGGGCGGTCGAGACAATCATCCAGGCCGTATCACCCGAGTTTAAGCCCTCCGACGCTACAGCCGAAGAAAAGGGAAGCGCGAGCAGAATTGCAGTTGTCAGCAGACTTTTTGATTTCATGTTTAAGAGTTGTCCTCCTTTTCAATTTGTTAGTTCAAAATTCAATACCTTGACTATACACAGCGTCATAATAAATTGCGTATTCGCCCTTTGAATCGTTGATTTTAAAACCACCGTATAGGGTCAAACATGCTAAACGCTGTGTATGTATGCGCAATGATTTATGTCGTTCTGTATAAAACAACGGGACGGATACAAATTTCCGGTTATTGAACAATCCGATCCGGTTGCGATGCCGGCAGCCTTTCCATTATGGCGGCTTTTATGGCGGCCACCTGCTCGGGCAAGTCCACTTTTTGCCCATTGATATCTCTGACATAAAAGACATCCACCACCTGATCCGCCTTGGTTGCGATTTTGGCCACCCAGATGTTCAGATCGCAGCGATAAATCGCGTCGCTGATGCTGTACAGCA
>Ga0265303_10000653_pt1 | contig 20013 bp, 21 predicted proteins | sample Helome_2_FD_192494 | JGI IMG/M metagenome (GOLD analysis project Ga0265303, IMG submission 192494) | Marine sediment microbial communities from subtidal zone of North Sea - Hel_20160317 (Illumina Assembly) | ecosystem: Environmental > Aquatic > Marine > Subtidal zone > Sediment ... | reverse complement strand
TCGCAGCAATGGAATGAAGCCCTACCCCAGCACGTTCGGCAAGTACGGGGTCTTGGAGGAGATCGGGCGCGGCAGCATGGGCACCGTGCTCACCGGCTACGACCCGTTCTACAACCGCAAGGTGGCCCTGAAGGTCGCCCATCCCCAGTTCACCGGCCACGAACTGGCGGGGAAGCGGTTCAGGAAGATGTTCTTCAACGAGGCCCACGCCGCCGGCCTGCTCGAACACCCGAACATAGTGCGGGTATACGACGCGGGGATAGAGAACGACTTCTGCTTCCTGGTGATGGAGTACGTGGAGGGGGCACTGACCCTGGAGCGTTACTGCGAGCCGGACCACCTGCTTCCCCTGCGAGAGGTGGTGGGGATCGTCTACAAGATCGCCAAGGCCCTGGACTATGCCCATCGACAGGGCGTCATCCACAGGGACCTCAAACCCAGCAACCTCCTGCTCACCAAGGACAAGGACGTGAAGCTGGGCGACTTCAGTATCGCCCTGGTGACGAGAAAGGACGCCAAGGAGACCCAGATCCTCGGCATCCTTGGCTCGCCGCTCTACATGTCGCCGGAGCAGATAAACGACGGGCCTATCACCAATGCGTCCGACATCTTCTCCCTGGGGACGGTCACCTATCTGCTACTGACAGGCCGGCACCCCTTCGTGGGCGAAAACTTCAACGCCATCAACCGCAAGATCACCCATGACCAGCCGGCTCCCGTGTCGGCGCTTCGCCGGGACCTGCCGGAGGGGCTCGATTACGTGGTACGCCGCATGCTGATGAAGGACATCAATGCGCGTTACGCCACGGGGTTGGACCTGGCGGCCGATCTCGCGATGATATTCGATGGGCTCGAATCCATACACGACGAGGATGCCCTCAAGGAAAAGTTCGAGACTGTGAAGGACCTGGGCTTCTTCCGGGAGTTCCTGGACTCCGAGGTCTGGGAGCTGATCCGGGCCAGTGACTGGCAGACCTACCCGAAGGGCTCGGTCATCATGCAGGAGGGAGACATGGACCAATCCTTCTGTGTCATCCTCTCGGGGGTGGTGGCGGTCGACAAGAACGGACGCCAGGTGGGCAGCCTGCAGCAGGGTGACTGTTTCGGCGAGATGGGTTATCTGGCTAGGACCCAGCGCAGCGCAAGTATCATGGCCAAGACGGACGTTTCCCTCATGCGGTTGAACGCCGACACCATCGACCGGGCGTCCATGGGGGCACAACTGCGTTTTCTGAAGGTCTTCGTGAAGGTCCTTATAGGGCGCCTGTCCGACACCACTTCTGCCCTATCCCACGTCAACTAGCGGGCGTTTCCCAGCAACCGCTCTGTCCGCCCCATGGACGGGGCGAGGCCCCGGTCAGAGGAAATCCGGGAGGTGCTCCCGGATGACCCCGGGATCCATGCGGGTGATGTTCTTGGCAATCTCCTCGGACACGGCCTGGGAGACAGGCCTGCTAAGGTTGTGTCGAAGCTCCCCGAGGAAGGAGGGTGCCGCCATGATATACAGCCGCTCAAAACGGTTCGACGCGTGGGCCAAGTTCAGGTAATCGCAGATCGTCTTGGCAAACTTAATGCCCTCGTGCTTCTTGGTATCGACCTCGTGGCCGAGGGAGTGAGCCCCGCCGTTTCCTCCCGTGTTGCGCCCGGGACGGGCGTCCGATGTGAGCTCCTGCTCATGCAGGCGGCTCTCCGCATGCAGCAGGGTTTCGACCTCGGTAAGCGGGCCGCGGGCCTTGTCCGTGGCGAAGACCCTGGCGCGTGTGGTATCTGAAACAAGGACCCAGATTTTGGACATAACTCCTCCTCTACGAGATGCCTGGCCTGACAAGAGTCCTCACTGCCGACTGGCGAGCCGGTGCGACCGTCCCTAGTTCGTTAATTCAAGTCTACCACAGCCCCCCGAACCGGTCCCGATGGCAGGACTATAGGTGCCGACGAACGTGCTACCATCATCCATCCTCTAGGAGCCTGTAGAAGCCTGGCAGCCAAGGCCCCGGTCCAACAACCGTGAAACCCGCCATCCCTTCCTCTGATACCACCGGCAACGGCCCGGCTGCCGGACCCGCCTTGCACCTCTGGCCCCAAGAGGAGGACCAGGGCTCGGGGAGCCGCTTGCGGGCCGAGAACATCCGCAGCCACGGACTCGGGCCGGTCGATCTGAGCCTGGACCGCTCCGAGTGTGTCTGCGTCTCCGGCCCCTCCGGCGCGGGCAAGACGCTGCTGCTCAGGGCCCTGGCGGACCTGGACCCCCACGAGGGCGAGGTTCTGCTGGACGGGAAACCCCTCGATGCATTCGCGGGCCCTGAATGGCGCCGGCAGGTAGGCCTCCTGCCACCCGAGAGCGCCTGGTGGGACGACCGCGTAGGCGCCCATTTCCCACAGGAAGACAAGGAACTGCTGCCGGCGCTGGCACTGCCGCCGGAGATCATGGGCTGGTCGATCGCACGCCTGTCCAGCGGTGAGCGACAACGCCTGGCCCTGATTCGCCTGCTGGCCAATCGACCGCGTGTACTCCTGCTCGACGAACCCACAGCGAATCTGGACCCGGCGAGCGTGGAGCGGGTGGAAGCCCTCCTATCTCGTTACCGGCAGCAGACCGGTACAGCCATTCTGTGGGTGAGCCACGACCCCGCCCAGATCGCCCGGGTCGCCTCCCGCCACCTCAGGCTGCACGGAGGCAGGCTCGTGGAGGCGCAGCCCTGAACCTGGTCACCCTCAGCCCACTGGACCTGAGCCTTGCGGCCCTCCTGGTGCTGGCGCTGGCCGCGCTCTCCCATGCCCTGCGGTTGCGGCTCGCCAGGCGCATCCTGGTGGCCGCCGTGCGCACCACCGTCCAGCTCCTGTTGATCGGGCTCGTGCTCAAGGTCCTCTTCTCCCACGTCCACCTGGGGTGGGTCTCGCTCATGGCCCTGATCATGCTGGCCATCGCAGGCCGCGAGGTCATGGCCCGCCAGCACCGCCGTTTCTCCGGCGGGTGGGGTTACGCCCTGGGTACGTTCTCCATGTTCCTGTCTTCCTTCGCCGTGACCGTCCTGGCCCTGACCGTCATCGTGGGACCCGAGCCGTGGTACAGACCCCAGTACGCGATCCCCCTGCTCGGGATGCTGCTCGGCAACACCATGACCAGCGTCGCGCTGAGCCTGGACCGCCTCACGGAGGGGGCCTGGCAACAGCGCACTGCCATCGAGGCCCGGCTGACGCTCGGACACGACTGGAGTCAGGCCATCGCGCATGTGAGGCGCGAGAGCGTCCGCACCGGCGTGATCCCCATCATCAACGCCATGGCCGCCGCCGGCGTAGTCAGCCTCCCCGGCATGATGACGGGCCAGATCCTCGCCGGTGCCCCCCCCATGGAGGCGGTGAGATATCAGGTGCTGATCATGTTCCTGGTCTCGTCGGGCAGCGGGTTCGGTGCCGTAGGTGCCGTCTGGCTGGGCTCCCGGAGGCTTTTTGACAAGCGCCAGCGCCTGAGACTCGACCGCCTGCACTGATGACCCTACAAACAGCAGTTGACCGCTTCGTAGAAGACTTATCCCAGTGAGTCATATCGGGAATCGTGGTCAATTCGGATTCACCGTCTGGGTGGGGTCGCTACGGGGTGCATCGCACGCCCTCCAACTGCCGCTTCTAGGGTGACACACCCACCAGGCTCGAGTAGCCGGTATTGCAATATACCCACGCTGGCGTTGGAATGTACCTACCCGGCATCGACGAATGTCCCGGGCCACGGACCACCAAGGAGACGCGACATGTACCTCAAGCATCGGCCGAGCAACGACCTGATTGAGATCCTGGACCTCCGGACCCTCTTCGACCCATTCAGGGACACGGTCGCGGGACGCTTCCATTCGGGAGAGGAACTGCAGGACCCCGCCAATTTCGGGAAGTCGGAGCTGATCTTCCCCTCGGGGGAGGCCCTGCCCGTGTGCTGGACCGACGGCAAATACAAGGAAAAGGAGCTGCGCTGACCTGCGCCAGAGGGCCAGCCTAGGACCCCGAATATCCGGATGAACAAGACGTGCTGGACGCAGTGGTGTGGCCTGGAGCAAGGGTGGGCGTGAAACCTATTCACTCATGGAACGTATCGCTCCGAGGGCGATGGCGCCCATTGCGAGCGCCGGCCACCTGAGAGGATGAGGGCGATGAAAACCAGAATCATCGGGGCCCTGCGCTACCCCCGGGCGTTGATGCGCGGCAGCATAGCCCTGGATGACTGCTCCCACAGCGGCCACTACAGCCAAAGCGACCGGGAATGCGACGACTGCTACTACGGCCTGGAGTGCGCGTGGCTGTTCGGGAACGACGAAAGCGTGGCCCTGGAGGAAAAGCCGCTATCGGCGCTCATCGAGGCCTTGGAGTATTGCCACGGATACGTGGATGCGCGCACCACGGAATGGGGACACCACAGCGATACCTGCCCCTGTGAGGCCTGTGCCTGGCTGAGAGACGCGCAAGACCTGATGGCCGCTCTGTCGCCCAGGACCTGATCCGGATTGAGAGGCCCCCTGCCGATGCGTCACGGCGAGCGCAAGCTCAGGCCGCGAGAAGTGCGTCACGTACCCTCTCCAGCTTTGCCTTCACCTGGCCACCCAGTTCCTCCAGCTCAGGGCGCTGCACCAGGCTTAACACGGAGGCCGGATCCATGAAGGCCACCGCCACGGCGCCACCTTCTTGTTCGCGCACAACCACGTTGCAGGGCAGCAACAGGCCGACGTTGGGCTCCGCCTCCAGCGCCCGGTGCGCCAGGGGCGGGTTGCAGGCCCCCAGAATCCGGTAGGACCGAGTATCCACCCCCAACTTGGCCTTCAGTGTCGCCTTGACATCGATGTCGGACAGCACACCGAAGCCCTCCTTCTTGAGCTCGTCGGTGACCCGCACGACCACCTCATCGAAGCCGCCGGGAACAGTGATATCGAATCCGTACATGACGATTCGCCTCCTCGAAGTGTTAATTCCGGCCCGGCGCCTATGGACGTCAGATGTTCGTCCCCCGAGGGCTCCGGGCGCTAGCCCGCATTTCTCACCAGGCGGACCCGGATTTCAGAATTTGCCTAAGCAAACAACGCATTAGCTTCTTCCCGGCCCCTTGCCGGGTTGACAGGCTGTCCTATTCGGTTTTCGGTGAGAAATGCAGGCTAGTCGCAGTCGGGCTCCCGCTCTTCCTCTACCGCCAGCATCCCTGCCAGGTCCAGCCACTCCATCGCCCGCTCGGCATCCATCTCCACACCCAACCCACTGGCGTAAATGTTCCCGAGGGTAATCGCAGCATCGGTATATCCCTGCCCGGCCGACTTCTCGAGCCAGCCGATACCAGCGGCGGCATCCGAGGCAACCCCCTGTCCCATCAGGCGCATCAGTCCCACATAGTACTGGGCCTGGGAATCACCGGCTTGGGCCAGACCATAGAAGGCCCGATAGGCCGCCGAGTAGTCTCCAGACTCATAGCGCTGGGTCGCGGCGTCCAGCGCCGCCGACGCAGCCAGGACCGGCCATGACCACAGAGTGAAAAGCAGGAATGCCGTGCGCGTGAGCCAAGACATGGTCTGAATCAACACCTCGATGAGCCCCAGGTAATAGTGACCGGCCTATCTTTTCACAATTCCCATTGGCGGACCACCACCCCTCATGCCCAGGAGATCCTCAGATGGAAGACGGGAGGGGGAGGTCAGGGCCTTCCGCCTGCGTGCTAGACTGCCATTCTGTGCCACCTCTGAGGCGGCCACCTGGGGCTCCGGCAGGTCTTCCTCTGTTCCTGCAAGGGCTGAGCCTGGAAACGGCACGACCGCTTCGTCGAAGACTTATGAGATTGGGTCATATGGGGAGATGCGGGAAATGGCGTAGGACCCGTCCCAGGGGGCAGACGCCTCTCGGCTCCTGGTGCGCGATAGGGAGCTGCAGGCCTGGGACAAGGGCCCCGCGCGCGATGGCCAGGTGCCTGACCATGCTGCTTGCACAGGCCCTTGTCCCGACGTCTTTTGCGGGAGAGGCCACGCCCTTCGCCGACGTGCACCTGCACTACAACTGGGACCAGCAAGAGGTCACCTCTCCTGCTGAGGCCCTCGAGCGGCTGGCGGAAAACAATGTAGTGCTCGCGGTAGTCTCCAGCACGCCACCGAAGCTGGCCCTGTCCCTGCGCCAGGCAGGCGGGGACTGGATACTCCCCCTGTATGGCCCCTACCCCGAGCCCCGGAGTTGGTCCAGCTGGCTCAACGACGGATCACTCCCGGCGAGGACCCGCCGGGCCCTTGAGGGCGGGAAGTACTTCGGTATCGGCGAGGTGCACCTCATCCCGGGCTTTGGCCAGCATTGGGATACGCCGGTGTTCGGAGCCCTGGCCGAGTTGGCTGCGGAATTCGACGTGCCCATGCTCATCCACACGGAGGCCTCGGCACCAGGGTTCTTCATCGACATCTGCACCCGCTATCCGCGGGTGCGCTTTCTCTGGGCCCACGCGGGAGGCATACTCCCCCCAAAGGTAGTCGACAGGACCATGGCCGAGTGTCCCAACGTCTGGACTGAGCTCTCTGCCCGGGATCCCTGGCGATACGAGGCCTATCCCATTGCCGACCAGGATGGCGCCCTGCTCGCCCAATGGCGAGAGGTGATCACACGTTATCCCGACCGATTCATGACAGGGTCCGACGCCCTGTGGCCGGTGGATCAGCTCCACGCCTGGTACGAGGCCGACACCGGCTGGCAGCGCCTGGAACAGTTTTTGGGCTTCCACCGGGCCTGGCTCGCCGGGCTTGCCCGCAACGTCGAAGAAAAGCTTCGGCTCACCAACGCCCTGAGATTTTTCAAGCGCCCAGAGGTCGACCGATAGGCGACCCCTTATGAGACGCGCCCGCCATGCTGCCCCAACTCACGAATCTGCTTTGATTGATAGTTGCTTGTATCGCAGCAGAATATACCGCGCGGGCTTTCCTCTTCCGGTCTCGCCCTCATCGCTGAAGATCAGAATCCCCTCTGCGTCACCGAGCTTGACCGGCGTGATGCCCTCAGCCGTACGCAGATCTTTCAGGCCCTCAATCTTGACCTGCCGTGTTGCATCGCCTCGCTTACCGCTCCAGAACCACAATTTGCACGGCTTTTTCTCCTGTGCTGCCAGAATGAGATAGCCGTTCAGTCGGGGCGCGTAGGCGAGCCCTCGGATGCCTGCGCCATTAAGATCCAGAAGAATCTCCCGTTTGGCCAATTGCGGCGTTTCTCGCTCGAAGATATCTTGGGGGTTCTCAATCACCACGATGATCGCCCGCTTGTTTTTAAGCGGGCTGCGGAAACCGAGCCATAACTGGTCGCCTCGTCTATTGAAGGTCAAGCCTTCGATGTTCAAACCTTCTGTTTCCCCCCGACCCTTTGCTCTTGATGCCTTGGCCAGGACAGGATCGTTCTCTGCGATGGGACTCTTTAGCTCTTGCGCCAATGCGGAATCCGTGACGCGCTCCCCCTCGATCCGAAAACGGGCAAGCTTTTGGCGGGCGGCGCTTAACCTTCCCATTCTTTCCGTCCTTGCATGCGAGGTGATCGCATAAACATAGCCATGTTTGTCGACGGCCATCGCTTCCAGATCATCTAGCTTACCCAGCCCTCGCAGACCACTCCTGCCCATCAGTATAGGCTCGCGCCGCAGGGGTTGCGGATGCAAATTGCCGTCTGGATCGAGCGACAGGATCTGGAACGGGCGTCTTGCTTCATCTTGGACGATCAGGACTCGTCCGTCCGGGAGTTGCACCACCCCAGAAGGTTCGTAAATGCCCTCCAATTTCCTGAACTTGTCGAAGCGGGGGAAACGCTCAGCTTCGCTACCCTGGCCGGGGTAAGAGACCGTCACGGCCAGCAAGAATAGGAAGAGCGCTAACGGCAGTCTTCCCCGTACATTCTTTTCCATCTTCGCACTCACGTACGAAATCACTCACGCCTGTCTTGTCTCAGGCGGCATGCTGCGGCCGATCAACGTGTCATGGGCGAATCCACAGTCACCCACTTGCCTAACCGTTTACGCCAGACAAAGCCGCCTCCAGGTCTTGCCAATAAAGAACCGCCATGACCCCCATGGAAGTCATGATGCTGAGACCCAATCCAGCCAGAAAAATCGCGTACGATATTTGCAGGAACTTGAACTTCTTGTTCGCCTGGTGACCGAGAATGTAAAGCTGCCTAATCATGCTGTCATATATGCGGCCACTGTCCTGCATCATTTCGCGCATGGCCGTAACGTACTCATCATGTGACAGCAGGACATATTGTGAAAAGACCAAGAGATTGGCTCTGTCTGCCCTAAAATCCTCGATGTCCCCTTTGGTTTTGCAACGCTCCGGCAGTGCGGAGAGAATGGCGAACGTCATGGACAAAAAGCAGGTTATCAGAAATATCGACGTAGGAATCTCCAGCAAAGGTTCAGCGGACATGACAAATGCCTCTGAAATGAACAGAAACGACAAGATGAGTCCATTAATGGAAATCATGATGTTCGCTTTGGTTGCAGCCAGGCTGATGAGGTCCAGGTGGGCTCGATAGGAATTGCGGAGCAGCGTCTCGACGCCGCGACGACCCCCGATCCCTCCATCAGACTTCGCGCGCTTATCTTTGTCCTTCTTCTTTTTCTTGTCTTTGACGAGTTCATCGCTGGCGCTTTGTTCAACTTGATTCACAAATTCTTCTGCAAGGGCTGTATCGGCACTCTCGATCATGGTGGCAGGCTCCTATTCACTGTCGGCATGGCGGGGATGGGCATGCACGTACCCCCTTACCAGCGACGCGCCACTATCGACATGCACGACTGCTGTTCCAGGGATATGCAGGGAACCTCCGCCCTACCCATCCGAATCCATGTGTCAGGTATCTCGTTTTCCGTGACGGGTACCCTCCGAACGATCCCCACTTGCAGGGTAGAGAGGACAGAGCAGGCGAAAACGCCGATGGCGAGCCTATTTTGGTGTTGGTTGTAACAAACCCTGCCCGCATACCCTTTGAAGTTGCGAACCAGCTTTACCTCAGAATTCCAGGTCTACAATCTCGATGACCGCGACCAAAGCGAAGACCGGCACCGAGTCCGTATCGAGGTCCGGCGGCTGCGGTCTCGAGCAAAGGCGTGGGCCTGCTCGGCAGCTGGCCATATATGCCTCAGGCAGACCTTTTCCTGGCTTGCGCATACTGGACGTGCGTCTGTCCCTTCACCTCCTCGCGGAAAAAGCAGGACGTCTGCGGAGCGCCCCTAGCACCCTTCCGCTGCCTCAGCTTGCACCGGTCTCCCTTCGTGCCCTTTATTCCGAAACTTACAGGACTGGCTCGTAACGTTGGGACGACGGAGTCTTAGCAGTCCCTTCAGCCCAGCCAGTTCGCTAGTGCGTAAGACTCAAGACAAAGATACAATACCCATGGTAAATCCAACGCCGCTTGCTACGCAAGTTGAGCCAATTTGCACCGCAGCGTTATTTAGTAGCTGAGCGCGCGCCAATCCCGATTAAAAGACTAGGGATCTGGTGCCCTCGAGCGCCGACACCGGACAAGATAGAGGCGACAGCCCCGTGCGTGATGAGAAGGATTCTCAACAGTCCGATGGCCTTCCATAGTTGCCCCGCAGGCCGCCAGACCCTGGCGCAACCCCTCCGAGTCAGGTCGGTGTCAGCCCGGGGGTGGACGCGATGGGCGAGGCGGGTCTTGGCATGGGGCTTGCTGTTGCTCGGCCTGATACGCCTGAGCGAGGGTGCCGATGGCCCACCCGGGTTCCGGGACTTTCGCCCGTTCAGCATCATCTACGAGCCTTCCGGCGTGCAGCAGCTTCCGGACGGCCGCTTTATCGTCGTCGAAGACGAGGCCGCGCACGCACTCGCCGTCTTCACCCTCGCGTCAGACGGACAGGTGTCTGAGAAGACCCTGTATCGGGCGTCACTGCTGAACCGGGCGTTTCCGGACGGCATTCTGGGGACGTTCGAAGACCTTGAAGCTGTCGCTGTCGATGGACGGGGCAACGTCTTCGCCATCACCTCTCACTCACGCAAGGAAAACGGTAAGCGACATGCCAATCGAGAACAGCTCGTCCGTTTCCGTGTGCAAGGGGAACGCGTCGTTGACGTCCACCGCGCACGCAGCCTGCGAAAACGTATCACCAAGAAGCACTCTTTCCTTAAAGCGGCGGCCAAGGAGCGCGACGTCAAGGAGGAGGGTGGTTTCAACATCGAAGGGCTCAGCTTCGATGCCGATAAGCAGCGCCTTCTCGTTGGCCTACGCAGTCCCGTCGCCAAGAAAGATGCAGTCATCGTAACGGTGGAGAATCCCAGCGCCGTCTTCGATCAAGGCGAGAAGCCTCGAATCTCGGACGAGGTGATACGCCTTGACCTCAAGGGCGGCGGCATCCGGGCGCTCAGCTACGATTCGCATCTGGGTGGCTACCTCGTCGTGAGCAGGAAACCGGGCAAGGCCTTCAAACTCTGGCTCTGGGACGGCGCACCCGGTAGTGCGCCGCGCCGGCTCAGGGTGGCAGACATCAAGGACCTACGCCAGGCCGAGGGAATCACGCCCGTCACACTGAACAACGAGCCGCACGGGATCCTGATTGTCAGCGACGACGGTGACGGGATGCGGGGAAAGACCGGACATTATCTGTTTCTCAGCTATGAGCAGCTCGAGATCGGCAAGAAACGCCCAGGCGAGGGCAAGTAGAATCCTGGAGGCCTTTCGGCACAGGTCCCTTCCATACCGCTCAGGAGACGAACAGTGACAACATACCTAACAAGACGCCTCACGGGCTCACTGCTGTTATTCGCCATCGGACTGGCGGCTACGCCGGCCCATGCGGGCTCAGAACTCATGGGCCTGCTCAAGGTACTCAGAGAGAACGGAACGATCACCCAAGAGCAGTACGAGCGATTGCGCCTGGAGGCGATGGGAGCCCAAGAGCCACGCGTCGAAGAGGCGCAGGAGCAACCAGTCAAGTATGAGGCACCAAAACAAGAGGTCGAGAAGAAACGGCCTGACGAGTACACGGTCGAGACTGATGGCGGGATTAGGGTTAAGAGAAACGACGGTGCGTTCGAGTTTGAATTAGGCGGCATGGTCATGGCCGACGCCGCGTTCTATGACTCAGACGCGACCCCGATGGGCGACGGCACAGAGCTGCGGCGTGCCCGGCTTGCCTTGAAAGGAAGACTGTTCACGGACTGGGGGTTCAGCGCCGAGTATGACTTCGCAGGAAATGATGCCGAGGTCAAGGACACTTATCTGGAATACATCGGCTTCGATCCCGTCGGCATCCAGCTCGGTCACTTCAAAGAACCTTTCTCTCTTGAAGATCAGACAAGCTCAAGGTACGTCACCTTTATGGAAAGGGCGTTGCCGGTGGACGCCTTTTCCCCGGGGCGCAAGCTCGGTCTGGGCGTGTTCACTAGTGGGAGAATGTGGAGCGCCGCGGGAGGGGTGTTCGGCGAGGCCGTCGGCGATGACACCGACGACGAAGGAGACGAGGGGTGGGGTACGGCCGCGCGGGTGACCTTGGCGCCACTGCACAAAAAGCGCAAGGCGGTCCACCTGGGCGGCAGTCTGGAGTTTCGACAGCCTGACGATGAGAACGAGGTGGCGTTCAAGACAGGCCCCGAGTCGAACGTCACCACCGTCGAGCTGGTGGACACGGGCCGCATCTCCGAGGTCGATCACACGCTCAAATATGGACTAGAGGCCGCGTCTGTCCTCGGGCCGTTCTCTCTTCAGGGCGAGTATATTCGTACCGAGGTGGAGCGGAATCGAGGGCAGCAGGACCTCAATTTCGACGGCTGGTATGTCTACGGCAGCTGGCTCATGACGGGCGAGTCCCGGCCCTACAGCGTGCGGGACGGCGACTTCAAGCGGATCAAGCCCAAACACAGATTCGGTGCCTGGGAACTCGGCCTGCGCTTTAGCAGCATTGACCTGGAAGACGAGGACATCACCGGCGGCAAACAGGACAACGTGACCCTGGGGCTCAACTGGTACGTCAACCCCAATGTGCGCTTCATGGCCAACTATATCTGGGCAGATGCCGATCCCAACGAGGACGGCGTCAAAGACACGCCGCAGGTGTTTCAGGTCCGAGCGCAACTGGATTACTGAGCGACAGGCTGCCCGACGCTGCTTGGGGAACTAGCCCGGCCGGAAAGCCGACCCTCGCCTGTAGAAGGGGCCCGCTATCCGCGGGTACACTTTCTCCAGGCCCACGCAGGTGGCATACTCCCTCCGGAGGTGGTCGACAGGACCATGGCCGAGTCCCCCAGTATCTGGGCAGAGCTCTCTGGCCGGGCCCCCTGACAGTACAAGACCGGTCCACTCATAGGAGATTTCCCATGTCACGTGCCCCTGCCCTCCTGCTCCTGTTGCTGATCCTGTCCGTAGCCCAGGCGGACGAGGGTCTGGTCTCCGCCAAGAGTCCTCACAGCGTGCCTATCACCCTGGACCGGCTGAGCGCCGCACTGGAGAAGAAGGGCATGCGCATCTTCGACCGCATCGACCACAGCGCCGGGGCAAGAACGGTCGACAAGACCCTACGGCCCACGGTCGTCGTGATCTTCGGCAACCCCAAGGTCGGCACGGCGCTCATGCGGTGCAGTCAGTCTGCCGGCATCGATCTGCCGCTGAAGGCCCTGGTATGGGAAGACCCGGACGGCCAGGTCTGGGTGACCTACAACGACCCAGCCTATCTGGCGCAGCGTCACGACATCACGGGTTGCGATGCCGTCTTGACGAAAATGACCAAGGCCCTGGCCGGCTTTGCCGCGGCGGCCACCGCGCCCTAGACCGGTGGCCAGGTTCTATCCGGAGCTGAGCGAAGGCCACAAGGCCTTCATCGCCGCCCAAAGACTGTTCTTCACAGCGACCGCGCCCCGCGAGGGGCGGATAAACCTCTCCCCTAAGGGCATGGACAGCTTCCGCTGTCTCGACCACCGGACCGTGGCCTACCTGGACCTCACCGGCAGCGGCAACGAGACGGCCGCGCATCTGCGCGAGGATGGGCGCCTCACGGTGATGTTCTGCAGTCTCGGCGACGAGCCGCTGATACTGCGCCTGTATGGCACCGCAACCGTGGTGCGGCCCGGCGAGGCCCAGTGGGAAGAGCTTGTCGTCAGATTCCCACCCTTGCCCGGGCGGCGGCAGATCGTTCTCATGCACATTGAGTCTCTGCAGACGTCCTGCGGCTTCGGGGTACCCATGTACGAGTTCAAGGAGGAGCGCCGGAGACTCACGGAATGGGCGGAGAGAAAGGGCGAGGAAGGTCTTGCCGACTACCGGCACAAGAACAACCGGGCGAGCATCGACGGCCTGCCCACCGGACTGACAGAGGACTGACCGCATGTCGGGAACTCATCCAGGTCCCTGCCGCGAGTGGGCTGGGGTGACGAGCCGGAGCGGACCGTGACCCTACGTAGCTTCGAGGGCATGTCCCCCCTGCTGGCCCCCGGCGCCTATGTGGACGATACCGCCTTGGTCGTGGGGGATGTCACGCTGGGTCGGGACACGTCCATCTGGCCCATGTCCGTGGCACGAGGAGATATTCAACGCATCACACTCGGTGAGCGCAGCAACATCCAGGACGGTTGCGTGCTGCATGTCACCCACGCCAGCCGTTTCAACCCGGGCGGGCACCCCCTGGTGGTGGGCGATGAGGTCACCGTGGGCCACCAGGTGGTGCTCCACGGCTGCCGTATCGGGGACCGCTGTCTGATCGGCATGGGCTCGGTGGTAATGGACGGGGTCGTCATCGGGTCCCAGGTCATGCTCGCCGCCGGCAGCCTGGTTCCGCCGGGAAAGGAGTTGGAAAGCGGCTACCTGTGGGTGGGCCAACCGGCCACACGCAACCGGCCACTGACGGACGAGGAGCTTGCCTATCTGGAATATGCCGCCGCCCACTATGTGGGACTCAAGGACAGACATCTGGCGGCGGGCTAGCTCACGGACGCGCCCATACCCTGGCCAGCCAGCGCTCAACCCCTGCCAGAAACCCCGAGGCCGGGCCGAGACCCAGCCCCCACCCGCAGGCGACTCCCAGGGTATTCGCGACCACATCCAGGACCTCCGGGTAGCGGTACGCGGTCATCCCCTGCAGGATCTCCAGTGCAACACCCAAGGTGATGAGACCGACGGCATGTGCAACGCGTGGCCATCCCGCGTAGAGGGCGCAGAACCAGATCATGAGCATCAGGTAGGCAAAGAAATGTCCCAGCTTGTCTGCGCCCGCAACCTCCACATCGGGTGGCTCCGGCGTGAGCGACAGGTAGACGACGCCCCCCACCAACAACCAGCCGATGGCCACCCACCGCTCGCGGTAGAGGAGCCGCGGGCTAGCCCGCCGTGGTCGCTGCCCCAGATCGCTCATCACACCCTCACAATAGCCGCCTCACTCGTCGTTGTGAGTTGCCAGGCAACATAGTGACCCACGCCCCCCCGTCCAACTGCCGTTTCTAGGATGATGCCGCCGACCGGCCCGGGTACAATGGCGCAGGAGATATGCCGGGCGAGGGGCTAACTTTGATGACGGGCTACAAACACATCATGCTGGCGGTGGACTTCTCTAAGGAGAGCGATGCTATCGGCGCCCGAGCCGTCGACCTGATGAGGCATTATGACGCCAAGCTCACGCTCATACACGTGGTGGCCAACCTTTATGACGAGCCGGTCTACGACCTCATGTCGTCCTTTCCAACCGACATCGAAGAGCAGCTTCTGGACAGCGCCAGGCACTCGCTGACGGCCCTCGCGGCGCGGCTCGGCGTCGGGGACATGGAACGCGTCGTTGAGATAGGTACGCCCAAGTCTGGCATCGTCCAGGCAGCGAGGGAGCGTGGGGTGGATCTTATCGTGCTCGGCAGTCATGGCGTGCACGGCCTGGAGCTGCTCCTAGGGTCCACGGCCAACGCAGTGCTACACGCCGCACCCTGTGATGTGTTGGCGGTGCGGGTGGGGGGCTGATCCGACGGCGCTGCCGCTGCCGCCGGCATGATGCCTTGGGTTGGTTGCCTCGAACGGTCGAGAAACCGTGCTCGACCCGGCTTTCCCTCGCGACGAGTGCGCAGGTCCGACAGGCGCCTAGCGTGGACCCTGCTGCTAGCGTGAGACGCCTCATGACGCCCCAACCGTCGCACCCACCCCACCCCGGGCAATACGGCTCGGGTGGGTGCGGCCACACTGTCTTTTTCTATAAGGGGGGGCTAGGCTTCAGCCTGGAAACGGCAGTTGGACGGGCTGTAGCGGCCTCACCCTGAAGGTGAACCTGAATCGACTGCGATTCCCCATATAACTCAACGTGATAGGTCTTCGACGAAGCGGTCAATTGGCGTTTGGGGTTCAGCATATGGCGCTTGGTGCCGAATGGGATCAGGCGGGGTCGGTGGGCCTGGGCGCCGGCCCCGCAAGAGCTGTGGCCGATCCCCCTTCCGGCCGATCGTCGCTTGAGGGCAGTGCGACAGGCAAGTGTAGTCGGCGTCATCGGAGTACCTAAGGTCGTCGCGCCCAGAGGCCGGCTTGACAAGCGACACGAATCAGACCAGTTTTCCCCTTTTGGACCCCAGCGTTCTCGAGATTGGCCGAACACCGGTAAACCACCACAGGAGAAACCAATGGCAGAAGAAAAAGTCTACGACGTGCCGGCGGAGGTCGCGGCAGGCGCCTACGCCAACGATGCCCAGTACAAGGAGATGTATGAGAGGTCTGTCTCCGACCCAGAGGGGTTCTGGGCCGAGCAGGCGGAGAAGTATGTCACTTGGTCCAAGCCCTGGAACAAGGTCCTGGAGTGGGATTTCCACAAGGCTCGCATACGTTGGTTCGAGGGCGCGAAGCTGAATGTCAGCTACAACTGTCTGGACCGTCACCTGGAGACCCGGGGCGACCAGGTCGCCATCATCTGGGAGGGGGATGACCCGGCCGTCGACAAGAAGATCACCTACCGGGAGCTGCATCACGAGGTCTCAAAGTTCGCCAACGCCCTGAAGGCCCGCGGCGTGAACAAGGGGGATCGGGTAAGCATCTACATGCCCATGGTGCCCGAGGTGGCAGTCGCCATGCTGGCCTGCGCCCGGATCGGGGCGGTCCACTCCGTGGTGTTCGGCGGCTTCTCGCCAGAGTCCCTGAAAGACCGCATCCTGGACTCCGACTGCCAGGTGGTGGTCACCGCAGACGAGGGACTGCGCGGCAGCAAGCCGGTACCCCTGAAGACCAACACGGACAAGGCCCTGCTCGACTGTCGCAACGTGCATACGGTGTTTGTCGTCAAGCGCACGGGTAACGAAGTGCCCTGGCATGAAGGTCGCGATATCTGGTATCACGAGGCATTGGAACACGCCTCCCCCGACTGCCCCCCGGAGGAGATGGACGCGGAAGACCCCCTGTTCGTCCTCTACACCTCCGGCTCCACCGGCAAGCCGAAGGGCGTTCTGCACACCACCGGTGGCTATCTGCTCTACGGTGCCATAACCCACCGGTACGTCTTCGATTACCACGACGGGGATAACTACTGGTGCACCGCCGACGTGGGCTGGGTGACGGGCCACACCTATATCGTCTACGGTCCACTCGCGAACGGTGCCACCACGCTGATGTTCGAGGGGGTGCCCAACTACCCGGACGGAAGCCGATTCTGGCAGGTGGTAGACAAGCACCAGATCAACATCTTCTACACCGCGCCCACGGCCCTGCGGGCCCTCATGCGCTTGGGCAACGAGCCGGTCGAGAAGACCAGCCGCAAATCCCTGCGCCTGCTGGGCACAGTAGGCGAGCCCATCAATCCCGAGGCCTGGGAGTGGTACTACCATGTAGTCGGGGAGGGCCGGTGCCCCATCGTAGACACTTGGTGGCAAACCGAGACCGGCGGGATCCTGATCACGCCCCTCCCGGGCGCCACCAGGCTCAAGCCCGGCTCGGCCACGCGCCCGTTCTTCGGGATCAAACCGGCTCTGGTGGACAGTGACGGCAAGTTCCTGGAGGGCGCAGCGTCCGGAAATCTTGTGATCACCCACCCGTGGCCCGGGATTATGCGCACTGTCTACGGCGACCACCAGCGCTTTATCGACACCTATTTCAAGACCTATCCCGGGATGTATTTCACGGGCGACGGCTGCCGGCGCGACGAGGACGGTTACTACTGGATAACCGGCCGGGTGGACGATGTGCTCAACGTGTCCGGGCACCGTATGGGCACCGCGGAGGTGGAGAGTGCCCTGGTCCTCCACGAGTCGGTCGCCGAGGCCGCGGTCGTTGGTTGTCCCCACGACATCAAGGGGCAGGGTATCTACGCCTATGTCACCCTGATGGCCGGCGTGGAACCCAGTGATGAGCTGCAAAGGGAGCTGGTGCACCTGGTGCGCAGCGAGATTGGCCCCATCGCCTCACCGGATGTTATCCAGTGGGCACCGGCCCTGCCCAAGACACGCTCCGGCAAGATCATGCGCCGTATCCTGCGCAAGGTGGCTGCCAACGAGGTCGACCAGCTGGGTGATACGTCGACCTTGGCGGATCCCTCTGTGGTGGACCACCTGGTAGAGAACCGCGCCAACAAATAGAGTGTCGCCAAGGGGCCCGGCTCCGGCCGGGCCGTTCCAATGGATACACACAAGCCGGGCGATGTTTTCCCGCAAATCCGACCCTGACAGTCCGCTCAGACTTGAGATCGGCGGCAGGACTGTCACGTTCGCCACGTTGGACGATTTCGGCTTCGCGTTGTCCAGCCGAACGGAGGTGCCGGGGGAGAAGATCACCGGCCTCATGCAGCTGTCCGACCAGGAGCTGGAAGAAGAGGCCCGGGCCATAAAACGCGCCGCCAGACGCCTGGTCGACATCATCGCGAGCGCCATCGAGGACCAGACGACCGTGGGGCGTGACCTGCGGATGATGGACCCAAAGCTGTTCACCCACGACCATCAATGGCGGGCCATCATGTCCGACCTCAACCGCCAGACGGCGAATTACGACGCCTTCAAAAAACTGGCCTTGGTAAGGTACACGCAATACCTAGCCGCCCGATACAACCTCGCCCAGAGTATCTACACGGACAGACAGCGACAGGCCGGTGGCTCGACGTTGCCATCGGGGGACGAGGGTGACGAGATGGCGCCTCAGGACATGAGGGAAACCCTGATCTTCGACCTGGTGGACGCACTGGATGCACCAACAACGCGCGGGGCGTTCGTCAGGTTACCAAAGGGCGAGATGGTCGCAATTCCGTTGGAAGCGGGGAGAGACCTGGAGCTGATGCTCTCACGGCATCTGTTCAGGCTGGTGTCCGGCAAGTCCTCTCACCTGGCAGACGAAAACGGTCAGGCGTATCCCCTTCGAGCGGGCACGAACATCATCGGGCGGGATCCCGAAAGCGACGTGGTGGTGGCCCCAAAATTCAGCGATGTATCCAGAAAACATGTCATCCTGGAGGTGGCCGATTCCGCCCTGGTCCGCCTGACGGATGTGTCTTCCCACGGAACGCTGGTTCGAAAGGAGCGGCTGGACAAGAGTCTCCTGTCCGTATAATCCTAGAGACGGCAGTTGACGGCCCCCCAGAATACTTAACGCATTGAATCATATGAGCAATTTCAGTCGACTCAGATTCACCTTCTGGGTGAAGCCTTTAGGATGATAGGCGGCGTCCACCTGTCCGAACCACAGCACTGAGGAGCCCAACGTGTTGCGATCCATCCTGCTCGCCTTGATCCTTGCCCTGGCAGCTTTTTCATGCCTGGCCGACACGCAGCCGACGTCGCCGGCACCTGTACAAGTTTACATGACAGATGATGACTACGAAGATGTGAAGGAAAACCTGGCGATCGCCATCACCGACCGTGGGATGCTCATCAGCGGCACGCTGCATATCTCTGACATGCTGAAACGTACGGCGATGGATCTCGGCTACAAGAAACAGGTCTATCTCAAAGCGGAGTCGTTGGAATTCTGTAGTGCCAAGGTGTCCCACGAGATGGTCTTGTTAGATTCCAGCAACCTGACGATATGCCCGTTCACCGTCGCACTCTATGTCCTGAAGGAGCAGCCGGAACGGGTCTACGTGGCCTTTCGCAGACCCTCGCTGGCGGGACACGCGGGGACGATGGAAGCATCCATATTCGCGATGCTCGAGGGCATCGTGAAAGACGCCCTAGAGTGATTGCCGGGGCACCACCTATCCACCTGGGATGAACGCCTAAGGACCCCAGTCCTCGCTGAGCCCAGTCACCCGCAAGACGCAGAGGAGTCGGAGTCTCGCATAGAGTATAGAAAACCGGCGGCCGGGACGACCGTAGGCCGCCATGCCACCAGCACGCGGAGCAACCGACGGTCAACGATACGTCCGTTGCGCCGTTGCAGTGATGTCTCTTGGAATCGGCTAGGCCTGCTCGCGTTTATACTCGGTGATCATCGCAGCCATCATGTCTTTCGCCAGGAGCTTCTCTTTCTTCCACTTGTGAAGCTCCATGTCATCCACCGCCAGGGTTCCAATCTCGGCCTCGTGTACGTCCTGGTCGAGCCTTTCGTGTTTGTCGTAAAGGCTCTTGAACCTACGATTCTCTTCAAGCAGCCTGCTCACTATGTCCTGCTCATATTCGAACATGTGCACCTCCTGGGCGTGTGGTACCGGGGGGCGGCCCCCGCCATGTACAGATAAAAAAACCCCTGCAGGCTCGCAGCCTGCAGGGGTTATCGTCAGAAACCTGGCGGTGACCTACTTTCACATGGGGAGACCCCACACTATCATCGGCGCTGAGCAGTTTCACTACCGAGTTCGGGAAGGGATCGGGTGGTTCCCACTCGCTATGGCCGCCAGGCAAACCTCTTGCGAACCCTGAACTCGCCCGAAGGGCGGGCCGGGGTCGCTATATCTGGAAAGCTGCTTCAGGCATGCCTGGTTGTTTACGTTTGTGTGTGACCGAAACACACCCAAACTGCTTGGGTGTTATATGGTCAAGCCTCACGGGCAATTAGTACCGGTTAGCTTCACGCATTACTGCGCGTCCACACCCGGCCTATCAACGTTGTAGTCTTCAACGGCCCTTCAGGGACCTCGAAGGTCCA
>Ga0265303_10000652_pt1 | contig 20020 bp, 15 predicted proteins | sample Helome_2_FD_192494 | JGI IMG/M metagenome (GOLD analysis project Ga0265303, IMG submission 192494) | Marine sediment microbial communities from subtidal zone of North Sea - Hel_20160317 (Illumina Assembly) | ecosystem: Environmental > Aquatic > Marine > Subtidal zone > Sediment ... | reverse complement strand
TGGTTACCCAGGTATTTGGCCGGCAGATGGTGCAAGCGTCCCGGGGCTCCATTATCAATATTGGATCCCTGTACGCCGGAGTGGCACCGGATGGGCGTTTTTATGACCACATCAAAAGCGACCCGCCTTTTCTCAAACCGCCGGCCTACGGTGCTTCCAAAGCCGCGCTGATCAACCTGAGCCGCTATCTGGCAACCCTGTGGGCGCCGCACGGAGTGCGCGTGAACGCATTGTCACCAGGCGGCGTTCTGGGAGGCCAGGACGAGGAATTTAAGCGCAAATTTTGTGATCGGGTTCCTCTCGGCAAAATGGCAACGGTTGAAGATCTTGCGGGACCCTTGCTATTTCTCGCCTCCCGGGCGTCATCTTATGTCACCGGCATCGAACTTGTTGTCGACGGCGGTTTTACGGCATGGTAATTTCGTTAAATAGTTGATTAGTTGATTGGTTGATTAGTTAACTGATCGTTAATTTTATCAGAAATTCATATATTTCTATACAGTTGGAGCAAAAATGAATTCCTATAACATGCCGAAGACCATCCCCAACTGGATCAACGGTGAGGAAACCGCAGCTGTTTCAGGGGAGACTTTCGGCAATCTATCCCCGCACAGCGGCCAAGAGTTGTGTCGGGTGGCACGATCCGGCGAAAAGGATGTCCACGCTGCCATCCAGGCTGCCAGAAAGGCCCAGGCGGCCTGGGCGGAAATTACGCCCGTGCAGCGCGGGGATATCCTGCACGATATCACCCTGCTCATGCGCAAATACCGTGAGGAAATCGCAACCATTGTGGCAGCCGAAACCGGCATGTCTTTTCAGGCTGCCCTTGGTGAGACCGGCGGTGCCATCGCCCAGGGGGAATTTATGGCCGGTGAGGGGCGGCGCTTTTACGGCCGCACTACCACCAGCGCGGTGGCTAACAAATACGCCATGACGGTCAGACAGCCGCTGGGGGTTGCCGGTTTGATCATTGCCGCCAACACACCGATTGCCAATGTGGCCTGGAAAGTATTTCCGGCCCTGCTGTGCGGTAACACGGCCGTTCTCAAGGCTGCTGAAGATACACCGACCACGGCCTGGTATTTCGGCAAAATTGCCCATGAGGTCGGCCTGCCGCCGGGCGTTCTAAACATTATCCAGGGCTCCGGCCAGGAGGCCGGTGGTCCCCTGGTTGCCGACCCGGACGTGGATGTTGTCAGCTTTACGGGCTCCACGGCGGTGGGACGCCAGATTGCATCCATCGCCGGTCAGCGGCTTGCAAAAGTGTCACTGGAGTTAGGCGGTAAAAACCCCCTGGTGGTCTGCGATGATGCGGATCTGGAAAACGCCGCCCGGTGGGTATTGCTCTCGGCGTTCAGCAATGCCGGACAGCGCTGTGCCGCTGCCAGCCGCATCATTATTTTTGACAGTGTATATGATCGGTTTCGGAACATGCTGCTGGCCGGTACCCGTAGGCTGACATTGGGGCCGGCCGATGACGACGACCTCGGCCCGGTGATAAATGAAAAGCAGCTGGCGAATATGCTGGGTGCCATTGAAGAGGGCCAAAGGGAAGGTGCGACTGTAATGACCGGCGGCGAGCGGTTAGCCGATGATGCCCATGCAGGCGGTTTCTACATGGCGCCGACCTTGATTGAGGGTGCCGATCCCCACAGCCGGATATCGACCACCGAGCTTTTCGGGCCCATCGCATGTCTGTACCGAGTCAACGATTTTACGCAAGCGCTGCAGATGGCCAATGATTCCCCGTATGGACTGACGGCCTGCATCCACACCCGCAGCATTCACCGTGCCACCGAATTTTCGCAGAAAGTTCAAGCCGGCGTGGCGGTGGTAAACGCCGGAACCTATGGCAGTGAACCGCACATGCCCTTTGGCGGCCTGAAACAATCCGGCAACGGGTCGCGGGAGCCCGGAACGGAGGCGCTGGATGTGTATTCTGATTTGAAAGATATTTATGTCAATATAGACCCGGCAATGTTGTAGGATTAACTGCTGTAGTTCTATTCTGGCTTTACGCTGGCACAGCAAGGTAAAATGTAAATTCGAAAATCGAAATTCGAAACAAACCTCAAATACCAAAATTCTAATGACGCAAACAAGAATGTGGACATACCGTGATGTTAGCGGTTATCGTTTTGGTCATTGAAGCATTCGAATTTAGAATTTGTTTCGAATTTCGGTCTTTGGATTTCGGATTTTAATATTTCAACAAATTTGAGAGTCTTTTCGGAATGGTGGAAGTAGATGCCAGAGAAACATAATACTATCGTAGCTTTAATCCCTGCCCGTTCCGGCTCCAAACGTGTGCCGGACAAAAATATCCGCCTTCTGGCAGGGCACGCGCTGATTGCATACAGCATCTCGGCTGCTTTGCAGAGTAATATATTTAAGGCCGTGATCGTATCGACGGACTCGGATCGTTATGCCGACATTGCCAGACATTACGGTGCCGATGTTCCCTTTCTGCGGCCGGCAAAAATCGCCGGCGACACCTCGCCGGATATTGAATGGGTGGCCTACACCCTCAGCCAGCTGCGCGAAAACGGGCAGGACTATGAATGCTTCAGCATACTGCGGCCGACCAGTCCGTTTCGGCTGCCGGAAACCATCCGGAGGGCATGGGTGGAATTTCGGTCACAGAATGGGGTTGATTCACTACGCGCGGTGGAAAAATGCCAGCAGCATCCGGGCAAAATGTGGGTGGTGCGGGGCAACCGCATGATGCCGCTTTTGCCCATGGGGCCTGCCGAACAACCCTGGCACAGCAGCCAGTACCCGTCGCTGCCCGAAGTTTATGTGCAGAACGCCAGCCTGGAAATTGCGAAAACACGTGTTATTTTTGAAGAGAATACAATTGCCGGGAATGTCCTGGTGCCCTTTTTTACAAAAAATTATGAGGGATTCGATGTCAACAGTGATTACGATTGGAACCTCGCCGAGCATCTGATTCAAAAGGGTGAGGCAAAATTGCCTAACGTAAGTCAACCGCCTTACTCGTAAAAAGGAAACAGTTCACCGCAGAGCCGCAAAGTGCGCAAAGGATATTTCTTTTATCTTTGCCGTTGAGAGGACGGCAAACATAAAGGGCAATACGAATCATACTAAAATCGACCTGTGTATGGCTGAATGAAAAGTCGTGCTATTTTATTGCCCGAAGGGCATGTGTTTTTTTAGCTTTCTGCCCTCTCGGCAGAAAGCTAAAAGATAAATTTCTCTGCGAACTCTGCGTCCCGAGCGAAGCCCCGCAGAGCGGGATGCAAGCTCGGGCGGTAAATCAGATATTAACAATAATGAATTTTTCCAAGAAATTAAGGGGGCATTGGATATAATAATGATCGAGATTAGATTAATACCAGGAAATGAATTTCAGCGGGTCCGCGAAGCGACCATTGACAAATATAAACGGCTGGCGTTGCTGTCCGACATGTGCGCCGCCAATGCGCTGTCCACAGTAAAACGCGCCGGTTCCGGGCATCTGGGCTCGAGCTTCAGCTCCCTGGATGTCGTCACCTATCTATACCACTATGAAATGAACATTGCCGAACTGGGAGTCAACCACCCCGACCGCGATTTTTACTTTTCATCCAAAGGCCATGATGTCCCCGGGCACTATGCCGTTCTGCATTCTCTGGGGCTGCTTTCCGAAGAGCGGTTTCAGCACCTGCGACGGCTTGACGGCACCCACGGCCACCCGGATGTCAGCATCGCCGGAATTGAAGCCAATTCAGGCTCACTGGGAATGGGTATTTCAAAGGCCAAAGGCATGGCCCTGGCGAAAAAATTGAGCGGCGCCCAAGGCCGCGTGATGGTGATGACCGGCGATGGCGAGCTCCAGGAAGGTCAAATCTGGGAATCCTTGCAGACCGCTGCTTATCAAAAAGTAAATAACCTCATCGCCATTGTCGATTGTAATAAGATTCAGACCGATAAATCCGTCAAAGATATTATTGATTTAGGCGATCTGGCCAGGAAATTCGAAGTGTTCGGCTGGCATGCGGAAACCTGTAATGGTCATGATTTTGCAGATCTGGAAAAGGCCTTCACCCGGCTCAAGCAAGTCAACGACCGGCCCAAGGTGTTGATTGCCGATACCATCAAAGGCAAAGGTGTCTCTTTTATGGAAGGGCCCCGGGCCCTGCAGGACGGCAACGGGCTGTACCCCTGGCATTCCGGGGCACCGGATGACGACACATATGAAGCCGGGTACAGCGAAATTGTTAATCGCATCAATGCCCGGCTCGAAAAACTGAACCTGGCACCGCTGGAAACACGGGTCATGGCAACCCGCGAGAAAAATCGCGTTACGCTAAAAGCCACCGCCGAGAAGGTTGTCACCGCCTACGGTGAGGCCCTGGTAAAAATTGGCGCCCAAAGAAAAGACATTGTCGTCCTGGATGCCGATCTGTCCGCCGACTGCGGGTTACGGCCTTTTGAAGAAGCCTATCCGGACAGGTTCATTGAAAACGGTATCGCCGAACAGGATATGGTCTCCACGGCCGGCGGGCTGGCCCTGCAGGGATTTTTGCCGATTGTCAATTCTTTCGGAGTATTTCTGGCATCTCGTTCCAATGAACAAATTTACAATAATGCCACCGAAAAAACAAAAATCATCTATGCCTGCCACTATGCGGGGCTTATCCCGGCTGGTCCGGGAAAATCCCATCAAAGCCTGCGCGACATTTCTCTGTTCGGCGCGCTGCCCAATTGCACGATCATCGAGCCGTGCAATGGCATTGAAACCGGACAGGCTCTCCAATGGTGTGTCGACCAGGCCGAGCAAAACTGTATGCTTCGTCTGGTAATTTCGCCATCGCCCCGTAACATAGTTTTGCCGGATGATTATCGTTTTTCTTTGGGCCGCGGCGCCGTTGTCAACGACGGCAAGGACGCGATCTTGTTTTCTTACGGACCGGTGATGCTGAATGAAGCGCTCACGGCTGCAGAAATACTGAAAGAAAAAGATGTCTCCCTGAAGGTTGTTAATTTGCCGTGGCTCAATGAGGTAGATCTCAACTGGCTGGAGGAAATCAGCGCTGATTGCAGATTTCTTTTTACCCTGGACAATCATTCCGGGTACGGAGGCCTTGGTGATCTCCTGTTGAATGCACTGATGTCGTCACCTCAATTAAGGGCTAAACAGCTGGTGAAATTTGCCATCGAAGATTTTCCGGCCTGCGGTACACCTAAAGAAGTGCTGGCGTATCACAAGCTGGACGGCCCGAGCTTGGCTGAATGCATACTTAGCGCAATAGACTGATCAGCTGTTTTCTCATCGTAAAACTAGCGGGCACACATTCAACTTTCGTTAACTTCTGCAAAGGCAGGATTAATTCCACAGAATAAACACTGAGGAGCAATGGAATGAAAATAGCGGGAAGTCGAATCCTTGTAATCGGCGGTGCAGGTCTTATTGGATCCCATGTGGTCGAACAGCTCCTAAAAGAAGATATAAAAGAAGTCCTCATTTATGACAATTTTTGTCGCGGGACATTCGAAAATTTAAAGACCGCATTAAAGGATGATCGCTGCCGTATATTTGAAATCGGCGGCGACATCCTCCAGACCGACATATTAGACACCGCTATGAAAGAGGCAGACGGGGTTGTTCATCTGGCAGCTTTGTGGTTGCTCCAATGCTATGAGTATCCAAGGGCTGCCTTTGATGTCAATATTCGGGGAACCTTCAATGTGCTGGAGGCATGTGTCAATAACAATATCAAACGCCTGGTGTATTCCTCTTCGGCCTCAGTCTATGGGGATGCAGTCGAGGAGCCGATGACCGAATATCATCCGTACAATAACTGGACATTCTATGGCGCCACGAAAATAGCCGGCGAGCATATGCTCAAGGCCTTTCATAGACGCTATGGTCTGGAGGGTGTGGGTCTTAGGTATATGAATGTTTATGGACCGCGCCAGGATTACAAGGGTGCTTATATTGCAGTTATGATGAAAATTCTTGACAATCTTGACCGGGGCATTTCTCCGGTGGTTTTTGGAGACGGCAGTCAGGCCTATGATTTTATTTACGTTGAGGATACCGCACGCGCCAATGTGTGCGCTTTGAAAAGTGATATCCCCTATGGCTTTTACAATGTAGGTCGTGGAATTAAAACATCGATTAAAGAGTTGACGGAAATAATTTTAAAACTTGCCGAATCGGACCTGCCCATTCGCTATGAATCTGACGGCCAAACCTTTGTTACCAATCGGGTAGGAGAACCTGAAGCAGCTGAACGAGATTTGGGATTCAAATGGACGGTTGATCTGGAAGATGGATTGCAGCGTCTGATAGAATGGCGCCAAGACAACATGGATGTCGTTAACAGAAAGAAAAAAGAAAAGTATTAATCTTTTTTTTTGGACTGTTTGACACCGTCAATATAGGTAAACAATGAAAATCCCATTAATTAAGCCATTCATTACCGAAGAGATAAAAGCCAAGGTTTGTGAAGTCCTTGACAGCGGGTACCTCACTGAAGGGCCGGTTACCAGGCAGTTGGAGGAATCCATTAAAGACTATACCGGATGTCAATATGCCTTGGCGGTATGCAATTGCACAGTTGGACTGGAGATAGCGCTGCGGGCTCTGGGGATTGGAACCGGTGACGAAGTTATCGTACCGGATTATACCTATCCGGCAACGGCCTCAGTCGTTCATATCGTGGGCGCTAAAATCGTGATTGTCGATGTTGATCCCACCAATATGCTCATTGATTATGAAGCGGTTGAAAAAGCGATTACCAATAAAACCAAAGCTATTATTCCGGTTTCCATTTTTGGTAATCCGCTGGACTACTCTCGATTGTGGGAAATCAAAAAAAAATATGGCCTCTACCTTCTTGAGGATGCCGCTTGTGCAATTGGAGCGAAATATGACGGGATTTACGCCGGCAACCTGGCAGATATTTCGGTATTCAGCTTTCACCCACGCAAGTTTATAACCACCGGTGAGGGCGGTATGGTGACGACCAATCATCCGGCCTGGTTTGAGTGGATGGAAGCTTACAAGCATTTTGGCATGGGGTCCCATGGTTCCAGACTTGGCACCCATTTTGACAGTATCGGAACCAATTACAAATTAAGCAATGTCCAGGCTGCCATCGGTCTTGGGCAAATGCCCAACATCGAATTGCTTCTAACTAAACGCGGGCAATTAGCTGCCCACTATAACGAATACCTTGGCGATCACCCGGCCTTATCTTTGCCGGTTGTGACCCCCAAAGGTACCCATTCATGGCAATCATATTGTATATTGGTACCGAATCGAGACCAGATCATTGAACAGTTGAAAACCAAAAATATAGAAACCCAAATCGGCACTTATGCCCTGCACATGCATAAGGCCTTTCAAAGTAACTCCAATTGCCGCATCGCCGGTGATATGCCTGGCAGTCGCTATGCTTTTGATCATTGTTTAACATTACCGCTTTACCATGACATGACAGACGAGGATCAGCAATATGTGGTAGCCGAACTGTTAAAGTGCATGACGTAACTCATAGTAAATAATAGCAGAAATATAGTTTATTATTAATCCTTATACCTTATATTTGGTTTTTATTATGTGCGGAATCTGTGGCATATTTAATCTAAACGGAGAACCTGTTTCTCCGGTTAACCTTCGTAAAATGACCGATGCCATCGCGCACCGTGGACCGGATGGAGAAGGTTTTTTTATCGATAGTTTTATTGGACTCGGGCACCGGAGACTGGCGATCATCGACCTGTCGCCGCTGGGTCATCAACCCATGGTTTCCGGAGACGGACAATATACCATTTCCTATAATGGAGAAGTTTACAACTTTCAGGAACTGCGAGCCGAACTTGAAGCCCTGGGTTGTCCGTTCCGCTCGCGCAGCGACACCGAGGTTGTTCTGAATGCCTACCGCCAGTGGGGGCCGGAGTGCGTAAACAGATTCAATGGTATGTTCGCTTTCGCCGTATGGGATAAAACCCGGCAGGAACTATTTATGGTCCGGGACCGCTATGGCATCAAGCCCTTTTATTATGGGTTTTTTGGCAACTATTTTTTGTTTGCTTCGGAACAGAAGGCCATCATCACACATCCTGCGGTTGAGCGCCAGATCGATCTGGAAGCATTACTGGAGTATTTCACCTTTCAAAATATTTTTACCGACAAAACCCTGTTTAAGGGAATTCATCTTCTGCCTGCCGGATGTTATGCCCGGCTGCCCCTGGGTTCATCGGGCAGGGATACGTCAAGCCTAAAGATAACCCGCTACTGGGATTTTAATTTCTGCGAACCCGAGGTGGCCGCCTCGGAAGACGAATATATTGAAGAACTTGACCGTCTGTTTCGGCAGGCCGTCAATCGACAGCTTGTCAGCGACGTTGAACTGGGCGCCTATCTGAGCGGCGGGATGGATTCGGGGTCGATAACGGCCATTGCCGCCACGCAACTGCCCTATATCAAGACATTTACCTGCGGGTTTGATCTGAACTCGGCTTCCGGGCTTGAACTCGGATTCGATGAACGGGAAAAAGCGGAATATATGTCCTACCTGTTCAAAACCGAGCATTACGAAATGGTCCTGAAGGCGGGCGATATGGAGCGCGTTCTGCCCCAGGTCGCCTGGCACATTGAAGAACCGCGCGTGGGACAGAGCTATCCCAATTACTATGTGGCTCAACTGGCCAGCAAGTTTGTTAAAGTCGTTCTGGCAGGCACCGGGGGTGACGAACTCTTTGCGGGCTATCCGTGGCGCTATTATCGGGCGGTGGTAAACACCGATTTCGATGATTACATTGAAAAATACTATCACTTCTGGCAACGGTTGATACCGGACCGTGAAGAGCAGACGGTCTTTGGCCCGGTTTGGAAAGAGCTGAGTCACCTGAAAACCCAGGACATTTTTCGCGACGTTTTCCAATCTCATCAGAGCGCTCTGAAGAAACCGGAAGACTATGTGAATCATTCTTTGTACCTGGAAGCCAAAACCTTCTTAAATGGGCTATTAATCGTCGAGGATAAGCTGAGCATGGCGCACAGCCTGGAAACCAGGGTGCCCTTTTTAGACAATGATCTGGTGGATTTTGCCATGCGACTGCCGGTCGGCCTGAAATTGCAGAACCTGGGAGAAGTGGTGCGTATCAATGAAAACGAACCCGGCAAGCTCAAGAAATATTATGAAAAAAATAAAGACGGCAAACGCATTTTACGCACAATAATGGAGCGTATCATTCCTGAACAGATTACTGAAGCCGTCAAACAGGGGTTCTCGGCTCCGGATGCGTCCTGGTTTAAAGGCGAAAGCATCAACTACGTGCGCCAGATGCTATTTGCCCGGCAAGCACGGATATATGACTATCTGGATCGCGATGCCGTCCAGGGTCTAGTAACCGAACACCTGGAAGGTAAATCAAACCGCCGGTTGTTTATCTGGTCGCTGCTAAACGTTGAATGGTGGCTAAACAAATTCCTGACCTAATCTGAAACGTCGGTTCAGGCAATAATCACGATAGCAAATGAGGCATTATGACCGCTTTAAACCAGTTGGGGGTTTCGTCGGAGGTAGTAGACAAGCTTCAGAGGAAATACTCCGCCAAACAAAAACAGACCGAAGAGACCTTTGATTTTAAGTGGTCCCGGCGCGACACTTACGACTCAGAGACCGTCAGGCGAAATCACCAGCAATGGTTATTTGAACGCTATTGTGAAAATGATCCTGAGAAGCTAGCGGAATGGCTAGCAGGCGACAGAAAAATAATTCTTGATGCCGGTTGCGGCTCAGGATTTTCGGCGCTGCTGTTTTTTGGGCACCATTTGAATAATCATGATTATCTGGGGGTAGATATTTCCGGGGCTGTTGAAATTGCACGGCAGCGATTCGACGAAGAGGGCTTCCCAGGAGATTTCTTACAGGCCAGCTTGCTGGAAATCCCTGTTCCCGGGGCCTCAATTGACCTGATTTTTTCTGAAGGCGTTCTGCATCATACCGACAGCACCCATGAGTCAATTCAGTTTCTGGCGACAAAACTCAAGCCGGGCGGGCGATTTTTATTCTACGTTTATGCTAAAAAAGCGATTATTAGAGAATTCAGTGATGACTTTGTCAGAGATGCGATTGCGTCAATGAGCGATGAAGAAGCCTGGGAAGCTTTAAAACCGTTGACCAAATTAGGCAAAGCGCTGGGCGAGATCGAGGTTGACCTGGATGTGCCTGAAGACATCCCCTTCTTGGGGATCAAAAAGGGCCGGCAGAATCTCCAGCGGTTTTTTTACTGGAACATCTGCAAGCTGTTTTATCGGCCTGATTATTCCCTGGAAGAAATGAATCACATTAATTTCGACTGGTTTCGTCCCATGAATTGTCATCGCCATACCCCGGAAGAGGTTACCCGCTTTTGTGACAGTGCCGAACTTTCAATCGAAAATATCAACATCCAAAATTCCGGCATAACAATCGTCGCCAGAAAATTATAGCGCAAATCGAAACTTTTACCATACAAGGCTGACCATGCAGATACCAGATAATTTGGATGACGAATTAAAAAAGCTTTGGGGTTCTTTAATCGAACTGCATCACCGCTGCCGGGATTATACGCGGGAAAAGCATGACCGTATCAACCCCATGTATGAAGACCTGTTTGACTGGGCGGAACGGGGCACTTTCTGGGCCCGCGAAGATAAGGGCATTACCATTTACAACTCGGCGACCCTGATCGGTGATGTCAAGATTGGGGAGCACACCTGGATCGGTCCCTTCACTTTGCTGGACGGCGGCGGAGGGCTTGAAATTGGTCGCTATTGTTCCATCTCAACCGGTTGTCAGGTGCTGACCCACGACACCGTGCGCTGGGCATTGTCCGGCGGCAAGATGGGGCCCGAACGCGCCGCTACCAAGATCGGCGATTGTTGTTTTTTGGGCTCCCATGCCATTGTAACCAGGGGTGTCACCATCGGCAACCATTGCCTGATTGCCGCCGGGTCGGTCGTAACAGCAGACGTGGAAGATTTCACCATCGCCGGCGGGGTGCCGGCCTGTGTGATTGGAAAAGTCGAACAGGCGTCAGATGGATCAGTACAACTGGTGTACGATAACACTCATTAAAAACAGTGCGGAATGATGAACAAAAAAACCAGAAAAATTATTAAAATGACTGCCATTGTGCCCGATTACATCATTTTTCTGTTGATGGTGCCGGTGTTACTCATCGGTTTACTTTTTATGATACCGTGGATTTTAAATCAGCGAAAATGCTGGCAGTCCCGTTGCAGAGGAAACCCTAAAGCTCTGGTACTGCGAAGATTTACCCTGGAAAAAATCAACAAGCGCGGTTATGGGCCTTTGCTGCCATTTCAAAATCCTATCCTGGATTGGGTTGGTGTACTGGATCCTGCAAATTTTCTGCGAACCAGCGTTCAGATCACCGATAACCTTTTTCTGATGACATGGAAATCGCCCGGGTTTGTCAGGTTAATGGGAAATATCGGATTCGCCGCCAATGAAATGCTATTTCGTGAATTGATTGCTGTCTTTCGGACCGTGCGTTATTGCGTAAACGAGCAGATCGGGGTTCTTCGCATCTACAAGTTTGACTACCCGGCGTTGCAGGCCTGTCTGGTTTCAGCCCTAATCAAAATACCATTTATCGTTGATGTTATGGCTAATTTCGAGTTGATCAGAAGGCTTACCGGTAAGGTTTACTATCTCAGACAGCTAAACAGGTTGCCTGTTGTGAGGATACCGGCCCGGGCGGCAACCAACTGGCTTCTTGGATTGCCGTTGCGCAAAGCAAGCCGCGTACTGGGTCGCAATAAAAACAACTATGAACATGCATTTGCATTGGGTGCACCTCTTGACCGGCTGTCATTGCTTAGAATCAGTAACTTTAACACCAAATACAATTCATATAACCCGGAACAACCGCCAGACCGGCCGGCACCCTTCCCCTATCTGCTGTTTGTTGGACGTCTCGTCGACATCAAGTATCCGCAAGACGTAATCGCAGCCTTCGAAATTGCGGCGCCCCATATCCCGGATTACCGGTTGGTCATCATCGGCGACGGTGCACTCCGGAAGGTGATCAAGCAAAAAAGAGAACAAAGCGCTTACAAAGACCGGATAATACTCATGGGGGCATGCGCCAGTGATATTGTGTATGACTGGACTGCCCATGCGAAAGTCGCCCTCTGTCCTTATTCAGGGTCAACACTGGTAGAAGCCATGCTATGCAGCATACCGGTTATTGCATATGATGTTGAATGGCATGCTGAAATCGTTATAGATGATTATACCGGATATCTGGTACCATTTGCGAACATCGAAGCATTGGCGGATAAATTGATCTACGTCGTTGGCAATCATGAAGAAGCAAAACGGGTGGGCGCACGCGGTCGTGAACTGGCTCTTGTTGCATTCGACAAAGAGAAGATAATAGAAAAAGAGGGAATGATATACCGCCAGGTACTGCAGCGTCGCGAACCTGGTTATCCGATGAAAAACAGTTTGTCTGGGGTTGCAAGCCAGTAGAAGCCATCTCGAAAATAGAATTTTGAGATAGCTTCTACTATTTTATTATCATTGTCTTCCATTCAAAGAGTATTTGAAGGTATCCAGGGAGATTTCAGGGAGCCTAAAAGAATTATGTGTGCTAAAAAATCGCTTTTGCTGATTCCGGTAGAAAATCAAGTGCGGGAATTTGATCCAAAGCTGCTGCTGGCCTGCATAGCGGCGAGGCGCGGGTTTTCATCCGTAATTGGATCACGCCGTGAGCTGGAGTATCAGATCGACTCCTACCCCAAAAGCGTTTACCTGTCTAAAAGCATGACCGGTCGCAGCCTCATTTTTTTTCGCCTGGCCCGAAAATTCGGTCATGAAATTATCACCTGGGATGAAGAAGCCCTGGTGCATTTACCGCCGGAAACCTACTACTCGCGCAGGCTGCACCCCGATGCTATCAAGCTTGTATCGCACCTGTTCGCATGGGGTCAGGACAATGTCGAGCTGTGGCGGCAGTACCCTCATCTGCCGGTATCTTTACCGATCCACAGCATCGGCAATCCGCGGACTGATATGTTGCGGCCCGAGATGCATTCGTTTTATGCGGATGAGGTAAAGGCATTGCGGCAAAAGTATAACGATTTTATCTTGATCAACACCAACTTTAATCATGTCAACGCCTTTGGTGCCGACATGAATTTATTTCAACCGCCTACCAATCCTGACGAAATCGCAAAATTTGGAAGAGCCGCCAAAGGCATGACCCGGGCATATGCCCAGGGCTTATGGGACCACAAGCACGCCGTTTTTAAGGACTTTCAGGAACTGATCCCCAAACTTTCCAATGCGTTCCCGGATGTCAATATTGTGATTCGCCCCCATCCGACTGAACGCCACGATGCCTACAACGAAATAGCCGCTCGATGCTCACGGGTGCATGTAACCAACGAAGGCAATGTTGTGCCCTGGATACAGGCCACCCGGTTGGTACTGCACAACGGCTGTACCACCGGCATCGAGGCCTTTATCATGGGAGTGCCGGCCATTAGCTATCGGCAATCCGTCAGCGAGGAAATCGATAATGGCTTTTACCGATTGCCCAACGCTGTCAGTCACCAGTGTTTTGACTTCGACCAGCTGCGTGACATGGTGCAGCAGATTTTAGCCGGACAGCTGGGCGCTGCCGACGGCCACGAACGCCAGGCCTTGATAGCACAGTATCTGGAATCGCGGTCCGGAAAATTGGCCTGCGAGAGACTGGTAGACGTTCTATCGTCATTTACAGCCGATCAGGACAAGAGCGGCATACCATCGACGGTGGAACGTCTCCAGTGCCGCCTCATCGCCGGGGGGTATCATCTTTACAGACGCATAAAGCCCTGGTTGCCGGGCTCTCATAACAGGCCGGAATTCCAACGCCACCGCTTTCCGGGAATATCCATGGATGCTCTGAAAAAGAAGGTTGACTGCATACAGGACATAATCGGAGACACCACTCAGTTAAAAATAGATCAACTGAGCAATGTGCTGTTCCGGATATCAGTGTGAGAGATTATCTGCATACCAAGAACAGATATATCTCAGAGCTGGATTAGCAAAAAGGAATAATGATCATGAACATAGATGATACCAGGATGTCTTTGATTATTCCGGTTGAAAACCAGGTACGGGAGCTGGACCCCAAATTGCTGCTGGCCTGCATTGCTGTGCAGCGCGGGTTTGCGGTCATTATCGGTTCTCATCGCGAGGTAGATTTTCGCATTACGTCTTTTCCGAGAAGTCTGTATCTCAACAAAAGCATGACGGAACGCAATCTCAAAATGTTTCGGATTATGGAAAAAATGGGCCACGAGATTCTGACGTGGGATGAGGAGGCCCTGGTTCATCTCCCGGCAGAAACTTACTATTCCCGCAGGCTTTCCCCGGTTGCAATTCGATATAACTCGCACCTGTTTGCCTGGGGCGAAGACAATGCCGAATTATGGCGGCAGTATCCGGATCTTCCGGCTGACATGCCGATTCATGTCACAGGCAATCCGCGCAGTGATATGCTGCGTCCTGAGTTGCGGTCCTTTTACGATCCGGAAGCAGAAGAAATAAAAAAAACCTATGGAAATTTTATCCTGGTAAATACAAATTTTAACCATGTGAATGCCTTTTTCCCGGCCCAAAATCTATTCAGGCCGGTAAAAAATGCGGGTGAAGCGCCTCAATTCGGCAAAGCGGCGGTGGGTATGAGCCGTGAGTATGCTGAAGGATTGCGCGATCACAAGCTATCTGTTTTCAAGACTTTCAAAGAGCTGATTCCGACCCTTGATGAAGCTTTTGCGGGGCACACAATAATTGTTCGGCCGCACCCGACGGAAAACCAGCAGGTTTACAAAGACATCGCCAGTGACTGCCAGCGCGTTAAAGTTACCAACGAAGGCAATGTGGTACCCTGGCTTATGGCGACCGACGTTGTGATCCACAACGGCTGCACCACCGGCGTGGAAGCTTATATGATGGGCGTTCCGGCAGTATCTTACCGGGCAGTGATAGATGAAACCTATGACATGGGATTTTACCGGCTGCCCAATTTGATCAGTCATCAATGCTTCGATGTTGATCACTTGCAGGAAACTCTCACGAAAATAATAAAAGAAGAACTTGGTGCCGCCAATGGTGATGATCGCCAGGCGCTTGTTAAACAATATCTGGCAGCTCAAGACGGACCGCTGGCGTGTGAGCGGATTATTGATGTTCTTGAGCAGAAGATGGAACGTCAACCAATTCTGCCGAAACCGCCTCTAAGCGATCGACTTTTAGGAAGAGGTTTCGCCGATTGGCGGCGTCTGGTTAAGTATGTTCGCAAACAACTTCCGGGTAAGCATGCGCCGCCGGAGTTTCATCGCCATCGTTATCCCGGTATTTCGCTTCAAGAGTTAATGAACCGGATATCCAAAATTCAACAGGTGCTCGGCCACACCGGCAGCATAAAAACAGAAAAAATATCTGATCGGATATTTTTAATGCGCCCTTAGTTAAACCCAAAGGACCGTCTATCTGACAACATGTTAGAAAAAAATAATTTCGAAATTAGCTATCGAATTTCGAAATAGGAGGCATTAAATGAAAGTATTGATATTAGGAACAGGCAAAACAGGAACCACGGTCATGGTGTATAAAGTCTCCGGCGGACTGCCAAACTGCCATGCCTTTTCGGGTGGTCGTCCGGGCAAACATATCGGCGATTACGAAAATGCAGTTTATAAGCATACCTATGAAGAGCGTAAAGGTAAAAACTTCGAAGTTTTCCAAGAACATTTAAGCAAGGAACATTATGATCGTAAGATTTGGATGGCCCGTGATCCCCGCGATGCCGCTGTCAGCCGAATGCTGTATCGCTGGCATAAGGGTTTTGAGGGGAATAAAAAGCAGTATGAGGCCCATCTGGATCTGGTCTTAAAAAAGGAAAATGATCCCAACTCCGTACCATTTTACGAGATTTGCCGATATACGGGGCACAATGGTTGGCCCCGGACTGTTGAACAGGTGGTTGAAGAGGAACAACATCGTTATCAACAAATGGTTAAATTTGTAAATGTGTTGGGAAATGATTGGTTTCTGTTCACCTTTGAGGATATGGTCGCCGGCAAATTTGAGGCCCTGAATAACTATCTGGGATTTGAAGTCCAGGCCGATGCAACCGTCCCGAGTGCGTCCGGCAAGGCCAAAGTGATTCGTAAAAAATCCACCGGCGACTGGCGCCACTGGTTCACTAAAGAGGACATCGAGCTTTTCAAACCGGCATTTATGCCCTATTTGGAGCTCATTGGATATGACCCTTCCGACTGGGCTCCCAGCCCGGATCCCATCATAGAACCCGAGTACTCTTCGCTGTATATGAAACAACTACCCGGTAAGGCGAAGAAGAACAAAATCTTGCGATTCTTGGATCCCATCACTCAACGTCTGGAAAAACTACATTTATAAAGATAAGCTTATTACGGATTTATGGGCTTACTTCCATGCGAATAAGATCAGTCCTCGGGGAGAAAGATAGCATTGTAGCTGAGGGTCTCCGGGTCTCTGCCTTCGTTTATTTTCCGGGCCGCCGAGCGCGTGTAATGCTTGCGGGACAAATGATACTGGTGATCATTCATAAACTCGAGGATCCGCACCTTATGCGGATCATTCATTTCGACCTGGACGGATTTAGGACGGTGCGCACCGGATAGCAAATGACTCATCCCTGCTAGGATAAGATATTCATTACCATCCACGTCGATTTTGATGTGGTGGGGAGGCGGGATTTCTTCTGAGGCTATAAGATGGTCAGCGCTCGTAGCATACTTCAGTTCGGTAATCTGAGACTCCGTTTCTTCATTGGCGCCATCATTACCGGCTTCAAGTTGGCTGTTCGACGTTCCAACCGCACCGGATTTGTAGTGAAATGGGAAGAAACCCTCTTTGTTGTGCAGGGCAAAATTATTCGGGAAAATAACCTGTTGAAAGTTGTTTAACGTGATGTTGTCAACCAGTCTGGCAAAGTTGGCCCCATGGGGTTCGAAAGCGTAAACCTTACCGCGCTTTCCGGTGCGGGAAGCCGCCAATATTGTAAATACGCCAATATTGGCACCGACATCATAGAAGATATCGTCGGATTTAACATGTTGCTTTATCCATTCGACAGTTCCAGGCTCTTTGGTGAAAATTTTTAAACAGCGGTTGAATTCACGCACCGTTCCACAGCGAAACCGATAACCGTATTGTCCATCAATAATATGAACATCGCGTGTCAACCGCTGACGCAACTCAAGAATTCGTTTGTGAAACTTTTTGATGTAACGTTTCGGGGGCCATGATTTGGCATCGTATTGGATCATTTAGTTTTGACCAACCTTTGTGAGAACGTTGAAAATTGTCTTTTAACTGACGGCGATTCAGCATAGGTATCTTAAAACCAGGGCCAAGTCAAGTTGCGGTAGTAATTAGAGGAAATAGTGTGGCTGCGCTTCATATTCGCAATGCAAGGTTATTCTATGTCGATAATCCCTTCACGCGGACCTGAGAAGATCCTGCAGCTCCAGAAGCATCAAAAAAACCGAGGCCCGCAAGCATTAACGAACCGGCTAAAAGTATTTTGGTGAAAAGCACGAACATAGGGTTATACCGCTTTTCAAGAATACGTTTCGAAATACGGAAGGGTGGTATAAGTGGTTGTAGAAAAAAACCTTCCAATAACGGAACGTTTTTTTGACAACCGCTATATCAGGTTGTATTACTTAAAATTCGGTTTCGGGAGCGTTTCAGGATCACAGGAAAGAATATCAAAATCGGCTGCCAACGATTCAATTCGATCCAGCAAATAAGACCGTTGTTTCTCCGACAGCAGCTTATTCAACCGCACCATATGCTTAATCGTGACGGCGGTATTGAATTCTATTTCGTGCTGATATTCGGGGGTTCTCATGCTTTCGGGATTGATGATGAGTTCCTGCATGGCCTCCCGAAAACCGGGGCCATCGTGCCGGAGTGCAAGCAGGCTTCGGGCTTCGGCCTGAATTATTTCCCGATTTTGTATCCAGTTCACGGCTATGGGTGCTAATTGCAAATTCCAATCCGATAGGACCTGTTTCTGCTCGGGGCTCAGTTTCGATATCCAATATTTAGTTCGCTTGACCAGGCGTTCTTCACGGTTATGGATTAATTCGTCAGGTGGCAGATTGACATATTCTTTTTTAAATTTTTGATTTTGTTTTTTTAGGTTGTAAAAAAGCTCATCCAGCTGGTCATCAGCGGCCGTCGCCAGGATAGCGGTAATATCCGGGCCGATTCGTTGCAATAATTCCTTCCAAAGCGCCATTAATCTGATGCTATAAGCCTGGAGTGCGGCAGCATCGACGGACCGGGAGCTGTCGGCCAAATCCTGGCCCAGCGCTCTCAGCGTCGTTGCATAAGCCGGCAACTGGGTGCGACAATGCCAGTCCAAAAGCTTCGACAATCGCTCTTCGAGCATATTTTTCTGGTCACTATCAAGAGAAATATAGTCGCTGACATACCAGGGTATCAGCCAATCCAGATGCGGATATACTAACCGGGGTCCGCAACCTGCTAAAAAAATTGCCAACAGGAGAATTGCCGCACGATTTTTCATGGGTTAAGGTAAGAATTAAACGCTGAATAACAAGCAGGCAGTTTGGGTTTTCGGAGTTGGTAGGACCATATACTTGTATATTTAGATACAAGTAGTGGCGTTTTCCAACCGGAATGAAGGTAGCGCTTGTATGGATGATTACAAGAAAGTCTGATTGCCTTTCAAGAGGCTGGAAGCGCAATTTGACGCTAAAATGGCACGTAGAATTGATTTGGTTTTTTTATCTTATCAATTTGAGCCAAATATGGTAATAAAAGCTGATATAATAAAATAATTCTCATAAAATGCAAAAAAGTACCGCTGTTAATGACCAACCAAATTTTAGGTGAACCGCATGAATGCTTCGACACTCAAATTGACCAAGTCGCCTTTAGGTCTCAGCCCCCCGAAGTCAAGCAGGAAACCAAGATTTGATGCCAAAGCGGGTCCTGAAACCAGAGACGGATTTTCGGATTCTATGGTTCTGGCCGTAATCTTTATTGCCTGCATTTACTGGGTGCTTGATTCCATCTTAAACATATTTTTTGCCAACAAATTTAATCTCATTGCCGAACTCATCGGTCCGGATCTTTACGATATTTATTTGCGCGTCATTGTCTTATGCCTTTTCGTGATGTTCGGCTCCCACGCCCAGTCAATTATCAATAAACTTAGAGATGCAAAACAAAAGCTAAATCAATCCGAAGAGTTGTGGCGCTCTCTGGTGGCAACGGCACCTGACGTGATTACGGCCGTGGACCAAAAAGGGATCATTCGTTTCGTAAACCAGGATATTTTTGAACTTCCCCGGGAAAAAGCCATCGGCAAGAGTGTTTACAAATTTCTGCCTGAAAAATATCATTATTTGGCCAGGGAAAGTATTGAAAGCGTGTTTAAAACCGGCGAGTCGGAAAGCTTCGAAGTTAGCATGGGAAGCCGGCGCAACCCTGCCTGGTATACTTACCGAATTGGCGCTTTGAGGCTGGGCCGGCAGGTCATCGCCGCCACCATAATCTCCTCCAACACCACTGAATTCAAACAGGCAGAAGAGTTGAGGCGGTATAAGGAATTATTTGATAATGTCACTGAAGGCGTGTTTCTTATCAATCACCAAGGAAGATTCGTCGAATCCAATGACCGGGTACTCGTAAGCACCGGGTATGCCAAAGCAGAATTATTAGAGCTGAATGTCACCAATATTGTAGAAGCCGAACAGGTCCCCTATATGGAAGCTATGCTGAAAAAGGTCAGCCAGGAGGAAGAGGCCCGGTTTGAGCTCAAAATTAAAACCAAAAATGGCGACTTAATCCCTAATGAAATCAATTGCCGCTATGTTTCATATCTGGGCAAGCCCTGTTTCTTAGCCGTTGCCCGAGACATAACCGAAACAAAATTACTTCAAAATCAACTGCTGCGATCGGAACGACTGGCT
>Ga0265303_10000650_pt1 | contig 20034 bp, 18 predicted proteins | sample Helome_2_FD_192494 | JGI IMG/M metagenome (GOLD analysis project Ga0265303, IMG submission 192494) | Marine sediment microbial communities from subtidal zone of North Sea - Hel_20160317 (Illumina Assembly) | ecosystem: Environmental > Aquatic > Marine > Subtidal zone > Sediment ... | reverse complement strand
GAGCAAGCCTCAGACGTTGCGCCAATCGTTCCTTCAGTTCGGTGAAGGCGGCCATCATCGGTCGACGACCTGTACAGTGTCTTTGTATTTAACTCGAATTTCCGAAAGCGGGGTAATTGCCGGAACCTCGGCGATCCCGCCGGCCTCAATCTTCCGCACCACTCTTGTAATTGTCGCAGCGATATCCGACGCGACGCTACTGGCGCTGATGCTGGCGCCGATTTGCAGCATGGATTCGCTGGGGACCATAACGGCGATCTGATGCCGTTGTGTGTCTTCCATGATTTGCTGCAGTGCGCGACGGCTCAATACCCGATTGTCTGGAAACAACCAGAAACCATCGATGTCCCGCATCATTCTTTTGAAGAAATACAGTGTTTCCTGATCGGAATGCGTGACATGAATACTCAGCGCTATACCGTGCCGTTCGGCAGCCAGTTTTGCTTCGCTTATCATGTCCTCATGGCCTTCACCGATGACGGCGCCGACTTTCTCCAGTCCCGGATCAAAAGTCTTCCACGCTGCGAGTTGAGCGTCGAGAGGTACGACGGTCGCAACGCCGCGGGTGTTGTCAGTGACGAGGCCGTGATCCTGATAATTGAACACTTGGCTGAACACGACTGGCTTGTGGGACATCGCGACCGTGGACTTTGCTGCGCGGAGTCCTATCGCGACGACCGTTTGTGAATTGGAATCGTTTATGGCATGCAAAACTGAGACCGGCGACCGTGCATTGTCACTCAAATCGTAAGTTTCGGAATGCTCGAAGTTGCCGGCAAGCTCACGAGCGACGTCGGCGTACGCCGGCTGACTGCTCGTCAAAACGATGGCGATAGGCGGTAGTGGCGTTGGTTTTGGCACTACCACTGCCTGTGGCAGTTCCTGGGGCTCAACCGGCGGCAACGGCTCGACCGTCGGCAACGGCTCAACAACGACATCCGGCTCTTCGGGAACGGGTTCCGGGTACAGCAGCGAACACCCGGAGACGTTGAGTGACGCGATCAATATTGCGCAGCAGTATAACCGCGCCGCCATTCCCTTAAATTCTTGCATAAGCTGTTTTACCGAATCCGGGGCCCAATTTCTGTGCTACAGGTCCACATCGAAATCGTCAACATTATGTAAAACACTCGCCACAGGTTCCGGGCCGGTATTGTCAACATTAGCTGCCCATAATCGATCGTCTAATGAGCCGCCGCGACCAGTTTGAGCTGGACACTAGGCGACCAGCGGAAAAGGCTCGATCTCGATCTGCATATGATTCGCAAAGCGCGCCCCCGCTACTAAATGACAGAGGGTCCCCTTGTAGGGCCCTTTTTCATTTGGAAATGAGTGCGGGTGAACCTACGAGGAAGTAGGTTCACCCGCAGGCGCCCAGTCCTGCTGGCGCACTAACCTCATTCTGTACCTGTGTTTGATCCCAGCTAGTAGCGGCATGTTCGTATTCATGTCCCCCGATGTTGCGCCAATAATGTCGCATGAGCACGCTGGCATGGATCATAGTGGGTGGTGTTTTGATGAGCGCCATCGCGATGGTTGGCAGTGTGACTCTCATATTAAAACCGAATACCCTCAATCGATTGCTGCTTCCATTGGTTGCCTTCGCCGCGGGTTCGCTGATTGGTGGTGCATTTTTTCACATGATTCCGGCGGCACTCGATGGCAGTCGAACGAGCCTGGAAGTTGGTATCGCGGTTGCAATGGGCTTCACGGTTTTCTTGTTTCTCGAACAAGGATTTCATTGGCACCATTGCCATCGTGCGCAGAGTGATTGCAGGCAACCGCTGACATATCTGATCCTGATCGGAGATGCACTGCACAACTTCCTGGGAGGTCTGGCGATTGCCGGTACGTTTCTCATCGACGTAAGGCTGGGTATCACCAGTTGGCTTGCAGCAGCTGCTCACGAGGTGCCACAGGAGCTCGGCGACTTTGGTGTGTTGATCCACGGTGGTTGGTCAAAACGACGGGCACTTCTGTTCAATGCCCTCTCTGGTCTTACATTCCTGGTAGGTGGTCTCGTAGCGTACAGTTTGTCGGCTCGGGTCGATGTCAGTTGGCTTATTCCCTTTGCAGCCGGCAATTTTATCTACATAGGCGCCTCCGACCTGGTGCCGGAAGTGAACAAGCACTGCGACACAAAGGACAGTGCTATGAATCTGCTGGCCTTCATACTTGGCCTTGCCCTTTTGCTGTTCGCTAAAATGTCGAATGTGTGAGCTGTTTGCCATGTCGAGTCGTGGGCCGGCGACGGTCACGCTATCGCTTAGTATCCTTGCGGAGCATGGGGGCAAGACAGCGCAACACAAAGACGGATGGGGGATCGCCTTCTACGATGAAGAAGATGCCCGCATCATTAAAGACACAGCATCGGCGAGTCAAAGCCAATGGGTTCAGTTTGTCGAGCAGCAGGAACTGAGCAGCACGCTCGTTATCTCGCACATTCGTCTCGCGACAGACGGTGCCATTGCCGTTAAGAACACGCAGCCATTCGGACGGGAAATGTGTGGTCGAATGCATGTCTTTGCACACAACGGGCATGTACCAGGAATCAAAAATCTGGATCGATTCAGAAGTGACTCATTTCGCCCGATCGGCGATACCGACTCGGAAATAGCTTTTTGCGCGTTGCTGCAGAGGATCAAGCCTCTCTGGACCGATTGTGATGCCATTCCGGATTTGCAGGCCCGCCTTGGCGTCGTCGCCGAATTCGCCAGCGATCTCGGTCAGTTTGGCCCGGCCAACTTTCTCTACTGCGACGGGGAGGTGCTGTTCGCACATGGTCATCGTCGTACTCAAGTCGACGGAGAGATCAGAGCACCGGGCCTATATTGGTTGCATCGGCAATGTGCTGGAAAGGGTCTTCATGCAGAGACCTCGGGAGTTTCTGTAAGCTCGCTCAATCAACATGTCATTCTTATCGCAAGTGTGCCTCTAACAGCAGAGGCATGGGCGCCGCTGCAGGAGGGAGAAGTGCTCGCAATATCGCACGGTGAAGTTACTGACAGTTCGTTGAGGGCTTCACGAAGAGTGTTTCTTTAGCCAAAGCTCATGATGTTCGGAGCCGACCCGCAGCATTTTCGCGTTGCACTCAGGGCATTGTTCTTCCTGGCACGGCACACCGCGATTGTGGGGCATAACCGTTTTGCATTTTGGGCAGATGCACTCCCCGCCGCTTCCCATGGTGTGTTGGTGATTCTGTTTGGCCATTTCGTTTCTCCTTACTCCTGTCCCTGTGTGGCGTGCTCGACGATCAGGCCAATGATCCTCGGCCATAGCTCGATCGGAAGGTTATGGCCCATACCGTCGATGATCTCCAGCCGCGCACCGGCGACGTGCTGAGCAGTGTCGATGCCGCCCGCGAGTGGCACCAGTGGGTCTTCTCGGCCATGAATCACGAGCGTTGGTGCCTTGATCTTTCCTATTCTCTTGCGACGATTGCCGTCCTGGAATATGGCGGCGATGTGACGTAGAAAGCCTTGAGGGTAGAAACTACGGTCATAGCTCATTGACGCCAGTTCGCGGCGCTTCTCCTCATCAACTGGATAGGACGGGCTGCCGATCAATTCGAGTGTTCGTATGTTGTGGGCGATAACACTCTCGCGATCGTTGCCACTGGGCCGCGAGTGGAATACGTGTCGAGCGACCGACGGGTCAGTTCCCGGAAGCGATCCGTGACCTGTTGTGGACATGATCGATGTCAATGTGCGAACACGTTTTGGGTGCCTCGCTGCCAGGTTTTGCGCAATCATGCCGCCCATCGACGCGCCGACGACGTGCGCGCTATCGATGCCGACTTCTTCGAGAAGTCCAACCGCATCGTCTGCCATGTCCTCTAGTGTGTAAGGTGTGCGAATTGGCCAGCGGAGCGCGCGTCGGAAGAAGAGAGACTTTATGCTCGGTGCTTTCTGACCCTCGAACTTGGTCGAAAAACCGGTATCCCGATTGTCGTAGCGGACCACCCGATACCCACGCGCCGCAAGATTCCGGCAGAAGTCTTCAGGCCAGGCGATCATCTGCATGCCGAGCCCCATAATAAGCAAGATCGTCGGGTCCGACGATGCGCCAAACACTTCGTACTCGATGTCGATACTATTTGTGTGAACTTTCGGCATTGTTTTCAGCAGCTATAGTCGCAGGGCGCCGTCCACCTCTATGTTGCGACCGTTAACGTAATCGTTCTCCACCAGGAATTCAACGGCGTGTGCGATCTCGTCCGGTTCGCCTACACGACCCGCTGGAATCATCGCCTGAAGCTTGGCAAGTGCTTCCGGTTTCATCGCGCGCACCATGTCAGTGCCAATGAAACCCGGTGAGATTGAATTGGCCCTGATACCGTAACGAGCAAACTCTTTTGCCCAGGTTACTGCCATCGCCGCTACGCCGGCCTTGGTGGCCGAGTAGTTGCTCTGGCCCATGTTGCCTGCACGTGAAATGCTGGAAATGTTGATTACGAGACCACCCTTGCCGCCGATGATCATCTGTTCCGCGGCAGCGCGCGTGCACAGGAAAACGCCAGTCAGGTTGACGTTAATGACTGCGTTCCAGTGATCCAGTGACATCCTCGATACACGCTCGCCGTCCTTGAACTTCAACATCAGGGCATCGCGAGTGATGCCCGCGTTGTTGATTAGTACATCGATGCCACGGAAATGAGCGGCAATCGCGGCAAATGCCTCGTCGACTTGCGATTCATCGCCAACATTGCAGGGAACCGTCAGGCAATCTTCAGGGGGCAGACCCAGGTCGGCCGCAACCTCTTGTAGCTTGTCCGCATCAAGGTCGATCAGTGCCAGGCGTGCTCTTTTCCCGGCCAGGCTCTTCGCCATTGCGGCACCCAGGCCGCCGCTCGCTCCAGTGATGGCAAAAATGGATTGTTCAATGTTCATTTTGTCTCCTAAAAAACTCTATTTACCGAGAAATCTTGCAATGCCGTCAATCGCTTCCGGCGTTTGTATTTGCTTCACAAAGGCCACACGTTCGGCCTCCAGACCCTGACTGAGCGCCGCCGTATCCGTGTTTAAAGGCGAGCCTTTGCCGGCGACACGGTCGGACCAGGCGAGTGAGGCTGTCAGCGGGTCGGTGGCAACGATTTCGTGGGCAACACCCATCTCCAGGCAAGTCTCCGCTGCCAACGATTCGTTGCGGCTTAGCCAGTCCAGGGATCGCTGTCGGCCGATGACCTTCGGCAACATCGCTGTCCAGCCCCCGTCCGGGCTGAATCCAACTTCTTCGTACCAGGGAGTAATCTGAACGTCGTGTTGCATGATGACGTGGTCAGTAGCCAGAAGCAGGCCCAGCGACCCACCGGTTACCTGGCCCTGAACGGCGCACGCGACGGGCGAGCGATGCGTAGCTATTGAAATGATCACCTGGTTGAGTAGACCGACCAGGTGCTGTGCATATTCTGCGATGTTGTCCCGGTGTTGCCAGAAACCGAGCAGATCACCACCGGTCGAAAACGACCGGCCCGCAGCCGCCAGGATCACTGTGCGGGCTCGCTGGCTTCGTGCGTCATCGAACGCATCCAGCAATTCCACGAGAAGTTCGGGTACCAACGCGTTGTGCCGGGCCGGACGGTTCAGCCGGATGACCGTATTTGATCCGATGACCTCCTGTGTCACGAGTTGCTCGGTGTCGCGTACGGAGACAAGCGCCCGACCATCGGCGATCAACTCTCCAGCCTCGTTCGTACACGTCGTCGACAGGTCCACCAGGTGCTTATCGGCTCGGATTCGCGTTATCTCTACACGCGCGGTCAGAGCTTCATCTACTTGGGCGACCTTGTGAAAACGGGTTTCCTGCTTAAGGTAGTTGGTGCCTTGACCCGGTAATTGAACACCGAGGAGGTAAGAGAACAATGCGCCAACCAGTGGTTCAGGTACTCGGTCGCCGACGTTGCCATGTTGAGTGAGCGCGACGTATTCATGTACATCCCGCACGCTGATGGCGCGACTCACCTCAGCTGAGTCGCCAAGCTTCATGTCCCCACCTTGCACTGCCCTTGGCACGTAATTTCACCGTCGTGCAGCCGCCTGACTTCCAGGCTCAGTAGCGTTCCAGTTTCTTCGCTCGGCATTGGTTGCACGCTGAAAAGTAAGGGCTCATCGGTAAAGGTCGGAGCAGGGAACATCACCGACTGTTCAAGCAGAACGCTCCCGGGTGCTGATTCCTCGATGAGAGTACGCAGCACACTGCACAACAGGAGCCCATGAGCCACCGTTCGGCCAAAGTGTGTTCGCGCGGAGAACTGCGGGTCGGTATGTATCGGATTGTCATCACCGCTAAGGTTCGCAAACCGGTCGAAGTCCGCCTGGCAGAAGCTGCGCTCGAGCGTGGCCACGGTAGGTGACACAGGCCTTAGCTGCCGGAAGGCCGGGTTAGCAGGTGTTTCTGAACCTTGCCAGCAGCGGTACGCGGAAAATCGTCCACGCGAACATATTGTTTCGGCACTTTGTAAGGCGCGAGGTTTTGCCGGCAGTATTCGATCAGAGCACCGTTATCCGGTATCTGGTTCCCGGGTCGCGGTAACAGGAAGGCGCAGCCAACTTCGCCCCATTTCTCATCAGGCACACCGATAACGGCGGCCTCCAGAACGGCCGGGTGCTCATGCAGGCAGTTTTCGATCTCCGCGGCGTACACATTCTCGCCACCGGAAATGTACATGTCCTTAATTCGCCCGACGATGTAGAAATAGCCATCCTCGTCCTGGCGCCCTAGGTCACCGCTTCGCAGCCAGGTGCCGTCGACCAGCGTCTTGGCAGTTTCCTCCGGACGATTGAAGTAGCCTGGCGTCATGCCAAGACCGGCGAACCATAACTCGCCCGTTTCGCCGCGCGGCACATCCTCGCCATCGGGGCCGACCAGTCGTGCCATTGAGAGCAATTGGGGCTTGCCCACGGACCCGATTTTGTTCGCCGCATTACCCGGGTCCATCAGGAACAATGTCGGACCAGTCTCGGTCATGCCCATGCCGTTGAGTACATTGGCGCCACGTGCGGCGAACTGTTTGAACATGTTGTCGGGCATCGGTGCACCACCGCAGGCCCAGCAGCGAACACGGGACAAGTCGAGTTCATCGAATCGCTCATGCAAACTGATCGCCTGGTAAATGGCAGGTACGCCGAAAAAAGTATCCAGCCGGTCAGCCTCGAGGAGATCGATCATTCGTTCAATGTCGAATCCGGGCATGACCAGGGCACGGGCTCCCATGATCAGGCCGGGGAGGGTGGTGATGTTGATGCCGCCCGTGTGGAACAGGGGCAGGAAATTCACGGTTGTGTCGTCACCGCGCAGCCCCATTGCCTGCGAGATGTTTACATAGTTCGCTATGGCGGTGCCGTAGGTCTGGATGACGGCCTTGGGCAATCCCGTGGTCCCGGAGGTATACAGCAGGTACCAGGTCTCGTCCGATTGCCAGGATATTCGCCCTGCATGCGGTTCACAGAAATCGCGCCGCGCGCAGTAACCCTCGGCGGAGGCATCGTCCAGATTGAGACGAACAAGTGGTTCGGTGGAGAGGCCCGCAACCGTATCCGAGTCTTCGACCCCGTAGAGCAAACACTCGGCCCCGCAGTCTGTAATCAGCGGTACCAGTTCATTCGCTGGCATCCGCCAATTCAAAGGTACCAGTATGGCGCCGAGGCGTGCACAGGCGAACAGGATTTCGAAAAACTCGATTCGATTTCGACACAAGATAGCAATTCGGTCACCAGCGCCAACCCCGAGCTCAGCCAACAAGGTGGCGGAACGGCCGGTACGCTCGTGCAGGTCCTGGTAGGTGAGGCTCTCGCCGCTTACAAGGTCCTCGAGTGCAACACTGTCTGGATCGAGCTCGGCGCGTTTGGCGGGTATATCAAAAACCGGAAAACTCACAACTGATTACTCACTTCTTGTTTGCAATTCCTTCGGCAAGGAGTTCGCTGGCACGGTTAGCGACTTTCGCCGGGTCCATTTGCAGGTCCCATTCGCCATAGCGCATTCCAAGGAAAACCATCATGCCCATGATTGCCCAGGACCAGACTTCGAAGTCGCCGTCGCGGATTTCATCGCGCTCGTTCGCCGAGGTCAGGTTGGCTGTGTAGGCGCTTGCGATACCGTTGTAATGTTCCATATAGGCATCGTTGGCCACGAACTCGGCTTCTGCAATGATGCGATAGAGGCCGGGGTGCTGGCGTACAAATTCGAGGTAGGCTTGCAGGCCGTCGCGTTCTGCGCTTATGCGGTCTGGTGAGTCTGCAACGCGCTCTGCAATCCAGCTACGGACCCGGTGACTCATGTAGCCGACCAGGGCGCGATAAATTTCTTCCTTGCTTTCAAAGTAGGTGTAAAAAGTGCCGAGGGCCACGCCTGCGTTGTACGTTATGCCACTCACTGAGGCGTCATGAAATCCGCGCTCGCCGAACTCGACTTCCGCCGCTTGGAGCAGCTTGTCTCGGGTCTGCCTGCCACGCGCAGTCTTGGGCAGTTTTTCAGGGTTCGATTCGTGGTTCATGTTTCAAACACTATCACTTCGCGTAAGGTGCGCGTGGAATGACCGATTAAACTCATCGGGGTGACACATGAAGGGCACATGACCGGCATTCTCGATGGACACTTCTTCGTACCAGCCACCTTGCGCCGCGTAGTCGTCGAGGAACTTCCGAGTCTGACTCATCATGGGTTGCTGCGGGAAGGCCTCTACACCCGGGTAGTCGTCCAGTAGCCCGGCCTGGCCTCGTGTCGCCGGATCTGATGCGGCACCATTGGCCACAGCGATATCGTTGGCGCCGTAGATCCAGAGCACGTCCGGTTTCGGTTCGGCGGCGAGCATTCGATCAACGAGGCCGACGGCGTGCTTGGGTGACATGGCATTGGTCGCGCCCCATTTGCCGGGGGCGAAGTATGGCCAGTTCGGCGACGTTTCATGATCGCCGGGCAGATCCTGATCACCGAGATGGATGCTCATCGTGGCCTCCAGCAAGGTATTTTCGCGTTCGGGAATGAACGGTGGACCCCAGACGAGTAAACGGAGTACCGAGCGAGGTGTGAACGGTGAATCTGCGCTTCGGTTGCCGTCCCTGATGTGCCCTATGAGTTCGCGATTCAGTAATCCGCCACCGGAGCCGGCGAAATCGTCATTCACAGGCGTGCCCAACTCGTCTCTCGTGGCACCGAATCCAAACGGTGAGCCCGGACCCGGAAGCGTGACGCTCAACAGGCGTTGCGGACAGGCCGCCATCATCCACCATGCGATCAGTCCGCCCAGCGAGTTGCCGACCAGGTGAAACCTGTCGTGGCCGAGTTGATCCATCAGAGCGATGGCATCTTCGACGAAGTCGCTCATACCCCTTTGCGCGTTGACTTTCACGGCGGGGTCAGCGCCACCGAAGCCGCGCTGGTCGGGGGCGATGCCGCGAAAACCCGGGGGCAGGGCGACCAAAGTCTCTTCCCACCAGGTCGCAGAAGAAAAATTACCATGGAGGAAAAGCACGGGAACGCCATCGTCAGGGCCTGAGAACAGTACTCGCGTAGTCAGACGGCTGGTCGTTATGACGTCTGCTGCTATTCCTTCCATCGTCGCAACTGTCATACGGCCTTCCTGGGTCCCCACTCAACGATCGCTCCGCCCCAGACATAACCGATGCCCGCGGCGATTATCGCCATTGTGTCACCTGGTTTAAGACGTCCCTGTTCAATGCCGGCTTCGATATTGATGATGGCGTCCTGTTCCCCGATGTGACCGATGTTCGACATGTAGACGCTTTGTTCTTCTGTCAGTCCCAGTTGCTCCAGCATCTCTTTATGTCCCGAAGGCTTGACCAGGGACATGTTGAAGAAGTCGATGTCGTCACGCGTAAACGGTGTGCCGTCTGGTTTGTTTCCCGACTGTTGAAGTGAAGTATCGACGCACTTCAACCAGTTCGCGATCGAGACCTCGCCGAGCCGCTTCTTCATGGCCTCGGGCTCGACCAGCCTGAATTTGTAGCCACCATTCGCCACCGCCTCGTCGGTCGGATGTGCGACAGTACCGCTCGCTGGCACGATTACGTGTCGACTCATTGAGCCGTCGGCGATGATGTGCATTCCGAGTACATGGTTCTCGGTCCAGTCGCGCTTGACGATCATTGCACCGGCGCCGGCACCAATGTTGAAGAGGAACGACGTGTCGAGGTCTTTCAGATCGATGAAATGAGACGTTGCGTAGCCGCCGCCTATCAGGATCGTGTTGATATTGGGATCGTCAGCCATCAGGCCGCGAGCGAGTTGCAGGGCTGCGATCGTCGTTGCACAACGAGTATGTACATCGATGCCCCAGGCATTCTTCGCACCGACTTCCCAGCCAAGATCTATAGCCGAAGTCCACAGAAGATACTCTCGCCATTCCTCGGTGGTGCCGAGGACCACGTCGATCTCCATGGGGTCGATGCCCGCTTTGTCGATCGCCTTGCGCGCAGCATGAACGGCCATTTCGTTCGGGTGAACGGCAGGGTCCGCAACAAACTTGCGTTCGATACCCAGCTTCTCCTTGACCACCCACTCAGGCAATCCGCTTTCTTCAGCGATCTCTTTTGCCGTGACGTACGTTTCCGGAAAGTAGGTGCCGGTGGAGACGATTCCCATCGTGGTCATAGGGTTTCCTTTACGGACCAGGCTGCAATCAAGGCGGCCACGCCAGCGACCTGTTTGCCATTGCGCTGATCGTAATTGGTACAGGCGTTTAGCCCCATCGCCAACGAGCCCAGTGACAAGGCCAGAGTGCCTGCCAGCCTGCTAATTGATACTTGTCGCATGAGTCGCCTCCCCTTGGCGCATGATACTACTATAAGTTGAAACTTGATTCATGTTTCATAAACGAGCATACTTTTGACTGTAAGTGTCCGTCGCTCGAAAGCAATTGAATCATTGGGGAGAAGATTAAAGTGTCCAGTTCGACAACAAAACTATTCATGGTACTCGGGGCGACTATGGCCGCCGGGTTTGCTGCACCTGTTGCAGCTCAACAGGAAAACCCTTCGGAAGCAGCCGATGCAGTAATCGAAGAACTGGTCGTGACAGCGCGTCGTCGCGACGAGTCGCTGCAGGATGTACCGCTCTCAATCACTGCCTTCACAGGCGAGCAACTTGAGCGCACCGGTGCCGAAAACCTCATCGCCGTCGGGCAGAGTACGCCCAACGCGACGCTGGAAGTGTCCCGGGGAACAAATACTACGATCACCGCTTTCATTCGCGGTGTCGGGCAACAGGACCCGGTAGCGGGTTTCGAAGCTGGCGTTGGCATGTATGTCGACGACGTCTATCTGAATCGTCCGCAGGCGGCAGTGCTCGATATCTATGATGTTGAGAGAATCGAAGTACTGCGAGGGCCACAGGGCACTCTCTACGGTCGCAATACGATCGGCGGCGCCATCAAGTACGTGACGAAGGGCCTGAGCGACGAGCAGGAGTTCAAGGTACGCGCGTCCTACGGAACCTCAAACCAGATGGACCTGGTACTGACAGGCTCAGCGCCGTTGTCAGACACTTTCCGGGTTGGCGGCTCGCTGGCGCGCCTCACGCGCGACGGGTTCGGCGACAACCTGAATCTTCCGGGTGTGGAAAACTACAACAAGGATGTACTGGCCGGTCGCGTTTCCGCGGAATGGGATGTAACCGACGCGTTCAGCCTGCGTCTCAACGGAGACTTCGTCAAGGACGACTCCGAGCCCAAGCAAGGCCACCGCCTGACGGTGGGTGCGCTATCCGGTGCGCCGATACTTCCAGACGTGTTTGATACTCGTGCCGGCTTAAACAGCCCGAGTCAGGAAGTCGAGGCGAGCGGCTTCGCGCTGATCGCCGACTGGGAGTTGAGCGATACGCTGACGCTGCGCAATATCCTGTCATCCAGGCAGGACGACACCACGACACCGATCGACTTCGACAGCCTGCCGGTAGCCGACCTTGACGTTCCGGCCATCTATGAAAATGAGCAACTCTCGGACGAACTGCAGCTTATTTATGTATCGGATCGATTGAGCGGCGTCGCGGGCCTCTACTGGCTTGATGCCAACGCATTCAACACGTTCGACGTTATTCTCGAGCCACTCGGTGCGGTGCTCGGCCTGCCGGGCTTGAACGCCAATACCTACGGCGATGTCGATACCAAGAGCTGGGCGGCGTACGCCGATTTTAGTTTCGATGTTTCCGATACGGTTGCCCTCTCAGTGGGCGGGCGTTATACGGTGGACGAGAGAACCTCGCAGGTACTCAGGACCACGTACCTCGGCGGCGCATCGCCGGCACTGGGCGGCACCGGAACTCCGCTCGTAGTGACTTCCGATTTCATGGGTAGCCGGGAATTCAAGGAATTCACACCACGAGTGTCTGTCAACTGGCGCCCGAACGACGACCAGAATCTGTACCTGACCTACAGCGAAGGCTTCAAGGGTGGTGGTTTTGATCCGCGCGGCCAGACGAGCGCGGCACCGGACGTGAATGGCGATGGCAGCGTTTCTGCTGATGAAATCTTCGATTTCATGGCATTCGATCCTGAGTTCGTGGACACCATTGAGCTTGGCCTCAAGTCGAGCTGGATGGGCGGTCGTGTCAAAACCAGCATCGCGTTCTTCACGGCCGACTACACGGACGTGCAGATTCCCGGCTCCTACGGCTTCGACTCGGACGGTGATGGAACCAATGATACGTTCATCGGCATCACGTCGAACGCGGGCGATGCCGACATGACGGGCGTCGAGTTCGAGGGTACTGCGCTGTTGAGCGATGCATTCACAATGTCGTGGGCCATTGGCACCCTGGATGCGGAATTCAACGAATTCATCGATGCAACCAATACCAACGTTGCCGATCAGCGCGTCTTCCAGAATACGCCGGACCTGACAGCCAGCGCGACGCTGACGTACCAGGCGGACATGGAACTCTTCGGTAAGGGCGGCACATTCTTCGTCATCGGATCCGGCTCACATCGAGCGGCTGCATCGCAGTTCGAGACGCCGACAGCTGAACTTGACCAGTCAGCGTTCAGCCTGTGGGACCTGAGCCTGGTTTGGGAAGACGACGACGGCCATTGGCGTGCCGGTCTGCACGGCAAGAACCTGGGCGATGAGGAGTACAAGGTCGCCGGTTACTACTTCCCGGCCCCGACACTGGGCCTCGAGGGAACAGTGACAGCGTTTTACGGCAATCCGCTCACGATAACGGGTACCGTGGAGTACCGGTTCTAGGATCAGGAGCGCTACGCGGTGAACCATGAGTTCGCCGCGTAGCCATCTGGCCTGTAAGCTCGTGGACATGGAGACTCCAAAGCCTTCGAACGCCTACCGGGCTTATGTGCTGTGCATCCTGGTACTCGTTTACACCTTCAATTTCATCGACCGGCAGATCGTCGGTATTCTCGCCATTCCTATCAAGGAAGATCTCGGGCTGACCGATACCCAACTTGGCCTGATGGGTGGTCTCGCATTCGCGTTGCTATACACGACACTCGCGATCCCGATCGCGATGGCAGCAGACCGCATGAGCCGGACGTGGATCATGACAGGCGCGCTGGTCGTATGGAGCGGTATGACCGCTGTCTGCGGCATGGCGCAGAATTTCTGGCAGCTGTTCCTCGCCCGGGTTGGTGTTGGCATCGGTGAGGCGGGCGGCGTTGCGCCGGCGTATTCCCTGATTTCAGACTTCTTTCCGCCGAATCAAAGAGCCCGAGCATTAAGCGTTTACTCGTTCGGGATTCCGATCGGTAGCGCGCTGGGAATCGTGTTCGGTGGGATCATCGCGACCCTGGTCGACTGGCGATTCGCGTTCATCGTAGTGGGCATAGCGGGCATCATCATAGCGCCACTGTTTCGCGCCACCGTCCGCGAACCTGTCAGGGGAGCGTTCGACGCACCGGGTACAGAAACCGGCGCCGCCAGCCTTCGGGAGATCATCAAAGTATTGATGCGTAAGCCTGGGTTCTGGGGTCTGTCTCTCGGAGCGGCTTGCTCCTCGATGATGGGTTATGGCCTGTTCTTCTGGTTGCCGTCGTTCTTCGTCCGCAGTTACGAAATCACACTGCTCAATGCTTCTCTCGTCTACGGCGCTATCTTGCTGGTCGGCGGAATCGCCGGCACCTGGCTTGGCGGCTCACTGGCCGACCGTTTCGGTGAGAATAATCGTGCGGCCTATGCGCGCATTCCCGCATTTGCATTCCTCGCAACGGTGCCGTTTTACCTGGTTGGCGTGCTGTCCCCGACCTTATTGGTTTCTGTGCTCGTGATGACCGTACCCACTGCCCTCGGTCTCGCATGGCTGGGGCCGGTCATATCAGCAGTACAACACCTGGTGCCGCCCAATATGCGAGCAACTGCATCGGCCATTTTTCTGTTCGTCAACAACCTGATTGGCATCGGCATCGGCACATTCGCGATCGGCGCCATCTCAGACGGGCTACAGGATCGCTATGGCGACGAGTCGTTGCGCTACGCCATTTTGGCAGGTACCACGTTCTATCTATTGGCTGCGATGATCTTTCTACTCTCTGCGAAACGACTAGAGAAAGACTGGGAAGGCTAGGTAATCTTCAGGAAGTCGGCCGTTCCTATCGATAGGCTTCAGCAATTATGAACCAGGTGCTGTTGTCCACCGAGTAGATCAGCGTATCGCCGGTCTCAACAGTGTCTGCTACAACAGCAAGCCCTGAATATGTCCCGTTAAAGTTGCCACAATTACTGACAACCAGGTCCAGGTCATAGGCGTTATAGCTGGAATTAATGATTGCCAGGTCGCCACTATACAAACAGCCAGCGGCATCCTGAGCATCCATCCGTCCTGCCGCGTCAATCGTGATTGAACCTACTGGGTTGTCGAATTCATCCAGACTTACCCACGCCCCGGCTACGGTTGAAAAGTCAGAGCCGCTTTCGTACAGGCTGTCATAGACGAAACTGAATGTGCCGGCTTCACCTGTGCCGCCGCTCCAGTTCCCCGACAGGCTTGCGCGCTCAGAAATTGTTCCCGTAACGGCTATATCTATGGTCGTGCTGTTATCTAACCAGGTACTGCCGACAGGTGCGATACCAACACCCGTACCGGTCAGGCTTGTTCCGGCTGTGTCGAAAGTGCCAACAAACTGACCGAGAGTCTCAGCCGACAAGAAGCGGAAACGTCCGTCGTCTGTTGAGACGCCGAGGAAGAACTGGGGCTCGTTAGAGACATTGTCTGTCGTTGTTCCCACCCAGATTCCGCCGACGGCTGCATCGGGTATCGGCACGTCTGAGGTTGGATTGGACGAACCGCCCCCACCGCCACACGCAGAAAGAGCAGCAAGTGAAACTATCGAAATCAGGCGGACCAAAAGGTATCGGTGGGTACTCATTTCACTTCCTCGTTAACAGGTTTTTGATCGCCGGCGAGCCAGACGGCTGCCAATCGACATAAGCTCTATCGGCTGAGGTCCTGATTAGTTGAGGGTGAAATCTATGAAACTCTTTTCTGCGGCTTTTGATTCAAGCTACTGACTGAGTAGTCTCGCCCAAATCGTCGGGGGCCAAGGGCCATAGGACCTCGAAGACGGCCCCTCGCTCGAGACTTCGAGCTTCGATGCTGCCGCCGTGTTCTTTGAGGATCTGTTGTACCGAGGCCAGGCCCAGGCCATGACCAGCCACCTTGGTCGTTACGAGGGGGTCGAAAAGGTTCTCCCGTATTTCTGGGTCAATACCTTTGCCGTTGTCGCGGACTCGCATTCTTACGCACGTTGTCGAGTCATCTGTATTGAACATTCTGTCGAACCGCACGTAGACGACACCGTCTCTATCTGAGGTGGCCTCGCCGGCGTTGATAACCAGGTTGACCAACACGCGCTCGAACGCCTGCGGCGAGGCGAGTATGTGAATATCGGCGTCAGGGAGCTCCAAATTCAGCGTACTCTCAGCAACAGCGTCTTGCAGCGTCTCGCGAAACGTCTCCACGCTATCTCGTACGCACACACGAGTCTTCGCCGGTTCACGGCTCGCATCGTCGAGTAGCCTCCGGACCAGCCCGCTCGCCCGTTGTGCGGCTTCGAATGCCTGCTGCGCCAGGGCTTGCTGGGGCTTGTCATCCTGAAGATTGGTCCGGAGCATTTCCGTAAAGCCGAGAACCGGTGTCAAGAAGTTGCTCAGGTCATGGGCCACACTCGTCACAAGCAAGCCTGCCGAGCCCATTCGCTCGGCGTCACTCAAACTCTGTGCAATGCGCCGCCGTCGGTCCTCCGCTTCTCGCAACTTGGCATAGAGTCGTCGATGATTCCGCTGTAAAACGGCTGTAATGATCGCCGAGGTAATTATCGAAAACAAAAGTAGCGCGGCCATTCTTAGCATCGCTGCTTCGGTCACGCTAATAACAACCGTACCCAGCGCGGCAAACAGTGTTACCAACAGCGCAAAAAACACGCCCGCTTTGAAGCTCGATGGTGAAAAAAGTGCGAAAAAGAAGCCGACGACGGGAAAGAATGTGGTCCAAGCGGATTCGCCGCCGTGTGCCAACGTATACGAAGCGACCGCCAGGTACGTGCCACAGTAGGCGGCTATAGCAACAGCCGTGCCCGAGGTAACGACCTTGGGTTGTGTGGTACGCCAGAACCAGACGGCGACAATACCCACGACAAGTAACGGTAACAGGCGTAGCGCGAGCAGGACCTCGATTTCGCTGCCGGCGCTACCAGCAAAGTTCCGCCGATCAACCCAGTGAAAAACGACGAACGAGAGGCTAGCCACCGTCAGGTACAGCAAGCTCGACGTTCTGTCCGTATCGCACCGTGCCGCACGAAATTGATTTTCGGTCGCCGAGCGTCGAAACTCCGGGATCCAGCGCTTAAGCGCGTATCGATTACTGTTCATGGGACTCGGTAGCAATGGAGGGGTCTGGAAAGAATAGCAGGATCAGTTTGTGCGTCACACTTCTGCGGCCGCAAGCCCCTCGATTTCTACTCATCCAGCCAACGTAACCGCTCCAGCGGGTAGCCGAGATACCACTTCGCGCGCTCCATCACGATGCGCGTCTTCACGCGGCGCACACCGAGCTCGTCGTTGCCACTCACTTCGTCAATAATTTCGTTCAATTTCAGGGTGCTCGAGGCGCAGGTGAAGCAAATGTAGTCCACGTCGCCGGTAACTCGCAGGCAATCCATGAACTCAGGGATCTTGTTAACGGCGGCTTCAAACCTCTCCCTGAACTGAGGACTATTGTCGTCCAGCGTGAACTCCACATAGGCCACCACGTGCTCAACCATTCGGTTGAGATCGAGATCGGTATTGAACGACAGGAAGTAGCCGGCTTCCTTTAGCGTTCGCATGCGCTGGAAACAGGCGCTGTTTGACAAGCCCACAAGATCCGCGAGCTCCTGGTTCGTAATGTTCGCTCGTGTGTGCGTGATCGTTAGTATTTTTCGATTGATCGCATCAAGTTTTACGTCTTTATTTTCTGCGGACATTCTAAGGGGCACCCGTAGCGCAAATTGTTTCTGTGAAGCGGACGCGTCGCGAAAAATTCGACGAAACGTGACGCCTGTTTCAAAACCATATTCTACAGATAATGTGCTATCAATAACGTATCCCACCGGTAATCGTAGATTATCGGGCAACCAGCACAGCGAGTAAGCGATTCAATGAATTCAGGCAATGAATTTTCCGCCGCAAAGATAAGCGACGATCAGCTCGTCGCCTGGCCGCGGGTCGCGGCCATCGCGGCAATGGTGTCTTTTTCACTCCCTACATTTGTCACTGGCCTTGAGTTGGCTCATGGAATGCCGGCCAGCGACACGATATGGGCCATTATCTGGGGCTCGGTAATTATCACGGTCATCGGTTCGGTCATGGGCGCCGTCGGTGCGAAGTCGCGGCTCAGCTCATATTTGCTTGTTCGTATCGCGTTCGGCGACAAAGGCGCGGGTATCGTCAATATCGCCTTCGCTATTTCATTGCTCGGTTGGTTTGGTGTCAACATTAACCTGTTCACCGGGGCAGTCGAAAAACTGACTTTCGCAACGATGGGGGTCAGCATCTCGACATTTTGGTTGTCGATTATTGCGAGTTGCTGCATGACGGTGACCACCATTGTCGGTTTTCGCGCGATAAACCTTCTTTCGACCCTGCTTATCCCGATCCTGGCCATCGTCACGTTCCTGTTTGCGAAAACGGCGCTCGAGCAAATGTCGTTTGGCGATATCATGGCTATCGAGAAAGTAGCGACCATTACCATCGGTGAGGGGATATCGGCCATCGTCGGAGCGATCATCATTGGCGCGATCATTCTTCCCGATATCACGCGCTTTATGCGGAACTGGAAAGGGGCCATCTATACGGCGTTCCTCTCGTACATGGTCGTTGCTGTCATCGTTATGGCCGCGGCCAGTCTTGCTGGCAGCGTCTCCGGTCAGGCCAACGTTCTCGATATCATGTTAGAACTCAATCTTGGGCTTGGCGCGTTCGCCATCGTTATTGCCGGCAGTTGGGTACTCAATTCGCTAAACCTCTATAGCACCGTTTTGAGCACCAAAGCGACGTTCCCGAAGCTGCCGACGACACGACTGACATTGGTGCTTGGAGCCGTTGGTGTTGTCGCCGCGTTAATGAACATTCTAGGCATCTTCATAACGTTTCTTTTCTACCTGTCGGTCATCTTCGTTCCTGTTGCGGGCGTGATCATCGCCGACTACCTGTTCATTCGGCCCGGCCATTACACGGTCGAATCACTGGAAGACAATCGCGGATTGAATATCAAGGGATTTATCGCCTGGAGTGTCGGTGCTGCCATTGCGATTCTCGCATCCGAGTCAGTGATCCCGTCTCTCAGCAAGATTGCCGCGATTGACGCGATCGTTCTTACGGGCATTGTGTACCTGGTATTGGCGTGGAACGAGCGAACCGGAGTTCAACCATGAGAATCGGAATTGATGTTGGCGGCACACATACCGACGCGGTCATTCTCGATGGCGATCAGGTAATTGCGGCAACCAAAGAACTGACGACCGCCGATGTGGTGAGTGGCGTGAAGAACGCGCTTGATGTGATTCTCGACGATAGCGGTGTCGATCACTCGCTGGTCGAGCAGGTGATGATCGGTACAACTCAGTTCACAAATGCGATTGTAGAGCGGCGTGAATTGACGCCGACCGCGGCAATTCGAATTGGACTACCGTCGGGCGATGGAATTCCGCCGATGTTCGACTGGCCCGACGATATCGCGGACGCCGTTGGCCGGCATTCTTTCATGCTAACCGGTGGCACTTTGTACGACGGCAGGGAGCTCGCTCCGTTCGACGACACCGAGATCGACAGCGTCATCAAGCAACTGGTGAAGTCGGGCATTAGCAACATCGCGATCGCGGCGGCATTTTCGCCTATGAATCCGGCGCCCGAGGAATACGTCGCGGAGAAGGTTCGGCGAGCCATTCCCGACGCCCACATGACCTTGTCGCATCACTTCGGACGACTCGGTCTGATGGAGCGGGAGAATGCCGCGCTGCTCAATGCGACTTTATTGCCATTTGCCGAGCGGGTGGTCGCATCATTTATCGCGGCGGTACAAAAACGCGGACTGACTTGTCCGGTTTATATCAGTCAGAACGATGGTACATTGATGAGCGCCGACTTCGTGCGAGAGTTTCCGGCGTTGACCTTTGCATCCGGCCCAACGAATTCCCTTCGAGGCGCGTGCAAGCTGACAGGCCTTGAAGATGCGATTGTTGTCGATATCGGCGGGACGACGTCCGATATCGGTGTATTGCAGAACGGATTTCCACGCGAATCGAGCGTTATTGTTGACATTGGTGGAGTTCGGACGAACTTTCGCATGCCAGACGTGTTGCCCATCGGTCTCGGTGGCGGCAGCCTCGTAAACGAAGATGGTACGAGTATCGGGCCGAGATCGGTTGGACACCGGCTGGTTAGCGAGGGCCTGGTATTTGGTGGCAGTACTTTAACTACTACGGATATTCTGGTGGCAAGCGGTGCCGCTGACATCGGCGACAAATCTGCCGTAAGCCATCTTGCTCCCGAACTGGTTGAGACCGTACAGGCAACGATACACAAGATGCTGGAT
>Ga0265303_10000649_pt1 | contig 20038 bp, 19 predicted proteins | sample Helome_2_FD_192494 | JGI IMG/M metagenome (GOLD analysis project Ga0265303, IMG submission 192494) | Marine sediment microbial communities from subtidal zone of North Sea - Hel_20160317 (Illumina Assembly) | ecosystem: Environmental > Aquatic > Marine > Subtidal zone > Sediment ... | reverse complement strand
TCTGGCGAGTGAAACGGCCCCATACATCCGCCTCCCAGCTCACGTTGAATCCCAGTTCGTAAGTTTCGAAGGACGAGCTGTCGTAGCCCTCGGTTGTGGCCTGTCCGCCCAGCTGCTGTTGCTGGGGATACTGGCTGCCGATCGCGATGGCCAGTTGCTGCCGCGCCTGCAATACCCGCAAGCCGGCAGATCTGAGCGTCAGGTTTTCCGCCAGCGCCTGTTCCACCAGCCCATCCAGAGCGGAGTCGTTGAAGGCCGCTTTCCACCATTGCGGATCGACCGGAGAGGTGGGCTCAAGCAGCGGGTCCTCGTATTCATTCCAGTTCGGCTGAAGCGGCGCGACTGGTTCTACATAGTCCGGACCCAGGGTGGTGCAGTTTGACGCAATCATCAGCACCAACACCGAAACGCTGCAGACTTTGAGGGTCGCATTCATCGTTTCACACCGGTGGCTCTATTCCTGGGCCCTGGTGGCAGCGGAAACATAGCTGCCGTCCGAGGTTCCGGTTTTTACCAGCACGGACCCGGTGGTCCCGACCCGCAGCTTGATCTCAGCGGGGACATTCCTGAGCTCAATCCGAACCGGGACCCTTTGCGCCAGCCGGATCCATTCAAAGGTCGGACTGATGGTGGGCAGCAACTCGAAACCCGTGCTGCCATCCTGTTGCGCTATGCCCCAGCCAATGCTGTCGACCACTCCCTCGATCGGCTGGCCGCGATAGGTCATCAGCGTGACAATGGCCTCGTCTCCTGCCTGCATGTCTGCAATGCGGTCTTCCCTGAAATAGCCACTGACCCAGTAACTCGACACATCGACCAGCGCGAGGGCGGCCTGGTTGGCGACCGCCTGGCTGCCGAGCCTGAGGTTCAGGTTGGTGACATAACCGTCCACAGCAGCCCGCACCCGGGTGAATTCCAGGTTGAGTTCGGCCTGGTGAACGGCGGCCAGGGCGGCCCTGAGCTGAGGATTGGAATCGCCCATCGAGCCCAACTGGGCCTGCGCTTCGGCTAGTGCAGCTTCCGATTCGGCCTGCTGGGCATAGGCCTGTGCCAAGCCGGCCGTAGCGCTGCGCTTTTTCTGCAGCGATATCTCGTAGTCGGCCTTGGCCCGGTCTACTGATTTTTGTGAAGTGGCCCGTTTGGGTAACAGGTTCTGCTGCCGTTCGTACTCGGCCAGGTCTTTGTCGATGGTCGCTTCAAGCTCAGCTATGCCGCTTTTGGCCTGCTCGATCTCGGCATGCGCCACTTTGACTCCCGCCCTGGAGGCCTCCACCTGTTTCTCCAGCGCCACCACGTTGTCGCCGGTCTCATCAAGTTGTGCCCTGGCCTGGTCGAGGCTGGTCTGGTAGGTGCGCGGGTCAATTTCAAATAACAGGTCGCCGGCACTGACAAACTGGTTGTCCCGGATGGGCAATTTGACGATCGGCCCGGACACTCTGGGGGTGACCTGGATGACCTCAGCGCGAACCTGTCCATCCCGGGTCCAGGGGTTTATCACGTAACTCCAGTATTTGAGCAACACCACCAGAACTGCGATCAGAACAATGGATCCTGTTACCAGGTTTTTGCGGGATATATTCACTGCTTATGCCCCAATTAAAAACGTGCCGATAATGATGGTATAGATGACCACCAGTGATAAAAACACGACGGGTGGATGAGAAAAATACTGCGCCAGCCTGAAGCGATTGATCAGTTTTACCGACCCCATGGCAGCCAGCAGTCCAAAAAAACTGGCCACCAGCATGGGTGGCATATAGACACCACCGAGGACAAATTCGTGAGGAGTGGGCATCATCTTTTCATCATTTCTTCGTTCATGTAAAACGCTCTTCATGCCACGGCGTCCATTTTACCGGCTTGGTGTTACCCGCATAGGCCACCAGGGCCTCAGAAACACCTCGCCAGGCACCCAGCAAACGGTAAAAGTTTTCCCCATCCTGCACACTAACCTGGCCCTTCGCCAGTGCATTCACCTGGCTTTGAATGTGCTGCTCCATTGCCGCCATGATACTGCAGAGGCGAGAGTGATATGAAGCCGGGTCACCGGCAGTGGGATCGGTTGAGAGTTTCAGGAACGTTGATTGAACACTTGCCTTCCAGTCCGCAGCGCCGGGAACAAAGTCCCGCACTCGCTGCAATGATTCGAACTGGCTGTTTGCCTCGGCAAGGGTCTGCATCCTCTCAGACAGCGATTGCAGGCTGGTCACCATCGAGTTCAGTTGCGCCGTCGTGGTCCCCGGCAATTTGGCGGGATCGATTTGAGGCACCAGGCCGGCCATTTTCTGCGGCAGCGTAGCCAGTTCCCTGGCGTGAAAGGCTGCCCTGCGGGCATCCCGTCCGTCCCGATGCTTTCCGGCTTGGATTTCCCGGGTAGAGAAGACATGGTCACAACTGCGAAAGAAGCGTTTCATCAGCCTCAAAAAAATTTGCTCCGGCCGCGGTGAAGACGGAATATGTGCCGTGATGGCAACGATCAGAAAGACCAGGGGCATCATCAGCGCGGTATTGGCAACCACGAGAAAGCTGTAGGACTGCTCATTTGATATCGACGCAATTGCGAAGAACATGGCCAGTCCGAACGCGCGGCCCAGGCCCTGATTTGGCTCCGAATACCGGTAGCAGATGAAGAATGTGAACAGGAAGATCAGCAGACCAAGCCCGGCATAGCTGGAGAGCATGGGCATGATGAAGATATAGACAACAGAAGCGAACAGCACGCCGGTGAATGCAGGCGCCAGCAGCAGCCTGGCGGAAACCTGCGGTGTGCCGGCAAGGGCCATTCCGATTGGCGTTGCCATTGCCAGGAATCCTGCACCGCCGGGCCAGCCCTCGATATAGATCAGGCCCAGAAAAGCCAACCAGATGGTTGCTGTTACCCGAACCGTGCTCATTAGCCGGTCCAGGTCGGGTATGAATACCCGGCCTGAAACAGCCGGGGCCGGTTGCACGGCATCGGACTGGCCGAATTCCATCAAGTTATTGACCGTTTCGAACATCGAGCGGCTCAGGCTCTCAAGCTCCTTCATCTGGTTCAGGCAAACGGCCAGTTCGGCCTTCTGGAATACGGTCAGGTTCTGGAGCGCTGCCGGATCCGGATTCAACCGGGCAGTTTCCCGAAGCTGTTCCGGCGCCTGGCCCTTGAGCATGCCTTCGACCTGGCTCAGCCGTAAATCAATGGTTTTGTCAAAGGACTCTAGCCCGGGTAACAGGTGGCCATAATCTATCGCCGAATCACCACCAAAGTCATCCAGCCAGCGCACCATGCTGGTGGTCAGCGCATTCACCTGCTGCTGGAAAGCTCTCCACTGTTGGCGCTGCACCCGAATGTCATAGGTATCAGCCACTGCCGCGTCCAGCAATTGTCCGAGGCTGCTTTTTTGTTGCAGCAATTGTAACTGCAGTGATTCTGCCTTATCCGGATCTCCGGTTCCGCGCATGATGGCCGCGCAAGCCCGGTAGAACTGATGTTGTGTGGAAGTCAGTTCATTCACGGTGGCAGTAAACTTCCGGCCGGAATTATTGGGCCAGAGCAAAGCGCTGATCAGACCGTAAACCAGGATGCCCAGCCCTGTTTGCTGGGTCCGCAGCATGGCGATCTGGAATGCGTTTTCGGAGTTGACCCCGCCATCCATGCAAATGATGCCGCAGACGAAACCCGATACATTCCAGAAATACTGGTTCTTCGCACCGCCCATCATGTAAGTGCACAGGCTAATCCAGAGCGAATACAGGATCAGGAACAGCCAGCGATCCTGTGGGGACAGGCTGATGATGACCAATGCGGCGACCGCTCCTGCCAGCGTGCCGATCATTCGCAGAGTGGCCTTGTTGAGGGACTGTCCGGCCGTTGCCAGGCTGACAAATGCCACGGCGAACCCCGTCCACATGGGTTTGTCCCATCCCATGGTCAGGGAGATTCCTACGGCAATGGTCATCGCCAGGGCCGTTTTGATCGCTTCTTTTGTTCTTGTAGTTAGTGCCATCGTGATTCGATTGTAATCGAAAATTCATCTATTCGCGTTGACTTGAGCGGGGCGCTGCGGCATCCTGACGCCGAGTCTGCAGGTGTCCCCAATGCCGCCCGGCAAGGGGATTAAACGGGAAGACGGTTCGTTCCGCTGGTTAGCTGGAATCAAGCCGTCACTGCCCCCGCAACGGTAGACGAAGGCTGGGTCATCGCAGCCACTGTATCGAAAGATATGGGAAGGCGACCCGGCGCAGGCGTTTCGCCCTTCGTGAGTCCGGAGACCGGCCAGCAGTTGATCGTACCGTGCCATCGCGGAGGGTGATGGCGGGTGAGATTGCAGGACCATCACATGCATAAGAATCTAGTTCCTCTCATGGCGGCGACTGTGCTGTCCGTGTCACTGCCGCTGGCGGCACTTGCACAAATCGCGACATCAGGCGAAAACTCCAATGAGCAACCCGCGGAGTTGGATAATCTCGTCGTAACTGCAACGCTGGAACCCATTTCCATCAATGATGTTGCCAGTTCCATAACGATCATTACCCGCGAGCAGATTGAGCAGCGCCAGGTCAAATACCTGGGCGACCTGTTACGCGATGTGCCGGGTTTCAGTGTAAGCCAGGCCGGCGGGATCGGGGCGCAAACGCAAATCCGCGTGCGCGGCGCCGAGGCGAACCAGATGCTGGTGCTGATCGATGGCATTCGCGCCAACGACCCGGCTTCTGCCGATGAATTCCAGTTTCAATACGCCACGACGGCAAACATCGAACGTATCGAGATTGTTCGCGGACCACAGAGTTCAATCTGGGGCTCCGATGCCATGGCCGGTGTGATCAACATCATCCGCCGTAAAGACACACAGGAAACCTGGGTCAACGGTTCTGCCGGGGGTGGGTCTTTCGGTACGTTCAATGTGGCCGCAGATGGCGGCCTGAGCGGCACTGCGTTCAGGCTCCAGGGCGGTGTGTCCTACTACAATACCCATGGCATCAATATCGCTCGTGAGGGTAATGAGAAAGATGGTTCCGACAACACAACGGCCAACCTGGGGCTTGAATGGGAGATCAATGATGACTGGAACTTCATTGCCTCTGGCCAATACGTGGATGCCGAGACAGAATTCGACGACGTGGATTTTTATCTGACCGGATTGCCGGCAGATACCGATCGTGTTACCCGCGCAAACCGGACCTATTTACGCGGAGAGATACGCTATAAACCGGCCAACAGCCGCTGGACAGGCAATGCCTCCCTGAACTATACAGACAGCGACAACAGGAATTTTTATGACGGTATCTTCAATACCTCGACTGCCGCCCAGGTGCTCGATGCCCGCGCCAGGGGAAGTGTTCTGCTGGGTGCAGAGAAGCATCACCGGCTGACGGCTGCGTTTGACTACATCGACACCGATTTTGCGCAGCGCGGCATTGCTTCAACCTTCGGCGACCCCAATCAGAAACAGAGCTACGACCAGTCCAGCGTGGCTGCGGAATACGTGGGCAAACTCATACCCGGCTTCACCTGGACGCTGAGCGGCCGCTACAACGACTTCAGTGACTTTGACGACATCACAACCTGGCAATCAGCGTTCAGTTACCAGGCCACCGGGGCTTTGCGGTTACGTGGATCTATTGGAACCGGCTTCAAGGCACCTACCTTCACTGAGCGGTATGGGTTCTATCCGGACCAATTCATTGGCAATCCAGACCTCAAGCCGGAAAAGTCTCGCGGCTGGGAGCTCGGTTTTGACAGCCAGTGGGCGGATAACAGGGTTAAATTCGGAGCGGTCTATTTCGATCAGAAACTGCGCAATGAAATCGATGGTTTCGTGTTCGACCCGGACTCATTCCTGTTCACAGCGATCAACCGGGACACCGACAGCCGCCGCCAGGGGGTTGAGCTGACCTTCGACTGGCAGGCCCTGGATCAGCTCGAATTCTCTGCAAACTACACCTATACCGATTCCCGGGAGCCCTTTGCCGATGACGACGTTCGAGAGCTCAGGCGGCCCAAACACATGGGAAGCCTGATCGTGCAGTATCGTTTTGCCAGTGACCGGGCTTATGCAAACCTGAACCTCTCTTACACCGGCAAGCAATACGATGTGTTCTTTGACCCGGCCACGTTCATCAGCGAGCGTGTGGAGTTAAGTGATTACACTTTGCTGGACCTGGCTGGCGCATGGAAAGTCACAGAGTCGTTGGAACTCATTGCCCGAGTGTCCAATCTTACTGACCAGGAGTATGAAGACGTATTGGGGTATTCCACCAGGGGGAGAGGCTATTTTGCCGGTCTGAGGGGACGATTCGATTTTTAATTGATCAGGGCTTTTTCGTCTGCAAAATCTCAGAATCTTTCTGCAGCAGTGACCTCGCTGTTCTATTGATTCTCTGCGTGCTCAGGTTGGTCCATGGATTACCTGACTCTGGAAACGGCTCTCCATAAAGTTCACGGTACAGCTTCCGGGTAACGCGGAAATTCGCAAAAGCATGGGGTGAATCGGGATTATTTGCACTTTTTTGCGTGAAGTCATCCAGTAAGCTGCGGAGTGTTTTTGAAGCGAAACTGAGTTCGGTCAACTTTGCCCTGTACTCCAGCTGTGACGAGCTCAAACCGGGGAAGACGTCAAAATCGGCCAGGTGCCTGCTTTCGTGTTTGAGATAAGAAATCTCGAAACTCTCAGAAGCCCGGTCATAAGCCCAACCCACGCAATACAGTTGGCCGTTTTCAACCCAGCCTGTAGTCGACATGAGTCCCAGGGTTGCATACTCTTTCCAGCCCAGGCTGGACATTTCAGTCATAAAAACTACCTGCACATATTCTGTCCGGTCGGCCAACAAGACAGAGTATTTCCTGATTTCCTCATTTTTCCAGAGAAACAGGTCGCGCAAGGGTGGGGCGGAGGTCTCCAGGAAGCCGTAGCCTTTTTGATTTAAAACATGACCGATCCTTTGGTAGGTGTCCGTCCCCTCAAATGTGGTACCTGCTTCATCCGCAGCCGCCAGGATTGCAGACAACGAAGCATCCAGGTTTTGCACGGCCTGCGCAGGAGCCGCATCGCCCATGAGCGCTTGCGTCCAGTATTCGCGGTAGGCAGATACAATGGAATTCACCAGCGGGTCGCCGGTATCAGGGGACAGTGTTTCAGTGCGTTGCATGAAGCGCAGGTGAAAAAGCTGAGATAGCTCCTGTACGACAGGAGGTCCCTGTTCCACAGCCGGGTCGGCGAAAAGAGACGCTGCATGACTCAGGTCTCCTTGTAACGCCACGGCTATGTAGCGATCGAAAATGGACTGTTCCTCTGCCGCAGCATGATTGCAGCAGAGAAAACTTAATCCCATAAAGAAAAAATAAATAATACTTATATAACAGTGTGATAGGGTGTACATATCTCAAATTATATTAGAATATCGGTCGCTGAATTTAAATGTCCTGCACGGTTTACCAACTTTCGGCCACCCATGTTGTACTATTATTTAATAAAGATAAAATATCTGGGCAAAGGGAACCCCCTGTTTTTTCCGTCAGCGAATACTGACAGGAAAACTCACAGGACATCTAAAAGGATTTTGAAAGTCAGGTATCCAGTAACATAAGGAGAGACTTTCAGAATGGAGTACGTAACGTATATCCTGATTATTCTAGGCATTATTGCCTTATGCTTTCTCCTGTTTCGCGAAACGAGCAGGGTGGGCAGAAGGGTGAGTCGTGGTCAGTCCATGGCCAATTCTTCAACTGGCATCAAAATAGAAGCCGAAGCTGGCGGCAAGCCTGAATTAGTTGCCCTCAACGGTAACATTCCGATCCCCTGGGGATGGCCCGGTAATGACGGCAGGGTCAATGCGGATACTGATCACCCGGTCTCGGATTCCCTGCATCGCTTTGTGGATCATTTGATCAGCGAAAAACAGACCATTAAAAACAGCGAATATCGCCTTAGACGGGATGAATCTCTACGCGCCATGGTAGAGGATCGATTTGGGCACAGAACTCCAGTGAAAAGCCATCGTGATGGTTTACGCGAGAATTCCTCACAGGAGTCGAAGTTCATCCCTGGTCATGCTGTAAAAAGCGGTTTGGCGGACGTTCGCAGGCCCTGGGGTTGGTGAAGAAGGACAAGCGGATTGGCGCCAACAATGGTGTATAAGCTGATCAAAATATGAACAGCCTTGTGCTATAATAAGTGGTGAAGGGGCGATAGTTTCAACCGGTATATAGGGTTATAGCCGGAGTCTCGACATGGATCAAATGGATTTTGAAAGTCTCTGAAATACAAGGGTTAAAAACGCTTCAGGAGAGGCGTCGAAAGCCAGGAATTTGTGGAGGGTTTCAGCATGGGGACGATCTATTTTCTGATTTGTATTGGGCTTCTTGCGTTTGTGGTGGTTTGGGTGACACGTAAATCCAGTGTGGACCTGGGCCGGAACAAATCTGTAAATCAACCAGCTGAAAAACTGCTACCAGTTTCTCATGACCGCTTATCTCACAAGGAAGAAGTTTGGGCAGCCCGCAGGGAACAGGTCAGGAAAGATTTCAGCAGACCAAAGAAAATTATTCCGAAATCTGACGCCAGGGCAGAGCGCGAGTATGACGGATACAGCCGGCGCGACCGGCATCATCTGACACCGGCTGGCCAGGTCGCCGATGAGGCTCAGGCCGCCGAATAGCCTGGGAAATCAATTCAGTTTCTGCTGTGAAGAAATTCGGCTATCTTCACTTCCTGGTTGCCGGGAATCTTGATTCCCATGGGCACCTCTTCCACTCCCATCGTCTCATTACTGTGCGGCCTGAGCAGGCGCAGGGCGTCTTGTTTCCCACTATGTAACCAAAGGGCGGCCTCGTCCGGATTTCTCAGCAGGGCAGGGCTGCGATGATGCCCCACCGACTTGAGAACTTCATTCGGGTCTACCGTAATCACTGCAACCGTCAAATGGTTCGAGCCATCGGGCAATACAGTTTGCCGTGCCAGACCGGCCATCATCCAGAAAGGAGCGTCAGTTGGAAACACGGCATAGGGTATTTGTGGTTTCACCCGGCTGTCGAATTCGTAGAACCACGAAACCAGCACGAGCACCCGGCACTGGGCGGACCATGCACCCATAAAAGTGGGCGCGAAAGGCCGGCCTTCAGTCCGCAGACGGGCGTTGGCTGTAGAGATCAGGCGCCCCTCCTTGTTGGTGGGCAGGCGTCCTTCAGAGTACACCGGAATAAAGGGCCAGAGGGCGTTGGCCGGCAGATCCTGGTCTCCATCCTTGTGAATGACCGGCAGCGTTTCCCAGACCATGGAGTCGGGTTCTGACTTGCGGCGCAGGCGTGATGGAGAGATGTTGATTCGGGACTCTGGGTTGGGGGGTAGGGCGTCCGGTGGAGTCAAGGAAGATGCGTAGGCATAAACTTCGGCCCAGCTGAGGTGTGATACTGCGGCTTTTCCACACATAAATCCAGCTTAACATTTTATTGAAAAATTTCAGGTTTCAGGGCGCCATCAGGTACACTTTTCTATCGAGTTGGATTAGACCAGCGTCCAGGGCTGAATCAGGAAACAGGACTTCAAATTAAACGATGGATCGTCCGCTGAAAGAAACAGTCTACTCACCAGAATCGGAGATGCTCAGTTTTGGCCGATTATTGAGCAATATGTGGAGTGATCTACTGGCTTCAAGGGAATTGGCCTGGCGATTGCTCGTACGAAATGTCAGTGCGCAATACCGGCAATCATTGTTTGGGTATGCCTGGGCATTTCTTCCCCCCTTGTTCACTACAGCAATCTGGGTATTTCTCCACTCACAGAAAGTTTTTAACGTCGAAGATACCGGCATGCCGTATCCGGTATTCGTGCTGACAGGTACCGTATTGTGGCAGACGTTTACTGAAGCACTCAGCACTCCTCTTCGTATGGTCAATGAATCCAGATCGATGTTGTCAAAAATAAATTTTCCACGCGAAGCTTTGATTTTGACCGGTGTCGGACAAGTACTGTTCAGTTTTAGTGTTCGTCTGGTTGTTTTGCTCCCCATCTTCCTGTGGTTTGAAATTCCGTTTCAATCAGCTTCGCTTTTGGCAGTAGTGGGTGCATTCGCTTTAATCCTGTTGGGAACGACGATTGGGTTATTGCTGGTGCCCCTCGGTATGCTCTACCAGGACGTTGGCAGGGCATTGGGATTTATTACCCAGGCACTCTTTTTTCTAACCCCAATCATCTATCCGGTGCCTCAGGCTTCATGGGCGGGGTTACTCATCAACCTGAATCCGGTTACACCTTTGCTGGTAGCAACCCGTGACTGGCTGATATTGGGTACAAGTTCTCACGTGCCGGAATTTCTATGGGTGAGTGGAATTTCGCTGGCGCTACTGTTTGCCAGTTGGATTCTATTCCGCATTTCCATGCCACATTTGATATCCCGCATGAGCGCATGAGGAACAGCCATGAATGATGATGTTCTCGTCAAAGTCGAGTGCGCCTCAAAAAAATATTGCCGCTCCCTGAAACGTTCTCTTTGGTATGGTGTTCAAGACGTGGTCGGAGAATTGATAGGCAGGACCGAGCATCATGACACACTGCGCAAAAATGAATTTTGGGCTCTGGAAAATATCTCATTTGAACTGGCACGAGGGGATTGCCTGGGTTTAATCGGGCCCAATGGGGCCGGTAAAAGCACCCTTTTGAAAATGTTGAACGGATTAGTGAAACCGGACAAAGGCCGTATCACAATGCGGGGAAAAGTTGGGGCTCTGATCGAACTTGGCGCAGGATTTAACCCGATCCTTACGGCCAGGGAAAATATATATATTAATGCTTCAGTGCTCGGTTTCAGTAAAAAGGAAATCGATAAGAAATTCGATAATATTGTTGAATTTGCTGAGATCAGCGAGTTTCTCGATACACCCGTTCAGAACTACAGCTCTGGCATGAAGGTCCGGTTAGGATTTGCGGTGGCTGCGCAGTTGGAACCGGACGTTTTGCTGATCGATGAAGTTTTAGCGGTTGGAGACGCGGCTTTCAAAACAAAATGTATCGGCACGATGGCAAAAATGTTACCTCGAACTGCCATGGTATTCGTGTCGCATTCAATGCCGTTGATCGGCAGAATGTGCAATAAAGCGGTTTTGGTTGCGGGAGGAAAAAGAAGTTTCGAGTCTTTCGATGTCCCTTTTAATATTCTGGAGTACACCAAACTCAATCAATATCAAAATAGTTATACCTTGGGCGAGGAGAAAGTGGACATATCGGCAACCAGGGTCATGGTTGGTGACGCTGAGATTGAATCTGAAACTGTTGAGGTGACTAAATTCGCCCCTGTTAAGTTGATTCTGGATTTGCAAATCAAACAGCGACTGAACGACTTTATGCTGAATGTTGCGTTTTTTGATCAGGAAGAAAAAAACGTTGCGGAGACGTTTTCAGTGGATCAGAATTTCTTCGTTCGTGGTACGACTGGTTTCACCCGGCTGGAATTGGAATTTAAAAAGTTCTGCCTGAATGCTGGTAAGTACTCGGTTGCCGTAGGAATCATTGAAAGAAAACCAGATGGTAGTCGTGGAGATATTTATTATACCAAAAGAGGGCTAATCAACATTTTTGTCACGGGAAAGATAATCGGCTATAGCCCGGTTCAATTGGATTGCGACTGGAGAGAGTTGCAGTTGTAATAAACAGGATAAATATATTTATTGGTAGAGGTTACCTGGTAGTGTAAAACTCGCGCAGCCGCCAATAAAATCTTTTGTAAACCTTCAATACACTAGCCAGTTTCAGCCCCTTTGGAGCAGACAACAAAACAAAATTGCCCCAGTAAAATGTGTTAAACGCGGTCTTTTTTGAGATCAGGTTGTTGTAAAAAAATTCTCCAAGTGTCCTGGCATCATGTTGATGAATTCCCGTCAGGGAACGGTCCACATAGATGAGCGTATTATCAGAAATTTCCAACTCGAATCCTTTTCGCTGAGCGCGAATTGTGTACTCCAGGTCTGACAGGTAATGGGGTAACACGTAGTGGGGGAACCCTCCGATTTTTCTGAAAGCTGAGTAATACATATAAAGCCCTCTGGTTGTTATGGCATCGGGTGTTTCACCTGTCTCCAATTTCTCAACAACCAAATCTGGCCAGTTTATTTTGAAACCATATTCCGTGAAGTCGGTCTCGATGCATTTTCCCGGTGAAACGACCAGACTAATTCCTGACAGCTTTGGATCATCCACCACTTTCTGCAGGTACTCTTCATCAAAAGTCGCATCATCGTTGCAAATCCAGACAAGATCATTTTGGCGAATTTTGATTTTCAGCAAGTGCTTGTAAGCTTTCTGCAGGGATCCGCCCCACCATAGATTTCCATTTCCTTTAAGTATGGTGGAAGGAGTGACTAGGTCTTTAATATATTCTGGAGTACCATCTGTGCATCCATCATCTATCAGTACCAAATGAAAGTGTTGGTAAGTCTGTGCAAGAAGACAAGTGATAAATTTTTTAGTTATTTCCAGACGGTTATGAACCGGTAACAAACAATAAATCAACGGCTTATTACTATGATGCATCAGACTTTACTGGAGTTTCAAAATAGCGGGGGTATACCATTTGAACAGCAAATCATATTGATAGACAACGAAAATCTTTTTTCCGGCTTTGATCCAGTCATTTTCCCTTATTTTCTTGAAAATCGAGTAGCAGAACATTTCTGGAGGTTTCGCCGTCGCATCGGTAACAAACAAGTAACCGGAAATGTGGTGCTCCCGGAGCACAATAATAAGCTCTTTCTGGGTTTTTTCGATAATAGTTGTGACTTTCCGGAAGAACCACTGCTCAAACTATTTGGACTGATTGAGAAGGTGCCAAACCGTATTTTTTCGCTGGTGATTGGAAAGGGGGACTACCACCTGACAGAACACTTTTTCAGTGAGATGCCTGACAATCTGGCAGTGGTTTTGGCAAACAATATCAGTTTCAACCATCCCCAGGTCCAGTATTTACCTATTGGCAGGGATTTTCGAAATCTTGATTTCCTTCAAAACAGTAGGCCCGAGACCAAAAAAAGCACGCTCTGTTACTGCAATTATTCATTGGATACGCACGAACAAAGAGACGACCTATACAGGATTTTGAGCGGTAAGGAATTTATTAACTTTGAGCATATGGGAGAGTTTCTTTCATATCCCATTTCCAGAAAACAGTTTCTTGATAACCTGGGCGGATCTAAATTCTCTGTTTGTCCCAGAGGGAATGCGATCGATACATTTCGGTTATGGGATAGCCTCTACCTGGGAACCATTCCAATTACATTGAAGGAAGCGAATTTTCAAGAAGAGCTTTCTGATCTGCCCATACTGTTCCTTGAGTCGCTAACTGACTTTGTAAATCTGACAGCCGAGGATCTCGAGGGCGTTTACCATGAGTTCCTCGAGACTGAGTACAATTACGAAAAACTCACGATGTCATATTGGTGGAATAAGCTGAGTCAATATTCTTGAACAACAATGCCCCCACAATCCTATGCCACCCGGCTTGTAGCGGTGGATCACTTATTTTCCGAATGATCATATCGCAATTTGATCTGGTTGGTTTAAGCGAAATGAGCCATCAGCATGACTTGCCTCCGGGTACATTCATGCCTACCGATCCCGAGTACTCATTACTTTTGTCTGGCGTTATCACTGAAACGGAATACGCTGAAATATTTATGCGGCGGGTCGTGAATTCTATTGAAATCTGCCAGGCTCGAGATCTGCAACCCTTGATCAGGGAGCACACTCACTCCTATTTTTTCTCTCCCACTTTCGCACAAAATCATCCATCCAATCCCTCGTGGATAGCCACTGAATATGAGAAAAAATTTGCAAAACGTCTGAAATGTATAATCAGTACCCGAGACCCTGTTGATTCCTGGCTCGGTTTAAAGGCTCACTTCCCGAGCGTCGCTCCAATAAATTTCGATCAATACGCAAGATATTACCTTGATTTTATTGACACGCTTGAATTAAACAATGAACCCACAAAAGATCTTCTGATCAGATATGAAGACGTAATTCTACAGGCGGAAGAAGAACTAAGGCGCATTGCAAAATTTTTGGACATCCCATTCGATGGAGAAGTCAATTCCGGATGGAACAATGTGATCAGCACAGGAAACTCTGGCCGCCAGTCGGAAAAGCTGGAACTTCGACCCAGGCGTCCGTTTGATATCGAATTCATGCGCGAAGCGGAAAATTCTGACGCTTATGCCGATCTCATAGAGAAACTGGATTACGACCATATCAGTGAAACTTCCAGTCGGGGCGAAGTGCTGAGTGCCAGGCTTCTTCCGTTGGAAAGAAAAGCGCGCTTGGGGACGGGTTTTCCTATCCGAAAATTAAGAAGCTGGCTTCTGAGAAAAAAAAACAGGGCAGGGTAGAAAATGGCTGTTTAGCTGGCAGATTCAGTTCGGTATATGATGTCTGTTCTAATCACAAACGGAATTGAGATAGCACATGATCAGATCACAAGTGAGGAGGTTAACGCACAAGTTACGTAAACTTTTTCTTGGGTTTCCGAAAAAAGTTGAATGTAATTTATGCGGATGGCGAGGACGGCGATTGCTAAGTGATAGCTGGCACCCTTACTCCATATGCCCCCAATGCGGTTCCTCTGTCCGTCATCGTTTGTTGATTGGAGCAGTGAATCACGATGAACGGTTGGGTCTTGAGAACCTGGTAAGCGGGAGAAGAGTCCTGCACTTCGCTGCGGAACCCATTATCGCCGATATCATTTCAACCAGGGCTGCCCAGTATGTTCAAGCTGATTTGTTTCGTGAACATGTTGATATGCGGCTCGATCTTTGTGATATGGAAGAGCTTGAAAACGGTTCATTCGATTTGCTGGTAGCCTGTGATGTGCTGGAACATGTACCGGACGATGGCCTGGCAATGGACGAGATTTCCCGCGTACTGTCTCCCGGAGGGTGGGCTATCCTCACTGTCCCTCAGAAAGATCATCTGAAAACCACCTACGAGGATTCATCAATTACAACAGAACAGGGTCGCCTGGAGGCTTTCGGGCAGGAAGACCATCTTCGTATTTACGGTGATGATTTCGAAAACATTCTTGCATCCCATGACTTTTCAGTCATTTCGGTCGATGAGCACCATTTTGAACCTGACCTTGCAAGGAAGCATGTGCTATATCCGCCTGTATTGTCCCCGCACCCTTTAGCAACGAATTTTCGAAAAGTTTTTTTCGCGCAGAAACCCCTGGTAAAAGAGCGGTAAACAGAATTTCGATTTATGAAGGATTCCACTCTGAAAATCAGCATTGTCATGCCGAGTTACAACCAGGCCCAGTACCTGGAAGCCGCCATATTATCGGTCCTGAACCAGGATTATCCGAACCTTGAACTGATTGTCGTTGATGGCGGAAGCAACGATGGAAGTGTTGCTATTCTGGAGCACTTTGATGACCGAATCTCAAGTTGGATCAGCGAACCCGACACGGGTCAGTCTGATGCTTTAAACAAGGGGTTCGCCATGATTTCAGGCGACGTTATCGGGTGGCTGAACAGCGATGATACTTACCAGCCTGGTACATTCAATTCGGTGGCCAGCTTATTTGAAAACTCCGAAATAGGCGTAGCCATGTGTGACCGGTTCGGGTTGATGGAGGCGGACGGAACGATATATGACTTTAAGGCGAATAGTTACGTCGATCGCAAAACACTAATCAGATATTGGACCACTAACGGGATGACGATAAATCAACCTTCCATTTTCTTCAGATCAGGACTGCTCGACCGTTCAACACCAGCATTCAGGCTCGATCTCCACTATGCAATGGATTATGACTTGTGGTTGCGGTTATCGAAGAAATGTCCGGTCAATGTAGTCGAGGGCCACTGGGCGAATTATCGCTTTCATGATACGAGCAAATCCGGGACGGGATTTGGCAAGTTTTTTCCAGAGTGGTATGCCGTAAGCAGTCAGTACTGGGGTTCGGCAACTACTTTTGATTGGTGGGGCAATTGGTTCAGTTACGTATTTCACCACTATGGACTGCGAGCCATAAGTGGAGTGAGCAGGCGTGCAAGGAAATTACTCCGTGTCTGAGTTACCCAGGTTTTCTGTTGTTATTCCCTGCTTCAATTATGGTCACTATCTTGCGGCCACAATCGAGAGTGTTTTCGAACAAAAACGTAGTGATGTAGAAATTATTCTGGTGGACGATGCCAGCACGGATAACACCCCGGAGATTGCCAAACAATTTCAAACCCGGCTGATCTATATACGTAACGAGAAAAACCAGGGGGCTGGTGGGGCCTGGCGAACAGGGATCGCAAAAGCACGCGGCACGTTTGTCTTGAAACTGGACGCAGACGATAGATTGCTGCCTGGACATTTCGACAGGGTCTCAAGCGCATTTGAAACAGATGACGAGATCGGCCTCGTGGCAACGTCCGTACTGGTTTATCACGAAGATGAGGAGGTATTGACTGCTGAACATGTTACGAATATCGATCAAACCTTGAGCTCAGGGAAGTTGCGTGAAAAGCTGTTAGGCAGCTTTTTTTTCAGGATGCCCGGATGTGCACTCAGGCGAGAAATAATCGAGGGACATCAGCCGCCGGACCCCAGCTTGTATCAAATTCATGATTGGGAATACTTTTTACGCGTTACGAAAGGCCACAAGGGTCGATTGCTTAAAGAACCCGGCGGAGTCTACCGTGTTCATGAAAACTCAATAACTGCGACCGCCCAGTTTGACAATCGGTTATACAACGACATCATGCGCTGGCTGGAGATTGCAGGAAAGGAGGGTGAACGTCATTTGCCCGAAGAGGAGGAAAATATAATCCGAGGTAGTTTTGGGGAGCTGTTATTAATCGGTTTCGGGCCGAAATTGAAGGCTAGTTCATATTGGCAGTACTTTTACAAATATACCAGAGCGGTCCAGATCTCACTGCGGGGAGGCGCACGCCAACTTGCGCGAATCCACTGGTCCTTAATTAGGAAAATTGTTATCAAGATACTACGGCGTGACAGGCCCGAGCCAGTTTCGCTTGAGCTGTCATGAATCTCGATATTGTATCTGTTCACCTTAACGACTTTCAGAACCTGGATAGCACCAGACGGTCACTGGAAAAGGCGATTCCAGAGTGGGGGGTGAGTTGGATCATTGTTGATGGAGGGTCAATTTCAAAAACTCATTGTGACGAGGAGGTCTTGAGGCAATCAGATGCTCTGAGCACCCGTTTTCTCTCCGAACCCGACAAAGGCATTTATGATGCAATGAACAAAGGTACACAGCTTTTGACTGGTGATTATGTATTGTACCTGAATGCCGGTGACGTCCTTAATCCTGAATTTTCATGGCCTCTTCTCGAGAAGGAGATCAACGACAGCCGACCGGGTATGGTCTGGGGCACATGCCACGAACGTTATTCAGATGGCCGCATGGTGAAGGTAAAAAACCGTTCCCCGGGACTGGCCTGGTACGGTATCCCGGTCAATCACCAGAATGTACTCTTTCGCCGGGATTTGCTGGGAACCGGGCCTTATGACGAAGATCTGCGTTACTGCGCCGACTATGAACTGATCGGCCGCCTGCTCAAGCAGGGTTCGAGGGTCCACCGTACTGAAATGCCCATCGCCATATTCCAGCGCGGAGGCGCGAGCGCCCGGAATTTCAGGGAAACAATGCGGGAAGAGGAAATGCTCCGGACCAGGCATTTTGGTGTCAACCCGGTCCTGTCCCGCTTGATCACTCACGTGAAGATCTTCAACCGCAAAGCAGGGCAGATTCCCGCTGTGCGTCGCCTGATGAGGAAATGGGTGTGACATCCCCGGGTGCCCGCACAAAGATTTTTGGCCGGAATATCGAGCTGGTTGAAGACCCGGACCTGGCCAGGCTGGTGAACGTTCTGGATCAATCACCGGATGCCTCCGTGTTCTTTTGCAATGTGCACATGCTGATGCTGTCCCGGGACGATCCGGCGCTTGCCGCGGCGATGGATGGCGCAGACTTCGTTTTCGCTGACGGAGTGCCTGTCAGTTGGCTGCAGAAAAAAATCACGGGTGCAGATGCACAGACCGTGCGTGGCTATCAGCTCATGCAGGCAATCTGCCGGCATGCGCTGATAAACAATCAGAGTATCGGGTTAATCGGGTCAACTCCTGAAGTGATGTCCGCCCTGGTGGAAAAGCTGGTTGAGAGATTCAAGGGACTCTCTATCGGTTATCATCAAAGTCCGCCTTATTCCCCCGGGGAGTTGCTGACTGCACAAGGGGATCTGGATTCGATTAACTCGGCAGGCATCACCTGGCTGTTTGCGGGTTTCGGCTGTCCCAAACAGGAAAAATGGGTCAGCACCTACAAAAATGAGTTGAACTGCAAGATACTGGCGATAGGTGCGGCCTTTGACTGGCTTGCAGGAACTACAAAGAAGCCGCCTGGGTGGATGGAGAACAGTGGGCTCGCATGGCTGTACCGTTTATTTCAAAACCCTAAAAAAATGTGGCATAGATATCTGATATATAACACTAAATTTCTTTTTAGATCTGCCCAGACTTTGCTAATGAGAGATAGGCAACAATGATCCGTCATGTGAATACTCTGCTGGTAGTGCTGGTCAGCTTCCTGGTGGCGTACTGGTTGCGCTTTGGAAATATGCCTGTATTGCAGGGCTATACAGTAGCTTTGCTGGTGACACTTTTGCTTTCTTCCATTGTGTTTCCTGCCAGCGGCGCGTTCCGGGTGGAGTTTGAATGGGCCGTCATGCGCCGGCTACGGCGCCTGATCGCGGCCTGGGCAATCGTCGTGCTGACCCTGGTCAGTCTTGCGGCGATGTTGAAAATAACGGACTACTTCTCACGAATCTGGTTCGGTTCCTGGGTCCTGATTTGTGGTTTTGGGCTGATTGCCGTTTTGCTGGCTTCACATGCTGCAGCGATCAGCAAACGGAAAAGAGGAAAGAACAAACGAAAAATTGTTTTGGTTGGATCCGGTCGTATAGCCAGTGAAGTCGAGCGGCAAATCAGGACCGATTCCTTATCGGGAATGGAGTTATCAGCCTGTTTCGGTAAAGCCTGGTCAGAACAGGAAGTTCTGCCTTTGAATGAACTGGTCGAATATATCGGCAAGAACGGTGTGCAGGAAATCTGGATAGCCGTCCCCTGGGAAGACAAACAACTGTTTGAACAGAGTCTTTTTGAATTGAAAGAAACAGTGGTTGACATAAACGTGGTTCCGGACCTGTTCCAGTACCGGCTGCTTAATCAGAGTATCAGCGAGTGGAGCGGCCTGCCGGTCATCAGTCTCTCCGGTACGCCGATGACAGGTGCTGAACTCAAGCTCAAGGCAGGTTTGGATTGGTTGGGTGCTTTAGTCATTACTTTGCTTCTTTCGCCGCTACTGTTGCTGATTACATTGATCATCCTGGTGGCGGACGGTCGTCCGGTGATTTACCGGCAGCAGCGGCACGGTATTGGGGGGGAGTCGATTGATATCCTGAAATTCAGAACGATGAAAGTTGCATTGGAGGGCGCTGGTTTTCGCCAGGCACAACCCGATGATGATCGAGTCACCTGGCCTGGAAGATTTCTGCGCAAAACCAGCCTCGATGAATTACCTCAACTTTTCAACGTGCTGAGGGGCGAAATGTCGCTGGTAGGTCCCAGACCTCAACCCCTGGAACTCGATGAAGAGTATAAGTCCAGGATCCCCAAATACATGCTACGCCACAAGGTAAAACCCGGCATTACCGGGTGGGCCCAGGTCAATGGATACCGCGGGCAAACTGAAACAAAGGAAAAAATGGCCCTGCGCATTGAACACGATCTTTGGTACATCCAGAACTGGTCGTTATGGCTGGATTTGAAAATCCTGTTGATGACGCCGTTTGTAATGATCCACAGAAACGCCTATTGATTTTCAGGCGTCTATCGTTTGCGAGTTGGCTGAAGCTTTCGCTGGTTTGCTTTTTGACGGTGGCGGTTTCTTCCATCCCACCATGGCAATGATTTCGTAACCGGATTTTCCATCGAGCTTGGTGATCAATACTTCCTTTTTTCCCCGGGCTTCCAGATCATAAACGAGCAAATAGCCAATGGCG
>Ga0265303_10000648_pt1 | contig 20045 bp, 18 predicted proteins | sample Helome_2_FD_192494 | JGI IMG/M metagenome (GOLD analysis project Ga0265303, IMG submission 192494) | Marine sediment microbial communities from subtidal zone of North Sea - Hel_20160317 (Illumina Assembly) | ecosystem: Environmental > Aquatic > Marine > Subtidal zone > Sediment ... | reverse complement strand
GCTGTGGTCGTTAGTTGCACAGGTTGCGATAGCCTTCTTCATTCTTGGCCAGCAAAATTAAATGCGAAAGTTCTTTGTTGTCCAATGGCGTTTTATCATAACGGGTCCTGGGGGCTACATAGATCTCACAGCCGATAATCGGTTTTATACCTGCCGCGCTGGCCTTTTGATAGAATTCTACGGCGCCGAACATCGTTCCATGATCGGTCACGCTTACGGCTTTCATATCGAATTCAGCTGCACGCCGTAAAAGGTCATTGATGCGGATGGCGCCGTCCAAAAGACTGTACTGGGTATGAACATGCAGATGAACAAAATCGGGTATGGCTTCAATCATGCATCACTCGTTTCAAAATTGAATGTGGGTTGAAAAGCACCAGCTAAATAAAGATCAAACATTTGTGAGGGCAAATGGGCAAGGCGTTATTATATATATCATAGTTGATTTTTTTTTTCGATGCTCTATTTCCGATAAATATTTGCCCGGACCGAGATTGATTGCGCTCAGATGTTGCATGCGCCGAAGTTGCTCAAGGGCATGTTATTTTCTGGAGGCGATATGCAGATGATTTACCCAAAAGGGATACATTGACCCGATATTGGGGATGATTGACACCTATGTATTCGAGCTGGCAAATTATGTCGGTTTTGTCCCAAATGTCGGGTCACCGGCACTTTAAAATTCATATCGCCTGAAAGAAAATGACATGACCGGCTCTAATTTTATAAGATAATACAAGCCTCTATTCGAGCGAATAGTTCGGCGCCTCCTTGGTAATAATCACATCGTGCACATGGCTTTCACGCATTCCCGCAGCGCTGACTTTAACGAAACGGGCCTTTTCGCGCAGCTCTTCCAGGGTGCGACAGCCGACATAACCCATACCGGCCTTCAATCCGCCGACCAGTTGAAAAATGGTTCCGGACAGGGAGCCCCGATACGGTACTCGGCCCACAATGCCTTCCGGGACCAGTTTGTCCTCTTCGGCTTTTTCGGATTGATAATAGCGGTCTTTGCTCCCTTTTTTCATGGCCTCGATGGAGCCCATGCCGCGGTATACTTTATAGCTGCGACCCTGAAAAAAGATTTGTTCTCCCGGCGTTTCCTCCGTGCCGGCAAACAGACCCCCGATCATGATTGCATGCGCGCCGGCGCCGATCGCCTTGGTGATATCACCGGAAAAGCGGATGCCGCCATCTGCAATCAAGGGAACACCGCTTTTGGCGCCTACCGCCCGACAATTCATGATGGCGGTAAACTGCGGCACACCGATTCCGGCAACGATTCGGGTCGTGCAGATGGAACCCGGGCCGATGCCAATTTTAACGCCATCGACGCCGGCATTGATCAAATCTTCTGCTCCTTTGGCGGTACCCACGTTGCCGGCGATCAGTTCAAGGTCTTTATGATTGCCCTTGAGTTTTTGTACGGCGGTAAGCACATTTTCAGTATGTCCATGAGAAGTGTCAATCAATATCACATCGGCGCCGGCTTCTAAGAGCGCGGCTGTGCGCTCTTCCATGTCCAGCCCCACCCCCACTGCCGCACCGACCCGCAGCCGACCCAGCCTGTCCTTACATGAATGGGGATATTTTTTTAATTTCTCAATGTCTTTAATGGTAATTAAGCCGGTCAGACGCCCTTTTGAGTCGACGACCAGAAGTTTTTCAATGCGGTGCCGATGCAGCAGCTTTTTCGATTCATCCAGGCCAATACCTTCAGAAACCGTTATCAGGTTATCTTTGGTCATCACATCTGACACATTTTTATCGAGATCGGTCTCAAATCGTAAATCCCGGTTGGTAACAATTCCCACCAGTTGCTCTCCTTTAGTCACCGGCACCCCCGAAATACGGTATTTTTCCATCAATTTCAGCACTTCCCCCACTTTCTGCTCAGGGTTTATCGTGACCGGATCGACAATCATCCCGCTTTCAGATTTCTTGACTTTGTCGACCTCCATGGCCTGGCTTTCGATGCTCATGTTGCGGTGAATAAAACCCATGCCGCCTTCACGGGCGATACTGATAGCTGTGTCCCCTTCTGTCACGGTATCCATGGCTGCGCTGACAATCGGTATGTTCAAGCTGATGTTGCGCGTCAGGCGGCTGCTGACATTGACATCTTTGGGCAACACATCAGAATAATTAGGAATAAGTAGAACATCATCAAAGGAATAGGCCTCTTCTGGCGGTATTTTGGGCATACGTTTCCTCCGCTATCCTCGTTTGAAAATTTTTAAAAGATTCCATCTTTGTGCTCTTCGTGGTTATGTTTTGTTTCCAGCCCTTCCGCGATAGGCATCCGAATAGCAAAACCCATCGGCTTTAGCAATCCTTTTATTTGCCGCCTTGACAATAGGCCCGGTGGCATAATAAAAGCAATCTCCTGAATACATTAAAACAAATGCGCTAACGTTAAAAGTGATTTAAAGTGACTAAAGTTAAGGAATTCTGTCATTTCTAATATAAAAGATGGAGCGCAGCGACACCTTAACTTTAGGCACTTCCAATTTTAGTTCACTTTAGTCACTTTCTTTTTATGTAATTTTGAAAGTGGGCACCTATTTTTTAAAATAACTTCGCGAAACAGTTTTCAATAAAAAACAGACAAAGTCGCAAATATATGCTGATTAAAATAAATCCCCTAAACCCCCAGAATCGGCTCATTCAAAAAGCAGTCGATATTCTGACAAGAGGCGGCATCGTCGTATATCCGACCGACACCATTTACGGCATCGGCTGTGATATTCTCAATAAAAAAGCCATTGAAAGAATCTACCAATTGAAACAGCGAAATAAAAGCAAGCCCTTCAGCTTTATTTGCTCAGGACTCAAAAACATCAGCTATTATGCCAAAGTATCCAATTATGCCTACAAGACCATGAGAAGATTATTACCGGGCCCCTACACTTTCATATTGGAGGGTTCTAAACTGGTCCCCAAGATCATGCTGACCAAGCGCAAAACCGCCGGCATTCGTGTGCCGGATCATAAAATATGCCTCGAACTGGTAAAGGGTCTGGGAAACCCCATTATCACCACAAGCGCGACGATGCCCGACGGCAGCATCGTAAACGACGCCTCCCTGATTCACGACGTCTTTAGAAACCGCATTGATTTGGTAATTGATGGAGATGTCGCGCCGGGGAGGCCGTCAAGCGTCATTTCTTTGATCGATGACGTACCGGAGGTAATCCGCAGAGGGGCGGGGGATGTCAGTATTTTTGAATAAAAAAATTCCGCCCGGACGATAGGGTAAACCCGTTTTCGCCCGGACGGAAGTTTTGATTAATCGTCGTTCAGCTTCTCCTGTAAATTCTCGCGTAAAATCTCTCCAAAGCTTGAGGTGGCCTGCCCCATATTGTTGACGTAATCGCTGAGTAAATTTTGTTCGTCTTCGATTTCCATGCGTTTAATGGATAGACCGATCCGCCTTTCATCACTGTTGATATTCATCACTCGCGCGGTGATAACATCGCCAATTTTAAATTTTTCCAACGGTGTTTTTATCTTTTCTTTGCTGATTTCTGATACGTGAACCAGCCCCTCAATTCCTTCTTCCAGCTCAACAAATATTCCAAAATCCGTCAGATTGGTGACAGTTCCGGTTATTTCCTTCCCGACATTGTACCTTTCGGCGACTGTCGCCCAGGGATCGTCCTGCAACTGTTTAATACCCAGCGAAAACCGCTCGTTCCCTTTTTCGATATCCAACACGATGGCCTGAACAACATCTCCCTTCTGATACAGCTCCGAGGGATGCTTGATTCTTTTCGTCCAGGATATATCAGAGATATGAACCAGTCCATCAATGCCTTCGTCAATACCGATAAACAGCCCGAAATCGGTGATGTTTTTAATTTTTCCTTCGATGGTCGTGCCGATCGGGTATTTCTCACTAATCACATCCCAGGGATTCGGAACAACCTGTTTCATGCCCAGAGAAATCCTGCGGCTGTCAGGTTTGATATCCAGCACCACAGCTTCCACCAATTCTCCGACGGATACAACCTTGGATGGATGTCTAATTTTGCGGGTCCATGACATTTCCGAAACATGAATCAGGCCCTCGATGCCTTCCTCAAGTTCGACAAAGGCACCATAGTCTGTCAGGCTCACGACCTTTCCCGTCACGCGTGAACCCACCGCATATTTTTCGGCTGCGGTGGTCCACGGGTCTTCATTGAGCTGTTTCATACCCAAAGAGACTCTTTCATTTTCCAGATCCAGATTTAGAATCTTAACCGTGATGGGGTCACCAATTGAAAAAAGCTCGGAAGGATGCTTTACCCGACCCCATGAGATATCGGTAATGTGAAGCAGGCCGTCAAGGCCGCCCAGATCCACGAACACACCATATTCGGTAATATTTTTGACGGCGCCTTCGACGACCTTGCCTTCTACAATCGTCGCCAGGGTAGCGGAGCGCTTTTTCTCCAGTTCTTTTTCCAATATCGCCCGTCGCGAGAGGACAATATTGCTGCGCTTGCGATTGTATTTTAGAATTTTAAAATCAAATTCCTTGCCGACCATGTCATCCAGATTCCGAATCGGTCGCAGGTCCGCCTGTGACCCGGGCAAAAAAGCCGGGACGCCAATGTCAACAGAAAACCCGCCTTTAACCCGGTTGGTAATTGTCCCTTTGACGGTACCCTCTTCATCATAGGAATTTTTAATCGCCTCCCAGACCTTTACATTAGCGGCTTTATCTTTTGACAGCAGGACGCGCTCCTCCTCATCGTCCCACCATTCAACCATGACTTCGATGGCATCACCGATTTTTGCGGTGAGATCGCCGTTCTCATCTAAAAATTCTTCAATCCTTACCTGACCTTCAGACTTGTAGCCGATATCTATCAGAACATGGTCCTTGTCTATTGAAATGATCCGGCCGTTGACCACTTCGCCTTCGGCAAAACGTTTGAAGCTTTCTTCGTACATGTCCATCACGCTTGTCATGCTTTCCGCCGGTTCTGGTGTACTCTCTTCGGATGCGCCCTTTAATGATTCGTCTGCTTGAGGCGTTTCCGCTTGAGTTTGATTGCCGGCGCCGGCATCCGGTTGTTCATCCGCGCCATCAGCGGAAAGCTCAGCTTGTACTTCATTTTGGGTTTCATCCTTGTTTGTTTCGTCAGTCATGAAAAATTAATCCCCCTTAGCCCATTTTATTGTACCGCGCTATTGGCGGTACAAGCCTATATGTCTAACAGAATAGGAAAAAAAAGCAATCCTTAATTTATTTTTTTTCAATCTACAGCTGTTGCGGTTAGGTTTGAAAAGAACCCATGTTCTACCCCTTTATCCGGGCGATGTACGACAGCATTGAATCCACGACTTCCTGTATAGATAAGTCTGTGGAATCAATAATAATTGCGTCATCTGCCGGCTTAAGCGGCGCCAGGCTTCGGATACTGTCATTGCGATCGCGGCGCTGCATATCCTTTTCAACTTGCTTCAGCGACTGATTGGAATTGGATTTTATTTCCTGATAACGTCGCTGGGCGCGGGTCTGAGAGGATGCATCCAGAAAAAATTTAACATCCGCTGCCGGAAAAACTACGGTTCCCATATCTCGTCCTTCAAAGACTGCCGCTTTCTGACGCCCGATATCCTTTTGCACGTCTAAAAGATAGTCTCGAACCAGCGATTTTGCAGAAACGGCCGATGCGAGCATGCTGATTTCGGGGGTACGAATGCGATCGGTAATGTCAGTGCTGCCGGAATAAAGCCGCAGCTCACTATCCTTTTGTTTAAAAACAAGCTGAAGCCGGCTGCAAAGGGCCGCCAGGTCAACGTCATTTTCAGGATCGATCCCCTGGAGTTTTACTTCATAGGCGACGCCCCGATAAAGGGCGCCGGTATCGATATACCGATACCCCAGCCGCTCCGCAAGAGCGCGGCTGACACTGGTTTTACCGGCGCCGGCCGGGCCATCGATGGTGATCAATAGCTTCTTCATAATCCTCCAGATGTCAGACGACAGAGGTCAGACGACAGAGGACAGAAAAAAACGAAATACACCAAGCCGTGGACAATAATAAAACCCAACACTCTGACTTCTGTTTTCTGTCTTCTGACCTCTGATTTCTGACATCTGTTTTCTGTGCTCTGTTATCTGTTATCTGTTAACTGACACCTGAACACTGAAACCTGACACCCGACATCCCCGATTTAAATAACTTGCTCGAGTGCCTCTAGAAAACGGATATTTTCTTCCTGCTTCCCGATACTGACTCGAATATGCTGCGGGTATCCGTAAGATGTCATGGGCCGCACAATAACACCCAGTGGCAGTAGCTTTTTAAAGATGTCATCCGCGGTTTGACCGCCGCCACCAACCTCAACCATAAAGAAGTTGGCCTCGGATCGGATATAAGGCACTTCAAGGCTGTCGAGGGCCGTATAAATAAATTCAAGTTCCGTATGAACCAGCTGGAGGGTTTTCTCCAGGAATTTTGAATCCTTTAGAGCGGCTTTTGCTGCCACCTGAGCAAGCACATTCACATTAAAGGGCTGTCTGACCCTGTGAAGTAGTTCGGCCAAAACAGGCGGCATCGCGCCGTAACCCACGCGAAGCCCGGCTAACCCAAAGGCCTTCGAAAAAGTGCGCATTCCAACAATCGCTTTATCGCTGTGCAAAAATTCGAAACTATTGGCGCAGTCCGGTTCTTTGACAAACTCGATATAGGCTTCATCCAGCACAGTGACGATCTGCGATGGTATCTGCGCGATAAAATCTTCAAAATCGGATTTAGAAATGATGGTACCGGCAGGATTGTGGGGAACATTTAAAAAGATCATCCGGGTTTTGGGACTGATTTTTTCAATCATTCCCGCCAGATCGGTGTTAAACGATTTTAAGGGTACCCAAACCGGCCGTGCGCCCATGCTGCGGAGCGCGATTTCATAAAAAAGGAAGGAGGGTTGCGGTAAAATCACCTCATCGGCCGGTCTTAACAAAACACTTGCAAGCAAAGCGATAATGTCATCAGATCCGTTTCCCAGAACAATGCTGACGGGATCGATATGATATTGTTCAGCGATCGCCAGGGTCAGTTTGTAACCGCGGGCATCAGGATAGCGGTGCAACTCATCCAATGCCTGCCGGATGGCTTCAACAGCCATGGGAGAAGGGCCCAGCGGATTTTCATTGGAGGCCAGTTTAATGGTATGGTCGACCCCGTATTCGCGCTGTACGGCCTCGATCAACTTGCCGGGCACATAAGGTTTAATCAGTGACAGGTAATCGGGAACTTTCAGTTTCATTTTTTTTGAGTTTGCGATTTGGATTCCGGATTGCGAGAGACGGGTTCAAAAATACAAAAACCGCGATGCTCGTAACTGGCAACGCAGAACGCGCAACTTTCTTAAACCATAGCCGCTTTCTTGCCTGCCTCTAAGGCTTTCATGTTAAGCGGTATCAGCTTTTCTTTTCTGGCAAATTTTGCTTTCACCGATTCACGCAGCAGTTCAAAATCGACTACCTGGCTGCGACTGACAAATGCTGCCAGGGCTACGATATTGGCGGCTTTGACATTTCCCAGTTCCTTGGCAATTTCGATAATAGGGACTTTGATAACATCTACATCATCCCGCCCGGCATCTATCGATATCATGGAGCTGTTGATAAAGACCGTGCCACCGGATTTTACAGACGGGGCAAATTTTTCAAGAGAAGGCCGATTCATGGCCACCAGGTGTTTCGGGTACCGAATAATCGGAGAGCCGATGGGCCGGTCACTGGCAACCACTGTGCAATAGGCGGTGCCACCCCGCATTTCCGGACCGTAAGACGGAATCCAGACGACTTCATAGCCCTGTTGCATGGCGGCTTCTGCCAGAATCTGACCCATTAACATAATTCCCTGACCGCCAAACCCGGCAAATTGGACTTCATTTTGCATGGTACCTCCCTCTTAAGCAGACAGCCGGAAGAGCCGTAAATAATAATCACAGAGAGTCCGTCTATTGCATCAGCCGCTAATCACTGCACACAGCATGCTGCTTACTGCTTAGGGTTTACTGTAAATCGCAACCTCCATACTGCCTGCGGTTTGCTGTCTAAACATACCGCTATTTATCAATTGCTGGGAGCCACTGTTTTTTCCGAGTCACTGCCTTCTTCGGGCGTTTTAAAGACGCCCAGCGAATAGTACGAAAGCATCTTTTCTTCGGCCCATTTAATGGCATCCAGCGGGGTCATGCCCCAGTTAGTCGGGCAGGTGCTGACCAATTCGACAAAACTGAAACATGTGTTTTGAATTTGATATGTGAAGGCTTGCTTGATCGCCTTTTTAGCTTTGTTGATGTATTTGGGGTTTAACAGCGTCTGACGGGTAATATAGGCCGGGGTCTGCAGCGCTGCCAGCATTTCGGACATTTTTATCGGCATGCCGGTATCCAGAGTTTTGCGACCAAAGGGCGAGGTGGTTGTCCGCTGATCCGGCAGGGTGGTCGGCGCCATCTGGCCGCCGGTCATGCCATACACCGCATTGTTGATAAAGATAACCGTAAATTTTTCGCCGCGGTTGGCGGCATGCACAATTTCACTCATCCCGATGCTCGCCAGGTCCCCGTCGCCCTGGTAGGTGAACACAACCAGATCCGGCCGAACACGCTTAATGCCGGTTGCCATCGCCGGCGCACGACCGTGGGCCGCCTCCTGAAAGTCAAATGTAAAATAATTATACATCAACACGGCGCAGCCCACCGGTGCGATACCAACGGTCTTGCTGCGGACGCCGAGCTCGTCGATAACTTCAGCGACCAGTCTGTGGGCAACCCCGTGGGTGCATCCCGGGCAATAGTGGGTGACCGTCTCGGCCAGGGCCTCGGGTTTCTGAAATGTTTTCCCCATTTATTTTCTCCTAATTTCTCAAATCAAGGAAATTACAGCACGACAGATTATGGATTGGCCAGTTTGTTAACTTCCTCCATGACCTCCTCAGGTGTGGGAACTTCACCGCCGCATTTGCCATACCAATGCACCGGCCGCTGGCCGGAAACGCTGCGCTCCACATCTTCCACCATCTGCCCCATGCTCATTTCTACACACAGCACCGCCCGGCAGCTTTTTTTACCGGCCGCGTCGTAAATGGCGGTTTTGGGAAACGGAAAGAGCGTCTGCGGCCGAATCATGCCGATTTCAACGCCTTGATCTTTTAAATTATCAATAGCGGTGCGGCAAACACGACTCATGGTACCGTAGCTGACAATGAGCAGACTGTAATCTTCATCGACATTATAAGCCTCATAGCGCACCTCTTCCTGCTCCATTTGCGCATACTTGGCGCGTAACATTAAATTGTGGGAATTGAGTTCCTCTGGATCCAGATAGAGCGTTTTAACCAGGTTGCGCTGATTGCTGTTACGGGTGGCCATGCCGTTCGTGGCCCATTCGTCTTTGTTTGATGGTTCAGCTTTGAGAGCGTCCGGGAATTCAACCGGCTCCATCATCTGACCGATGAGCCCGTCTCCCAGGATCATTACCGGGTTGCGGTACTTTTCGGCCAGAGCAAATGCGCTCATCATCATCTCGACGGCTTCCTGGACACTGGCCGGGGCCATGACCAGCAGCTTATAATCGCCGTGCCCGCCCCCTTTTACGGATTGCATATAGTCGGCCTGGGAAGGCAGAATTCCGCCCAAGCCCGGCCCGCCGCGCATGATGTTGACAAATACCGCCGGACACTGGCCCGCTGTGATGTAACTGATGCCTTCACTCATCAGACTGATGCCGGGGCTGGATGAAGTGGTAAAGACGCGCTCCCCGCAAGCAGCAGCGCCAAAAATCATGTAAGATACCGCCACTTCGCTTTCACCCTGCAGAAACACACCGCCTGCTTCGGGTAAACGGCGTGAGAGATATTCAGCAACTTCAGACTGGGGTGTGATTGGATAGGCAAAATAATTCAAACAACCGGCCCGGATAGCGGCCTCTCCAATGGCCTCATTGCCTTTCATTAAAACTTTTCCCATATATTCCTCCGATTATTTTTTGGCTGCCGCTTCTTCTTCAATTTCGCTGATCGTTATGGCGACATCCGGACACATTGTGCAGCACAACGCACAAAAAATACAATCTTCAGAACGCGCCTGATACGCCGGAAAATAGCCTTTGGCGTTGACCTCGTTGGAAATCTCCAAGACATTTTTGGGGCATACGGTTACACACAATCCGCACCCCTTGCATCGATTGTCATCAATTGAATGCTCATATGCCATAAATAACAAATCCTCCTCTAAGTATTAAATCACAACCATCACCCGGATGCATCCAATTCACTGAATTGAACGGGTTTTTGCCAGGGCGGAACCAGTTGCCTGTCAATCGGCAGGACCGGGCATGCAAAGCGATGAATATCGATAGACGGCATCAGCGCCCGTGTGACGGTAATAAATTCAAGCGGCAACTCGCTGTGTTCAGACAAGTCGTGTACAAAAGCGTAGCCGTCATAAATATTATCAGGTACGGTTTCATCAATGAGATTCGCATTGCCGATAATGCCGTTAACAGCCAACTTGGAAGCTTTCTCAATCGCGTGCCGGACTTTAAGGCAGCCTTCGCGGGTTTCAGTGAACGGCCTTAACGGATTGACAACCTGCAAAACCCGGGGTGCTTTTCCTTTAAATTCATCTTCAAGTGTCGCCAGAATGGTCGCGCCCACATCATCACCGCCGACATCCAGCAGTGCCAGTTGACCGGGTTGGCGGATCATCCCGGCCACCTCAGGGCTTAGAATCGGAAGATCAGCCTGCAGGTATTGCTCTGCCGGCAAAACGACATCAATTCCCATTTCTGAAAGCGGCCCTCTGGCCTCACGCGTTCGAAAATACGGATTCACCAGATCAAGATCGGCAATTCGAACGTCTCTCCCGGCGCGTTTATGGTGCACCGCCAGGTTAATCGCGACTTCGGTCTTACCGCTTCCATAGTTACCGACGATAATGACAACACCTTTTAGTTCGATGTTCACCGGTCAACCGCTCAAGCATCGAATCGAGCACCAAAGGCTCGCTTCGGCCGTAAAGTTTATGTGTGGATCGCTGTTCGGACTTAATGCTTTTATCGTTCGCTGATCGCCGCCGAATATCCGCGCATCGTTTCGCACGACGAAATCGAAAATAGCCTGTTTTTGTAAGAATTATTACCTGTAATGTCAAGCTTTTTCACTTTTGATATATGTCTTACTATGCTAATAATAGGGAATGCCTAAATATAACACGGTGAAAAGGTCATGTTTTTTTTAAGACAAGGGGGTGCCTTTTGGAAACCGTACAAACCGGATTGGTGAGATTTTTAGAATCGCCGCCAAAATGGGTTGCTAACGCCCGACTGGGGCTTTTGTGTAATCCGGCTTCCGTGGATCGCAGTTACAATCACACCCGTTTACTTATTCAGCAGCACTTCCCGGGCAAACTGACAGCGCTGTATTCGCCACAACACGGTTTTTTTGCTGAAAAGCAGGATAACATGATCGAATCGGCGGATGGAGTTGATCCGGTTTTGAATCTACCGGTCTACAGCCTTTATGGAAAAACACGTGTCCCCACAAAAGCAATGCTTGATCCTGTAGATGTGCTTCTCGTAGATCTGCAAGACGTCGGCACCCGTGTTTACACTTTTATATACACCCTATCTTATTGCCTTGAAGCGGCTAAAGCGCTGCATAAAAAAGTGGTGATACTCGACCGGCCCAATCCAATTAACGGCCGAACGGTCGAGGGCAACTGCCTGAAGCCAAATTACCGTTCATTTGTGGGTCGCTATGCACTGCCCATGCGACATGCACTGACCATCGGGGAGCTGGCAAAGCTCTTCAATGAGCACTTTGAAATTGGCTGTGATCTCGAGATCATCCCCATGAAGGGCTGGCAGCGGTCGATGTTTTTCCCGCAGACGGGGCTTCCATGGGTTGCCCCCTCCCCCAACCTGCCCAACCCTATTTCAGTCATGGTCTATCCGGGACAGGTTCTTTGGGAAGGTACCAATGTTTCCGAGGGTCGGGGAACCACCCTGCCCTTTGAGCTTTTTGGCGCTCCGTATCTAAACGCTGCGAAAATCATTTCCACCATCGGCAGCGAATCGATTCCAGGCATTGTCCTCAGACCGGTTGTCTTTGAACCCACCGCAAACAAATGGCAGGCGCAACCGTGCCAGGGTTTTCAAATTCATATCACCCACCCGGATGAATTCCGGCCCTATGAGACCAGCCTGCGCTTGCTGCAGGCGGTCATCTTTCATCATAAAGAAACCTTCGAATGGAAACAGCCGCCGTATGAATACGAAACCCGGCGACTGCCGATCGATTTGATCGTCGGGGACCGTACAATACGCAAGCGCCTTGAAAACATGGAACCGGTCGAAACCATAGCAGAATCCTGGCAGGCCGAGCTGGAAGAGTTTTCAGATATCAGTCGGGGGTTTCATCTGTACAAATGAAGGGTTCTGGGTTCAAAGGTTCAGAGTTCAGGGTTGGGGTTGCGGGTTACGCGTGTCAGATTAAGTGCAACCAGCAGTTATTGAACCGCAAAACCTTTGAACGTTGAACCTTGAACCTGGTAACAGAAGCCTATCGCCTTTTATGTTAATTTTAGCTTGCAGTATCGGGCAACCTTAAGAGATTCATTTTGGTAACAGATAAAACAGAATGGAAGCGCATGCGCTTCAAAAAAAACAAGGTCTGGCTTGCCGTCGATCGATCCGGAAGCCCGATTGAACAAAACGGCAAAGTCTTGATTAAATATCAGCTGGACCAGGCCCATGAATACTGGGTCCGCAAGGGCAATGTTAAATCGCTGGATAGCAAGCCGTTTAAAACACACCTGCCCCTTAAGAAATTAGAGGCGGATGAAAACGTCGACCCGGAAGAAATCCAAATTTTCACGGACGGCGCTTCCGCCGGGAATCCAGGTCCGTCTGGAATTGGTGTTATCTTGCGCTTTGGTCATCATGAAAAAGAAATTTCAGAATATATCGGCCAGGCAACCAATAATATTGCCGAACTCAAAGCGATCCAGGCGGGATTGCAAGCTTTGAAAAATACGGCGCTTCCGGTGCAGATCTTTACGGACAGCCGTTACGCGTATGGTGTTCTGGCGCTTGGCTGGAAAGCCAGAGCCAATAAGGTGCTGGTAGAATCGATTAAGAAAACGATGGGAAAATTTGAGAATATAAGGATTATCAAGGTAAAAGGCCACGCCGGCCATAAAGACAATGAACGCGCAGACTTTTTGGCGACATCTGCAATCAAGAACCATGTTTTCAATGTGTGAACAAACAGAGCCCGGCATGTCTGCATGCCGGGCTCTGATAAATTCTAACCCAAATGCAACTAATCATCCTTTAGCGTTTTGATCTCCTCTTTGAGTTCATCGATTTCTTTTTTATATTTTTCGACTTCTTCACCTTCACCACTTGCGGGGGATGATTCGGCAGTTTCATCCGGGTTCCACGAATCTTTAAGTTCATCAAAACCTAAATAGACGGCCAAAGCGCCACCCAGCAAAAGCATCGCAGGGACGATCCCGGCCAAAACCATTAGAAATTGTCCCCACCAGATAACAAGACCAACGAGGCCCAGTGCCGCTGCGATCGCGCCACCAATTAAAGTTTTCATATTCGAATTTACCTCCTTTCACTTAAAGCTTAAAATCGGTTCCATAGATGAGATGGCTTAACAAATTGTTATTAGTATGATTCGTTCATAGCGTCAAATAAAAATTAGCCGTTATCGCAAAAATCATCCTTTCAATTGCGGTCCCAAAACGCACATCCAATGATGGATAGCAGCACGGGCGACCGGGAAGTAATGTTTGAGAAGCATACCGGAATTTTGCAAAATATAGTTAACATAACGTGTTTATTTTCACAAGTTTATTTTATGATTTTTAAAGAGGCGCAGACCAATAAAATATTGCAAAGCAGCATTTATTTTGTTAATTTTGAATTTTATTGTCCACGCAAGTACATAAGACATGTGAATACTCAGACAAACTCCAACATTCAATCCTCCGAAATCCGAGTAGAACGAATCGGCCTTCACCCTGATTAGATCACCGTTAGCTTTAATTCGAAATCAAGGGCCGTAGGTGCTTACAAAAGGAAAAGGTTAGGTTGATGGCAGCAAAACAAGGTCGGAAATCGAGCAGTTGGAAAAGCAGGGTGCTCGACGGTACGCACAACCATTACAGCTGCTACCTGCCGGACACGCTTGGAAAGGTTGCTTCACTTCTTCTGCGGTTGTTCTATTCCGGCATCAAAATGGATAAAGATCAAACCGCTGTGTTGCAGCGAATTGAAGACGACGCAGTTGTCGTCTACGCAACCAAATTTAAAAGCTATTTTGAATATCTGTTTTATTACATCCGCTATCAAAAAAAAAACTTGCCGTATCCGCAAATCGGATTTGATTATCAAGTCTATTTCTGGCAGCCGGTTTCGCGTCTGATACAAATATTGCTGGCGCATATCGATTTCTTTATTCACTGGCGCAAGTTTCCAAGTCCCTACAAAAGCGGCTATATCGGCCAAGCCCTTCTCGAAAACAAAGCCGGCATGCTATTCCTGGTGGGTAAAAAAGGATTTTACCGGCGCTTTGTCAAGGCCGAGACTGACCCGATTCAATATTTGATTGAAGTGCAAAAATCGACCGAACAGACAATATATATCGTTCCGCAACTGATGTTTTTCAGCAAAAACCCACATCGATCGATACCCACCCTAACCGACATTTTTTTCGGGCCTGAAGATAAACCTGGCAGAATCCGACGTCTGTTTACATTGTTTAAGAATCCCGGCAAAGTCTTCGTCGAGGTATCCGAGCCGGTGAACCTGAAGCAGTATCTGCAAAATGAGTCGATTCGAAACCAGCCGATTGAATATCAGTCGCTGATGCTCCGGCGCAATTTGCTGGTTCAGCTCAACCGTCACCGTCAAAGTATAACCGGGCCGACCCTTAAGACCAGTCTGGAATTAAAGGAAAGTATTCTGACCGGCCAACGGTTTCAACAATTCATGGATACCTATGCGAAAAACCGTAACATCCCGATTCATGAAGTCCGAAAAAAGGCAGATGCCTATATTGAAGAAATTGCGGCCGGTTACAATCCGGCTTATATCAAAGTTTTTTCAGCAATCGTCGGATGGATTATTCGCACTATGTTTGACGGCGTCTCCATCAATAATAATGCCTTGAATAAAGTTAAACGGCTGGCCTTAAAGGGACCTTTGATCCTCATTCCCTGCCACAAAAGTCATATCGATTACCTGATCCTGTCCTACCTGTTGTATCATAATAATATGCCGGTCCCCTTGGTCGCAGCCGGCAAAAACCTGTCCTTTTGGCCTATGGGGACGCTGTTTCGCAGCGGCGGCGCCTTTTTCATTCGTCGTAGCTTTCGCGGTGCAGTATTGTATTCAAAAGTTTTTGCCGAATACATCCATAAGCTGCTGGAAGAAGGACATAACATCGAACAATTCATTGAAGGCGGCCGCAGCCGAACCGGCAAATTATTAATGCCGAAATTGGGTCTGCTTTCCATCCTTCTCAACGCCTTTAAAAACGGCGCCTGTGAGGATATGATCATTGTGCCGATATACATAGGCTACGACAGAGTTCTGGAGGAGAAATCGTATTTGCAGGAACTGGAGGGCGGCAAAAAACAACCGGAAACGCTCAAAGGCGTTATCAAAGCCAGAAAATTTTTAACAAAGCGCTATGGCAAAATTTACATTCAATTTAATGACCCTTTATCCATGAATGAATTGCTTGGCCAATTGGGCACCCCGCTGCCCCAAATGAAACCGAAAGAACAAAATGCCCTTTGCCGCAATCTCGGTTACCGCATCATCAACGCCATTAATCGGGGCGCCGTTGTCACAGCTTATGGACTGGTCGCCGGTGCCATTTTAAACTGCTCCAGGGAGCGGTTTTCTTACGGCCAGATTATGTCGATTGTCGAAACCTACATAACATATTTGGCCACCCAAGAAGCCAAATTGGCTGATACGCTGATCCTGGACCATGGTCGCGCAATTGAGCACGCGTTAGATGCTTTTGTTCAAGGCAAATTCATCGAACCGGTTTCAAAGGACAAGGGCATTCCATATTCCGAAAGGAACTATCTGGTCAACGCCGGCAAACGGCCCTCTCTGGAATATTATAAAAATAATTGTATTGCCTTATTCATTCCAGCTGCGTTTACCGCACTGGCCATCCTTGAAAAAGATGCCTTTCAATTCTCGGCGGCCGATCTGCATGCAGATTACCGATTCCTGCAAAATTTCTTTAAATTCGAATTTGCTTACGATTTAGAAAAATCACCTGAATTTATGGTGCGCAAAAGCATTAAAGCCTTTATTGACGATGCCGTATTAATGCCTCATCAAACCATACCGGACACCTATAATGTAACCTCATCGGGCTTTCGGAAACTAAGACTTTTCTCTATTTTTTTAAAAACATACTTTGAATCATACTGGATTGTTTTAAGCTTTTTGCAGAACAACTCCAAAATATCAATCGAGGCCAAGGATCGTCTCAAAAAAATTCTAACCAATGGAAATCGCATGTATAAGCGACATGAGATCGTTCTTCCGGAAGCACTCTCTAAAGTCAGTTTTCAAAATGCAATCGATTTTTTTACCAGCAAAGGCATAAAGGGTTCCGACAATTCTGAAAAAATTGAATTCTACGCTAAAGCCCTTCAAAAGTCCTTAAAGGCACTTCAATAGGCTATAACCCTGACTTTGCACCATAGAGCGGAAATATGAAAGCACTGATCCTGGCAGCGGGCCTGGGAACGCGGCTGCGCCCCTTTACGGACCATACACCCAAACCGCTTTTCACCGTCTCGGACAGAACACTTCTGGATATCACCATCGCCAAACTAATTGAAGCCGGTTGTAAGGCGGTTATGATCAATACCCATCATCTGCACGATCAAATCGAGCGGTTTGTCGCAAGGCAAAGTTATGCGATTCCCGTCCAAACGAGATATGAACCGCGCATTTTAGGAACGGGCGGGGCCATCAAAAACGTAAAAGATTTCTGGGACGATCAGCCCTTTATGGTGGTTAACGCCGATATCGTAGCGACCATTGATTTTAAACCCGTTTATGATTTTCATTGTCGGCATCCTTATCCGGTCACGCTCGTGCTGGCAGATGATTCGGAATTTAACAGCGTTACATGCGATACCGCTGGTTTTGTCAACGGATTTAGCCACAGCCCGGCGGATGCAAATCAAACGGCCTTGCCGGCCCTCACCTTTACGGGCATTCAAGTGCTGAATCCAGTCATGCTTGACTATATACCAGATAAAATACCCGCGAGCAGTATTGATGCCTACAGCCGCATGATCGCGAAAGGGGCAAAAATCAAAGCCTATATCGCCGAAAACGCCTACTGGAAAGATATCGGTACCGCCGAGCGATACAAGGCAGCCGTATTTGACACCATGGCACCTCGTGTTTATCAGCGTGCCTTTCCCGATGTGGTCTTTGATATTCCCCATCAACAGCGCCTCAAAGGCGACGGATCTGATCGGCAGTGGTTTCGTTTAAAAATGAATCAAAAATCGATGATTTTAGCGGATCACGGCATTAAGGAAAAGATTCAGATTGATGCGTCAGATGCATTTCTCAACATCGGCCGTCACCTTTTCAAAAGAGGCCTGCCGGTACCGCAAATCTACGACGGAGATACCCTTTCCGGTTATGTGTTTGTCGAGGATCTTGGAGATCTTGATTTGCAGACAGCCGTGAACCAGACCAAGGATTTCAAAAAGATTATCGGCCTGTATCAATCCGTGATTCAGCTGCTCATCAAATTTTCCACTGACGGTGCCAATCAATTCGATACGGCCTGGTGCTACCAAACACCCCGCTATAGTAAGTCGCTGATTCTGGAAAATGAATGCCGCTATTTTGTGGATGCTTTTTTAAATAAATACCTTAGATTAAATTATCATTATGCCGATTTTGAAACAGAATTTGAATTTCTGGCTGAAAATGCGCTGCAGCATAGTATACAGGGCCTTATGCATCGCGATTTTCAGTCACGAAACATTATGATTAAAAATTCCGGCATGTATCTTATCGATTTTCAGGGCGCTCGTATGGGCCCTCTGCAATATGATCTGGCATCCCTGCTGATTGATCCTTATGTCGATTTGCCGCCGGACATCCAATCCCGCCTTCTCGAATATTGCCTGCAACAACTGGCAGGGCAGATGACCATTGAGGCTGCCCAATTCCGCCAATGCTATCGGTTTTGCTGTCTGACACGCAATCTTCAGATTCTGGGGGCTTTTGGGTATTTGACCCGCGTCAGGCGAAAGCCCCATTTTGAAAAATACATCCCGACGGCCCTTCGAACCCTCAGAGACAACCTTAAGCAAAATGAACACAAGACTTTACCAATGCTTTGCGACCTTATGAATTCGATCGGCCAGCACGACCCAGCGGCGAATATTGAAAAACACAAAGATTGATGAGATAAAATAATTAAAGGGAGGAAAAAATGAGTCGCATCAAAGTGATGATCAACGGAATCCCTGGTAATATGGCCGTAAATGTGGCCCAGCACGTTATAGCGGATGAGCGCTATGCGCTTGTAGCCTGTTCACTGACCGGTCCGGAAATCCAGGCAGCCGAGCATAAGCTCGAAACGCTTTCCATTCGTCTGCTGAAGCCGGAAATAAGGGCCCAGGTCATTGAAGAAATCGTCCAGGCGGAAGGCCCTTTTATCAGCGTCGATTATACCCACCCGTCAGCGGTCAACGCCAATTCCAAATTTTATTGTCAATATCAATTACCGTTTGTCATGGGCACTACCGGTGGCGATCGCAGTCAACTGGAGGCGACTGTGCAGGCATCATCCATAGCGGCGGTCATTGCGCCGAATATGGCAAAACAAATCGTCGGTTTTCAGGCCATGATGGAGTTTGCCGCCCAAAACTTTCAAGGTCTGTTTGAAGGCTATTCTCTGGAAATTAAGGAAAGCCACCAGCAAGGGAAAGCAGACACCAGCGGCACCGCCAAGGCCATGGTTCGATATTTCAATCAAATGGGTTTGCGCTTTGGCGAGGATCAGATTGCTAAAGAGCGGGATCCCAAAATTCAAGCAACCCAATGGGGAGTCCCGCAAAACTATCTGGCCGGCCATGGTTGGCACACCTATACCCTAAATTCCGCTGACAAAACCGTTTGCTTTGAATTCACTCACAATGTCAATGGCCGTGATGTCTATGCCAGAGGCACATTGGATGCCATCCAGTACCTAAACGCCAGAGTCAACGAAGGCGCAGCCGGGATTGTCTACACGATGATTGATGTATTGCAAAACAGATCCTGACGGGCTCTTCAATAAATAGAATTAGGTAATTATTCAGATGGACTCTCCTGAGCACCCATCTTAAAAACGCACCTTTGCATTCATTCCGCCTCAAGATTCTCATAACCGATTCCGGCGCTGGATTTGATCGATGCCTCAGAGACAGCCATTGGCGCCGACATCCATTAAGGGCCTAATTTAGCTGTTTGAGATGACTTTGTGGGCTTCTTTTAGCGCCTGATCCAGCTTTGCGGGCCGGGTACCGCCGGCCTGAGCCAGATCCGGCCGTCCGCCACCGCCACCCCCAACAATCGGTGCAATTTGTCTAATGATATCTCCGGCATGAAAGCGATCGGTGAGGTCTTTGGTCACCCCCACGATCAAAAAAGCTTTTGGACCGTTAACACTTCCCATCACCACAATACCGGACTTAATCTTGTCTTTAAGTCGGTCTGCCAGATCTCTGAGCGCAGCCGGATTGTCCACCGTCACCTGTTGGATCAAAACATTCGTATCGTTGATAGACTCAACGGCCCCGCCGCCGATATCGGCCGAGTCTGAAGCAATTTGAGCCTTTAGCCGATCAATCGTTTTTTCGAGCGCCTTATGTTCACCGAGCATCTTTTGGAGCTTTGATGGTAAGGTCTCCGGTTTATCTTTGACCAGATGAGCGGTGTCTTCCAGCAGTCTGGACGTCTTCTGAAC
>Ga0265303_10000647_pt1 | contig 20062 bp, 17 predicted proteins | sample Helome_2_FD_192494 | JGI IMG/M metagenome (GOLD analysis project Ga0265303, IMG submission 192494) | Marine sediment microbial communities from subtidal zone of North Sea - Hel_20160317 (Illumina Assembly) | ecosystem: Environmental > Aquatic > Marine > Subtidal zone > Sediment ... | reverse complement strand
CCGCAAGGCGTTGATTGAAACGCGCCTTCTCCAATGCGGCCTGAAGCAGATCGATTTCGATATCCACGAGTCGTTGTTGTAAGTCGGCGGGCAATAGCGGGGGTCGACGTGTTGCTGCAGTCACGGCTTTTGTGGTCGTGTCGTCTGCCATACTGAACGGCGAATCGAAGGGGTCCAGAGCGATTTTCTTTATGGGCTGTAAAGGGTCCGGCGAACGATAGACCGTTCTTTCGATCGTATTCTTCAGTTCGCGTACATTCCCGGACCAGCGGTTTCGCAGCAGTGCGGACGACGCGCGCGGGCTGAAGCCCGGGAAGTAACTCCACTTCAATTCGCTTGCCATGTTGATGGCGAAAGCATTTGCGAGTGGCAGAATGTCTTCAACCCTTTCCCGCAAAGGTGGCACCGTGATCACGTCGAAGGCCAGGCGGTCGAGCAGATCCTTCCGGAATCGTCCTTCGGCGGCCAGCGAACGCAGGTCTGCGTTCGTTGCGCCGACGATTCTTACATCCACCCGCAGGGTGTCAGAGCCGCCTACGCGCTGAACCTCACCGTACTCGATGGTGCGTAGGATTTTTTCCTGCATCCGCAGCGAAATCGTCGCGAGCTCATCGAGAATCAATGTGCCGCCGTCCGCGCGTTCAAAGTGCCCGATATGTGTCTTTGCCGCGCCTGTAAAAGCGCCGGCTTCGTGACCGAATAATTCGGATTCGAGAATCGTCTCGGTCAAAGCCGCACAATTGACTTTGACAACGCGCTGCTCCCATCGGTCCGACAGAAAGTGCAGACGTGAGGCGATCAATTCCTTGCCCGTGCCGCGCTCGCCGACGACCAGAACCGGTTTCGAAAGGGTCGCTGCCCTGGATACATGTTCGAGCATTTCCAGAAACGCGGGTGCTTCCCCGATGATCTGTTGGGATTCCGGATTGGAGGACATTGGCTAATTAAGCCAAAAGATAGTGGAAAAAACCAATAAATAGTGAAAAAAACCAAATTAGGAATGCGTGAACTTGGCTGAAAATTTGATTATTACTATATTAATCAATACTTTATAAAGAAAGGGCGAAGTTGGCATGATTGCTGCAGTATCTATAGCAGGATTCACCCGAAAAGAGGAAAGACTCATGGGCATATTCACGAGATTCAGCGATATCGTGAACTCCAATATCAACGCCATTCTCGACAAAGCCGAGGATCCTGAAAAGATCGTACGGTTGATGATCCAGGAGATGGAAGACACTCTGGTTGAAGTAAGGTCGGCCGCGGCGCGCTCGATAGCCGACAAGAAAGACCTGAACCGAAAAATCGAGGCTCTGGATCGCGAAAAAGGCGAGTGGAATGACAGGGCGGAACTGGCAATGCGTAAAGGTCGTGAGGATCTTGCCAGGGCGGCGCTCGTGGAGAAATCCAGGGTTTCAGGCGCCGTCGACGTATTGAAGGAGGACTACCTTGCCGTTGATGAAGGGCTGGCCAAGCTCAACGAGGACATCGCGCGTCTGGAGGCCAAGCTCGAAGACGCAAAGGCACGGCAGAAGTCTCTGTTGGCCCGTCACAAAACGGCCAACAGCCGGCTGGCCGCTCGTAAGAAGATACATGATTACAAGATCGATGATGCCATGGTCCGGTTCGAGGCCTATACCCGACGCATTGATGACGTTGAGGGTCGGGTCGAGGCCTACGACCTCGGCCTGCCAAAGGATCTCAACCACGAATTTGCGGGCCTCGAGTCCGAGGAATCCGTAAGGAAGGAACTCGACGCGTTAAAACAACGAGTCGCAGCTGAACAGAACCGAAACGCAGAGGCGGAATAGTCGAACGCTTGGAGAGGAGCAGAGAATGAGTCGAAAGACCTGGGATACGGACTTCGGAGCACTACGAGGTTTTTACCGGGATCGTGAGAACGGCTGGGTGTTTGGCGTCTGCGCTGGCATTGCCGATCGTTTCAACTTCCGGCTGGGTACCGTTAGGGTAATTGCCGTGATCAGTCTGTTGCTGTTTTTCTGGCCTGCGGCGACCGTCTACCTCATGGCGACCTTGCTGATCAGGGAAAAACCGCTGGTGTATTCGGGGCGCAGAACGGAATATGATTTCTGGCGAACGTATCGAAGCGATCACTGGAGACGCTCATGAATTCATACGGCGAAACGTCGACGCAACGCCTTTATCGAGACGCTGATCGAGCGGTATTAGGCGGCGTCTGTGCGGGACTGGCAGCATACTTCGGACTGAATCTGAAGGTGACGCGTTTCCTGGCATTCGTTGCGTTCCTGATGGCCATGCCGATAACCGTGATCGCTTACCTGGCCGCCGTATTTCTGATTCCTGCAGAGTCGCACCGTCGCTATGAAACCGTTATCGAGACCCGATGCTGTTGGGGCACAAGGCGGAGCAGGCGATCCCGCCGATCGCGCAAATCGAAAAAGTCGCGGGCAGCAAGAGAACCGACGGCCGTGTCGGCAGGCCCCTCAGTTAAGGACGTGCGTGAGCGATATCAGTCACTGGACAAACGACTTGCAGAATTGGAAAAGAAAGTAACGTCCCCTCGCTTTCAGCTAGAACAGGAATTTCAAAAACTTTGAAGGTAAGACACCGCACAGGGGATCGTTAATGAACACACTGTTTTACGTTGTTTGTATTGTGGCAATCGTCTTTACGGCGGACACCATCCAAAAGTATCTGAAAATGAAAAACGAAGAGAAAAAAGTACAGGACCCGGAACTCGAAGAAACGCTCGCGCAGATCGAGCGGCTGGAAGAACGCATAAGGGTTCTGGAACGCATTGTCACGGAGAGCAAACACGACTTGCGTCGTGAGATTAGCGAATTGAAATAGCGTACGATTCGGCGACAGGCTCTGAACGAAAAACGCCCGTCATGCGACGGGCGTTCGTGTTTGCGAACCATATGTCCGGCTATTGTTTGCTGCGTTCTTTGTATGTACGAACCTGTACGTTGAACTGCTCGGCAACGAGATTCATTTCGTCCACCGCGGCGTTGTATTTCTTGTTATACATCTCGATTCGCTGCTGTTTGCCGGCCTCATCCGCATCGTCGGTTCCCGCGACTGTCTCTTGTTCCGCAGTTTCTATGCAAGACAGGTACTCTTCCATCGCGCTCATATACGTCTTGATGCCACGTTGACCGGCAATCATCTCTTCCTTGGTCGCAGTCGTGCCGTCAGGCACGTCTGCACGGTGCGGATATTCGCAAGCCAACGCGATTGGGGCGGCGAAAATCATCGTTGCAGCGATAGCTGTTTTCATGGTTATTTTCATTGGGTCTAATCGATGAGGCCCGGTATGGCAAAGCTCGAACCAGGCGGGTGAGTTTCGATGCAACATTTAATCATGTTGCCGGTGCAGAGTGAAGTCCGCCAAAAGAAAACTAAAAAACAACAAGTTGCACGATATACCCTGCATTCTCTCAGATGTAACCTGAACACAAAATGAACAGACAGATCAGGCGAACAGCGCCCGGTGCGAATCGGTGCCATCCGCTTGCGCCAGCAGGAGTTCCAGGTAATTGTCGGAACTCATCGGGTCACCGAACAGCAAACCTTGTGCGTAAGTGCACCCGAGTGACTGCAGGAAATTGAGCTGCGCCTCGTCCTCGACACCCTCGGCGACGACGTCCATATCAAGATTGCGCCCCATCTTGATGATCGTATCAACAATCGTCGCATCGTCCGGGTTCGTCGCAATATTGCGGACAAAGGATTTGTCGATCTTGAGGGTGCTTATTGGGAACTGTTGCATCGCACTCAAAGACGAATAACCTGTGCCGAAATCATCGATGGCGAGGTGCAGGCCGAGAGCGTATAGCTGGTCCAATAACTTGATCGTACGCTTCGGGTTTTCCATCAATGTCGTCTCGGTGATCTCCAGCTCAAGTGACGTTGGAGATATTTCGTGGCTGCGCATTATCGAACCGATGCGTTTGATGAAATTAAGTTGGCGCAATTGCTTCAACGACAGATTGACAGAGACCCTCCCGGGTGATTGAACCGTTTTCTGCCAGAACCGGAAGTCCTCGCAGACCTTATCCAGTACCCACTCGCCGATCTCGATAATGAGGTTAGACTCTTCTGCGATCGGTATGAAATCCGAGGGCAGTATCAGGCCCCGCTCCGGCAACTCCCAGCGGACCAGCGCCTCCGCACCGAACACCTCACCGGTCTCAAGATTATATTTGGGCTGGTAGTGCACGAGCAGTTCGTCGCGCTCGAAAGACCGCTTGAGTTTGCTCTTTGTCATCAGTCGGTCAACCGAAGCCTCGTTCATTTCCGGCTTGTAAAACGAGTAAATGTTGCCACCGCTCTTTTTGGCGTGGTAGAGCGATGCGTCGGCGTTGCGAATCAGATCGATAACGTTGGGTGCGTCTTTCGGGTAATAGGCGATTCCCATGCTCGCCGTCATGAACACTTCGTGACCCTGCACAAAAAACGGGTCTGCAAGCCGACTCAATACCTTCTGAGCCAGTTTACGGGTGTCTTTGGTGCCGGAGTGACCCGGGCCGAGTCCATCGACCATCACCGCGAACTCGTCGCCGGCAAGCCGGCCGATAATGGAGTTTTTCGGAAGCGCTGCGCCCAGTCGTTCCGCAACCGTCTCGAGCGTCATGTCGCCCGCGAGGTGTCCAAACGTATCGTTGATCTCCTTGAAGTGATCGACGTCGACGTAGAACAGGCACAGCGGCCGTCCGGCTCTGCGAGCGCGTGCGATGCCACGTTGCAACAGGTGTTGAAATTGCATTCGGTTCGGAATCTTGGTCAGGGCATCAATGCGTGCAAGATAGCGAATCCTCTTCTCCGCACGCCGTCGCTCCGTGATGTTTTGCGCCGCATAGATGCGATTTTTTGACACACCATCGTGGTCTTCGATGACCGAGCAGGTGTAAGAAACAGGGACTGACTCGCCATACTTGGACTCGAAGGTCGCTTCTTTTGGCACGCCCGAGGGCGTATCAACGGCCAATGACAGGCTCCTGCCAGGATCAACAATGGAATCAATGGATATGCCCAGCAAATCGTCTTCGTCAAACCCGAGGAGATGCGTTGCCGCAGTATTGATTCGCTGGATCTTGCCATCATCGTCAGTAACGATGATTGCCTCGTTCATTCCTGAAAGAATGTTATCGACATAGTCCCTCGAGATCGTGGTCTTGCGTAGCCTGTCGCGCATATCGTTAAAAACAGCCGCCAGTTCGCCGAGGTCGTCGCCGAAGGTCTCGGGAAGAGGTTCACCGAAATCGGCATCGCGGAGTTTCTCCGCCTGGATCTTCAACTGCCCGATGCGCTGCGACTGCCTCATGACGATCACCCAGACGATGCCACCGCACAAAAGCAACACCGCCAGAGTGCCACCACCGATCCACAGGTAGCTGGCGCGGCGACTCTTACCCTCGCTTGTCGACAGTTGCTCCCTGAATGCCGTGTACTCGGCATGCAGTTCGTCAAGACGGAATGACGCGCTAAGGTAGCCAGCGTCAATATCGTCCCTGATGACGGGATGTGAAACGACGAGTTGCTCGTCCGACCAGGTTGCTGCCGCCCGGCCATTTACGGCTGGTACGTTGCCGCTTTCCCAGGTTTGCCCTGAACGGCTGGTGAAGCGGATGCCGGTCAGCGTTTCGTCTGCGCCGACGGCGAGGTCCAATACACGCTGTAAGGCGACGGTGTCGCCCGCTTCGACTTCGACCGGGAGGGCGTCCGCTACCGCATGGATTCTCGATCGGGTTCGTCGCTCAAAACTGCCTTGCACGAACGCCAGGTGCTCGTCGGAGCTGGTCGTCACGATCTGGTTCGCAAGCCAACGGTACTGCGCATAGAACATGGACAACATGATGACAGCAGAGGTAGCGGCAAGCGCCACCACCAACAGCCAAATCCGCGGGAATCTCTTGCCGATCATATTGTCATTGTTATTCGGCTAATAATGTTGCCAAGTCTAGCACCCGCACACGAATGGCGAGAAACTTTCCATTTTGTACTATTTTACCGGTATGCGGGCCCGGCGCCCGGATTAGGCCACACGCCAGGCCGAACCGGCCCGGCTAGTCGCCCTTGCGGCGTTTTTCAACGAATTCAACGGGATCCGCCTGGCTGGTCGTTTTCATGGCGCCCTCGACCACGGCACCTTCCGCAACGGCAATAGCCTCGCCGCTAACGGTACCAATGATTTTCGCCGAGGCGGTTATTTCGACCTGGCCGGCGGCGACGATGTCACCCTCTATGTGACCCGAGACGATGACCGTGCTGGCCTTGATCGTTCCGCGCCAGCGACCGTTGTCCGCCAGGGTAACGACGCCGTTGATGTCGCAGTCGCCTTCGATCTCGCCGTTGATCAGAAAGTCGCCATTGCCGCGGATGAAGCCGTCTATCTTGCAGCCTTCGTTAATGAGCGTCGCTGCGCCCGACGAGCGGTCGCGAAGGCGCCGCAGCCTCGGTTCATTCATGCCTGTTGAACTCCGCATAGTCTATGGAAATGAATCATTCGAAATAATACCCGGATTGGCGACTGACTCTCGATGTAAAACGCTGCGATACCGTCATTTCCGACTAGTCATTTCGTTCGTGGTAGCCGTAGCCAATCGTCTCTATTGACACAAGAAAGCCGCCTTCAAAGACCAATCGTCTCATGAATTTACGGGGGCCGAAGTTATAGATGTATTCAGTTACGACGACTTCCTGCGTGTAGCCTTCGAAATTTCGACCGTGCCCCCCGGAAAGGCCTGGCAGCACTCCTCGACGGTAGACCAGGTCGACGTTTCGCAGCGCGTAGCCGAGATGACGGATTGCGGTTGGTTCACCGCAGGCATTGAGAACCTGCTGCTCGTGCATATTTTCGATGACGATTTTGTTTCCGCAGCGGAATGCATACGCAGGCGAGGCGGCCAATAAGGCGAGCAGCAGCACGCCCGTCGATCTGACTCTATTCGAGATGTTGTTTCCGCCTGTATTCACGTCTGAGTCCAACCGCGCCGTGTTGATGCCTATTGCAGAATAGCAAATACCCGGCAACAGGGATGCAAATCCGGCGACCGGGCGCGGAATCGTCGGGTCGCGCATGCGGAAACCGGGCGCGGCCGGACGCGGACAGTACGCTTATGGTAAAACAACAAGCGGGCTCTGCGGTGCGAACACCTTCCGAAGGATGAAATTTGAAGCAGGGATTTGAAATGCGGCTGTCGGCGATCGCCGCTGCGAGCCGCGACGCGTTACACGGCGGATTGAAGGGCGTCGAGAAGGAATCGCTGCGCATCGATTCCGACGGTTTTCTGTCGTCGAAAGCACATCCGGCCACTCTCGGGTCTGCCCTGACGAATCGCTACATCACAACGGACTTTTCGGAAGCATTGCTCGAGTTCGTTACGCCGGCCTTCGCGACGACCTGGGAGGCGTTGCAGTGCATTTGTGACATTCACCAGTTCACCTATTCACAGCTCGGTGAGGAGGTACTCTGGTCGGCAAGTATGCCCTGTCTGATTCCCGACGACGATGACATTCCACTGGCACGATACGGATCCTCAAACGTAGGACGCATGAAGACTATCTATCGCCGCGGACTGGGGCACCGCTACGGCCGACAAATGCAGGTCATAGCGGGTGTGCATTTCAATTACTCGTTGCCGAAAAATTTTTGGCCCGTGTATCAGCAGGTTCTGGGTACCGACCTCGAAGCGGGTCAATTTCAGTCGGATCAGTACCTGGCGCTGATCCGGAATTTCCGTCGTCTGGGTTGGCTCGTGCTTTATCTGTTCGGCGCCTCTCCGGCGTTGTGCAAGTCCTTCACAGGGGCCGCAGCGGCAGGGCTGAAGTCACTGAACGCCGACACCTATTTCGAACCGCATGGCACATCATTGCGCATGAGTGACCTCGGCTATAGCAACCAGAACCAGTCGAAAATCAATATTTCGCTGGATAGCCTGGAAGAGTATGTCGAGGATCTGAGCAGCGCGATTCGTACGCCGGAGCCCGCCTACGAGGAGATCGGCGTCAAGATTGACGGGCGATACCGCCAGCTGAATGCCAACCTGTTACAGATCGAGAACGAGTTCTATTCTCCGGCGCGCCCCAAGCGGGTGGCGAAATCGGGAGAGCAGCCAACGGCGGCTCTCCGTCGGGATGGTATTGAGTATGTTGAAATTCGGTCTCTGGATATCAACCCGTTTGATCCATCGGGCATCAATCAGAATACGATGCGCTTTGTGGAGGCATTCCTGATCTATTGCTTGCTCGAGGATAGCCCGAAACTCGATGACCTGGGGCTGCAGGAGATCAGCCGCAACCACACCGAGACAGCAAAACACGGGCGTGATCCGGATTTTCGTCTCTTGAAGGGTGGACAAGCCGTGAAATTGCAGGTGTGGGCAACCGAGATCGTGTCCGGTGTGCTTGCGGTTGCCGAGGTGATCGATCGTTACGAAGCAAACGCAAGCTATGCGGAGTCTGTTCGGTTGATGCAGAAACTCATAGACGATCCTGAAGAGACGCCGTCCGCACGTGTGCTCGCTGATCTCGAAGAGACAAAGAGTAGTTTCTTTGAATACGCGTTCGGGCTGGCGCAGAGCCACAGCGACTATTTCGCATCGATCGCTCCTCTGGAAGAAGCCCGGAGAGAAATCTTTGAGAAAGAGGTCTCCGAGTCCTTCAAGCGCCAGCAGGCGATAGAGGCAGCCGACAGTATTAGCCTGGACGAATATTTGCAGCGGTACTTTTCGAACTACTGATCAGAATGGCAGAGGCGTTCCATTCTGGTAGGCGTACTCGCGATGCAACTTCTGTAGCCGGGTCGTCATCGGCCCGACCTTGCCATTGCCAATCAAACGGCCATCGGCTTCCAGCACCGGCGTCAATTCACCCATCGTACCGCTCGTGAACACTTCATCGGCTGTGTAAACCTCGGTCAGTGACAAATTGCGTTGCTCTGCGGGAATATTCTGATCATCACAGATTCCCAGAATCATCTTACGCGTGAGCCCTGGCAAGCAACTATCCGCATGCGGTGTCAGGACCCGGTCGCGGCTGACGAGGAACAGGTTGGTATCGTTCGTCTCTGACACAAATCCGTTGACGTCGAGCATGATCGCGCTATCCATGCCCGCGACATTGGCTTCGATGGAAGCGAGGATATTGTTGAGCAGATTATTGTGATGAATCTTGGAGTCAAGACATTGCGGTGTGTTGCGACGGGTCGATGCCGTGATCACGCGAATGCCATCGTCGGAATAGACCGGAGGCTTCCATTCCGCAACAACGATCAGTGTGCAGCCAGACTGATTGAAACGAGGATTCATTCCTGACGTCACCTTCTCGCCGCGCGTCAGCGTGAGACGAATGTGAGCGTTATCACGCATGCCGTTGGCCTCAAGCGTCGCGAAAATCGCAGCGCGTACGTCTTCGGACGAGGGTACATCCGCGAACGCCAGGGCTTTCGCAGAGCCTTGCAGGCGCTCGAGGTGGCCTTCCAGCTCGGCGATGCGCCCGTTATAGACACGCAAGCCCTCCCAGACCGCATCGCCGCCCTGCACCGCGCTATCGAATACCGATATGCATGCTTCGGCCCGGGGTCTGAGCTTCCCATTGACGTTAACGAGAATGTCGGCATTACGTGGATCGGTCAGGGTCACTCAGGTTTCTCCTTGCGCGCTGTCGGTGAGCGCGTGCTCGAACAGCCGGTCATACCAGGGCGTGCAATCGGCGAGCAGCCCCAGAAGCTCGTCCGGAAACGTGCCTTTCGATCGATAGGGCGCGAACCCCGTGCTTTGGTGCACAGCATGGTACCAATACGGCGCCCAAATGCCGTCCTCCGCTAGCGGGCCCGCTTCCCAGCGCAGCATGCAGGGGTCGAAGTCGAGACCGAGGTGCTCACACAGTTGCTCGAGGATTCCTGCCGGGTCCAGGAGCAATTGGCGTGAATCGAGAATCACGGCCTTCCGACCCGCGGCACGGAGATCGACGTAAAGTTCCCATTGTCGTTTCAGGCCGGTATCAGAGAGCCCGGCATGCGGTAGCTGGATTGTCAGGGAAGGCAGCATTTCGCGCGGATTCCTGATCAGGAAGACGTTACTGGTCTCCCTGAGAAAGCCGGGGTCAAGATCGACGAGGTGATGCGCCATATGCTTGAGAAACAGGCGAACGGAGGAATCTCGCCGCTGCGTCGCCAGGAGCTCACGCATCACGGCCGCACCGTCGCAATTCATGGTGCCGATAATATCGTCTCGCCCCGGATGGTCAGCACCGCTCACGCGAAGGTAATGGCCGTACAATGGTTCATCGATGACGCGAATATCGTCGCGCTGCGCGAAGCTGTACATCAACGCGGTCGAGACATTGCGCGGACCCGACCAAAGGCAAATCGGCATCGTCACTGGTTTTTCCCTCCTGCCGTGGTTGCCCGGTTGCCGAATTGTACCGGCGCGGCACAGGAGGAGGGAAGTTGCGAAGGACCCCTGAAAGCCTGATTTCTTCTCTTCGGCGTCGCATTGGTGTGCGTTCTGTCACAAAAAGTGCCTGTTTCGGTGTGACGTTTGGTTCAATTTAACTAAACTTGGCGCCTAATCTGATTTGGCTGGCCTTTTTCGCCAGGTGGAACTGCTTTGCTGAAGACATTCATCGTCGGAATCGTTCTCGGAGTCGCTGGCGCTGCGGCTGCGCTGTACCTGTACCCAGCCGTCGACCAGCATCGTGAGGCATCAATTGTCTCGGTCGCAGCCAATGGCGGGAACATCGAGTCCTTTCATGTGAATGTACCAATGGATCGTATCCTGGTCGGGGCGCCCGATCGGAAGCAGCCACTGCCCGCAGGAATGGAGTGGCCCGATGATCCGTTATTCCAGGATATCCGGGTTGAGCTGTTCAAGATTCGTAACGCCCGGGACACAGTTGTCGGCGTTGCGGCCAGAACCGTGGCAGAGGACGCGTCCGTTGATGTGATCGACTGGGTCTTGCACCTGCCGGCACGCGGCTCAATATTTGTGAATATGCAGCCGGAACCGCAGGAGGGGGGCTTTCGTGTCGGCGATCTTCGTGCCGGCTCGCGTGAGTTCGTGTTACGGGATGGTTCCATGACGGAGCGCTGGGTGCCAGACACATCGGGCGAGGAGGATGCACCGCAAGGGCGCATCGAATTGGTGACCACCCTCGTCGGCGGCCAGGAAGCACTCTGATGAAATACCTGATCGCGTTGCTTCTGGGTCTCTTTGTCGGTGCGGCTGTTTTCGCGGCCGGGTTGATCTACAACCCGTTTCTTGTGGACCGTGGTCTTTCGCCATTGTCTGTTACCGATTCGGAGGTCATTAGCCTCAATTTCTCGAGCGTGCCATCGGATGCCATTGTGTTTACGAATGATGGTGAGTCTCGGGTCGAGCCCTTTCCCGAAAAGGTACTGCAATTGTGGGAGCCATCGATACGCCTGACCAGTGCGACGGCAACGGTGATGCGAGACGCGCGCAGTCGAACGGCCGGCATCGGCATCAAGTTTTCCTCCCGTTCTGAACGGACCCGATTATTGCGCGGTGAAGCAATTGTCGACAGCGTGTGGTACGTCTATCGACCGGGCCGCGGCAGCCTGTTCATCGAACAGTCCGAAAACTACTGGACATTCCTGCGAGAGGTTGGACTGCCTGCCTATCGCAGCTCAGCGAATAACTGGAAAGGCACCTGGATCGGCGACCTGACGGTTGGGCCGGGGGCGCTGGGCACGGCCGCGGTTACCGGCGGCGCAGGACCATTACAGGGCCTGAAAATGCAAGGGCTCGAGTCTTTGACGACGACAGCGTATTCAATCGACGACGGACCAGTCGCCGCCGAAGGGCGACTGCTGATCGAAATGCCCGGGGCCGTCGAAGATTTCGAGGACGAAATGTCCAGAGAATAGGTCGGGGAGACCGGTCAGGTATCGGTAACCAGGTCCTGCAACGACGTTTCCACGTCGGCGAGCTTGTCCGTCGATATTATTGTGCGGGCCGCAATAAGCGCCTTCGACTGCACATAGTCTTTTGGCGCATTGACGGCATCGACAGCAATAAGGCGGCGGTCTTTGAGATACAGGCAGGCGAAGGATCTTTCGGCTGGATTGCCGCGTATTACGACGTCGTCGTAACCCTCGGACAAGCCTGCAATCTGCAGTTTCAGATCGTACTGGTCCGACCAGAACCAGGGTACCTGCGCATAGTGTGTTTCCTTGCCGCACAAATTGCTCGCGGCCGTCTTCGCCTGCTCCAGCGCGTTATGCACGGACTCAAGGCGCAGCCGGCGGCCATAAATATCGTTCGGGTGCGATGTGCAATCGCCCACGGCAAAGATATTCGGGTCGTTGGTCTGGCAACGGTCGTCGACAACAACGCCATCGCTGACATCCAGCCCCGCTTGCTCCGCGAGTTCCGTGTTGGGCAGGATGCCGACAGCGACGACGACGAAGTCCGCCGGAATCTCCTCGCCGTCAGTGATCTCCACGCGCTCGACGCGTTTCTTGCCGCGTAAGGCCGTAACCCCCGTAGAGAGCCTGAGTTTCACGCCGTGATTCGTGTGTTCGATCTGGTAGAAGTCGGATATCTCAGGCGAGACGACACGGCTCATGACCCGATCCGCCACTTCGATCACCGTTACATCGAGATCGAGCTTGCGTGCTACGGACGCGACCTCAAGGCCGATATAACCGGCGCCAATAATCACCAGGCGTCGTCCGATATCAAGCTCGGCGCGAATGCGCTCGCCATCTTCGATGTTGCGCAGGTAGTGGACATTCTCGAGGTCGGCTCCCTCGACAGCTAATGTTCTGACGCGCACTCCGAGCGCCAGAACGAGCTTGTCGTAGGCGATGTCGTCGCCACCGTCGGTCTGCAACGTCCTCGCTACACGATCGATTGCCGTGATTGTCGTCCCCAGCCGCACATCGATCCGGGGGTCGTCGTAGAAGCTTGCAGGCTTTAAGAAAAGGCGTTCGGCCGACATTTCGCCGGCAAGGTACTTCTTCGAGAGCGGCGGCCGTTGGTAAGGCAGATACGGCTCGTCACCAAGCAGCACGATCTGCCCGCCGAATTTTAGTTGACGCAGAGTAGCCACAACCTGGCCGGCGGCATGGCCGGCGCCGGCGATCACGATTCTCTCGGTCATCCTGGATGCTCCTCGACTATCCGCTCCTTCACTTCTTGTTCATCGTTACGCCGGCGACAATGGCCAAAGTATCGGCAAAAGGACCATAACGGTTATGAACACGATGATCGTAAGCGGTACACCGACCTTCAGGTAATCAACAAAACGGTATCCACCCGGACCCATCACAAGGATATTTGCGGGATGAGAGATTGGGCTCGTGAAACTCGCGGACGCGGCCATGGCGACGGCCATCATCGCCGTCTCCGGCGCCAGGCCCATGTCCGACATCGCCGACAAAACGATTGGCGACATCAGCACGACCAGCGCAGCCGTGGGGATGATCATCGTGGCCATCGCCGTAAGGATGTACAGCCCCATAATCACGGGCCAGGGCCCCGCATCACCCAATAGGTTCATTACCTGGTCGGCGAGATACGTCGCGGCCCCGGTATCCTGCATCGCTGTACCTAGCGGCAGCATTCCAGCGATCAGAAAAATCGCGCGCCAATCGATCGACCGATAAGCCTGCTCCATGTTCAGGCATCCCGTCAGCACCATGATTGTCCCGCCGATGACCGCCGAAATGGAGATCGGTGCATAGCCAAGCATGACGGTAACGATCACGCCAAACATGATGGCCGCGGCGAGTGGGGCGCGGCGGGTATCGGGCGGTTCCTGCCCGAGCGGTGTCAGGATCAGGAAGTCGGAATCCGACGACAAAAGTTGCAGGCGGTCCCGCGGACCAAGAAGCAACAAGGCGTCGCCGATCTGCAGGCGCTCATCGGCGAGGTCGGTTCCGACCGTCTCACCTTCGCGCCAAATACCCGCAAGTTCGATGCCATAGCGTTCACGGAAGTTGAGTTCGCCTACCGATCGGCCAGCAAGCGCGCTTCGCGGATCGAGCGTGGCATCCATCAATGTAAGTCGTTCTGATTCAAAAGCCGTAATGTTGGCCGGCACCTTGGTGTCGATTTCCAGCTCCTGCAGTCCACGCAGTACATCGAGGTCACTGTGCTGTCCTTCGATGAGAAGCAGGTCGCCGCCCAACAGCACTTCGTCGCCACGCGGCATGACCTTGAGCTCACCGTCACGGAACACGGCAAGCACACGGAAATCGAAAACGTCTGCCAGGCGACTCTTCCTGAGCGTCACTTCCGCGAGACCGCTGTGCTTCGGCAGTCTCACAACGAACATGCGTTCGTCCGCATGGTATTTCTCGGCCAGCTGTTCTGGCGTAAAAATCTCGACCTCGCTGAAGTCCGGGAATTTTTCGAGTTGTTCGATTGCCTCGACCTCGCCCTGAACGAGGACTTTGTCATTGACCTTGATCGGAATGTAGGCGAGGTTCGTCAGGCGATAGTTGTCATGGCGCCAGATGCCTACGACCGCAACGTCGAATCGGGTTCGAAATGCGGCATGTCGGACCAGTTCCGACACGACGGGCGATCCGTCAGAAATCGTGACCGACGCGTACACGACTTTCGACGCAACCATTGACTTGAGGACCGGCGCTTCACGCTCAATGACAAGATCGCTCCAACGTCGGAGTTCGCGAAATTGATCGAGGCGACCTTGCACCAGGATTCCGTCCCCGCCACGAATAATAGTTTGCCGGCCGGGCAGAGTTTCGCTACGGCCGTTTCGATGCAGAGATAAGATGATGAACCCGGTCGATGCGCCAATTCGGCTGTCCGCCAGCGATTTGCCGACCAGTATCGAATCTTTGGGTACGCGCATCATGAATGTGCGCTCTTGCAGCTTGTAACGCGACCGCAAGCTGCGCTGACTGACGTGTTTGCCCCTTTCCACACGGGTCTTCGGCAGCAAGAATCGTCCCGCCAGTGCGACAAACACAACACCGATCAACATGACCGCACCGCCCAGCGGCGTAAAATCGAATAACTCGAACGGCTTGATTCCATTCTGAACCATGGATTCGCTGATCAACAGGTTGGGAGGCGTGCCGATGAGGGTCATGAGGCCGCCGAGAAGCGTCGAGTAAGCGAGCGGCATCAGTAGCCGGGACGCCGCAATGCGCGTTCGCCGCGCAACCCCGACTACAACAGGCAGCATCAGTGCAGCCACGCCAATGTTGTTCATGAATGCCGAGAGCACGGCGCCGGTGATCATGATCACCAGAATCATCGGCACCTCGCGCTTTCCGCCAATTCGCATCACCTGGCGGCCGATGATGTCGGCAATACCTGTTCGCGTCAGGCCCTCGCTGAGGATGAACATCGCCCAGACCGTGATTACAGCGCTGTTACTGAAGCCCGCGAATGCCTGCGAAGAGTCGACGAGGCCCGTTACGGCAAGTGCGCCGAGGACCAGCAGCGCTACGAGGTCCATTCGGATGACTTCGCTGATGAAAAGGACCAGCGAAATGGCCAGGATTCCAAGGACCAGTGCAATTTCGAAGGTCATCAGGTCGTTCGTCGGGTGGACCGCATGCGGGTTGTTCGTATTGAACACGTTTATACACGACCTGACGCACAAAAGCGTAACGTCAGTGTTTCGCTGATGCCCCTGCTCCGTGTAACAAGCGCCATTGTTGTGCAAGTATTGACGAATGCCTATTCATGAAATTTATCAGCCAAAGGTGTCGCGTACTCACCGCCGCTTCCCGGTGAGAGGCACAGATTACTGTGTGTACGAGTGGGGGGACCCGCATGCGCCGCTGCTCGTGTACCTGCACGGCTGGGCGGACACGGGGTCAACATTTCAGTTCGTGGTCGATGCGTTGTGTTCCCAATGGCGTGTTGTGGCGCCCGATTGGCGCGGATTCGGCCGTTCCGCCTGTGACTGCACGAGCTACTGGTTTCCGGATTACCTGGCCGATTTGCACGCATTGCTCGAGATCTACTCGGCAAATGATCCCGTTCGATTGATTGGTCACAGCATGGGTGCCAACGTCGGCTCGTTGTATGCGGGGACGATGCCCGAGCGAGTGCGGGCATTTGTCAATGTCGAGGGCTTCGGCCTTGTCGACTCGGATCCCGATGATGCGCCGAAGCGCTACCGTGCCTGGATAGAAAAGGCGATTGAGGGTCCGGGCTTTTCCCAGTACGCCAATTTCGAAGCGCTGGCCTCTCGGATCAGGAAACGCCATCCGGCGATGGGCGCACCCGAGGCCGCGTTCGTTGCCGGCGAATGGGCGAAAGAACAACACGATGGCGTTGTCCGGCTGCGTGCGGATCCTCGCCACAAGCTGCCGAATCCAGTCCTTTATCGACGTGCCGAGGCCATCGCCTGCTGTCGGGCGGCCACGGCCGACGTGCTACTGGTCGTGGGCACTAACAGTGCGCTTGCGGATCACTTCGGTAGTGCGGCGGCGCAGATGTTTCCGCAGGGCACGAACGTTTCCATTGAAGGCGCTGGCCACATGCTGCACTTCGAGGCGCCGCGGGCCCTGGCGCAGTCGATTGAAAATTTCCTGCTGCCAACCTTGTAAATACATCCAGTACTGTATAAAAATACAGACTTTTGGGGGGCATCCGTGCAACTGGCCGAGCAGCAATCTGACCACCTGGGCATGCTGAACGCGGCGCAGCGACTGGCAGCGGAGTTCGGCGAGGGCCGCGGCGAGCAAGGCTTTCAGGCGGGCCCACTGCTGGTGATCGCGGGCGCAGGCACGGGAAAGACGATGACGCTGGCGCACCGCGTGGCCCACCTGGTCCTGTCGGGTGTCAACCCTGAGTGCATTCTGCTGCTCACATTCACTCGACGCGCCGCGCAGGAGATGACACGGCGGGTTGAGTCCATCCTGCGGGCCGCAACCCAGGGCGCCCATTCGGCGCCCTTATCATCGGGCGGATTACCCTGGTCGGGGACGTTTCACTCGGTGGCGAATCGCCTGTTACGCCGCTACGCCCACAACCTTGGACTGGACCCGGGATTCTCCGTGTTGGACCGGGGGGACGCAGCTGACGTCATGGATGTTGTCCGTCACGAACGAAAATTGACGAGTGCTGGCAGGCGGTTTCCGAAGAAGGACACATGCCTCGCAATATATTCGCGCTGTGTGAACGCTCAAAAATCCCTGGGCGAAACGCTGGACGAGACGTATCCCTGGTGCAGCGACTGGGACGACGAACTCGCGGACCTGTTCCGGCATTACGTCCTGCGCAAGCAACAGAGCCAGGCGCTGGACTACGATGACCTGTTGCTTTACTGGAGGCATCTCGTCGCCGAAAAGGAATTCGCGGACGAGATCGGATCGTGGTTCGACCATATACTTGTCGACGAGTATCAGGACACCAATCGGGTACAGGCGCAGATTCTGAATGCACTCAAGCCGGATGGCGACGGAGTCACGGTTGTCGGCGATGATGCGCAGTCGATTTATTCTTTTCGTGCGGCAGAAGTTGAAAATATCCTGGGTTTTCCGGATCAGTACATGCCATCAGCGCGGGTCATCACGCTCGAGCAAAACTATCGCTCGACGCAAGCGATACTCGATAGTGCGAACTGCCTGATTGCGGAAAGCGAGAGGCAATATCGCAAGAACCTGTTTTCGGACCGTGCAGACGGCGGCAGACCACAATACGTGACCGTCGAGGACGGCGACGCCGAGGCCGAATTCGTCGTTACTGAAATTCTGAAGAACCGCGAACTCGGAATGGAGCTCAAAGAGCAGGCTGTCCTGTTTCGCGGCTCACACCACAGCGATCGCCTGGAGCTCGAGCTCGTACGCCGCAACATCCCCTACGTGAAGTACGGAGGGCTGAAGTTTCTCGAGGCGGTGCACGTCAAGGACCTGTTGTCGGTTCTCAAGTGGGCAGAAAACCCGAAGAACGAAGTCGCTGCATTTCGCGTTTTGAAATTGCTGCCAGGCATGGGTCCCGCGAACGCTGCCCGTTGTTTCGAACACCTCGCGGTTCAAGGGCACCTGTTTTCCTCGTTACGCGAGTTTCGACCTCCAGCCGCCGCAATAAACGAATGGGCCGGTTTTTGCAGGATGTTGGAAGCCTTGTCAGGCGCAGAAATGGACGATCGTGGCTGGCAGGCTCAGGTGACCCGGGTTCGACGCTGGTATCAGCCGCATCTCGAGCGACTCTATGATGGTCTGGATACTCGTGAGGCCGATCTTGAGCAGTTGGAGCAAGTCTCCGGTCGTTACCCGACCAGGGAACGATTCCTGACCGAGCTGACGCTGGATCCACCGAGCGCAGCGGGTGACCTGGCTGGGGACCCGTTCCTGGACGAGGACTACCTGATCCTGTCGACAGTACATTCGGCAAAAGGACAGGAGTGGGAGTCGGTATTCGTTCTGAATGTATCGGATGGAAATTTTCCGTCTGAGTTCGCGACGGGGAAACCCGAGATGATCGAAGAGGAGAGGCGTCTTCTTTATGTGGCGATGACGCGGGCAAAACAATCCTTATCGCTGATCGCACCGCTGCGTTACCACGTGACGCAACAGCGCCGCGATGGAGACAAGCACGTCTATGGAGCGCGCAGCCGTTTCATGTCGGAGCCGCTGCTAGCCACGATGGACAAAGAATTTCGAGGAAGGCCGGAGCCCGGGTCCGACCGATTCAACACTCGATCCGACAGGCGCATCGACGTGAGTGCGCGCATGCGCGAAATGTGGTGACAAAAAAGCGGTGGCACCTGCCACAGCGAACCCGGGTGCCGGCAAGATCAGGCCAGGAACATCGCGTAGGCCGGGTTGTCGCTCTCTTCCCAATGCGGGTAACCGAGTTCGGCGAGGTGAGCCTCGAGTTCGTTGGTCTCGTCTTGAGGAACGTCGATGCCGGCGAGAATTCGGCCGTAATCCGAGCCATGATTGCGATAGTGAAACAGGCTGATGTTCCAGTCGGTGCCTATTGCGTTCAGAAACTCGAGTAGTGCGCCGGGCCGTTCCGGGAACTCGAAACGGAACAACCGTTCGTTGCTGACAGCCGGCGAGCGTCCGCCGACCATATGCCGAACATGCAGTTTCGCCATTTCGTTGTCACTCAAGTCTTCCACCGGGAAACCGGCATCGCGCAGACGACGCAACAGCAGCTCGCGTTCCTGCAGCCCGTGACTGAGTTGCACGCCGACAAAAATGTGCGCCTTGTGTTCATCGGCGTACCGATAATTGAATTCGGTGATGCCGCGGCGTCCGAGCGTTTCGCAAAAACGGCGGAAGCTGCCCGGTTCTTCCGGAATCTCCGCAGCGAGCAGCATCTCGGTTTGCTCGCCAACCGCCGCGCGCTCGGCAATATGCCGGAGACGGTCGAAGTTGACATTAGCGCCGCAGCTTATCGTTACCAGTGTTTGTCCCGTGATGCCGCGCTCGGCGACGTATTTCTTGACGGCCGCAACCGTGAGCCCACCTGCCGGCTCCACGATCGAGCGGGTGTCTTCGAATATGTCACGGATGCCCGCGCATATCTGGTCAGTATCTACCGTGACAATTTCATCGACGAACTCCCGGCACAAACGAAACGTCTCGTCGCCGACGCGGCGGACCGCGACGCCGTCCGCGAAAATCCCGACATGATCGAGCGTTACGGGTTCACCGGCTTCCAGGGACACTTTCATCGCCGCCGAATCCTCGGGTTCGACCCCGATGATGCGAATGTCGGGCCGCAGCTGTTTCACATAGGTGGCGATGCCCGCGATCAGGCCGCCGCCGCCGATGGGCACGAAAATGGCGTCGATGTTGTCCTCGGCCTGCTCCAGAATCTCGACACCGATGGTGCCCTGACCAGCGATGACATCGGGATCATCGAAGGGGTGAATAAAGACCAGCCCTTCCTTGTCCGACAGTTCACGAGCGTGCGTGTAGGCATCGTCGTACGCGTCGCCATGCAGGACGACTTCGCCGCCCAACGCCCGAACGGCGTCGATTTTGATTTTCGGGGTGGTGACCGGCATCACGATAACGGCGCGAACGCCTCGTCGTTTCGCGGCCAGCGCGACGCCTTGCGCATGATTACCGGCAGAGCTGCATATGACGCCGCGAGCCAGCTCATCG